>Ga0070658_10002973_pt1 | contig 14041 bp, 12 predicted proteins | sample KBSC13metaG_FD_64664 | JGI IMG/M metagenome (GOLD analysis project Ga0070658, IMG submission 64664) | Corn rhizosphere microbial communities from Kellogg Biological Station, Michigan, USA - KBS C1-3 metaG | ecosystem: Host-associated > Plants > Roots > Rhizosphere > Soil ... | reverse complement strand
GGAAATTTCATCACCCACGCCCAGACCCATCTCGTCGAACTGCTTGCGGGACAGCTCCACATCCAGGAACTGGCCATCTGCCAGGCGTGCGGTCAGAGTGGCTACCGGACCTGCCGAGAAGACGTGGGTCACGCGGCCGAGGCGATCCGTTTCCGCATTGAACTCAGCGGCGAAAAGGACCTCCACTTCGTGTGGGCGGATGTAGTCGAATCCACTCTGCGAAGCCGCCAGCTTGTTCACGTTTCCGAGGAACTCATAAACGAATGGGCTCTTGGGATGATCGTAGATGGCTTGTGGCTTGCCCACTTGCTCCACGCGGGCATTCCGCATGACCACAACCTGATCGGCAAGTTCAAGGGCTTCTTCTTGATCGTGTGTTACGAAGAGCGTGGTGAGGCCGATTTCATCGTGAAATTGGCGCAACCAACGGCGGAGGTCCTTGCGGACTTGGGCATCCAGGGCGCCGAAGGGCTCATCCAGCAGCAGAACCTTCGGGCGAATGGCGAGAGCGCGGGCCAGGGCTACCCGCTGGCGCTGGCCACCGGAGAGTTCGTGCGGGCGGCGTTTATCGAGGCCTTCCAGTTTTACGAGGCGCAGCAGTTCACTGACCCGGTCGCGCACTTCCGACTTTGGCGGGCGCTTGGATCGAGGCAGCACGCTGAGGCCGAAGGCAATGTTATCCGCCACGGTCATGTGCTTGAAGAGCGCGTAGTGTTGGAACACAAAGCCCACCCCGCGTTCACCGGCGGAAATATTGCTTACATCCTGACCGTGGAATTTGATCTGGCCCGGCCCATCATCGGCAAATTCCAGACCCGCTACGATGCGCAGCAGCGTCGTTTTCCCGGACCCGGATGGGCCCAGCAAAGCGGTCAGTGAGCCATCCGGAACTTCCAGGCAAACATCCTGAAGTGCCGAATAGGTCCCGAAGGTTTTACTGATGGATTGAATCGAAATGGACATGGGAGAAAAAAATGGAAGGAGAGGCTGTTAGTGCTTTCCGCTGCCACTGTGGCCGGAAAAGTGCTCGACGACGCTCTTCAGGCCCAAAGTGACCAGAGCAAGGAAGGCGAGCAGGGTAGCGCAGGCGAAGGCCGCACTGAATTGATATTCATTGTAGAGAACCTCGATGTGGAGAGGCAGCGTATTGGTTTTCCCCCGGATGTGACCGGATACGACGGATACGGCACCAAATTCTCCCATGGCGCGGGCATTGCAAAGCAGCACGCCGTAGAAAAGGCCCCACTTGATATTGGGGAGAGTGACGCGGAAGAAAATATGCCAGCCACGCGCACCCAAGGTGACGGCTGCCTCTTCCTGGTCACTGCCTTGGGTTTCCATCAGCGGAATCAACTCACGGGCGACGAAGGGAAAGGTAACGAAAATCGTGGCGATGATGATACCCGGTGTGGCGAAGATGATCTTGGGATCGGCCAGCCATTCAGCCAGCCCTTCGAAAAGCCCACCGAAGTTTTCGCTCTGGGCGGCTTGTGCTGCCAGATCAGCCAGCGGTTTGAGAAATCCCGCCATCTGCTGCTGGGGGAACCATCCGTGGGAGCCGAACATCATCACCCAGACCAAGCCGGCGATGACAGGAGAGACGGCGAATGGGAGATCGATCAGGGAAAGAAGGAAGGCCCTGCCCTTGAAGCGGAATTTCGTCACCAGCCATGCCACCGATACGCCAAAGATGGTATTCAATGGCACGCAGACGAAGGCAGCGAGAAGCGTCAGCTTGATCGCAGAAAGTGCGGTTTCCTCATGCAGGGAGGCCAGGAAGACTTCCCATCCACGGCGCAGGGCTTCTGCAAAAACGGCGAATAGTGGGAGCAGCAAAAACAGGCTGAGAACGACCAGCGCGGAAAAGATGAGAAACAGCCGAACGGGCGCGGACTCGGTGGTGACAGGTTTGTGAGCCATTGGGATCAGCGGTTTTGCCAGTCGAGGTGGCGTTGCAGGAGATTGATGAGGAACAGCAACGCAAATGAGATGATCAGCATGCCGGAAGCGATGACAGCAGCAGCCCCATAGTGGTACTGCTCCAGCTGGGAGACAATGAGCAACGGCAGAATTTCCGTTTTCATCGGCAAGTTACCCGAGATGAAAATAACCGAGCCGTATTCACCGATGGCTCGGGCAAAGGCGAGGGTGAAACCGGTGATCAATGCCGGCACCAGCAATGGGAAAACCACCCGCCGGAAAACAGTCCACCGCTTGGCCCCAAGCGTTGCGGCGGCTTCCTCAATGTCCACACCCAGATCCTCCAACACTGGCTGGAGAGTGCGCACCACGAAAGGAAAGCCAATGAAGGTGAGGGCGATGAACACCCCCACCGGATTGTAAGCGGCCTGGATGCCGATTTTTCCCAACCACTCACCGATCCAGCCGTTGGGGGCATAGATCTGGGTGAGCGTGATGCCTGCCACTGCAGTGGGGAGGGCAAAGGGAAGATCCACCATGGCGTCCAGAATGCGACGCCCCGGGAAATCATAACGGACCAGCACCCACGTCACGAGCAAACCCAGCACTACACTGACACCCGCTGCAGCAGCACTAGCTCCGAAGGTGAGCTTGGCTGCAGCGATAACACGGGGAGAGGTGAGCAGTGTCCACCATTCACCCCAGCCCAGGCCGGCGGCCTTGATGAACAAGGCCGCCAGAGGAATGAGAATGATGATACTCAGATAAGTAATGGAGAACCCCAGCGAGAGGCCGAAGCCGGGGATAACGCGACGTTTTGACATGCAGTCAGTTGTGTATATTAATGCGGGCTGTAGATTTGATCAAAGGTACCACCGTCTTCGAAGTGGGTTTTCTGAGCCTTACTCCAGCCGCCGAAGTCCTTGTCCACAGTGACTAGCGGAAGTTGCGGCAGTTTGTCCACGAATTTGGCAGCGATGGCTGGATTGCGTGGGCGGTAGAAGTTTTTACCTGCGATTTCCTGTGCTTCATCCGTGTAGAGGAATTTCAGGTAAGCCGTAGCCACTTCCGTCGTGCCGTGCTTCTTGGCATTCGCCTCCACGACTGCAACTGGAGGCTCAGCAAGGATACTGAGGGAGGGATAGATCACCTCGGTCGTGCCAGGGAACTCTTTTTCGATCAGATAAGCCTCGTTTTCCCATGACAGGAGCACATCGCCGATCTGGCGCTGGGCGAAGGTGGTGGTGGAGCCACGAGCTCCGGTATCAAGAACGGGGACATTCTTGAACAGACGGGTGATGTAGTCTACTACCTTGGCTTGGTCTCCTCCGTATTGTTTTTCAGCCCAGGCCCATGCGGCCAGGTAGTTCCAGCGGGCACCGCCGGAAGTTTTTGGATTCGGTGTGATCACCTGGATGCCTGCGTTGGTCAGATCAGACCAATCCTTGATACCCTTGGGGTTGCCCTTGCGGACGACGAAAACGATCGTCGAGGTGTAGGGAGAGCTGTTGTCAGGAAGCTTGGTCTGCCAATCGGCTGGAACGAGATTTCCCTTTGTGTGAAGCACATCGATGTCTCCTGCCAGGGCGAGGGTGGCTACGTCGGCTTCAAGACCGTCGATGATGGAGCGGGCCTGCTTGCCGGAGCCGCCGTGGGATTGCTTGATCTCCACTTTCTGGCCGTGATCCTTTTCCCATTGCTTGGCGAATGCCTCGTTCACGGCCACATAAAGTTCGCGTGTAGGGTCATAGGAAACATTGAGGAGGGATGCAGGAGTTTGAGAAGCTTCGGCACCAGTGTGCTTGGTCTTCTTGCACGCCGTCAGTGACGCTAGGGCCAGCAATGCGACGGATGGGATGATTAATTTGTTTTTCATAGGACGGAGGATAAGTGGAGGAGAGGTGGTTGGAGTTAAGGTTGATAGATCTGATCGAAGATGCCTCCATCGGCGAAATGGGTGGCCTGAGCTTTCGCCCAGCCGCCGAATTCCTCATCGATGGACACCAGCTTGATGGCGGGAAAGCGATCCGCATATTTGGCTGCAATTTCCGGATCACGAGGACGATAGTAATGTTTTCCAACGAGATCCTGACCCTCCTTTGTGTAGAGGAATTTCAAATACTCGGTGGCGATTTCCTCGTTTCCTTTCTTCGCCGCGTTTTTACTGACCACTGCCACAGATGGCTCGGCCAGAATGCTGATGGATGGGTAAACAATCTCGGTCTGGCCCGGAAATTCTTTTTCGATCAGGTGAGCTTCGTTTTCCCATGAGAGCAGTATATCACCGATCTGGCGTTGGGCAAAAGTGGTAGTGGAACCACGGGCGCCACTATCCAGCACAGGAACGTTTTTGTAGAGGGCGGTGATGTATTCCTTCGCCTTCACTTCGTCTCCCTGATAGGCGCGGCGTGCCCATGCCCATCCAGCCAGATAGCTCCAGCGTGGAGCCCCGCCTGTCTTCGGGTTGGGAGTGATGACCTGAATGCCAGGAGCAGTTAGGTCTCCCCAGTCCTTGATTTGCTTGGGATTCCCCTTGCGAACGACGAAGACAATGGTGGAGGTGTAGGGACTGCTGTTATTGGGCAGTCTTTTTTGCCAATCAGCAGGAAGCAGGTCGCCCTTCTGATGGAGCATATCAATGTCCAGAGAGAGCGCCAAGGTAGCCACATCAGCTTGCACTCCATCGATGATAGAGCGCGCCTGCTTGCCGGAGCCGCCGTGGGATTGGTCGATCGTTACTTTTTGGTGGTGCTCCTGCTCCCATTTTTTACTGAAGGCTTCATTCACATCCACGTAGAGCTCGCGGGTGGGATCATAGGAAACATTCAGCAGGGTGACTGCAGACTTCTCCTTTTCCTTGATCGTGCTTTTCCTGCATGCAGGCAGGGCAAGAGCGGCAATGATCGAGATAGGGATGAGGTAATGCAGTTTCATAATGAGAGCAGAAGTTAAGGTTAGTTAGAAAGAAAACCGGATGCCGGAGAGGAAAGTAAGGCCTTCGTAGTCGTTCTCAGCAGGGCCACCAGCCAGAGTCGCGTATTCAGCACCTGCCAGCAGCTTCAGCTTGTCGCCATTGATGAAATACTGTCCACCCAGGTAAAAGGCATGGTATTGGCTGCCTTGGGCGCTGCCGGTAGGCTCACGCTCGTAGCGGGTTTGGCCATCAAGACTGGCCAAACCATCGCCTGTGGCAAAGGAGTAACGGCCTACGATCTGGAACTTTTTCGTCACATCATAAGTGGGGAGAATATAAAATCCTGCCACGTCCTCGTAACGGCCTTCCGCCCCGGTCGCGTAAAAGGTTTCAAAGACTGCACCCCATGGCCCGTTCTGGCCCCAGAAGGTGGCTGAGACAATGTTGTCGTAACGGTTAAGCTGCGTATCATCCACATCGTGGCCGCTATGGATCCAGTCCAGACGGACATCGGCTCGCTTCCAGCCCAATTCTTCCTTCAGATCATAACCAACGCCAGCGCCGTAACTGTAGGAGCCCTTGAAAGTGCCGAATTCACGGTTCACCTCATTGGAGTAAGCACCGGATTGCCAGGTGAACTTCCCGGCTTTACCTTCAGCGACGATGCCAGTAACGCGATCCACCCGCAACTGGTTGAAAATCTGCGAGCGCTCGAAGGTCGGCTGCGCATTGGTCGATTGGAGGAAATCGTAGTAACCGATCTGCGGCTTCAAACGGCCGGCAGTAAGGGAAAAAGTGGAGGATGGCTTCCACTTTACATAGGCATCTACTAGACTGGTATAGAATTCCTGAAAGCCATCGTTGCTTTGGAAATCGGCGCGCACCTCGATTTGCTTATCAAACAGTTTGGCATCGAAGCCGAAGCGGGAGCGGCGATCCTCCCAGCCATCTGTCGTTCCCAGATCGGAATCCACATGATGGTATTGGCCTTGATATCGGCCACGGAGTTTAAACTCCTCAAGAAAATGATTTGAGTCGTCCTTATACAGAGTGGCGAAGTTCCAGAGATCATCGATCGAGAAATCTTCGGCTGCTTGAGTGGGACTGGCTGAAAAAACAGCGGTGCCGAGCATCAGTGCTGCCAGCGGGATCGTTTTTTTCAGTGATGATGAAGGGTGGATACGGTTCTGGCTGTGTGTTGTTTTCATGTGGTAGGGCGTCCGGTGATCCGGTCGGCTTTGCTGTTGATGAGAAGAAAAGATCGCCGCTTGCGCGGTGGAGATGGTGATTTTCGGTGGCACAAGTACACGGTGAGACCTAACGGATAGTGGGCTTTTCATGAAAAGAGCCGCGGGTGTCGAATAGCACCCGCTAACATCTCTTCGTTTATGCTGAACCTCCGGTGGCCCGGTAGGTCTCTCGTGCAACTGATGGGCCAAGTTCAGGACCTGGCCTTGTGAAAATCGATTTATCGCTTTTCAGCGATGGTTGTTAGTCTCCTCGCGGGGAGCTACGAAACGTGTTTTCTCGATGCTTTCGACTTGGGTCACACGTCCATCATGGACAGTGATTTGTACGGAGCCGTAGCGGAGATTTGCCACGTTTTTACGAACAATTTCCAGCCAGTCAGTCTTGGGACCGTCTTGACCAGGGTGTTCAGGGGCGATGGTTGTCATTGGAGTCCGGTGTGAAGGTGGCCAATTGAGAGAGGCCTGCGAGGAAGCCGTCTGCTGGGTCTGCTTTTCTTTTGGGAGCCGTACCTTTGGTGTTGATGGAGTCGGCATTAGCGAAGGGTGGGACGATGCCGTCCCGGCGCATTTTTCTAAGGGTGACTTCAACCACTTGAGCAACGGTGTAACGATCAAGAATGGCGGCAATCGCGTTGCGCACATCGATCATTACCATGCGTAGTCCGCAGTGATCTTCGTCAGGGCACGTGCATGGCTGATAGGCGTTTTCACTGGCGCAGCAGATGGGAGCCAGGCGGCCATCCATCAATCGAACCAGTTGACCGATGCCGATCTTGTCCGCGGGTTTCGCAAGAGCGTAGCCGCCGAATTTTCCGCGATGGGTTTCGACGATTCCTGCCTCACGCAACTCTTGGAGAATACGTTCAACAAATTTCAGTGGGAGGCGGTTTGCTTCCGCAAGTTCCGAGCCGGAAACTGTAACGCGCCCGACTTCCATGGCGATGCCAAGGTTGATGGTGGCACGAAGAGCGTATTCAGCTTTTTTGGAAAGGTGCATTCGGTTATGTGGATGTATTTGTAGGGATTAGCCCCCAGTTGCCAAGGAGAAATTTTCCGGCTTACGTTTTCGGATTCTCAACTCGCAGAAAATCAATTAATTAAGAGATCTAAATAATTCCTTAGTAAGATTACTTATTTGCTTTTCTTTGATTTTCATAAGTTGCGAGATGCCGGACGCGCCAGGTGGTGTAGTTCGGAGAATCCTTATATTCCACAAGGATCTTTGAGCTTGCGGAGATACTCTACCGTATGGATGTGCAAGTAGGTAGAGAAATATTACTAGACAGCCTAAAGTCTCACTTTTAGTATGAATTCAGTCCGCCGGTCCGCTACCGGCTTGCTGTAAAGTCTCACTTTTAGTATGAATTCAGTCCGCCGGTCCGCTACCGGCTTGCTGCTCTCCAATTCAAACACAGAACGGCCATGGAACTAAAACGTCTCGATCCCTCTCTTCGTCGGAATCTTAAGGATCTTCTGGATGGTTATCTGGAGCATTGCCAAGTATCCCGCCATCTAATGGCGCGGATTGATTTTCCGATCTACTATCATGGATTCAAGTTTGGCGCGCCCATTTTTACGCACAGTGATCCACTTCGAGAAGCGGGGAGCCAGAAAGTGATTGGTCTATTGGGTGTGAATACTCCGGATTCCCAAGTGCCTGCAGACATTCTGCTGCAACTGATCGAAATTTTAGTGCAACAGCCGAACCTCGCGGAAGCTTCCACTCTCCATGTATTGCCAGTGGCGAATCCGGTGGCGCTGGAACTGGGAGAGCACGCGCCGGGGCTTTCGGATTGGCCGATCTTGGAGCATCTGGTATCGAAATTCCAAGCACAGTCCGCAGATGGCATGTTAGAGGTGGTGGTTGCGGACAGCGAATATGCACTGGAGGGGAGTGCCAGCGTGGCTCTTTTCCAAGCGCTGGAAAAAATTACATCTCCAGATAGCAAGAAGCCTCTCGCTCTTCAGCCGGATGCAGTCCGCCTCAATCCTGTTTCGAGTGGAGCACCATGGCACGTGAAGCTTTCTGTGCCAGCCACATGGACTGAGGCTGCAGAGGTGCATTCCGTGGCGAGGTTCATTGCGCAATTGATAGGCGCGTTTACCTGGGGGCTTGATTCCTCCTCCGGTGCGCGAAATTCACAGCATGCCTGAAATTTCCATACGCTTTCGTTAATAAAATCATCCATTTAGCTCTCTTAAGTTATGCCAGAAAATATTCTTCCTATAGTGGTCATCGGCGGTGGCTTTAGTGGTTCACTGACGGCCATCCATCTGTCCCGCCGTCTGCCATCGGTGCCTGTCATCTTGCTGGAAGAGAGCGGGGAGGCGGGTCCGGGGCTGGCCTATCAGGGCGGTGATCCATCATGTCTACTCAATGTTCCAGCGGGTCAGATGAGTGCTTTTCCTGCAGAGCCAAGTCACTTTTTGCGGTATGCCAAAAAGGTTTTAGGAGAAGGCGTGCTGGCTGAGGATTTCATTCCTCGCCGGATTTATGGGACCTATCTGCAAGAGTGCGTGCGGGAGGCCCAGGAAAAAAATCCTCTGCTACAGGTGATCGGGAAGCGGGTAATTGATGTAAATGGGGGAGAGGACAGAATTTCCGCAAAAGTGATTTTTCACGATCATACATCGATCAGCGCTTCTGCAGTGGTGCTGGCATCAGGCAATCAAGGTTCCGCATTTTCCGGATCCGTATGGGCTTCCCACACAAAATCCCCGCGTGACCCTGGTGCGGTGGCTCAAGTTGAAAAGGGTGATGACGTGTTGATCATCGGCTCGGGTCTAACCATGATCGATGCGGTGCTGGATCTGGATCGCCGTGGCGCGGTGAGTACGATTCACGCCATTTCCCGGAATGGTCTACTGCCGCAGGCCTATGAACCTACCGAGGCTGTAGATCTGCCGGACTTGGATCATCTTCCTGACTCAAATCTCAGGAAAAGCATTCGACTTTTCCGCAATGCCATCCGTGAGCGGGAAGCGAAGGGCGGCACCTGGCGTGATGTGTTTGCGGCAGTGCGTTCCTCCACACCATCCCTGTGGCAGGAATTGTCTGCTAAGGATCGTTCGAAATTCCTTCGTCTCGTGAGTCCGTTTTGGGAAATTCACCGCCATCAATGTCCGCGCGAAACGCGGGATCGCATTGATGCCTTAATTGCTGCGGGAAGACTGGTGTTGCATCGTGGAACCATTGTCTCCGTAGTAAAAGGTGAGAAGAAGTTGAAAATGGGTCTGGCTGCCCGTTCCCGTAAGGAAGCTACCCGCTGGCTGGAGGTGGATCACATTTTCGATGCTACTGGTCCTGCACGTGACCTGGATTCCGCCAAGCATCCGCTCATTCAGAATCTCCTACGCCGTGGTTTCCTGAAATCAGATGCCCATCGCTTGGGCGCGGAAGTTTCTCCCGATTACCGTGCTGTAGGCCGGGATAACAAGCCATCCCCTTGGCTCTTTGTGGTAGGCCCTATGCTCCGCGCAAGATTTTATGAAGCAACTGCAGTGAATGAACTGCGTTTACATACGGCGGCGTTGGCTTCCCGTCTGGAGACGACCCTGCGTAACAGGTTTGCTTTGGAAAAAGAAGAGCATGATGAGGAAGAAGTGCTGATTTTGGGATGAACCGTAGGATTGAATAGGTTGCTTCATTCTTATGGCGGTTTTACCGTAGATGAACCGCCTGGGCTGATAGAAGGGGAAAGAGTGATGGATCATAGCGGTGATGCGATTTTCGCTTCGCTTTTCCCTTCTGTCTGCGTGAAAATCGAGAGTAGGGAAGTATATTCTTTGCGCTATGGCTAAAATCCAATGTCTTTGAGATTAAGAATTCGCTAGTGGCTTTTTGATGCCATGGGCGGATCATTGAGCCGTGGGTTTTCAGCCTGCAGATAGCGCCCCTTACCCATATCCCGCATCGCAAAGCGACGCTTAAAAGGGAGAAGAAAAAGGGTGATTCACGAAAGAATCAGGTGTCGCACTGGTATGGCAATTATTCTAGCCCAAAGCCTGTAGGATCAAAAAGAGAGAGCTATTACTGGTAGGTAATGCAGTAAAGAATGGAACGGCGGTGAATTATTCACTCTGATTAAAGTGTAATCGACTGGGAAAATTGGCTTTTTCAGTCATTTTTCTTAAATCATTACCAAATTAGTTAACTTATATAAATTGCTCAAATTTAATGAATTGAATGGTTTTTGTAAGTGCTTTAAGTATGGTTCGATGGGGCATACTTTACAAAAAAAGTATTTTTAGAGCAAAAAGGTCTTGTCAATACTACTCTACTTAGTAGGACTTTGCCCGTCCCCGGGCGCTCTTATTTAGAGGTAAATCGGAGACGCGGTGTGCGACCTCAAACAGGAGCCGCCTTCCAAAAAAAAGCGGGTTACCTTTTACCAGAGGCATTCGCAAGTGGCGGTTTCATCCTGTCAGGCAGGTTTTCGTCTTAGAATTAGAGATTCTTTCCTCCCTTGTATCTGTCCGACCGGTAACGCCGGAGGCTGCCTAACCATCCTCACGGAAGCTTGTGGCTGAGCCGCGCTTTCACGCGCAAAGCGCTCATGCGTTTTCGTGGAGGTCATCTGCCTCTATTCAATCAATGAAATTAAAAAACAAGTCATCTAAAATGGTGATCGGAGCCTTGGCTGGAATTGCTTTTTCCATGGCCACAGCTTCCGCTGCCACCGTGGGAACTCCTGTGAATAATGATCTATTCGTGGCATTCCGTGCTACGGATGGAACTGGTGCCACTACTTCCTATATCGTCAAGCTGGGTGCTTACTCCACAGTTACAGCTTCATCGAATTCCAATCTTAACACTACCCTTAACTTGGGTAATATCGCTGCCGACCTTTCTGCCACTTACGGCAGTGATTGGGCCACCAGTGAGAACGTGACATGGAGTGTCTTTGGTATCGGAGCATCTGGTTCCAATACGATTTATGGTTCCAAACAGCAGACCGCCATCGGTGTGCCTAGCCAAGCCTGGACCGCTCTCGATGGCACCGAGCGTTCCTCCACCCGTACGTCGATCAGCAATGTGATCAATGGTATTGGTGGTTATGCCGGCAGTAATTCTACTAGCAACAGCTTGGTGGGTGTTCTCCAGGCAAACTCCAACAGTGTCACCAGCTATGCCTATCAGGTTGGAACCGGTGCTACCGACTTCGGCTCACTCAGCGGTTGGAGTAGTATCGAGGCGCAATCCGCCACGGGTATCGCCAATACGGGCTTGGATCTCTACAGGATCGATGGCAACGGCGTGACTACCCGGGGATATTTCACCATCAACAACTCGGGCATCATTGGTTTCAACGCAGTGCCAGAGCCAACCTCAGCCCTGCTGGGCCTTGTTGGAGCCGGTGTCCTGCTTGCCCGCAGAAGCCGAAAGACAGCCTCTGTCTGATAGGTCGCCTTGTAACTTTTAGATAATACATTTTATGAAATTGAAACATTTGTTCGCAGTGGCAGCCCTCGCTGCCTTAGGTAGCGAAGGCCTGAGCGCCCAGACCGTGATCCGCATCGTGGCTTCTAATGGTGACCGTGGTGCCACCCAGACCGCCATTTCGAAGGTTCTGGCCGCTGGCTGGACCTTCCAGGGCACCGCCGGTCTTTCCAATGCCAGTAACCTCAGTACCGTCACCTCCACGAACTTCGGTGCTTGGAACGGGACGTTCCAAGGTAATCCTGTGGTCATTAAGGTGTCCTATTCGGGCGCTCTTGCAGCTATTTCCGCCATTGCAGGTAACACGGAGCAGCGCTTCGTAGTGTCCAATGGTACCGGATCTGCCAACCTGCCGAACCCGCTTACGGGCACCAATCCTGGAGTGGATTATGAAAGCCACACCGCAGACTTCGGTTTCTCCACGAACTTCCAGTCCACCTCTCCTTTCAGAGGTGTCTATCAAGGAAAAACCTACAGCACCGTAAACGAGGAGATCGTGGGTGTTAGTCCGCTTGGCTTCTATGCCAGCAATGGATTCCCTGCTGCCAGTGCGAACATCACTACGCAACAGGCGCAGCTTCTTTACTCTTCTGGTAACATCACACTGGCTGTTTTCACGGGTGACTATACCAATGACCGTGAAAAGTATGTGTATGCCCTCGGCCGTAATACGGATGCAGGTCAGCGTTTCGGAGCCTATTCTGAAATCGGTTTGGGGACCAATGCTACGGTAAAGGTCTACCAACCGACCTATTCCACGCAGCCTACCACCACTAGCAACATCACTTACGGTGGCGTGATCGGCTCCCACATCCCATGGCCTGCCGAAACAGTGAATGACATTTATAGTCCTGAAGGCAGCGGTGGTTTCGCTACAGGTGCACTTCTTTCCCAATATCTCACGGCCACTCTTGATCAAAATGCCTACAAGAATGCGTACGTAGAGGAAGGCGAGACCTTCTTTGAGCATCCGAACGCCACTGCCGGTTACTACATTGGTTACGCCACCACTGGTGATGCCAGACCTCGTGTTCTCGGCTCCACCAATGTGGTGCCAACCGCCAATCAAGGCGTGGCTCTCAGTTACAACGGGGTGGCCCTCACAGACGCTAACGTCCAGAGCGGCAAATACACTGCCTGGCTTTACAACCGTCTGCTCAGACCTCAGTCGGGCATCGTGAACAGCACCGCGAGTTTATTTGCGACCGCGCTGGCTGCTCAAATCAAGAGTACGGATGCCGTCGTGGGCGGAGGTCTGCTCAATGACTCCACCTTCAAGGTTAAGCGTTCCACTGACGGTGGTCTCGTGATCCCTAAGCAATAATCACTAGTTGGCTGATTGTTACGTGGGGTGAGCCCCTGAATGCGACGATTCATAGATCATAACACATTCCGGGGAATGCATCCCGGCGGCCCATGTGGAGGGCTTCTCCACATGGGCCGCTTTTCTCCATTTTTAAAATATATCCATCAGGCATGATCCGCCGTTTTCACATTCTTTCAGTTTCTGCAATCGTCCTGCTGGCGGCTGCATGGCTGTCGGCTTTGCATGCACCTGATACGGCCCGCAAGGCTGCCAATTTTCCGTCTGTCCTTCCTTCAAAGATCCAGCACCCTTCATCAGATGCAGCGCTGACTTTGCAAGAGACTGCTCCAGCCGCGCTTCCGGCTGAGGAGGACTCCGCGCTATTATCCATTGCTTCGTCCGGCTCCAGTGAGTCGTCCATTGACGAAGGGCAAAAAGCATCGTCCGAGTTTGTGTGGGATGAGACAAAGGCCATTGCCGTGGAACCTGGTGCAGAAGGGGACACCTTCTTTGTGCAGGGCCAGCAGGTAACGGTTCAAAGCTATCAGCGCACGCCTCAAGGAAATGCCCTGGCCGTGGTAGTGAAGCGGGAAGAGCCGCTTCCAACAGGATCTCCAGTGACCCAAGCTACAGAGCTGGCTGTTGCGGAGCTGCAAACTACTGAAACCCAGAGTGCCATTGCGCAGGAGGCCCCGCGCCCGGCCCGTTCCCGTTTTACTATGGGGTTCACTTATGAAGAGGAGCTATTCCGCGCAAAATGGGGATGGAATGCCTATGCGCAAGCCCAGCGCGAGGCAGTTCTGCATCCTGAAGCTACCCCCTGACTTTCCCCTATCCATATTACCGATGAGTCCACTCAAGGTTAACAAGTTTTCAAAAATTCTGCCGCTTCTGATCGTCTCTGCCGCCGGTCCGATCGCATCCGCCCAGACTGCGCAAACCGCGCGGGCAGCTTCGGCTGCCCCCTCATCGGTATTTTACATCCGAGAATACCGGGTTTCCGGTTCGACGAAGTTGGACAGTCTTTCGATTCAGGAGGCGGTGTATCCGTTTCTGGGGCCTGGGCGCGGGGTGGAGGATGTGGATGCGGCGCGTGCCGCCTTGGAAAAGGCGTTTCGTGACAAGGGCTATCAGACGGTTTCGGTGCTCATTCCGCAGCAGGACCCGAAGTATGGAGTGATCCGGCTGGAGGTGGTGGAGGGGAAGGTGGG
>Ga0070658_10002971_pt1 | contig 14049 bp, 7 predicted proteins | sample KBSC13metaG_FD_64664 | JGI IMG/M metagenome (GOLD analysis project Ga0070658, IMG submission 64664) | Corn rhizosphere microbial communities from Kellogg Biological Station, Michigan, USA - KBS C1-3 metaG | ecosystem: Host-associated > Plants > Roots > Rhizosphere > Soil ... | reverse complement strand
GTTCAACCCAGTTCGGCTTTGTTACTTGGGCGAGGAGCCTTGTCCTCCTGGAACCCCCTCGAAAGCAACGAAGCGAATCAATCCAGCATCTTCCCCGTCAACGCCGAGGTGTCTTACATTCAATACATCAGCATCCCCGCCGGAACGTCTTTGATCGTTCACTTCGACAGCTTCGCGGGCTTGCTGTCCCCCTAAGGAGCAACCTGTGAAGCGTGCATTGGTTTGTGGTGCTGGCGGCTTTATCGGCAGTCATCTTGCAAAACGTTTGGTCAATGAGGGTTTTTGGGTACGAGGTGTCGACCTCAAGGATCCCGAGTTCTCGAAAACAGCTTGTCACGAGTTCCTGAAGGCGGACCTTCGCGATCCACATGTCGCACGCCAGGCGGTTGACTCCATCGAAGACGTCTACCAGCTCGCCGCGGATATGGGCGGAGCAGGTTACATCTTCACCGGAGATCACGACGCCGATGTGATGCACAACTCCGCCACCATCAACTTGAACATCCTCGAAGAAGGCCGTAAAGCTGGAGTCAAACGCCTCTTCTATTCATCCTCCGCATGTATCTACCCCGCGTACAACCAGGAAGATCCTGACAGCCCCGTTTGCTCCGAAGGCTCTGCTTATCCCGCGGCACCCGACAGCGAATATGGATGGGAAAAGCTATTCAGCGAGCGCCTCTACATGGCCTACTCTCGCAACTACGGCCTGGAGGTTCACGTAGCCCGCTTCCACAACATCTTCGGCCCGGAAGGCACTTGGGATGGAGGTCGCGAGAAAGCTCCTGCGGCCATTTGCCGCAAAGTGGCCGAAGCTCCCGAGGACAGCGAAATCGAAATCTGGGGAGACGGAAAACAGACGCGCTCTTTCCTCTACATCGATGAGTGTGTCGAAGGTGTCCGCAGGTTCATGGAATCCAATTTCGCCGGCCCGGTGAACATTGGCTCCGAGGAGATGGTCTCCATCAATCAGCTCGCTGAAATCGCGATGGGCATAGCCGGTAAGAAACTGCGCATTCGTCACATCCCCGGACCGCTCGGTGTCCGCGGTCGAAACTCCGACAACAAACTCATCGCCGAAAAACTCGGTTGGGCCCCCTCCCGTCCGCTCGAAGAAGGCCTTCGCAAGACCTTCGAATGGATTAACGCTCAGGTTAAGAATCGTGTCTCAAGCATGGTCGCTTAGACACAAGCTCCGCTGTTCTTCTGCGAAAGGCCCGGACCACAATCCGGGCCTTTCCATTTCACCCACGCGATCATGCCTTCCGTCACAATGCGGTGTATCAAGCTGTTGAACACTCGCCCTCCGCACGCCAGATACCAACATTTGGCTGTATATTGGTCAGAGTTCGTCCCACTTCCCTCGCACGAAGAGACGGGAAGGCAATCAAATCCGGAGCCCTGGATAGATCTGTACCTTGAGCTCAGTCGGTCTCTGGACAATGCCGGTCGAAAATCTCGGGCATCAATTTGAGTACTTCTCCTGCAACATATCCGCGTGCACTGAACTTCGGAGCGAATACCCCTCCATCGTTGTCCAGCCTGTTCGATCTCAATCAACCGTTCAATTGAGGCGTAGGTGTCGGTGCGTCGTTGCGCCGTACAATTTCTTGCTCTCGCTGCCCTCTTTCTTGTTTCGCAGTGGAGATTTGTAGCTAAGTACGCCAGCTGGATGTTGCTCCTAAGTACCTGGTCTGCATCAAAACCTTTGTTGTTCCCCAAGTGAAGGTCACATGACTGCTCAATTCAGATTGCTTCGCTCGCAGTGTCAGTCCCTGCTTTTCGCCCAGTGTCTTGGCTTCTCCTCGGCCGTGATTCGCACATGTGTGTGGTCACTCCTCTTCGCGATCTCGCCATTGCTCTTCGCCCAAGTACCGACTCCGGTTCCCGTCACCACCTGGCGATACGATCTGAGCCACGCCGGCCAGAACACTCGTGAAACAGCCCTAAACCCGTCGAACGTCAATCCGAACTCGTTCGGAAAACTCTTCACTCTCCCCGTCGACAGCACCGTGTATGCGCAACCGCTCTACGTCCCCGGCCTCAAGATGAGCGACGGACTAGTCCACAACGTGCTCTTCGTCGCTACTGAAAACGATTCCGTCTATGCCTTCGACGCCGACTCCAACGGCGGCTCCAATGCGAGTCCGCTCTGGCATGCGAGTTTGCTCACATCCGCCTACGGCGCCGCATCCGGAGCAACCGCTGTCCCGTGGCAAGACAACGGCTCGCCCGACGTCGCGCCCACCGTCGGCATCACCGGCACTCCCGCCATCGACACCGCAACAAACACCATCTTTCTTGTGTCTTCGACGAAAGAAAACGGCGCATACTTCTCGCGGCTGCACGCCATCAACATCATCACCGGTAAGGAACAGCCCAACAGTCCCGTGAACATCAGCGCAACCGTCGCCGGCACTGGCAATGGCAGTTCCGGTGGACAGCTTTCTTTCAGCGCACTCTGGGAAAATCAACGCCCCGCGCTTAACTTCTACAACGGCTACGTCTACATCGGCTATGCAGCGCATGGAGACAATGGCCCGTGGCATGGCTGGTTGTTTGCCTACAACGCAACCACGCTGCAACAAACCTCCGTTCTGTGTCTCTCCCCCAACGGAGTGGGTGCAGGCATCTGGGCTGCGGGCGCAGGCCTTCCCATCGATAACACCGTGTCCGGCGGACGCATGTACATCGTCACTGGCAATGGCACCCGCTCCAGCACTCCGCCCTTCAGCGCCAGCAGCGCGTATGGGGAAAGCGTCGTCGCTTTCAGCCTCGCCAGTGGCAAGATCACGCCCGTAGACGTCTTCACGCCCTTCAACTTCCAGACACTCAACGATCACGATTGGGATCAAGGCTCTGGCGGACTGCTGATGCCCCCCGATCAGCCGGGCTCCTATCCGCACATGCTGATCACCAGCGGCAAAGAGGGACGCATCCTCGTCCTCAATCGCGATAAGCTCGGCGGTTATGTTGCCGGAACCACATACAGCACCAACGCACTGCAGGACATCACAGGCGTCGTGCCGCAGGCCCAGGGCTTCTGGAGCACTCCTGCTTACTGGAACGGCAACGTCTATATGTGGGCCGAGAACAACGTCCCCATGCTATTCAAGCTGAACGGCGGCGTCCTCGACACGCAGCCCGACAGCAAGTCTTCCATCACTTCTGCATTCCCCGACCCCACCTTCTCCATCTCCTCAGATGGAACGCAGAACGGCATCGCCTGGGCTGTACGGTCAGATCAGTTCAATACCAAGGGGCCCGGCGTACTCTACGCGTGGGACGCGAACAATCTCACCAGTACCATCTATCAGAGCGACAAGAATGCCACACGCGACGCCGTAGGCCCCGCCAACAAGTTTTCCATCCCCATCGTGACCAACGGAAAGGTTTACGTCGCCGCGCAAAAAGAAGTGGATGTGTACGGCCTCATCAACGGCCAGCCCACCACCGCTGCTCCCGTCATCAACCCCAACGGAGGCGCCTTCCCCTCGCCCCAGAGCGTCACTCTCAGTTCATCAACACCATCGGCCGCCATTTATTACACCCTCGACGGATCCACTCCGACTCCCGCATCGAGCGAGTACACCGGGCCGCTCACCATCAGCACTGGCACCACCATCAAGGCAATCGCAAGCGCCCCCGGCTACCTGCAGAGCACCGTCAGCACCGCTTCATTCACCTTCACCAACCAGGCAGCGCCCGTCACGTTTTCTCCCGTGGGCGGAACCTACGGATCTGCTCAGACTGTCACATTGTCTGACGCCGATGCCAACGCAAAAATCTACTACACCACAGACGGTTCAACGCCGACAGCATCCTCCACGCTCTATACCGCTCCCATTCAGGTCACCGTCTCCAAAACCATCAAAGCCATTGCCATCGATCCCGCCCTCCAGAACAGCAATGTCAGCACAGCGGCATACATCATTCAAGTCGGCGGAAACACAATCAACTTCGGCAGCGGCTTTTCCTCCACAACAGGCCTGCAATTGAATGGAAGCGCAGTAGCCAGCAACGACACTCGCCTGCAGTTGACCGATGGCGGATTATCTGAGGCCGGCAGCGTTTTCTGGAATGCGCCTATCAACATCCAGGCGTTCACCACCACATTCCAGTTCCAACTCTCCAATGCGCAAGCCAATGGATTCACCTTCACCGTCCAGAACGTCGGCCCTACTGCGCTCGGCGGAAACTCCGCCGGCCTTGGCTACCAGAACATCACCAGGAGCGTAGCGGTCAAATTCAACTTCTATAACTACAACGGTGAAGGAAGTGACTCGACGGGTGTCTACACCAACGGCCAGGCCCCCGTTCTGCCCACAGTTGATATCAGCCCGAGCGGTATCCAGCTCAACAGCGGCGACTCTATTCAGGCCACCGTTTCCTACACTGGACTCACGCTCAATCTGAAGCTGCTCGACTTGGTGACCAAGAAAACCTTCAGCTATTCCAAGTCGATCAACATCCCATACATCGTCGGCGCTAACACAGCGTATGTCGGATTCACCGGCGGCACCGGCGGCCTCTCCTCAAGCCAGAAACTCATCAGCTGGACTTACACGACGCAAGCAGTACATCCAGACTTCTCGCCGGGCGGCGGCACTTACTCCACGGCACAGAGCGTCACGTTGAGCAGCAAGACATCCGACGCCGTCATCTACTACACCACAAACGGCTCCACGCCCACTCCCACCTCCACGAAGTACACCGGTCCAATCACGGTCGCAAACTCGCTCACCATCAAGGCAATCGCCGTCAGCCCCACGTTGGGAACGAGCGTAGTCTCAGCCGCGTCCTACGTGATCGGATCGTCCACAACAAAATCCTTCAGCTTATCGGGAAGCACATTCACCATCACCTGGCGCGGCGGATCCATCCACGTGCCAATCACCGTCACTCCCAGTGGCGGATTCACAGGACTGGTGCCCCTCACTTGTTCCGTCGCCGCCCCGTCCGGTGCGGTCAGCATTCCCACCTGCACCGTATCTACTCAACCGCCCGCCATTACCGGAACTTCACCAGTGAAAGGTTACGTCTACGTACAGACTGTGAAGACGACCACCATCGCGAATTACACGCTCAAGGTCCAGGGCACCGCCGGAGGCGTCACCTCCGCCGTCAGCATACCGTTCCTGGTCCAATAACAACCTCAGCCCTCTCCACCAAAAATGCCGGAGGCCCAAGCCTCCGGCATTTCTTTGCTCCCCATATGAGTCGAGCCCTGTTCCACTCAATACACGCTCTGAACGTCGGTTCTCATCTGGAGTAAGTTGTTCCACGAGTTCAAAGCGCGTTTTCAGGCCAAGTTCTTCCGCAACCGCACCCGATCCGCGTCATCAAAGAAATCGCTGAATTTTCGGCATTTGGCGTCCCCGACGGGATTTGAACCCGTGTTATCGCCGTGAAAGGGCGGTGTCCTAGGCCGGGCTAGACGACGGGGACGCTACTTGAGAAGGGCAGATGAGAACGGCAGATCAGCCGGAATGCGCCCTCTCAAAGCCTATCAACCCGCAACTTACCTGTCAAAAGCGCAGCGCCGTTCAATCCCCGTGTGACCGCTCGCAAAGCAAAGCGTTTATACTAGCCCGGCAATATTTTCGGAGATAAACCGGATGCCAAAGAAAACGTTTGCCAGCCTCCTGACCCTCGCCTCGCTCTTTACCCTCGCCGTTGTCGCTCCCGCGCAAAACACCCCGGCCACTCTCACCCTTCATCCCGACCAGCCCACCACCGCGGTCAGCCCCATTCTCTACGGCCTCATGACGGAGGAAATCAATTACTCCTACGACGGAGGCCTGTACGCCGAGATGGTCCGCAACCGCACGTTCGTCGGCGATTGGAGCGGCATCCATAACTGGTATCTCTACGAAGGTGGCAACGCCATCGCTAAAATGGCTCACGATCCCTCCACCGGCCCCAGTACTGCCCTGTCCTCGAGCCTCAAAATCTCCATCTCGCAGGCCGACGCGCAGAGCCCCGCCGGGATCGTGAACACCGGTTGGTGGGGCATGAATCTCCATCCCAACACCACCTACCAAGGCTCGCTCTACGCAAAATCCGATACCCCCGCCATCGGGCCGCTCACCGTCGCTCTCGTCAGCGACAACACCGGTAAGCCCGCCGCATCCGCCACCATCACCGGCGTGACCTCAGAGTGGAAGCAGTACACCTACACTCTCAAGACCGGCGCAATCGAACCAAGCGTTACTAACCACCTGTCCATCACCGCGCCGCACGCGGGCACTCTCTGGATTCAGCTGGTCTCACTCTTTCCGCCCACCTATCACGATCGCCCCAACGGCTTCCGCATCGACCTGATGGAAAAAATGGCCGCGATGCATCCGCAGTTCCTCCGCTTCCCCGGCGGAAACTACCTTGAAGGCGATCACATCAAGGAGCGCTTCGACTGGAAAAAGACGATAGGCCCCCTCGTGGATCGCCCAACCCACCGCAGCCCCTGGAATTACTGGTCCTCCGACGGCATGGGTCTTCTAGAGTTCCTCGGCTGGTGCGAAGACCTTCACATGCACCCCGTCTTAGCCGTCTATGCGGGCTACTCGCTCGCGCAGGAGCACGTGAATCCCGGCCCCGATCTCGAACCGTACGTACAGGACGCTCTCGACGAAATTGAATATGTGACTGGTGGTCCCGACACGAAGTGGGGAGCCGAACGCGCCAAAGATGGTCACCCAGCACCCTTCAAGCTCACCTACGTCGAAATCGGAAACGAAGATCAGTTCGACCATTCCGGCAGCTACGAGGGCCGCTACGCCCAGTTCTACAAGGCCATCAAGGCGAAATACCCCGACCTGCAGCTCATTGCCACCATGCCTCTCAAACAGATGAAGCCTGATGTGCAGGACGATCACTACTACGTCCGCGCCACGCAGAACTTCGCCGACGCGCACCACTACGACAAAATTGACCGCAGCGGCCCCAAGATCTTTGTTGGCGAGTGGGCTACCCGTGAAGGCACTCCCACTCCCAACATGGGCGCAGCCCTCGGCGACGCAGCATGGATGACCGGCCTCGAGCGCAACAGCGACCTCATCGTCATGTCCTGTTACGCGCCGCTCTTCGTCAACGTCAACCCCGGCGGCATGCAGTGGGACACTGACCTCATCGGCTACAACACCTCATCCAGCTACGGTTCACCCGCGTACTACGCGCAGGTCCTATTCAGTTCCTATCTTGGCGACCACACCGTCGCCTCCGACATCCAAAACGCCGGAGAAAAACTCTTCTACTCTGCAACCATCAACAGCGCCAAAAAACAGCTCTATCTCAAGCTTGTCAACGCATCGTCCGATCCCAAGCCGCTGACGGTTGCACTCCCTGGGTCCCACCCAGCACCGAATGCAAAGCTCGTCCGCATCAGCGCACCCGACACGCAGACCACCAACTCCATTGACGACCCAAAGCGCATCATCCCCGTCGAATCCTCAATTCATAACGCCAGCAGCAAATTCTCAATCACGCTGCCGCCTTACTCCATCCAGGCGATCCAATTCGACCTGCATTGATCTCAACGCCGCTGCACAAAGCAGGGGCCGGAACTCCCATGAGTCCCGGCCCTTGCTTTCTGCGGATCGCCTTTAGATCACCCCATGCATTCACCCGGGTGCAGCATCCTTGCCGAGCAAGGGTCGAGACGAAAATAGTTATTGAATCGCGAAGTCGATAAACCCGCGTTGCGGATCGGTGCTCACCAGCCGCACCGAAACCCTGTCACCCACATCCAATCCCTTCGATCCCGGCTTCCCGGCATTCACCAGCATCCCCTCAACGTGAGGTTGCAGCGCCCGTACAAACGTACCGTACTGGTTCACGCCCGTGACGATTGCGTTAAACGTCTGCCCGATTCTCGGATGCAGTGCCACGGCCGCGATTCGCTTCTGCATCACGCGTTCCACTTTCCGGGCGGCGTCCTCCATCAGCGTGCATCGCTGCGCAATCGCATTCAGATCGCCTTCTGAATAGGGCTGCTGCGCCTTCGCCAGATACGCCTTCATGATTCGTTGCGTCACGATATCCGGAAATCGCCTGTTCGGCGCCGTTGAATGCGTATAGTCCTGCACCGCCAATCCGAAATGTCCCGGCGACTCTTCGTTCGGCTTCACCAGGACATACTCCCCCGGACCCATCAGCTTCACCACGGCCAGCGAGAGATCTGGGAAGTGATCTGGATCCTTCTGCTTCTGTGCCAGCAGAAAGTCATTCAGCGCCTTCGAGTCCGGCTGCTCCGGTAGCTTCGTCCCCAGCCCGTTTGCAAGCTCGACGATCCGATCCCAGCGCTTCGGTGTCCGCACGATGCGACGGATCGAGGCAATTCCTGCCTGTTCAAATGTCCGCGCAACCACACCATTCGCAGCGACCATGAACTCCTCGATCAACGACGTCGCGCGATTCTTCTCCTGGCTGCCAATATCGACAACCTCGTTCGCCTGTACAACCGGATGCGTCTCGATCGTCTCCAGATCCAGCGCACCGTGCTGGAACCGGCTGCCAAGCATGCGCTGCGCCGCCTTGTCCTGCAGCTTCAACTGAGCCGCAAGATCGGAATTCGCAGCAACCTTCTCAGGAGCCGGTCCGCGCCCCTCCAGCCATGCGCCCACACTTGGATACGCCAGTTGCGCACGATTGCGTACGATTGCCCGATATACCTTTCCATCGGACACTCCGCCTGACGCATCAACCGCAAAGTCAATCACGTCCGCAGGTCGATCCTCACTCTCGTTCAGCGATGTGATGCCCTCTGACAACTCCGCCGGCAGCATCGGGAATACTTTCACCCCCGTATAAACAGAAGTAGTCTCCGACCGCGCATGCTGATCCAGCAAGCTCCCCTTCGGCACCCGCACATCCACGTCAGCGACTCCGATCAGCACCCGGATGCGCCCATCCGGCAACTGCTCCGCCCACTCGATTTGATCCAGATCCTTCGACGTGTCGTTATCGATCGACGACCACAGCAACCCGCGCAAGTCCTGCACATCCTCCGCGACAGGAGACTCTGCTTCAGCCTTGATCTTCGCCAGTTCCGTATCCGTTCCGGCTGGAAAATCCGGCCGGAAACCGTGCTCGATCATGTCCGCATGTGCGGCCGCAACCAAATTGAAGTTGAAGTTCTTCGTCGAATGCATCCGTTCAGTTCTCCTGACGTGAAGAGCCAGCCTACCATGCCGCCTTATTCACCAGAAACACCAAGGGACGGCAGTAAGCCGTCCCTCCCCAACGGTGCACAACAACTATTGAATTCCGAGATCCGCCAGCACCTTCGGCTTCGCCTCATCCACCGCCAGCAGGTTGTGGCAGACAGCGCAATCCTGCGTCAAGGTTTTGCCGTTCTGCGCAACGTGATCCCCATCGTGGCAGCGGAAGCATCCCGGGTAGCTCATGTGCCCGATGTGGTTCGGATGCGTTCCCCAGGTCACCTTCATGTCTGGAAACACATTCGTCGTGAACACATTCACTAGCCCAGCACCAGCCGCTTTCACCAGGTCAGGACGTCGCACGAGAACCTCCGGATGCTCGTTCCGGTAGAACTGCGTGAGCCCCTCCGAGATCTTCTGCCGTGCTTCATCTTCCGTCTTGTAGTCGGCCTTCAGCAGTTCCAGGCCCTTCTTGTGAACGAATGGCAGTTCCGGACTGATCGCACCTTCCGCCATCGCTCTATTCAGCGCATCCTCTGCTGTCTGCATTGTGTGCGCCGCGCGATTGTGGCAGTCGATGCAATCCATCACGCGCCGCTCGCCTTGCGGTGCAGCGCCCTTCAGACTCGATGTCCCAAACGCCGTCTTCGATCCGTCCGCATAAGTCCGCTCCACCCAGGGAATCGTCGTCCGTGTTGGGTCGGTAGCAATGTATTCGATGTGCCCTAGATGCACGCCATGAATCCCCGTCAGATGCGACAGCGAATCGATACCGCCCAGGTGCAGTAGCACGACACTTTGCGTCTCCGTATTTTTCTCATCATCCGCAAACGTCGACTTCACCAGCAGTTTCTCGCCTACGAACTTCGCTGGCGTATGGCACCCTTCGCAGATCTCGCGCGCCGGTCGCAGATTCATCACCGGCGAGGGAATCGGCTTCGGATAGCGGTTGAACGAAACCTCGACCAGCTGCTTCGTCCCGTTTACCTTCGCTTTGAAATAAGACTCCGCACCTGTGCCGATGTGGCACGCCACACAATCCACATGCGAGTGCGCCGAAACCTTATACGCCGAGTACTCCGGATGCATCACGTGACACGAAGACCCGCAGAATTGCGGCGAATCCATATAAGCCGCGCCTCGATAGCTAGCCATCGAAACCACCAGCAGGTTCACGATCGTCGCTACCAGCACAATGTCCAACCCGTGCCGGAACACCCTGTCGTTTAGATCGACCTTAGGAAACTCCGCGGGAATCTCCCCTGCCTGCTGCAGCTTCCGGCGGCGAACAAACACGCCAACAGGGATCAGCAGAAGACCAAGCACAAAAACTGCCGGCAGAATGAGAAAGAAAATGATCCCGAGATAAGGATTGTCATTCGGCCGCCCAAATAACTCCACCAGCCAGTAACCGATCATGGTCACACCGGCTGCGCTCGTAATTGCGCCGCCCGCCAGGCTGATTGGGTTATTACCGAAGAACAGTGCCGGCCGCACCCAGTTCTCGCGGAATCGTTGCGTCATTGTCGTCCCCCCGGACAAAAGAGACCCGCTCCATCACCCAGGCATCAGCCCGGGTCCCATTTCGGACAAAACGGCATGAAGCGGGTCAGTGTATTGCGACTACTTCAAACTGCGAAAATAAACAACAACGTCCTTGATCTGGTCGTCTGTCAGCTTGCCGGCAAATGCCTTCATCTTGCCTTTGCCATTCTTCACAGACTCGATCTGTTCTTTCTCGCTCGTCTTATATTCCGCCGCCGCCTTCACGCCCATCATCTTGGCAATTCCCGCGCTCGGCGTGCCCGTGCTGCCGTGACAGCTCTGGCAGTTTGCCTTATAGATCGCTTCGCCGGATTCCGCGAAGCCCATGGAACCAGCCAGACAAACTGTCGCAGCCAGCACCGCCATCGATTGAATCATCTTCATTGCAACACTCCTTAAAAATGCGTCATAGCCACATCATCACGAGGCCATGCCCAAAACTGCTTCAACCCGAGTGAGAACTTACTCCCATAAACACCGGCTGCCCGCGAAAGTAGCTGACTTTGTGATAACGCTCAGCTACTTGTCTGACTGGTTCCGGCGCATGCTCTCCATCGAGTATGCGCCGGGACTGTTTGCCTGCACTTGCAACTTCCTTGATTGCTTTACCGCACTACTTCAGAAACGTCCTGAAGTGCACAACCACGTCCTTGATCTGCGCATCCGTCAGCTTGTCCTTATACGGTTGCATCTTGCCCATGCCGTTCTTGACCGCTTCGATCATCTGCGCTTCATCCATCTTCTTCACGTCGGCATCCGTGACAGGCTTCACCTTCATCGATTTGCCTGCCGCCGAATCCGCCATGCCCTTTTCGCCATGACACATCTGGCACTTGGTTTTATACAACGCTTCGGTCGAAGACTGCCCGAAGCTCATCGACCCGGTCAGCATTACTGCTATCAGAGCCGCTCCCACATTCCGAACTACGTGACTCATGCCTTGCTCTCCCAGAGATCTCCCCAGCTACGGGGGAAGATCGCTGCGAAGGGACATCATTTTTCGGCGCCGCGCCCGTCCCAGGGCACTGCACGGCTCCATCGTTCACTGCAATCGGGTAAGCTGGCCGTGCTCTGCAATGGCCGGCCCACTCGAATTACTCAGAATGCGTACCTCACACCCAGAGTCACGACATCACCATGGAAATCCCGCGCAGCCGGCCCAGGACCGCCTGCCTCTTTGTATCCATGGTGAACCCAGTTACCATGCCACGCCCATTGTGGCGCGATATTCACAACCAGATCACTGAAGGGCGATACGACTTTCGATCTCAGTGCACCTGGCACCATCAGCGGATTCAAAAACTCGGCATCGCCGCTGTTGTCCGTCAATCTCGCACCGCCGTTGAACCGGAAGTACTTAGACGGTGAGTAAGTGAACGCGCCCGAGAAGAAGCTCGCCGGGACACTGTACGTCCCGCTCCCAAGGTAGAGTTGCGATGCTGCCGGCTGGGTGGGTAACGTACCCCCCGGATTATCCGTCGTCTTCAGGCATGTTCCCGATGATCCCTGAGCACCAGCGGGTAAAGGATATGTTGCCGTTGGCGCGTAGGCGTAGCACAAGTCAGTCTGCGAAAAGGCGTCATCGTGCGAGTAGTTAAAGTCTAAACTCACCTGGTCGTTCGCAATCACCTGCGTCGCGAAACTGAAGTTGCGGTTGTGCTCCTTATGATTGACCAGCGGGTCGTCGTTCTTTCCCTCGAAATCGTTCACCGTCACTGCAAAGTTCACCCACTTCGCAGGAGTAGAAACTGCCCGCGCTCTCACGTGGTAAAGCTTGTTCGGCGCCGCACGCGTATAGGTATTTGTTGGCGTCTCCGAATTCGCTGCCTTCCAGCTCAGCGTGTCCAGATTGACATTCATCCGGAATGTGCGCGATGGCGTGATTGCCGCGCCGGCAACCAATCCGTTCTGGTGCCACGTCAGGTTCTCATCGGTATCGGTGGTGTGCCGATTGTCAAACCGCCATCCACCCGAAAGCCTTAACTGCGGCGAAATCGTCACGATGCCGAGCACCGTATTGCGCTCGATCTTCTGGTTGATCGTGTCTCCACCCGGCTCGATTGCCTTTGTGTAGGTCAGGCTTGTGATCGGCGTATTCACGTTGAACCCCGAGGGCACCGGAAGAGGACCATTTGGAGTTGTAGCCGCATTCGCCCACGTCTCTGCGATGAGGATGTCGTTCCCCTCTGTCCGGAAATAGCGATAATCAAAGGAATCCGACACGGAGAACCAATTGGTCAACTCTGCTTCGAAACCGAAATCTCCATTGATGCTGTTCCGCTTGTTATGCGCAAGCCGGCCATTCGCGAAACCGCCTGTATCGATCTCCTGCCGCAATGCTGTGCGCGTCACCAGTCCGTTGAACGTCTCGTTGAAATGATTCACATTTGACACGCCGCCGCTGTACGCCACGCGCCCTGTAAAGGCGACCCTATCCCAGTAATGCGAGGTGAACCGCAGTTGCTCGGTCGGGAAGATCGTCCGTGTCGGCGCCACTTGCGTTTGCACCAGCGTCTGGCTGCAGAACGGATTCACAATCCCGTTCACCACTTCGGCAGTCTTGGCGGCGCCGGTACCGCAGGTCGCGGTGGCCAGCGTATTCACGCCGAGGGACGTGGGCGTGCCGTTCGCAAGCGCGAACGGTGTTGGAGCAAGCTGGTACGGGGAGTCGCCCTTATAAAGCGCAAGCAGCTCGTCGTAGCTGATCATCGTACGCTTCGCCAGCTTGTAGTCGATACCACCCGTGTAGGTATCGAGCGAGTTCCTGAACCACTGCAGAACCACAACGTCACCACCGCCATGCACTGTTGAATATGTGGGCCCCTCATGAGTGTTGTGGTTGTACCCCACACGGAAACTCAGTCGCGACAGCGGAAAAAGGGTAAAGAGCGCATCCGTATTCCGGCGCACCGTATTGAAGATATGCAGCGAACTCGGCTCCGCAACCAACGCCGGAGTCGCGGCAGAAGCCGTTGAGAGTAGCGAGTTGTCCAGCAGGTTGTAGTCGAAATAGTTCCGGTCGCGCCGGAAGTTGCCCGCGAAATCGTACAGCCTTCCCTTCGACATGTTCAGATACGACACATTGTTCGGCTCGCCGCCATATCCAAAACTCGCCGTCGAGAGCCTGTCAAAGAACGGTGTCTTCCGCGGATTGGTGGTGCGCAATTCAAGCGACTCGTTCAGCACTCGCATTCCCGTGCCTTCGTTCACCATCGTCGCCCACATTGCGCTACTGCCGTCTTTTTGCGTAAGGACACCGCCCAGTTCAACACTGGAGTGCATCGTGTAGTTGCCGGCCATCTTCTCTTTCGGTTCCACCGCCGGCTTCTTTTCCGTTGCTGGCTTGGCG
>Ga0070658_10002970_pt1 | contig 14053 bp, 9 predicted proteins | sample KBSC13metaG_FD_64664 | JGI IMG/M metagenome (GOLD analysis project Ga0070658, IMG submission 64664) | Corn rhizosphere microbial communities from Kellogg Biological Station, Michigan, USA - KBS C1-3 metaG | ecosystem: Host-associated > Plants > Roots > Rhizosphere > Soil ... | reverse complement strand
CCGTCATCAATGGTATGATCAATTCCCTCGCCCTGGCCGACAATTTCGTCGATCGCCCGATTGGCGCCATCGATATCCTCCACAATCGTCACCCGCCCGCCAGCGTTGTAAAAATACTCCGGCGGCACCTGGGTCTTTGTTCCCGTGAATATCCCCTGCTTGTTTCCTTTCGCTTTCGCCTCCTTGTCGAGCCGAATCAAAGCCTCCCGGACTGCGGCGTAGAATTCCCCGATCGACCGAAACTTCCCCGTCTCGCGCGGCACGTTGCTCTCCGCGGGCCGCTCTATCCGGAGAAAAGTATTCACCGACTGCCTGGAGAATTTTACCAATCCGACCTCGAAGCCGATGGCGCTGTGCGGCAACGGGCTCGGGTACTTCGGCAACAGTGACTTGGCGTTGATCTTCGGCTCCCCGCCGATCGCGTTGAGAATATTCGACGCCAGAATCATATGGAGCATCTCCTCTACGACGACGGATCGGATAATATCCGCAGACTCCGCATTGCTCCCATCCTTGATCGAATACAAAGCGCAGAGGTAGGGAGGGATGGTGAAATGCTCAATCCCGATCGCCTCCTGCAACGCTTCGTGCAGTTTCTCGATCGTCTCAATGCGGGAATCCTTCGGTCGCGGTTGCCGCCCGTGATCGGGACTAATGCATTTCTGCCTTCTTGGATTGTTCTCCTGCCGATATTGATGCATGGCGTTACTTGGTTTCGAGTTGCCGTAAGACTGCTTCCGCTGCCTTGAAAGTCAGCGCCGTCATGGTCAGTGTGGGATTCGACGTTCCAAGGGTCGGCATGTTGCCCGCCCCCGCCAGAAACAGATTCCCGTGGTCCCAGCTGCGCATGTCCGCATCCACTACGGAATCCTCCTTGCGGTTACCCATGCGGTGCGTGCCCACGATGTGCCCGGCGCCCCGGAACGTATAGCCTTTGCCCTTGTACTTCACGTTATCCGGCTCGTCGTCCCCATACGTCGTTTTGTCCGTGATCTTGTTTGCCTCAAAGATCTGTTTGGAAACATGGAAGGCCGCCTGAAAGGACTTCTTCATGTAGTCGGAAGCATCGTAGTGAATGACGGGCCGGAAATTCCCCAGGCGATCCTTATACTTCGGATCGATGGTCACGCGATTGTCAGGGCATGGGTCCTGTTCGCACTCAAAATGCAAGAGCACCTGCCGGGTCAGTTCATCGTTGAGGTCCCCGCGCAGTTTCGCGCCAAATTTTCCGAGGCCCACCGCATCTTCCACATCGCTGCCGGGAGAGAACTCCGGCCAACCCCAGCCCCAGTTGTCGATCGGGCAAATCCACGGCGCATGATCCTTCCGGAAATCTCCATCCCGGAAATTGGAGATATTCGTCGTCGAACCGGGGCCACGAAACGGAAAGACCTTTTTGTCCGTGAATATGCCCCAGGTAAGCAGGCAGAGATGATCCATCAGGTTGCGGCCCACTTGATCGCTGGAATTCGCCGCGTTGGAGGCCAGCAGAATCTTGGCGTTCTCGATGGCACTCGCGGCGAGCACATAGATTTTTCCCGTCACGATGTGTGTGGAATAGTTCAGATCATCATCCGACTCATACCGCTTGTAGCGGACTCCTTGAACCAGTTGCGACGTCGAATCGATCAGGATTTCCGAGGCCACAGACTGGGACCTGATTTCCATCTTCCCTACTTTCGATTCCTTCGCCCGCTTGAAGGTCTTCAGCGCATTGTATTTCGCCTGCACCGGGCAAATGGGAACACAACTGGCGTTGCCTTCGCAGCGCTGTCCCACGTAGCGGTTCCAGATTGCACCCACCGGCTGATATCCGCCCGCCGCCCCAGTCTTCAGCTCCAGCTTTCTCTCGGCCGCATTCCATTGCACTCCATTGATCTTGTAGTCCTGGTTGGGGACAGAATTTCTTCCCTGCGGCGTGCTACAGCAATGGACCTTGTAGGTAATCCCTCCCATCTTGACTTCGAGCCCTTGGGTCTTCTTCAACATCGACTCGTCCATGTAGCTCTCGGGGATCTTCTCCATCGGGAACACGTAACCCGGGCTGAAGAAATCCTTGCCCATGTTTGGCAGTTCCTGGTCTTTGACTTCACCCGCCACCCCGATCTCAAACTCCGCCATTTCGTAATAGGGCCTCAGTTCATGATAACAGAACGGCCAATCGACCGCGTGGCCGTAGGCGGTCTGTTCCTGGAAGTCATTGGGGAGCATGCGCAATGTCGTTCCCAGCCAGTGTTGCGTGGTTCCCCCGGGGCCGACCCAGTTGTCGCTTGCGAAAGGCAACGGACCCATCTGCACAAAATAGCCTTTTCCAATATTGTCCAGCTTGACCGGCGCCACGTCCAGCACGTCCGATGAAGGAGCGTTCTTGAGATTGGGATAGGGCGAGTTTGGCGTCTTCGCCTGCGCCTTGTAAAAGTTATCGAGATATCGTGCGTGCACCCGGTAGGCGCGCTCTCCTTCCAGGGCCATGCCTTCCTCAAGTCCGGCGTCCAGCACCAGCACGCTTTTGCCGGCATCCTTCAAGGTCTTGGCCATGATCGCGCCCGCGATCCCTGAGCCAACGATCACGACATCGTATCCAACATCTTCCATGGTAATTCTCCTTTAAAGTTTGGCAGGCGTTTGTGGCTCGATGGGCGGTTTGCTCCACGACCCGTAACCCGGTTGCTTTGCTCCGGCCGGATGCGTTTTCGCGACAACCCAGATCAACCCCTGTTTGTAGGCTTCCGCGCTCACCGCGCTCGTTCTGTCTCGATCGTTCTCGATGTGATCCTTGCCGTTCATCGTCGTCCAACTGCCTTTGTACCACAGCAGGATGATTCGTTGCGCCAGGCCTTCAAAGGGCAAGTCCTTAAACGCCGGCAGATGCTTTTCGTCTTTCGGAATGGGGATGAAGTGTCTCCGGATTGCCTCTTCAATCGGAGTTCTGCCGTTCAGAAGCTCCCTGGCCTTTTCAAAGAAGGATCGAACCAATTCGTGGTCCTGCTCCTTCATCAAAGTGAAGTAGTATATCTCGGTCATGCCGGTCTCCAACAAGTCGTCCTCGGAGAATCCGGTCAGCGGAGCGGATATCCTCAGAAATGTACCGAGGTCCGGCTCGAGTTCGTCGATCTGATCCAGCGACAGGGGTCTCGTCGCCGATAGAAGCAAATTGGCCATGGTGATGAGCGATTGGGTTATTCGTTGCGCGTGAATTCAGCGATCAGCGCTGCCTGATCGGGATATTTCGCGATCAAGTCCTTGCGCGCCGCGATCGTGTAATCCGCCGGGTTGAAGCCCGGCGCCATCGTGACCCCCATCAGGGCCCAGGCCCCTCCTGGGAGCAGGCGCGAACCGAGCCATGTCCCTCCGGGGATGGCTTTCATCGGGCTCTGCCCTTGGGCGAGATTGTTGCCAAAAACACACACCTCACTCTGGTTGGGAAGTTTTTGGCCTTTCGGATAGAGCAGGAGCATCTGCACCGGGTCACCGGCGTAAAAATGGTAGACCATGTCCCCCGTGACGCGGTGCAGCACCGAGAAGCCGGTGTCATCCAGGAAATAGTAGATGGCGCCGCATAGCGACCGGGCGTCCTTCGTCCGCGCAAATCCGGGCAGGTCACGATCCGGGACGTGAATCGCACAATCGTAAACGCTCGCCAGGAAACCTCCTTCTTGAGGATTCGGCGCCAACTTCAGCCAATTCTTAACCTCTTCCGCGGTCATCATCCCCGGTTGCCTCCGTTTTTTTTTACGTCGATCAGCGTTCTCGTCAGCGGGCTCAAGTCCAGCGGCTTTCCCTTCTCTCTCCTGGCGGTTTCATATTCCGATCCGATGCACTGTTGGAAATGGAACAGCCCCTTGGGATCCCAACGCTCACGGACCTTCAACAATCCCTCGTATTCATGGCGGTAGTAGCTCTTTTTCCAGTCAAGAAGCAATGGGTCGATGTAGTTGAGGTAGGCGCCCTGGGCATGTTCACCAAGTTCATCGTAGAACTTGACCGCCCACTCAATATTCGGGCGCGCTTGCAACGGTTGCGCCGATGCCCACACCGATTTCAATTCAAACGTGAACAGCCCATCCCGGTGGGCATACACGGATTTTACCGGCATCTTGCCGTTCTTCCCTTTTTCCCCGTTTTTCCGAATCTTTCCGCCCGTGTGTGTCCATACGACGTAGGAATCGGGTGACGGCGCACGGCTCAAGTTCTCCATGCAGATATCGGCGACGTCGTCGGTCAGACTCTCCGGGGGCAGAATGGAGGACCGGATGTAAGCCGAGTGCCCTTTGATCTGGGTGCTGGTGCCGACAAAATTCTCCCACTCCGGCAGACTCATGGTGTAAAGCTCGACGCTTTTTGGAGGTAGTATCTCCGATTTGACTGTGCGCTTCGCGATCTTCGTCAGCGGTTCCAGAAGCGCCATGCCGTCGGAGAACTTCCCGTTGTAGATCGGCGTAAATCGCAGGGTCAGCGCCGGCTTCCCGCCAAAACGCGGGTCGGGAAAATTGCGCAACATCCCATAGACCGCCATTTCATCCGGCAGTGTGAGCACCCACTGGTTATAAAAGCGCAGGATGTCCTTGATCTGGTAGAAGGGGAAATCGATCTGCCCCATCATCATCCGCCTTTCGTTCGTCTTGTGGAGCTGGAGATCGATCCTGGTCACCACCCCGAAATTGCCACCGCCTCCCCCGCGTAGTGCGCGATACAGCGCCGCTTCGTCTCCGGAGGAACTGTCATTCAACTCCAGTTTGTTCCCATCGGCGGTGATGAATTCCATGCCCGTAACGCTGTCACACCCGAGACCGTAGGAACGAGAAATGAAGCTGTACCCCCCTCCGAGAACGAACCCGGCGACGCCCACGCCGGCACATCCCCCACCAATCACCGTCAAAGGGCTCTGCCGGTCGCGCAGGAAGTTATACGCCTTGATCCACCGGGTGCCCGTCCCCACCGTGATTCGTGACGTATCGCCCTTGACGAAATCCACGGAGTTCATGTCCCCGAGATCCATCACCACCCCCTCTGCATTCAAGCAATAGCCTGTCGCGCTATGTCCGCCGGCTTTGGTCGTAAGCGGCACCCCGTGCTGGTGGCAGTATTTGACGATCGTCGCCACATCGTCCGCATTGGCGGGCAGGACGACGAGGTAAGGTTGGAGGCTGACGCGATTGTTATCGATGGTGATCGCATCGGCGTATCCCGGATCGCCTGGATCTAGGATTCGGCCCTGGGTCATCCGGTTGAGATCGCTCTGAACCTTGGCAATTTCTGAGGCTGTCATTTCGTAGAATAGGTTTGGGTCTTCTCGTGTGTTTTCCCGGAAATTCAGGATTTCCTGGCCTTCCCTTTGCCTTTGTCATCGGGCAACACCGACACTCTGAGATACGAGTCATAAACGATTCTCTCCGCGCTCATGCCCGCGGATTTCGTGATGAACTCCTCGTGAGAATCCGATGCCGAATAATCGTTAAACGCGTTGATATCCTCGAAGATCATGTGCACGGACACTTCAAAATTCGTCCCGCTCACATCCCGGTTGATCTCCAGCGCCCGGACACCGGCCGAGAAATGCACCTGCCCCGGATGGCCTCCCAGATATTTCACACACAGTTCAATGAAGTCATCCACCAACTCCCGGGAGGTATCGGAGAGCTGAAAGAAAAACATGTGAGCAAAGGGTTTGTTCTCAGTCGGGTATCTGGTGATTTTTGCCATGAGATAGGGCGGTTTGTCGCGCTTGGGTTGGATTGTCAGGAGGTCGCCCGCAGCCGGCTGCCTTCTTAGCTGGCTGGCAACGCTTTCAGGAAGCTGATGCAAGGAGTGAAGAAGTACTCTCCGCCCTTATTCTTCACGAAGTCGCCAAAGGTGACCTCCGGTGAATTCGGATCCACCTCCTGCCCCCACTGCTCCGGAAGCTTTTTGGGCATGCGGTCCGGCTGCGCGGGTTTGGGTGGAATTCCAGTGGCTGGCGGAGGTGCGTTTCTCTGTCCGATCACGCCATCGGCCCCGATGTTGCGCCCTGTAATATGGCCGTGGTTGGCCCAGTTGTTCTGAATGAATTCAAATTGTTTGCCGATGTGGGCCTGGTAGCTCATGAACAGCAGGCCGACCCCCTTTGACGGGCGATTGGTATTCAATTCATCGTCCGTCGGAGCCACGAGGTCTTCATTGCCGGGACCAAAGCGGCAGATGTCCTGATAAGGAATCGCCCTGCGGGTGAGCCGCACGGAATGGACGAAAGCCGATGGAACAATCGTGATATCGGCTCGAGGATTGGTGATCCGCGTGTGCGCAAAGAAAGGGCATTTTGAGCTGTACTGCGGAGTAAACGCGCTCGGCGGCGGTGGATCATCGTTGCTGTAGTCGAAGTCATTGGTGATTTGCGATTCCTTGCGGACACGGCCCGTAAAGCCGCCCGAAATGACCAAGGGCGTGCCGTTCCTGAACCGGCCCACCATCATGGCGCCGGGCAGGTCTTTGTTCACAATACCATCCCCGTCCTTGATCGCCGGAACCGACTTTTCCTCCGCTTCCATAAAGGCCCGGACGTTCTGTTCCAGCTTCCTGAACACCAGGAAGCTGCCGTAGCTGTCGCCGGTCTTGCCATTGGGATCCGGCACGAGCACCAAGTTCAGCGGTTCCTGGTCATTCCAGGCCGAGGTATCACCCTGCGCTTCGATCTCATCCCTGTAGAACAGGGGCTGGCTGACTCCATCGGCGTAGCCAAAATGCTCGATGTTCAGAACGCCGCTGTAACTTTCGGTCAGTGCGACCTTGCGGTGCAGCACCTGCCCTTTCTGCTTCAGCAAGACAGTGCTGAAGCGCTTCACGTCCGCGATGATGTTTTCCGCAAGCTCCCCAGCCTTGGCGGGTTGATCGTCGGCTACAATGATGAGGAGGTCCACGCTATTCTGGAAAGGCGGCTCCCAATCCGTTTGCACATCGCCATCGCCCAACTTGACCGCGCTCGCTTTCGCTCCGTTTGCAAAAACCGGCGGATCTTTCACGATGCTGAGCGCGGGCGTCTCCGCTTCCTTGGGAAGATGCTCCGCGGCGATTCCAAGCGCCTTGTAGCCGGTGGCGGAGATGGAAAGCGTAAAGACCGCACCTCCATCGACTCCCGTCTCTTTGAACAATTGCCGGCCCTGCTCCAGCTTCATCGCGCTCGTGATACGGCTTCCGGCAAATCCCGCGATCCACTTTTTCGCCTCGCCGGCCTTTGCCGGGTCCAGCTGCAAGAAAATATGATAGGCGCATTTCCGGCCATGGGCTTTCAGGATATTCGCCTGGAGGTCGGTCAGCATCGGCTGGAAGACTGGATCAGCGGCATCGACCTTCGATAAGGTGAGGTCCAACTTGGATGATGGGGCCGATGCGAGATTGTCGTTTGCCATGGACAGAGATGATCAGGGGGTGCCGGGATGACGCCGAGCCTTGGAAAGCCAGGTTTTTTGGGACGCTTTGTACGCGTGCAGTGGATAGTATTGCAGCGATCTCGACCATCGGGTGAATCCCCCAATCTCGATGAGTGCAATCCCTCATTCCCGCTGGTGGAAGTACCAGCATCCTGGCCGGGATCGGCGGCGAGGCCGTCTGCCATACCGGCCATCTTGGTGGCTTCTTTGCCGTCTTCTACGCCGGTCACACCAAGGCCTGCGTGAGCGTCTTCAATACGGAGGGCGGCGGCTCGGAATGGCTCGGCGACGAAATCAGCGCCGTAGCGCTCAAAGCCGCGCGGTAGATGCTCCCAAGCGCGGGGCGTGCTTCAATGGAAGCCCTGGAAAAGCTTTCTGACCTGCACCTCGGGAAGCGCGTAGTTGTAGATCCGGAAATCACCGATGCGTCCCTTGAAAAGCGGATCGGGATACTGACTTTTTCCAATATAGCAGTGATTCTGGGTGAAGAGCGGATCGAGCGTGATCGGCGCCGTCGCTTCGGCTTCGCCATCCACATAAAGCGTCCCCCGATCTCCGTTCAAAGTCACGGCGACGTGCGTCCAGCGGTGCGGCTTCAAGGCCGGAGCCTCGAGGCGGCCGGTGCCGTCTGTGCCGCGCGAAGTCGTGATCTCGAAACGCATCTTGTCTCCCGCCTTCGGCGTAAGAAAGAGGTTCTTGGTCACGTCACCGCCGAAATCGAAGACGCGCTGGAAATCCTTGCCGCCGTCCCAATAGACCCACGCGGCGATCGTGATATCCTGGTAGTGCGCAATGGCGGCGGGCAGCGTGAGATAGTCTTTGCTGCCGTCAAGCTCGATGGCCCGGCCTCTGCCGTGTCCCTGCGTGTAAGCCGGCGCCCCCTCGGCCACCGCGTGGTGCTGGCCGGCGCGGTCGCGGAGATTCCCCTCGAAGTCATACTGCACGACGAGCTTTTGCCGAACTTCCAACTCCGTGCTCGACTTGCCCTTCCACACGCCGGGACCGTTGCTTGTCACCACATAGTAGTAGGCGGCGCCCTCCGTCACATTCTGGTCGATGAAGGTCGTGTCTTTGGCGCCGGCGGTGCCAATCGTGACGTAAGGGCCGCCGCTTTGCGAAGCGCGCCGCACTTCATACCGCTCGGCGTGCGCCGATCCCCACCACGAAAGCGTGACCTGTCCGCCGCTCCACGATGCCCGCAGCCCGCTCGGCAGAGCGTCTTCTTTGATCGGATCGAGCGTGTAGGTGAGCGTTCCGTAACTGAGGAAATCGTAGGCCGACGGATGGCCTCCCTGAGGGCCGCGCTCGGGGCGCACCTTCTCGGCCGCCTCTTTCACGTACGGCGTCGCGATGCCTTTCAGGTTCGCGTAGTGGTTGTAGATCAGCTCGAACATGGGCGGCAGTGCGCCCCGGCCCGCCTGCGAGATCTCGCCTTCCGTGTATTTCAGGTCGGAAGTGCGATGCGGCACGAAGGGGACGTCGTCGTAACCGAGGTTGTATTTGGCCACATACTCCCAGCCCCGCAGCAGGCGATTGTTGTCGTAGCCAAACAGGTCGACGCCCTGGTTCCAGGCGATCTGGCAGAAGTTCGCCATGAAGGCCCACCCCGTGACGTTGTGGGGTTGATCGCGTCCCATCTCTTCGGTTTGCCCGAGACCGTTCGGGAAGACGTAGCCCACCGCCCGTTCGACACAGCCATTGCCCACGCCTTCGAAAAAATAGTCGAGCGCTTCGTTGAAAGTTTCCTCGTCGTCCAGGAAGACGCCGATCGCGAGCATTGAGGTCATGTTACACGTGTCCCAATTCAGGCGGTAATGCGTACCACCGGTGCCGTTGTGGTTGCGCAGGAAGTAACGGTTGCCGCCGAGGAAAAGCTTCATCATTTCCTTGCAGGCCTCGAAGTCCTCGCCCTTCCAGCCCGGGTAATCCCGCATCATTTCCGCACCACAGGCAAATTCGTAGCCGACGATGCCGGCGCCGAGAGCGTAGTTGCTGTCGCCTCCGACACCCTTTTTCATCGTCGAGGACCACCGGTTGAGAAGTTCCACGGCTTTTTGCGCCTGCTCCTTATCGCCGGTGACCTGGTAGCGCAGCGCGCATTGGTAGAGCGTCGCGGCATCCTTTTGGGCGCTGGTGTAGTTGTTCTTAGCCGCGTCGCCCCGGATCACCTGCTCCACCGGGCGGATCGGGGCGCGCAGCCCATGCGGGCTGCTCTCGAGCATCTGCCAATTCTCGAACCACGGCTGCTCCTTTGCCTTCACCTTGGCGGCCATGCGCTCGAAATCGGCCCTGGTATGCAGCGCTCCCGGGTGAACGAAGGGCCCCGGCTTGCGCGCCGGGCGGCCAGGCACGGCTGGCGCTGTTGGCGGCCGCGGGGATGGCGTGCTTTTCGTCACGGGTGCGGCGGTCGGCGCGCTGGCTTCAGCGCGGTGCATCTCGACCTGTGCCAACTCGGGGAGATCGGTTGCCGAAAGTGGAACACGCACACCGCCGCCTTGGAAGACGAGACTAGCCCCTTTCGGGTTTATGTCCACGAGTCGCACCTCGATCCCGGCGGGGACTTGCACAGAGCCCGCTACTTTTCCCTGGATCACCGCGGGAAAGGCCCTGGCCCTGACCAGCGTGACTTCCTCCAGCAAGCGCTCCTTGTTGCCGAGCAACCAGGCGAGCGGATCGGGCGCGGGGGCGACAGTCGATGTGACCTTGGGCGGTGTCACCGGCTCGGGCGGCGCCGGTGCCGCCGGCAATGCCGCGACGGGGGTTGGCGTGGCTGGCAGCCGGGCCGTGTTTTCGAACTGCGGCGCAATGGAATCAGTCCCCCTACCCGTTGGCGTTGCCGGACCTCCACGAAAGAAGAACACCGCGGCAGTGAGCGCCAGGAAACACGCAATCCAGGTCTTCATTCTTGCGCCGTCAGCCTCCAGATGCCGAGGATCAGTAAGGCTGGCACCTCCGAGAATAGCGCCGCGCCGCGATACTCGCCGACAAAGACGAGATATATGCCTGTTACTCCGAACGGCACCATCACCCAGCAGCGGATCAGCATCTCAAGAGGACGGTGGGGCGCATGGCTGGTTTTCGGAAGTCGAAGGTGCGCGAATCCGGGTTCAGGCCATCCCCGCATGCGGGGGCATGCTGCGGCGGAAACAAATCGGCAGCCGTCCTTCCAGACGATCGTTGAGATGGAAGTCCATCGTGTATTCCCCCGGTTCTTCGATCGGAATATCCCGGGCATGCACGATTAAGTTGTAAGCGCCCGAACGCTCCGGATCCCCCGCGCTCAATGTCACCTCCCCTTCTAAGCCGCCCCCCACCCGCAGCCCATCCGGGCTGGTCAGCGAGAGCCGAACCAGATGCCGGGTTCGTTCGCCGGGCCAAAAGCGTAACCGCAGCGCCACCGTTATCTGAGGAATCACGATCGGGAATGCCGGCGAGTTCACCACCTCATAGGTACCGGCGAGGGAAAGGCGGCCGTCCTGTTCGACGGCGCTATCGCACACGGCAAAGACTTCGATGCGCAAATCCCGATCTTCGATCCCAGGATTGAGTTGGACAAATGCTCCCTGGTCGTTGTTTCGGTTTTTGGCATGACTTGGTTGGTTGGACATGGGCTGGGCTTTCTGGCTGATCTGGCACTACAAAAAATGCAAAGCTCACGTCCCGGGATCGCCCGGGATGGGTGGCGAAGCCCTCCCCCCCGGTCGGGCTCCGCCACCGTCTCGTGAAGACCGCCGACCGGCGGTGAATTCACCGCCGCCCAGCAATCGTTCTGCTTTTTTGCGATCCGGTTAGGACCTTAAATTCGATGAAGATTTCATTCCCCGGGCGCGGCTGCGGCGCCGCTGGAGACCGAGCAGCAGACCGAAACCGCCGAGCAGCGTGGAGGCTGCATTCGGCTCGGGAACGGCAACAAACGAGAGCTGATAGTTGCTGCCCACCTGCGTGAAATTCGCGAGGTAATCCACCGTGTCGTAGCCGGTAATATTGGCGAAGGTAAACCCGCTCGTGCTCACGTTTTGAAATACCGTGTAGGTATTGCCGTAGTTGCCCGCGGTGATCCCGCTCAGGGCGAGCGTAACATTGCCGCTGCCGGTCAGCCAATCGCCCGGTGTGGCGAAACTCACCAAGTCGGACGTTGCGCCGCTAATGTCGAACTTGAATGTCGAGCCGGAGAGGAAGCTGAGCGTTCCGCCGGCCCCCGGAGCAAGGGTCAAAGTTCCCACGGAACCGACATCACCGGGAGCGAGCGAACCACTCACAGAGACGCTGCCACCCGCTGCCGTGGAAACCGAACCAGACGCGCCGGAGGCCAGCGTCGCCCCCGAGGCGACACTCACATTTTGCGTCCCGCTCAGTGCACCGCTGACAATCAATTCACCCTGGCTTACGGTTGTCGAGCCGGTGTAGCCGCTTATGCCCGACAGCGTCTGCGTGCCGGTGCCACTCTTCACCACGTTGCCGGCATTGCTGATGGCGCCTGAGAAGCTGTAGGTGCCGCTGCCACCCAAGGTGAAGTTCGTGCCTGCGGTCGCCAGGATGACTTTGCTTCCGCCCGCGCCAGTCACGACATCATTCAAACCGGCGATGGTTACGTTCAACCCGCCATTATCGATGGCTGAAGTGCTATCCATGGTGACGGTGTTGGCGATGCTCAAGGCGTTCGCGTTGCCGAATTTCAAACCTGAGGAACCGCTGTTGCCGTTCTGGATCAACACGTTCCCGGTAAAGGTGGACGAACTGTCCCCGGAGAGTTTGACGAACTTCGTCGCGGTGCCGCCACCGTCAATGGTAATCAGCGACGAGCCGGTGATCGCATTCGTGAACTGCAACTGGCCGGCGCCGGTGACCTTGAATGTCGCCGCATTGTTGAGCGCGACCGCCCCGCTGAAGTTATAGTCCGAGGCCGCCGTGTCCGCGATCGTATACGTGCCGGAACCGCCACTGGCGATCGTGATGGCATTGGCATTGGCAATGGCGGCGGTACCCGCTCCCGAGAGCGTTGCCGAGGCACTCGTCGCCCCGTCGCCGAGAATGATCGTCCCCGTGCCCAGCGCGCTGGTGGCGCCTCCGCCTTGAATCACCGTTCCGGCGTTGATCGTGAGCCCGCCGGTGAAAGTGTTCGCGTTGGTGACCGCAAGCGTGCCGGTGCCGGCCTTGATCAGGGTGTTTGCTGTGGTGCCGTTAGCGACAATTCCGCCGAGCGTCAGCGTCGCTGAACCATTAGTCGTAATCGTCCGGCTCGTCCCCGCGGTGGTGCCGAAGGAAACTGCTCCGGTGCCGAGGTTCAAGTCGTTCGCGCTCGTGCCGCCAGCCGTGCTGAAGGCGAAGTTGGCGTTGATCGTCACGTTCGGACTAGTCGCCAACGTCTTGGCCGCTCCGCTGGTGTTATCCAATGTGCCGCCGTTGATCGTAAAATTGCTTCCTGCAGCCGCCCCACCAATGGCATTGGCGCTATTGAGGTTCAGCGTTCCCCCGTTAAGAATGGCGTAGACACCATTATTGATACTACTGCCGCCATTTTGCCCATTGGCCAGAGTCAAGGTGCCGTTGTTGAGTTGAATTCCCGACCACCGATTAGAACCTGTCGTCCAGGTGCCGCTAATTAGCAATGTGTTGCTGTTCGCGTTTACGATTAGTAAAGGGCCGTTTGTGGCGCCATTGTACGTCACACCCGCGTTCAACGTCATGTTGGCACCACTTAAGGTAATCGTCGTATTGGTCGCACTACCCCCAGGCAAAGCCAGTTGGGAGCTGAGCAGCAGGGTATCGCCGGACGTGGTGCTAACCGTAAGGGTGCTCCCGGTGACCGGAGCATAGGTATTCGCAAACGTGAGAGTCTTTCCAGCGCCCGCACCGGTAAGCTGGTTGATCGCGATGGTGAAGCTGCCCGAGCCGGTTAGGCTGGCCGGCGTGAAGATGGTGTTCGCATCTGCACGAAGACTGAGAGTCCCGCCGCTGCTGATCGTGATGGCAGAAGTCGCACTCATCGCCGTATTTGCTTGATACTCCAGCGTGCCGGAGGAAATCGCGGTCGCGCCGCTGTAACTGTTCGTTCCGGAGAGCACGATGGTGCCCGTGCCCGCCGTTGTGATCCCGAAGCCGCTCCCGGTGATGTTTCCGCTCACGGTCAACGCATTGGCCGAGTTGTTCATCCATGTCTGACTGGCCCCCAGGATAACGTTCGTGCTGATCGTATTCGCACCGGAGCCCGATGCGACCGTGATGCCGGTCCCCGAGGTATTGCCGTTCAATGCCGCTGCATTGATCGTTAACGTGGATGCGGTACCGCCCGTCCCCGCCGCAATCGCCGTGCCCGCGGTGTTGCTGGTGCCGGTGCCGCTGAAAGCCAGGGAGTTGATAGTGAATGCCTGGTCGAGCGTCGTGCTCAGGTTCGTTGCGCTGTTCGCCGTGAAGGTGACGTTCGTATTCGCATCCGGCAGGACCAAGGTATTGCCCGTCCCGCCTGCATCGCCGGCAAAATTCGTGTTGAAGGTGGTGCCATTCTGGGTCGCCCAACTGCTGGTGCTTTGGCTGCCCGTCCAGTAAGCGGTCGGCGCACTGGCGCTGCCGGCCACAAACGACGCAATCTCGCTCGTCGGGGTCGATGTTCCGAGTGTCAGATGATAAATCGTCCCCCCGAAATTGTAATT
>Ga0070658_10002967_pt1 | contig 14060 bp, 11 predicted proteins | sample KBSC13metaG_FD_64664 | JGI IMG/M metagenome (GOLD analysis project Ga0070658, IMG submission 64664) | Corn rhizosphere microbial communities from Kellogg Biological Station, Michigan, USA - KBS C1-3 metaG | ecosystem: Host-associated > Plants > Roots > Rhizosphere > Soil ... | reverse complement strand
GAACTGACGAGGCACTGGAGCGCGAGGACCGTCTTGCCACAACCCGGCCCCCCCATAAACAGCGTGGTCCGCTGGCAGGGCAACCCGCCGGCGGTAATGTCGTCGAAGCCTTCGATGCCGCTGGAGATTTTTTCCAGGATTTCCGAGGAAGTCTTGTCGCTCATGGCCGGGTGAGGCCGACGAATTGGGTGCAGCGGCGAAGACCGGCGCCCGGCAGGTGAGCGATCTCTTCCGCTGGCCTGCCACAAGGAACGGGCAAGGGCGGCATCTGATGAAGACTGCCTCTTACCGTCTGTGCGAAATGGGGGTACATGTAGTTTATAGAATCCTCTGTAAGGGGAGGAGACTGGAGCTGGCCCCGATGTGGATCTCGCACCCCAGTGGAGCATCCGCGCAAACGCGCTGCCCGGCCAATACCTTGCCCACACCATCGCCATACCTTAAAGCTATACGCAAACATGGCATAGAGGCGTTTCACTGAATTCGCCGACTTATGTTCTCATATTTGTGATAGCTTTTGGGTATGGTTGCCCTGATGGTGCGGCCTATGGAGCTTCGTCATCTGCGTTACTTCGTCGCGGTGGCCGAGGTGCTGAGCTTCACCAAAGCGGCGCACAACCTTCGTCTCGCCCAACCGTCCCTCACCCGGCAGGTGCGAAATCTCGAAGCAGAAATCGGCGTGCGTTTGTTAAGCCGGGCCAACAACCGGGTGGCTCTGACGGAGGAAGGGCGCATGTTTCTTTTCGACGCCAGAAAACTTCTCGCGATGTGTGCGGAGAGTGTCGCCAATGTGCAGCGGATGCAGCGCGGAGAAAACGCCCAACTCAATATCGGCTACGTTGCCAATATCCATTACGGGCTGCTGCCCGCTACCTTGGGCGCTTTCCGTAAGCTCTGCCCGAACGTGGCGCTGAATCTTTTCGACATGACGAGCGCCGAGCAATTTGACGCCCTCGACGCGCGCAAGATCGATCTTGGTTTCGTCGGCATCCGCCCCGCGCTCTCCACCCGCGAACTGCATTCGGAGTGCGTGGCGCACGATACGATCGTTGTGGCCGTGGCCGCCGGACATCCGCTGGCCAGGAAAGCGAAAATGCGGCTGACTGAATTGGACGTGCAATTCTTCATCGGAATGTCGGCGAAGACCCATCCGGGCGCGCGCGAATGGTTGCTTGAGACCTGCCGCACCGCCGGGTTTGCGGGGAGAATCCTGCAAGAAGCCGACGGCGAAGCGACAGCGATCAAATTCGTGGCGGATGGCCTCGGGGTAGCATTGATGCCCGAACAGATCACCGGCTTGCCGCACGAGGGCGTCGTCTTTCGCCCGTTGTCCCCGCCGCTCCGCCGCGAGTCCACTATCGCCTGGCGCGCCGACAATCCCTCCAAGCCGCTCCAGGATTACATCAAGATCGTGAAAGAGCTTTCACAGAGCATGTGATGGCTGGATGAGGCGGTGGAGGTTCCAACTCGTGATTCATGGGGTGGAAACTCTCGCTTTCGCCAGCCGGAATTTTGCAGCGGGCTGTGACCGGGAGCGTTTGGCCGACGGTTGGTTATCTATTCTCTCCGCGTTCTCGGCCGGATAGGTGATGGTGGTTCCACAGACTTTGGCAAAGGGGGTGAGAGCATGAACCTGACGGCGACTTGCGCTCATGATGTCCTCGGTGCGGATTCCACGAACCAGTAACGCATCGGCAATGAGCGAACGATGACAGCGCCACGGAACTGCTTCCGCGCACATCAAAACGATCGGCTCCTGATGCGTCAATTGAATCAACTCTTCAAGACTCCGCGCGAATTCCGGCGTTTGCATGTAATCCGCATAACCGCGAAACGAAGCATTTCGCCATCCCACGTTGGGCGAATCGATCTTCGCATGCCGCAACCCACCCAGTTGCGGCAGATGCACGTAGTGCAATCCAGCATTCTTCAACGCCCGGGGCAATGAAGTCTTGTTGAACTGTGGGTTATGCCGGGACCGCGGCACCGTCCGCACGTCCACGACACGAGCAGGTCCGTGAGCCTTAAGCAGACTGATGAATTCCTCAAGCGTGCGAGTGGAATGCCCTATCGTCATCACGACGGGCGAGGGCTCATCCTTTGGGGTGTTCTTTTCCGCGCGCGAAGCGCTCTTCTTAATTTTCAGCGCGCGCATTATTTACTTTTGTGTTACGACTTCTTCCCCATTTTCTTGGGCCGTCCCACTAATTCGGTCGGCAATGGCCAACGATGTCCAGGAGCGAGCAGTCCTTGAGTGTCCTCCGGGCCCCAAGTTCCCGCAGAATAATTCGGAAAATCACTCGGCGCCGTGCCTTGCCAGGCCTCGATCACGGGCATCAGCCACCGCCAGGCCGCCTCCACTTGATCGGCGCGCATGAAGAGCGTGGCGTCGCTTTTCACGACGTCCCACAAAAGCGTTTCATACGCATCGGGCGAAGGAGCGTCGAAGCTTTCCCGATAATAGAACCGCATGTCCACGGGCCGCAGTTGCACTTTTGGCCCCGGATATTTTGCTTGGAAGCCGAGTACGATACCTTCTTCGGGCTGAATCGAAAGGATCAGCCGGGATGGCTGCCAACCGAGGGAAGCTTCGGGCGGAAAGGACTGATGCGGGACCGCGCGAAATTGAATGGAGATTTCCGAGGTCTGCTGCGGCAAGCGCTTGCCCGTGCGGAGGTAGAACGGCACGTCCTGCCAGCGCCAGTTGTCAACAAACAGCTTTAACGCCACAAAAGTCTCTGTCTGGGAATCGCGCGCTACGCCATCTTCCTCACGATACCCGGGCATTCTTTTGCGATTGAGGTTTCCGGAACCGTATTGTCCACGCACAGCGCATTGCGGGACGGCGTCGCGGTGAATCGGACGGGCCGCGTGGAGCACGTCCACCTTCTTGTTGCGAATTTCGTCGGCGTCGAAGGAAACCATCGGTTCCATGGCCACGAGACAGAGCAGTTGCATCAGATGATTCTGCACCATGTCGCGCAGAGCGCCTGCGTGATCGTAGTAAGCGCCGCGATGCTCGGCGCCCACGGTTTCGGCGACGGTGATGGTCACGTACTCAATATAGCACCGGTTCCAGAGCGGCTCGAAGAGCGGATTGGCGAAGCGAAACGCCAGAATGTTTTGCACCGTTTCCTTACCGAGATAGTGATCGATGCGGTAAATCTGCGATTCTTCAAAGGTGGCGGCGAGAATGGCGTTCAGGGCGCGGGCGGATTCCAAATCGTAGCCGATTGGTTTCTCGATTACGATTCGGGCCCATTCCCGGTCACGCGCCAGACCGGCCTTTCCGAGATATTGGGGAATTTGGCCGAACATGCTCGGTGGTGTGGCCATGTAAAAGATGCGATGGGCTTTGGTGCCCCATTTCTTTTCCAGTTGCGCGCAGTGTGCGCCCAGGACCGTGTAAGTTTGCAGCTTCTTGAAGTCGCCCGGCTGGTAACGGATATGTTTGGCGAACTGATTCCACGCGGCCGCTTTCGCTTTTCCAAAGCGGGAGAATTGATTTACTCCATCGTGTAGCCGGCGGCGCAGCACATTGTCGCTGGACTTGGCGCGATCCACCGCGATGATTGCAAACTGCGCGGGCAGGCTGCGGTCCTGTGAGAGGTCGAATAACGCCGGCACGAGCTTCCGCCACGTCAAATCACCAGCTCCGCCGAAAATGACGAAGATCGTTGGTTCGGGTTCCTCATGTGTTTTCATGATTGTGGTTTGCGATTGGAAATGTGGGCGGGCGGCTGTGGGCCGCTAGTTGGTATCTGCCGGCGCACGATCGTGAACGTCCCCGGAGCACTCCATGCCCGCCGCCTCCGCGTCCACCTCCACCGCGCAAGTGTTGATCCCGCCCTGCGCATTCTTGCCGTGCGCGGCCTCTCGTCCAAGGACCCAAGTGGAACGCGCGCCGCAACTGGGTGCGAAAGATTTCCCGCCCAAGCCCTACCCGGCGAAAACTCTCCTGAAGGAATTGAGGGGGATTCTAGTGATTCCGGCATGAGCACCCGGAATCGCCCTGGGCAGATTTCTCTGCGGACGATCAGGTAATTACGCCGTTCGTGATGAAACCGTTCCAGCATACCGGGCGGGCGTCTCCTGCCGGAGAGACGGTCAGTACCTTGAAACTGCCGCCGGTCCGATTCCAGAGCGGCACGCCACGCTCCGGGGCAAGTCCATCCAAAGGATTGGCGAAGAAGATCGTGATCCGGTGCCTGCTTTGTCGTGAACTCTTCAGATCCAGGTGACGCGGACAGTCGAACGAGATCCCCATGCCGTGGCGGCCGGCCGTGCAATCGCGCTCGCACGATTGGCCTACCCCGGCTGGATTGGACAACGAGGTCCCCAGGATCCACCGGGGATTGAGTGCGGTAAGTTTTGTCGTCAAAGTATAAAGGGGCTAAACTTGTATCGCAGATGAAACAACGTATGGCCGTGTCATTCGCCCAGGAGTGATACAATGTTTTCGTAGGCTGATTTCCTTTGTTTCAAGCACCCATACGGTAGGGAAACCTGTCGAAGATCGTCGCGACCCTGCGCGCGGGCCAGTACCTCTCCCCCGGCGCCCACTCAAAGCCAGGCCTTCCGGATCAGCCACATCTTAACGGCCTGGGTGAGGACGACGTAGGAGACCAGCGTCGCGAGGAGGATCGGCCAATAGAGCGGCGGCAAGGCCGTGAAGCCGAGCGCGGGCGCGAGCGGCGAGTAGGGGAGCCACGCGGCGAGGGCCATGATGGCCAGGGTGGTCATCGTGAGCTGCCAGCTCGCACGGCCCTGGATGAACGGGATTTTGTTCGTGCGGATGACGTGGACGATCAGCGTCTGCGTGATGAGGGATTCGACAAACCAGCCGGTCTGGAAGAGCGGGGCTCGCGCGGGGTCCCAGCACCCGAAGACATAGAGCATCACGAAGAACGTCGTGTAATCGAAGATCGAGCTGAGGGGGCCGATGAAGAGCACGAATTTCTTGATGTCGCCGATGTGCCAAGGACGCGGCTGCGCGGTCTGCTCAGGACCCACCGTGTCGGTGGGGATCGGCACCTGGGAGAAATCGTAGAGGAGGTTGTTGGTCAGCACCTGGATGGGGGCCATCGGCACGAACGGCAGGAAGGCGCTGGCCCCGAGGACGCTGAACATGTTGCCGAAGTTCGAGCTGGCCCCCATGCGAACGTACTTGAGGATATTAGCGAAGACCTTACGGCCTTCGATCACGCCCTCATCGAGCACCATGAGGTCTTTCTCGAGCAGGATGACGGCGGCGGCGGCCTTGGCGATATCCACGGCGGAATCGACCGAGATCCCTACGTCGGCCACGTGCAGGGCGGGGGCGTCATTGATGCCATCCCCCATGAAACCGACGACGTGTCCCCGGCTGCGGAGCGCGCGGATGACCCGCTGCTTGTGCGCGGGCGAGAGCCGGGCGAAGACGTGTGTGCTCTCCGCGGCGATCGCAAGCTCGCCGTCATTCATGGTCTCAACCTTGCTCCCGAGCAGGACGGCATCGGCGTTGAGACCCACCTGCCGGCAGACGGTGCGCGTGACAAGGTCATTGTCGCCAGTCAGGACTTTAACCGCGATACCGTGTTTCTGGAGGGCGGCGATGGCCTTGCCTGCCGAATCTTTCGGAGGGTCGAGAAAGGCGATGTAGCCCTTCAGGATCAAATCGCATTCGTCCTCCTTGGAGATGAATTCGTCCGCGGCCAGGTGCTTGTGCGCGACGGCGAGCACGCGAAAGCCTTCGGCGCTGAGCTCGTTGTATTGCTGCATGAGATCGCCCACGAGGAGCGGCTCCATGGCGTATGTCTCTCCCCCGAGTTCAAAAAAGCTGCAGCGCGAAAACACCGCTTCCGGCGCGCCTTTGGTCAGGAGTTGGTGGTCCTTGTCCGGCGTCTCAACGACCACGGACATCAGACGGCGGACGAAATCGAACGGGATTTCATCCACTTTGCGAAAACCTTCGATGTGGACGTGCTGGGTGTCCCGGTGGCTCAGCACCGCGCGATCCAGGACGTTCTTCAAACCGGTCTGAAAATGCGCGATCAAATAGGCGTCGCGCAGGACTTCGTCGCTTTCCTTTTGCATTACATCACAATGCCGTTCGAGGATGACCTGATCCATTGTGAGCGTGCCCGTCTTGTCCGTACACAGCACATCCATCGCGCCGAAGTTCTGGATGGCATTGAGTTGCTTGACGATGACCTTCTTCTTCGCCATCGCGAGCGCCCCTTTCGAGAGGCACACGGAGACGATCATGGGCAGCATCTCCGGCGTGAGTCCCACGGCGACGGCGATCGAGAAAAAGAAGGCCTCATGCCAGTTGTGCTTCGTCAAGCCATTGATGAGGAAAACCAGGGGCACCATGACCAGCATGAAGCGCAGCATGAGCCAGGTGAACGCCGCAACGCCCTTGTCGAAACTAGTCGGCTCCGGCTCGCCGGCCATGCTCCCGGCCATGCTCCCGAAGTAAGTCCTTCCGCCAGTCGCCAGGATGACCGCCGTCGCGGAACCGCTTTCCACGCTGGTCCCGAGGAAACAGGTGTTTTCCATTTCCAGGGGCGAGATCCCGGTTCTTGTCTCGCGGGAAGCGCGCTTTTCCACGGGGAGAGATTCGCCGGTGAGCGTGCCTTGCGTAATGAACAAATCCTTCGCCGCCACGATCCTCACATCCGCCGGAATCATGTCGCCCGCACAGAGGTTCACCAAGTCGCCGGGGACCAGTTGCCGGAGGGCAATCTCCTCTTCCTTTCCGGCCCGCACGACGGCCGCGGTCACGTTGATCATCGCCTTCAGCTTCTCCGCGGCGGCATCCGCCCGGCTTTCCTGCACAAAGCGCAGGAGCACTCCAAGAATGACCATCAAAGTCATGACGCTCCCCGCACGGGCATCCCCCGTGGCAAAGGACAACGTGGCCAACACAACGAGCAGGATGACCAGTGGATTGCGCGCCGCGGCGAAGAGCCGCCAAACCGGCCCGCGATCACGTCCCTGGGCCACCACGTTCGGTCCGGCCTCCACCAGGCGGCGCGCCGCTTCGTCTTCGGAAAGGCCTTGGGACGAAGTTCCCATCCGGGAAAACACCTCTTCTTTCTCCAACGGCGCGACTTCCGCCAAAATCGGCGAAAAGTGAATGGACTGGTCCGACGGCTTGGCGGGCAGGGCCGTTCGGAGAAGTTTCGGCAGGTGGTTCATCTCGAAACGTGTCTTAGAGAAGGGAGTCCGCCAGCCGGGCCAGATTCTGCGCTACGCGTTGCGAAAGCGGCCGGCGTCGCCAGCTTTCCAGGTCCAGAACTTCGCTGTCCGCGAGATACGCTTCCTGCACGGCGCGGAGTCGGCCGACGACGGCCGGGTCATAGACGATGAAGCTGACTTCGGCGTTGAGGGCGAAGGAGCGGATGTCGATGTTGGTCGAGCCGAGGAGCGCGATGGAATCGTCGATGCTCAGGTGTTTCGCATGGAGAAAGCGTGGGCGATAGAGGTGGACGTGGACGCCTGCGCTGAGCAGGTCGTCGTAGTAGGAGCGCTGCGCGAGTTGAGTGAAGGCCTGGTTGGCGTGGAGAGAGACGATGAGCCGCACTTCCACCCCGCGCCGTGCCGCCGAGCGGAGCGCGGAAAGGAAAGGTTCATCGGGCACGAAGTATGGCGTCGTGAAAACGACGCGCTCGCGGGCCGCGTAAAGCATCGCGACAAACAGTTCCTGGGCATTTTCCCGTTGATAGCCAGGGCCGCTCGGGAGCAACTGGGCTGCTGACGTGCCGGTGGCAGGCAATTCCGGGAAGAGGGGACCGTAGTCGAAGGTGGCTCCCGTTTCGATAAAGCGATCGGCCAGCAGGATGGCCTGGATTTGGGCGACGACCGGGCCGGTGATGCGAGCGACCAGTTCCTCGTTGGGATAACCGGGGACGAACGCGGGGTCGACCAGGTTCTGCGAGCCGGCGTAACCGATGCTCCCGTCGATCACTGCCAGCTTGCGATGGTTCCTCAGGTCAAAGCGCGCCGCATTGTGGCGGAAGAATCCCACGGGGAGCATCGCGATGACTTCCACGCCGTCGCGCCGCAATCGGGGCCCGAGCTTCTCCAGGCCGGGGCGGGAGCCGACGGCATCCGCCATCACCCGGCACTGCACCCCGCGACGGACGGCGCGGGTGAGGGCGGCGGCCACGGACTCGCCAGTCTCGTCGGGGGCCAGGATGTAGGTGAGCAGATGGACGTGGTCGGTCGCGGCGTCGATATCCGCCACGAGCCGGGCGATGGAGCCTGCGTAGTCCGGAAGCAATTCGACGGCGTTACCTGTAAAAGCGCCGAAATCACCGAGCTGCGACGCCAGGCCCGGAATGTGATCGAGATGCGGCGGGAGCGCCGGGTGGCAGGTCAGGTGCGCCTTTTGTTGCACCTGAGCTTGCACGATCTTCTGCGAGGCCAGCATCTGTTGCTCGACGCGGGCGCGCGGCACCCGGATGCGGCCGAGCAGCGCGTAGATGATAAGCCCGGGCCAGGGCAGGAGGAAGATCAGCAAGAGCCACGTTCGCGCCGCGGCCGAGGTCCGTTGCTGCGGCACATAGACGAGCATGATGAACCGGATCGACCATTCGCTGATGAGATAGAGGGTGCTCCAGTACGGCATGTGCGGCGGAGCATGGAAGGGTCCGAGCGCCGTGTCGATTCTCCACTCGTTTGCGACGAGGGCAGCCCGGAGGGCTGAAAGGCACGCGGACCGGCGTCTCAGGACACCGGCCCCGGTGCCTTGAACGCGAAGGCGAAGAACGCGGCCACGCCGAGGAACACGAAAGCCGCGACGTGATTCCAGGCCATCTTCTCCTTCAGGAAGGTAATTGCGAAGACGATGAAAACGACGAGCGTGACGACCTCTTGAATGATTTTGAGTTGGAATCCGGAGAACTGGCCGAAGCCAAGGCGATTGGCCGGGACAGCCAGGCAATACTCAAACAAGGCGATTCCCCACGACACGAAGATCGCCTTCCAGACCGGCCAGTCGTGACCGTATTTCAAGTGGCCGTACCAGGCGAATGTCATAAAGACATTCGACAAGACCAGAAGAAGAAGGGTGCTCATGAGATGGGATGGGAGAATCGTTGATCGCGGGTTTCGGGCATGAGGAAGTAAAGGATGGCGAACGCGGCGGATGCAACTGCGCCGAGAAAAAGAACGCGCGCATTGGCGCCGAAGTGATGGATGGCCGAGCCGGCGATGACCTGGCTGAGCGGCGCTCCAGGCCGACGGCGGAGATGATAGCTCCGAGGGGCAGGTTGAAACCACCCGAACCCTGGGTGAGATCGGCGATGACGAGCACGGACACGACTCCAAAGATCCCGCGCCCACACCGTCCAGGACCTGGATCGCGACCAGCGCGGTCTTATGCGCGGTGAGCGTGTAGAGAATGGCTCGAACCGGCAGCACACCGAAGCCGATCAAGACCTCGGCGGATATTGCAGGCCAAAGCGCACCTCCGCCAGGGTGGCAATCACGGCGGCAATCAACGCCCGTGTGGAATGGACGCGATCGACGAGCCCGACCGCCGGACTTTGCGCCAGAATTACCACAATGCGCCCACGGTCAGGGCCAGGCCGACGCCTCGCTCATTCCAGCTAAATCACTCGTGCTTGTGGATGTCCGTCTTCTCCGCGTGCTCCTCCACGGCTTCCTGGATCGCTTCGGTCTCTTCGACTTCCGCCAGGGCCCGTTCGGTGGCCGGGTCGTCGTGGGCGTGGGGATGGATCATCTCCGGCTTCTTCCCAGGTTGCACTTTTTCCACGGTTCCCGCGGATGGGTTCTCTCCGTGATGCTTCTTTTCCTGAAGGACTTTCTTATCGTGGGCTACATTGCGTGGATCGGACATGCTGTAGAATCGCCGCTGGTGATCCGCCTGGCTGGGAAAGTTGCACTTAACGTTAGGGAATCGGAGAATTGCGTCTAAGTAGCTGACGCACACGCAGCTCGAACCGATTCCAAATCCACATGCTTAATTCTCAACCCATCCGCATCGGCGCCGTCGGCGCGGGAGGCTTTGGCCTGTTCGCGCTCCAACAGTTCCTCCAGATTCCCGGCGTGCAATTGGCCGGGATCGCCGGAACGTACCGCGAAGCGGCGCTGGCCGTGGCCCGGCGCTTTGGAGTTCCGGACCTCGTCGAGGTGGAGGCCCTTTACGCGAGCCCGGACGTCGACCTCATCTACATCGCCACGCCGCCGTCCCTGCACTATCCGCAAGCGTTGGCGGCGTTGCGCGCGGGCAAGCACGTCATTTGCGAAAAGCCCCTCGCGATGAATGTCGCGCAGGCCGACGAACTCGTGGCGCTGGCTCACGAGAAGGGCCTGCTTTGCATCGCCAATCTCATGCAGCGCTACAACCCGCTCTTCGATGCCGTCCGGAGCCTCGTCGAATCACGGGTCCTCGGCGAATGTATCCACGGATGGTTTGAAAACTACGCCAGCGACGAGGGGCTCCGCGCGGAGCATTGGTTCTGGGATCGGACGATCAGCGGCGGCATCTTCATTGAGCATGGTGTGCACTTTTTCGATCTTTTCGAAGGCTGGCTGGGACCAGGCGCTGTCGTCGCCGCGCAACGCGGCCTGCGCCCGGGCTCGGATATCGAGGAACAGGTGCAATGCACGGTCCGCTACGGCGGTGGGGCGCTGGTGAATTTTCACCACAGCTTCACCCAGCCCTCACGGCTCGACCGGCAGGAATTCCGGCTCCTCTTTGAACACGGCGATCTCACGCTGGAGGAATGGGTGCCCGTGCGGGCGCGAGTTCGTGCCGCAGTCAACGAAGAGCAAACCCGCGCGCTCTTGGAGTTCTTCCCCGGAGCGCGGGTGGATGTCCTGAAGACCTACGGCGGAAGCGATCGCGCGGCTCGCGGACGTTTCAAGGATCTCGATATCTCGCAGCAGATCGAGCTGACCTATGGACTCGGCGATGAGAAGATGCGCCGCTACTGCGAGTTGCTGCGCGGGATCTTCAGCGATCAGCTTGCCTGGCTGCGCGACGGACAGCACCCCCGGAAGATCACCGAGCGCCACGGGCGGGATTCCGTGGCGATGGCGGAAACGGCGACGCGTCTTGCCGCGGCCTCCGCGTAAGAGGTCGCTCTCAGTTCAGCGGGCGAGAGCCATCCGTCCCTTGGCCACCTCGATGGGCGCGTCCCCATCGTCCCATTTGACGGTGCAGGTGGCCACGCTGACGACCGTGAGGACACCGGGAAACATCTTCGCCCCTTTCCACGCGGCGATGACGTGATCACCCACTTTGAAGTCAGCGTCCTTGGAAAGAACCATCGTCTCGGCGAGGGGGACCGTCAGCTTGTCGCCATCGTCGAACAGCACATTGGCACTCGCGCCGGAAATGCCGGTGACTGTGCCCACGTAGAAGCCGCCATCGGACCATTTGGCGGCGACGGTGTCACCGACCTTGGGGTCGGCAGCGAATGCAGGGAGGAGGATCGCGAGGAAGAAAGCGAACCCCACGATGAACGAGGAGAAGGATTTCATGCCTGGAAGGTTAGTCCCACGCAGCCGGATTTCCAAGACGAAATACCCCCGCCTGACCGCCATCAGACAACCAGGAGTGATGCCTGAATCGAATCGGTAATGTGCAGAAGATGACAAAATTTCAAAAGATGCGGGCACGTGACATTCGAGACAGCGCCAGGACGCAACCCTCCATGGAGGTCTTGCGGCGGCGGTTATCACGAAAGAAGTGGAATTCGACATGGGCATGGGCCTATGCGCCTTGGATTCCCTAGAATTCAGAGTTGGATTGATGGCCCGAATCAGGGAGGCACGGAAATACGTCTCTCTGAAGTGGTCACGATTTTTGACCCGGAGAAAGGCTCTAGTCCCGGTGGACTTTCCGGGTAGTCGAGTTGCTTCTTTCCCCCCAATATGGTCGCCGTCCCTCGCCGCATCCTTTGCCTTGTTTCATCCCTTGTGGCCGCCGCCGGGGCTATGCGGGCCGCCGGGGAAGACCCCAAGCTTCCCGATCCTCTCACTTTTCAGAATGGCGAACGGGTGGCCTCCGCGGGACAGTGGACGTCGAAGCGGCGGGGCGAGGTGCTGGAACTCTTCCGCGCGAATGTCTATGGGCGGGCGCCGATTGGCCGGCCGGATGGAATGAAATTCGAGGTCACCGAGACCTCACCCAATACCATGGAGGGGAAAGCCACGCGCAAGCAGGTCACCCTCAGTTTCAAGGGGCGGGTGGGCGAGGGCGCGATCCGCCTCATTCTGTTTCTGCCCAATGGCGCCGCCAAACCGGCTCCGTGCCTGCTCTTCATTTGCAATCGTCCGCAGACCAACATCGATCCCACGCGCGCGGTGAAAAGCCCATTCTGGCCGGCGGAGCAGATGATTGCGCGGGGCTACGCGGCTGCGACATTTTACTATGGCGACGTGGCGCCGGACAAAGCAGATGCCTGGTCCCAAGGAGTGCACGCGATGTTCGACCCTCCCCAACGCGCGCCCGACGCCTGGGGGACGATCGCCGCGTGGGCCTGGGGCGCGAGCCGTTGCATGGATTATCTCGTCAGCGATCCCGGCATCGACGCGAAACGCGTGGCCGTGGTGGGCCATTCGCGCGGGGGCAAGACCGCGCTCTGGGCCGGGGCGGAAGACGAGCGCTTCGCGATGGTCGTGAGCAACGACTCCGGTTGCACGGGCGCGGCGGTCGCACGTGGCAAGAGCGGCGAGCGCATCGCGGACATCAACAAGAATTTCCCGCACTGGTTCTGCGAAAACTACAAGCACTTCAACGGCCGGGAGGAAGACCTGCCCGTGGATCAGCACATGCTCGCCGCGCTCATCGCCCCGCGTCTGCTCTACATCGCCAGTGCCAGCGAGGACAAAGGCGCCGACCCAGGGCACGAATTCCTCGCTGCGGTCCATGCGACACCCGTCTATCAGCTTTTGGGCTTGAAAGGGATCACGGCGACGGAGATGCCCGCGCCGGAGTCGCCGCTGCTGGAGGGTTCGATCGGCCACCACATTCACACGGGCAAGCACGACCTCACCGAGTACGACTGGAAATGCTTCATGGATTTTGCCGACAAGCATCTCCGCTAGCTTTTATGTCCCCCCATCGCACGCTATCCATCGCCTGGGCCGCGCTCGCGGCCTTCACGCTGTCCGGCCACGCCGACTCTCAGGATGTCGCCACACTCCTTGCGCATCCCGTCATCGATTCCGATCTCCCGCTTTCCGAGGTGCAGGCTTACACGGAGGCGCATGTTCCCGCGATGCCGGCCGTGAAATCGCGCGCCGAGTGGGAGCAATTTGCCCAAAAGACGCGGCGCGACGCGCTCGACAAGATCGTCTTCCGTGGAGAGGCCGCCCGGCAATGGCGCGACGCGAAGACGCGTGTGGAGTGGCAGGAGACGATCGAGGGCGGGCCGGGCTATCACATCCGGAAAGTGCGTTATGAAGTATTGCCGGGCCTGTGGAGTGTCGGATTGCTCTACGAACCGGATCCACACGCGGACAAGATTCCCGTGCATCTCGCCGTCAACGGCCACGATGGCAGCGGCAAAGCGGCGCCGTACAAACAGATCCGATGCATCAATTTGGCCAAGCGCGGCATCGCTTCATTGAACATCGAGTGGCTGGGCATGGGGCAGCTTCGCTCGGAGGGCTTTGCGCACACGCGGATGAACCAACTCGACCTGTGCGGAGTCAGCGGGCTTGCGCCGCACTACCTCGACATGTCCCGCGGACTGGATGTCCTGCTGTCGCTGCCCTATGCCGATCCGCAGCGCGTCGCGGTGAGTGGCCTCTCGGGTGGTGGCTGGCAGACGATCACGATCAGCTCGCTCGATCCGCGCGTGACGCTGTGCAATCCGGTCGCCGGCTATTCCAGCTTCCGCACGCGGGTGCGCTTTACTTCCGATCTCGGCGACTCCGAGCAGACACCGAATGACCTCGCGACGGTCGCCGATTACGCCCACCTCACCGCGATGCTGGCGGGACGCGGCGCCTTGCTCACGTTCAATGCCCGCGACAATTGCTGCTTCGCCGCGGATCACGCCATGCAGCCGCTGCTCGATGCGGCTGGGCCGATCTTT
>Ga0070658_10002965_pt1 | contig 14067 bp, 9 predicted proteins | sample KBSC13metaG_FD_64664 | JGI IMG/M metagenome (GOLD analysis project Ga0070658, IMG submission 64664) | Corn rhizosphere microbial communities from Kellogg Biological Station, Michigan, USA - KBS C1-3 metaG | ecosystem: Host-associated > Plants > Roots > Rhizosphere > Soil ... | reverse complement strand
ACGGACCCGACCGCGGCGATTCATGCGGCGTTCGTGGCCAACGCGCGGACCCGGTCGGCCGGCCTGGCCGTCACCGACGAGCGGGGAGGACTGTCGTACCGCGAGCTGGCGGCCCGCGCCTCCCAGGTCACGACGACCCTGGAGGCAGCGGGGCTGCCGCCAGGTGGCCGGGTAGCCATCGTGGGCTCGCGCGACGCGTGGTTCGTGGCCTGTGTCATCGGCGCGCTGGAGGCCGGCTGCGTCTTCACCGTGCTCGAACTGGGCGCGCCGTCTTCGGTGCGGCAAGCGGTGCTGGATGCTTTCCGCCCCGACCTGACGCTGGATCCGCACCGGCTGCTGGTGGACGGCCCGACGACGCGCGTGCAGTCCGGCACGGAAGCGTTCGCGCTGGCGGGACGGTCGGCCCGGCCGCTGGCGGGGCTGCCCCGGGGAAGCGACGCCTACGCGCTGTTCACCTCGGGCACCAGCAGCCGCAAGAAGGGCGTCCTGGGCACGCACCTTCCGGTGGTCAGGTTCCTGGCCTGGCAGGCGCAGGCGTTCGGGCTGGGGGAGCAGGATCGCTTCGCGTTGCTGGCGGGCCTGGGGCACGATCCGATGCTGCGCGATCTGTTCGCCCCCCTGTCGTGCGGCGGGGCGCTGTACGTCCCCACCCAGACCACGCGCGACGATCCACGGCTGCTGGCCGCGTTCCTGAACCGCAACCGGATCACCGTCCTGCACATCACGCCGCCCCTGGCGGCGAACCTGACCGCGCTGGGCGAGAAGCTGCCCGCGGTGCGTCTGATCTTCTGCGGCGGCGATCGCCTGTCACCCGAGCAGGCGCAGCGCCTGTTCGACGTGGCGCCCAACGCCAGGCTGATGAATGGCTACGGGCTGACCGAGACGCCCCAGATCATCGTCTGTCACGAGGTCGACCGCGCCGTCCCGCTGGCCAGCATCCCCATCGGCCTGCCCGTCCCGGGCGCGCGCGTGGAGATCGAGCGGGCAGGCGGCGAGCCCTGCGCGACGGGCGAGCTGGGTGAGATCGTCGTCTACGGCGATCACGTGGCGAAGGGCTTCCTGACCGCGCAGGGGGTGACGCCGATCGGCGGTGCCCGAGGTTTCCGCAGCGGCGACCTGGCCCGCCGCGACGCCTGGGGTCGGATCCACTGCCTGGGCCGCCGCGATCGAGAGCGCAAGATCCGGGGCTTCCGCGTGCCGCTGGAGGAGGTGGAGGAGGCGTTGCGCGCCGTCCCCGGCGTGGAACGCGCGCGCGCCGTCGTCCGCAGCGAAGGGGGGGCGGAGCGGCTGGCCGCGTTCGTGGTGGCCGACCGGTCCCGCACGTCCGAGCCGCGCATCCGCACGGCCCTGGCGGCGCGCATGCAGGCCGCCGCGATCCCTCATCACGTGGTCATCCTCGAGTCGCTGCCGCTGTCCGCGAACGGCAAGGTGGACGACGCGGCCCTGGCCCAGTGGGATCTTGCGGCGGCCGCCGGCACCCGGGCCCCCGCGATCGAGGCACGCACGCAGACGGAGGATCTGATCATCCGCGTCTGGCAGGACGAGCTGGGGATCCAGGCCGTCGGTATCGCGGACGACTTCTTCGAGCTGGGCGGGGATTCGATCCGCGCGGTGGCGGCGCTGTCCCGCCTGAGCGCCGCGCTGGGCACCCCCATCGCCGTCGAGGTGCTGATGCGCAACCGCACGCCCGCCACGCTGGCGAGCGCGTTGCTGTCGCACGCGCGCCACCTGGAAGAGCCGCTGGTGGTCAAGGTCAACGAAGCGGGGTCGCGCCCGCCGCTGTGGATGTTCCATCCCATCGGGGGGCACGTGCTGTTCATCCGCCGCCTGGCCGCCGAGCTGGGACCGGACCAGCCCGTGTTCGGGGTGCAGGCGCGCGGCCTGGACGGCGTACAGCCCCCCATCGACTCGATGGACGAGCTGGTGGCCCTGTACGCCGGGCTGGTCCGCCAGCATCAGCGCAGCGGTCCCTACTTCCTGGGCGGGCCGTCGTTCGGGGGCCGGATCGCGTTCGAGGTGGCGCAGCAGCTGCGGCAAGACGGCGCGCCGGTGGCGATGATCGCCATGTTCGACAGCTATGCTCCCGGGTTTCCCGTGCTGGCGCCCCACCATCGTCTGTGGTCGCGGCTGGAGCGGCATCGCCGCCGCTGGCCCTGGCTGATTCCGGAGCGCCCGCTGGCGGCGGTCCGCCAGTGGCTTGCCGGGCAGGGGGCAGAGGGCGGGCGAGAAGGCGCTGGGCCCGACTACCTCGACGACCTGGACCCAGACCGGGGGGGGCTGGAGCGCAGCGTGCGCGAGGTGATCGCCGCCAACCAGCGCGCCGCCAAGAGCCGGCCCACCGCTTACTACGGTGGACGCGTCAGCTTGTTCCGGGCCGAGATCCAGCCGCTGGAGGACTTCAAGGCCGACTTCTCGGACGTGAAGAATGGCTGGGGCAAATACGCGCGCGAGGTGACCGTCGACATCGTGAAGGGCACGCACCATCACATCATGGACTTCCCCGCGCTGAGCGAGCTGGTGGCCCGGTTCAAGGCGCGGCTGGAGGAATGCCGCCTTCCCGGAGCGGCCTTTCAATGAAGTCGCCGCTGAACAGGCTGCGGGACCTGAAGCGGAGTGCGCGCACCGCCCTGACCGCCGGCGTGCAGATGGGGCGCTCGTGGCTGTCGCCCCCTTTTCGCCGCACGGCCGTGTCCGGTGACGCCGCCAGGGCGGTGCAAGGGTGTGCGCGCTGGATGGAGGAGTACCTGGGTCAACCCCACGCCGAGCTGGGCCGAAACGGGGAGATCTGCCCGTACATCAAGGCGGCCCTGCGCAAGGAGCACGTCGGCTATCGGTGCTACGACGCTGTCACCTCCATCAGCGCGCGCCAGCTCGCCGACATCTTCGTGCGCGAGTGCGTGGCGCTGGAGCGCGTCGTCGATCCCGGCGACGAGGACGCGGACCTGACCGCGATCTGCGTGCTGTTCCCGCGCATGCTGCCGGCCGATTTTCCCAGGATGGCCGAGGCGCACCAGCGGGCCAAGGGCGCGCTGATGAGCCGGGGGGTGATGCTGGCGGTGTTCTTCCCGGGCTACGACAAGCACGCGCTTTACAATCCCGACTTCAAGCTATACCAGTCGCCCTATCCCGTGGCGGCCCTGCGGCCGATGGCGATCCGCGACCTCGCGTTCCTCGAGTACAACCGCGAGGCGTTCGCCGAGTACCGCCGCCGCTTCGCCCCCGAGTTCGCGGCCGGCAAGGTGTCGAACAAGTTCGGCCACGTCGACCGCTACCGCGCCGCCGAGCAGCGGTTCCCGCTGTGAGTCCGGCCGGGCGGCGCCGATCTTCCCGCCGCTCGTGACCCGGTGGTGGTTGCCGCGCGCCCCGGCGAGCCTATCTTTGCGCCTGCACCGCGTCCGGGCGTCCCGGGCGTAGCATTCTCGAGGCACAGCGAGGGGGGATCGACCATGCGTGACGTCTACTGGCGTGAAAAGGGGTGGCGAAATTTCGTCCCCACGTCAGCCTTCGTCATCCTCCAGGCGAACCCAGCGATGAAAACGGTGCTTTCGCAGCGCGGTGCTGTCCGGGCAGGCCCAGGCTCCCGCTTCCCCAGGGCCGCGGCGTGAAGATCGCGGTCGCCCTGTTCGGCATCCCTCGCGGCGCGGACGTCACCATGCCCGTGATCGCCGAGAACATCATCGGCCCCTGCCAGGACAGCGGCGAGACGCGCGTCTTCTTTCATTTGTTCAAACAATCACACGTGACCAACGCCCGCTCCGGCGACAACGCGGTGATATCGGCCGATGCGTACGCCCCGTTTCAACGCTTCCAGGGCCAGCTGGAGCCGCCCGACATCTGTCTTCGTCGCTGGCATTTCGACCTGGTCAAGAGCTTCGGCGATCATTACGGCGACGACTTTCAATCGGTTCGCAATCTGCTTCATCAGCTTCATTCATTGCGCCAGGTCACAAAGGCCGTCAGCGGGTGGGGCGCCGACGTCGTCGTCTTCATCCGCCCCGATCTGCTCTATCACCAGCCGCTCGGCGCCACGGCCATCGCCTCGGCCAGTCGCGACGATCGCTATTGCCGGATACCCGACTGGCAATGGTGGGGTGGCTACAATGATCGCTTCGCCGTGTGCGGGGCGCGCGCCGCCAGCGCCTACGGGCGCCGGGCAGAGCTGGCCATCGAGTTCTCGCTGCGCACGGGACGCCCCCTGCACGCCGAGAGGCTGCTGCGCTATGCCCTCCGCCAGGGGGGCGCCGCCGTCCGGCTGACGCGGATGCGCGCCAGCCGGGTGCGCATGAGCGGTCGGATCGTCGACGAGGACTTCTCCTGGAGCAAGACCGTCGGTTCGGTCCAGCGGGCCTTCGAGCTGAACTGGTTGAGGGCGCAGACCGACTATCTGGGCGAGGGGGACGAGGCCGCGGTGGGCCCGGCGGCGGGGGCTTTTCACGTTGACGTCGCGCCATGACCGACCCTAAGCTGACCCCACAATCAAATGCCGCAATTCTTCCTAACGACGCGCGTAGGGCACGCAAAGTCGTTCGCAACCAACGGATGTATCGTTCGTTACGTTCGTTGAGGCCGCAAAGTCGAGCGGTGGTGGCCGAGGGGGCGAGATGACCAGCAATGGCTCGGGCGGTTCGCGGCCCGGTGTGTCGATCGTGCTGGCGACCTACAACGGCTCGAAATATCTGCCCGAGTTCCTCGCTTCCGTCCGCGCCCAGAGCTGGCCCGAAGTGGAGCTGATCGCCTCCGACGATTCATCGCAGGACGACACGACCGCGATCTGCCGCGACCAGGGACCGGCCCACACGACGGTGCTGGCGAACGGGTCCCGCCTGGGGGTGGTGGGGAACTTTTCGCGCGCCATCGGGGCGGCGCGCCACGACTATCTGGCGTTCGCCGACCAGGACGACATCTGGCTCCCGGCGAAGATCTCCGAGCTGATGCAGGCGATGGGCGAGGCCGAGGCCCGCCATTCTCGCGAGACGCCCCTGCTGGCCTTCTCCGACCTGACGCTGATCTCGGAGTCCGGGGCGACGCTGGTGCCGTCCTTCTTTCGGACGTCGCTGAAGTCCCCGCGCTGTTCCAAGCCCATTGATTTCCTGATCAATAACCACATCCCCGGCTGCGCCATGCTGGTCAACCGCGCCCTCATCGAACGGGCCATGCCGATCCCGGAGGGGCTGCGGCTGCACGACTGGTGGTTCGCGCTGGTGGCCGCCTCGCTGGGAAAGATCATCTACGTCGACCAGCCGCTGGTCCTTTACCGGCAGCACGCCAGCAACGCCGTGGGGGCGCCCCTTCCCCGGACCTGGCGCCGCTCGCTCGTGAAGGGGCTCAGGCACCCCTACAGCTCGTTGTCGAAGAGCTGGGCCTCGCTCTCCCGGCAGGCGACAGGTGCTCGCGTCGCCGTCGACCACCTGGTCCGCCGCTACCGGGAGCAGCTGGGCCCGGACGACTACCGCGCGCTGCAGCCCTTTCTCAGCGCCGGGCATTACCTGGGCAGGTTGAAGGCGCTGGCCCAGGCGCGCGTCGGTGAGACGCGCGCCCGCTCGATCGTCGTCGGCCTGATGCTGTGAAGCGCCGTGAGCTCGAAGAAGACGGTCGCGGCTCTCTATCTGGTGCAGGCGGCGCAGCACCTGGCCCCGCTCGCGACCTTGCCCTACCTGACCCGCATCCTGGGGCCGCACAACTTCGGGAAGCTGGGGTTCGCGCAGGCGTTCAGCCAGCTCTTCGTGCTGGTGACCGACTTCGGTTTCAACGTCACCGCCACCCGAAAGGTCGCGATCGCGAAGGCTGACCGCGGCGCGGTCTCTGGAATCTACTGGAACACGCAGTTCGTGAAGGCGTCGCTGGCCATCGCCTGCGCCAGCGTCATGTTGCTGCTGGCCCGGTTCGTCCCCAGCCTGAGACCCGACTTCGTCCTCATCAGCGTCGCATCGACCAGCCTGCTGGCGTCCGTGCTGTCGCCCGTCTGGCTGTACCACGGGCTGAACCGGCTGGTCGAATTCAGCAAGATCACCGTGGCCGTCAGGTTGTCCGGCATCGCGCTGACGTTCCTGACCGTACATTCGTCCGGGGACTACATCCACGCGGCGATGATCCAGTTCATGCTGCCGGCGGTCGCCGGGGTCATCCTGACCACGCGGGCCTTCCGGCAGGGCATCGTCGACCGGCAGGTCGGCAGGATCACGCGCCAGGACGCGCGCCAGGCGCTGCACGACGGGTTCCACATCTTCTCGGGGTCGGCGTTGACGGTGGTCTTCACCTACGGCAACGCCATCGTCCTGAAGTTCCTGTCGGGCGACGTGCAGGTCGGGCTGTACGCCGCGTCCGAGAAGCTGCTCACGCCCATGCGGCAAGCCTACGCGCCCCTGACCCAGGCCTATTTCCCGAACGTCTGCGAGAAGTACGCGTCGGGCCAGCGGGCGGGCGCCGTGCGGTTGATTCGAAAGATCTCGCTTGCCTACGCGGCGCTGGGCGTTCTGGCGGTCGCCGGCGTCTGGGTCCTGGGGCCCTGGATCCTGCCCATCGTCTTCGGACAGAAGTACGCCGGCAGCATGGGCATCGCGTCCGTCCAGGTGATCACCCAGGTCGTCGTCAGCGTCGGAATGGTGGAGACGACCCTGATCCTGATCCCCGCGGGGCGACAGGAGATGATCAAGTGGGTCTACCTGCTGGCCGCGCTCGTTCACCTCACGTACACGTATTTCCTGGTGCGGCGCTTCCAGGCCATCGGGACCGCGGTCTCGGCGCTGCTGACCGAGGTCGTGATAGTCACCGCCTTTGCGCTGGTCATCAAGAAGCAAGGTCTCCTGGTGACGACGCCGCGCTCGGCTGCCTCGGCTGACCTGCCACAGTCGGCGGCCTGAGCGTCAACCTCGGCGGGCGGCCCGCCGCCGCACCGAGAACCCGCGCATCGCGACGCCATGTCACTGGATCGTGCCTCTGTTCGTTACTGGCAACGGACCGGCTGTGAAGTGCCCTATCCGATACACAATCCGGTCGGATCAAAATGCCGTTTGGAGAGCTGGATATCCGGAACGGTCCCGCGCTGCTCCTGATCTGCGGGGCCTGCGCCCACCGACGGTGAGCAGCCTCTGAAAATTGTTGTGGGCGTCGGTCGCGTGGACTAAGGTGCGCCGCCCCGGTGCCCGAAACATCTCGCCGGAGTGCCTATGAATGTTTCGAACACCGGACATATTGCAAATGAAGTCAGTTATCGGTTGCTGGCCCGTTAACAATCAGTTGCGGAGGAGTCAAACTTCGGCGCCGACGACAAATTACCTTGATTGCCTGGGAGGGCGACGGTACGTACTGTCCACCGTCGGTCTCACGTAGCAACGCAGGAGGATCGGGATGCTGGGAAAATCTTTGGTGGGTTGGTGAGGTCATGCTACGTCGCTATCAACTGACCATGGGGGCAGCGTCGCGGCTGGTCGACGCCGCGATCGTCGCGCTGGCCTGGCTGGCATCGTTCGGCCTTCGTTTTCACTCGCCCATCATCGAGGTCACCAAGGGGTTCCCCCCTTTCTCCAGCTACGCGGCCCTGACCCCCCTCATCGTGGTGCTCTGGGCGCTGATCTTCGACTCGCAGGACGTGTACAAGCCGCAGCGTCTGCTGGGCTCGCGGTCCGAGTCAGCGCGGCTGCTGCGCGCCCACCTGCTGTCGCTGCTGTCGTTCATCGCGCTGACCTACGTGTTCAGCGAGTACCGTTACTCCCGGGGGGTGGTGCTGTACTTCGGGCTGATCGGGGGCATTGGCCTGCTGGCCGGCCGCATCTTCCTGCGGGTGTTCTTCCGCTTGCTGCGGCGCAGGGGGCTGCGCACGCGCAGCGTGCTGGTGATAGGCGAGGGGCCGTCGGTCCAGCTGCTCATCAACAAGATGTCTCGCTACCCCGAGCTCGGGCTCGACCTGCGGGGCGTCCTGGTGGCCCCCGGCTCGCAGGCGAGCCAGGTGGGCGGGATTCCGGTGCTGGGTGAATTTGGTGACGTGGCCGAGGTGGTCGCGCGGGCGAAGATCAACAAGGTGCTGGTCGCGCTGTCCCGCCAGCAGTGGTCGGCCCTGGATTCGATCATCGACAAGATCCAGGACGAGACCGTCGACATCCAGATCGTTCCGGATCTGCACGAGTACGTGACGATCGGGTGCGAGGTGGAGGACTTCGACGGCATCCCGATCGTCAGCCTGAACGAATCGCCGCTGCTGGGACTACGTGCGGTCGCCAAGCGGCTGACGGACATCGCGCTCTCCGCCGTGGCGCTGCTGCTGCTCTCTCCCATCCTGGCGCTTATCGCCGCCGCCGTGAAGGTCACGTCGAAGGGGCCCATCTTCTACCGGCAAGAGCGGATGGGCCTGGATGGTCACACCTTCCCGATGTTCAAGTTCCGCTCGATGCGGGTGGACGCTGAGGCGCAGACGGGGGCCGTATGGGCCCGGAAGGGCGACGATCGCCGCACGCCCATCGGCGCCTTCCTGCGCGCGACCAGCCTGGACGAGCTGCCCCAGTTCTGGAACGTCCTGGTCGGTGACATGTCCCTGGTCGGGCCTCGCCCCGAGCGCCCGGTCTTCGTGTCGCAGTTCCGCGGCAGCGTCATGCACTACATGCAGCGCCACAAGGTGAAGGCGGGAATCACGGGCTGGGCCCAGGTGAACGGATGGCGGGGCGACACCTCGCTGGACGAGCGCATCCTGTGCGATCTTCATTACATCAAGAACTGGTCGTATCTGCTGGACATCAAGATCCTGTTCTTGACGGTGTGGAAGGGTTTCATCAACCGGAACGCGTATTGAGCGGTTGCGCCTGTGAAGGTGGGGCCGCCCAGCGCCAACGGTCGACTGGCATGATGGTGTTCGTCGTCGTGGTCGTCGCCGCCGGGGGCGCGTGCGGTTCGTCCAGCGACGGTCACGGCGCCATGTTCGCCGGTGACGCCTGCGCCGGACTGGACCTGTCTCTGGTACCGGCGGGGGTCTCCACGCTGGCGGGCGGGGGCGCGATGGGCTTCGCCAACGGCTGCGGGGCCGGTGCAGCGTTCGACAACCCGGTCAACGTGCTGGTGACGCCCGGTGGAACCATGCTGATCGCCGATCGAAACAACGGCGCTGTCAGGACGCTGTCGCCCGGCGGGGTCGTCACCACGTTCGCGGCGCCGCTGGTGTACCCGTTCGCGCTGGCGGTCACGCCGGCCGGCGACGTCGTGGTGGGGGGAGACGACGGAACGATGCGCCGGCTCTCTGGTTCGGGCGTGCCGACCGTGCTCGCCACCGGCCTCGGCCTGGTGCGAGGCTTGGTGGCATTGGCCGACGGTTCGTTCGTCGTCTCCGCGCTGACCACGCACGTGCTGTGGCGGGTGGCGCCCGACGGACAAGAATCCATCCTGGCTGGTAGCCCAGGGCAGGCGGGTCTGGTCGACGGGTTCGGTGCCGCCGCGCGATTCAACCAGCCGGTGGACATTGTCGTCATGCCGGACGGGGCCCTGGCGGTCGCCGACCTGGGCAACGACCGGATTCGCCGGGTGACGGTCGACGGGACGGTCACCACGCTGGCCGGCATCGGCGGCGGATACCGCGACGGCGCGCTGGCCGTGGCAGCCTTCGATGGGCCGTCGGGGTTGGCCCTGGACGCGGACGGCAGCCTGTTCGTCAGCGACCGGTTCAACCACAGGATTCGAAGGATCGACCCGGCAGGGCAGGTCACCACCGTGGCCGGCAGCGGTGTCGCCGGTGCAGACGACGCGACCGCCCCGCTGCTGGCCTCGTTCGCCAGCATGGAGGGCATCGACATCGATACCGCCGCGCACGTCCTTTACGTGGCCGACGGCGACGCGGGTCAGCCGGGACCGTTTCATCGCGTCCGCCGCCTGTCCACGCAACCGCTTCCCCTCGGGGGCCCCAACTGACCATGCGCGTCCTCATCGTCTCGACCATCTTTCCGTTTCCGCAGGACTGCGGGAAGGCGCGCGTGCTGGGGGGGCTGTGCCGCTTCCTGCTGCAGGCCCCGCAGGTGGAGAGCCTTTCGTATTTCCAGATTTCGCGACGGCCGAGCAACCACCAGGACAAGTTGCCGGTCCGGTATTTTCACGCCGCCAGTCCCAGGATGATGGAGGTGGCGTTGAACCTGACCCGCGGCCTGCTGCGTGGTCAGCTTCCCTCCCTGCAGGAGGCGATGACATACGCCGCCGAGGCGCGGGCCGCGCTGTTCCGGGTCATCGAGCAGGAGAAGCCGGACCTGGTCATCGCCGACACCATCCGCGCCGGGCAGTACCTGACCGGCAGCGATCGCCCCCCGGGACGGTATTTCCTGTACCTGGACGATCTGTTCTCGCTGCGCTACGAGCGCATCCTGAAGGTGCTGGAGAAGTTCCCGGGGCGCGCCGTCGATCCGCTGGGGAACTTCGCCGCCTTCATCCCCGCGGCCTTGCGCCCCCTGACCGAGAACCGCGTGTCGCTGCGCGCCCTGCTGCAGTACGAACGGCGCGCGGTGTTTGCCCGCGAGATCGCGATGGTCCGTCATTTCGAGCGCTGCTTCCTCATCAACCCTGCCGAGGTGAGCCTGCTACGGGACCGCTCCGGCGCCGACAACGTCTTTCAGCTGAAGCTGCTCACGGACGCCGCGGAGAACCAGGCGGCGTACGTCGGCTCGTCGCCCTACTTCGTCTTCCTGGGCGACCTGCAGCTCCCGCACAACCATCTCTCGATCCTGAACTTCGTGCGCGATGGCGCCGACTTGCTGTCCCGCGCCTTGCCCGGCTACAAGGTCCTGATCGTCGGCAAGTCGGCCCGCCCCGAGCTGGTCGAGGCCTGCTCGCGCTATCCGATGTTCGAGGTTCGCGGCTACGTGCCGGACCTGCATTCGGTGATGAGCGGCGCCCGCGGCATGCTGGCCCCGCTGCTGTTCGGGAGCGGCGTCAAGATCAAGACGCTGGATGCATTGCGGCTGGGCGTGCCGCTGGTGGCCAGCTCGTTCGGGGTGGAGGGGCTGGACCTTCAGCCCGACGATCACTACCTGCACGCCGAGACCGTCGAGTCGGTCATCCAGCAGATGGCGCGGCTGATCGATCCCCACGAACACGCTCGCCTGTCCAGCAACGGCAGGACCTGGTTCGACAGCAACTACTCGTCTTCGTTGGTACGCGGTGAATATGAGCAGGCGCTGCTGTCATGAATCGCCCAGCGCTCGTTCCGTCGCCGGCACCCGCCGAGAGCCCCCGCCCGGAAGACGCGGGGCCCGAGCAGGCGATCCGTCGGGTCCTGCTGGTGGATCCTTCGCTGTTCACCGCCCCCTACGATGCCGCACTGGGTGAGGGGCTGCGCCAGGTCGGGATCGAACCGCACTGGGCGATGCGACCTGCCCGCGACGGCGAAGCGCAGCCGCTGCCGGACGGACAGATCGGTCACCCCATCTTCTACCGGCGCAGCGACGGCATCTCCGAATCGTTGGGCCGCCTCCGGGCCGCCGCCAAGGGGGTCGCCCACCTGGCCGGCCTGCTTCGCCTGGCGGGCGTGGTGGTCCGGCAGCGCCCCGCGGTCGTGCACTTCCAGTGGCTGGTCCTCCCGCCGCTCGACCTGGTCGCCATCGCGGGGCTGCGCCTGCTGTGCCCGGTCGTCGTGACCGTGCATGACACGGTCCCCTTCAATGGAGATCAGCTGTCGCGATGGCAGACGATGGCGCTGTCGATCGCGTTGCGGATCAGTGACGGGGTCATCGTCCACACCGAGGCGGGCCGCCGTCGTCTGGAACGGAGCGGGGTCGCGCCCGAGAAGCTGGCCGTCGTTCGTCACGGTCCGCTGCGGTTGACCTGCGCGTCGACCCAGCCGCGCCGGGATCAGCGGTGGACGTTCACGCTGTTTGGCGAGATCAAGCCTTACAAGGGGCTGGACATCTTGATCGAGGCGGCGGCGGCGCTGGAGCCCGGCCTGCGCGAGCGCTGTCGCTTCGTGGTGGCGGGGCGCCCGCGCATGGAGCTGGAGCCGCTGCTGAAGAAAATCGAGGCCGCCGGCATGGCAGGTCAATTCGACGTTCGCGGCCGGCGCCTGACCGAGGCCGAGATGGCGGACCTGTTCGCCGAGACGGATTGCTTCGTCTTCCCTTACCGGCAGGTCGACGCGAGCGGCGTCTACTACCTGGTCAAGGGTCTGGGGAAATGGCTCATCGCCAGCGACGTGGGCGTCTTCAAGGAAGACCCCCAGCCGGGAGCGGGCGAGCTGATCCCGGTCGCGGATGTGGCGGCCCTGTCCGAGGCACTGGCTCGCGCCATCGACGAGCGGCCCCACGCCACCCCGATCGGGTCGCGGCAAGACTGGTCGGCGATCGCGTCCGCCACGCGCGGCGTGTACGCCGCCGCCGCGCGGGCCCGCTCCGAGGGGTGGGCGGCGCGCCTGAACGGCTTCATCCAGGCCGCCCGAGCGAGGGTCAGCCCTTGACGTCGCCCCGCGCGACGAACGGGTGACAGGAGCTGACGATGGCGCGGAGGGGACGATGAGGGGGGACGAGAGAGCCGCCAGCAGATGGCTGTCCGTCGAGTCCGACCAGTTCCTGCACTTCGACGTGCTCCGCTTTCTGTCCGCCACCGGCATCATCGTCTTTCACTTCCGGACGCATTTCTTCGCCCGGCCCACGGCCGAGGCCCGCCTGGACGCGATCTCGCTGTGCGTCGACCTGTTCTTCTTCATCTCCGGCTTCATCATCACTGCGTTCTACGGGAAGGTGGCCGGCGTGCGGAGCTACCGGCGCTTCCTTCGCAAGCGCCTGGCCCGCCTGTACCCGCTGCACGCGCTGACCGCCTTGCTGTTCATCGCGATCGGCGTGGCGCACGCCCTGGGGATCATCCTGCTGCGACAACCCGAGCAGTTCGACTTTCGCTGCTTGCCGGCCAACATGCTGCTGCTGCATGCGGCCGGAATCTGTCACAACCTCAGCTTCAACCCGGTCAGCTGGTCCATCAGCGCGGAGATGATCCTGTACGCGATCTTCCCGCTCATCCTGTTCGTGCGCCGCGGGGGGCCGCTGATCTTGCTGGCCGCCAGCGTGGGCCTGTTCGCCCTGATCGCCATCGGCCTCGATTCGCTGTCGCCGCGCGTGTGGACGAAGTGGACGTATGACTACGGTGTGATCCGGGCGCTGCCATCCTTCATGCTGGGAATGTTCTGCTACGAGGTGAGGAGGTTCCTGGGAAAGCTGCCGCACGCCGCAGCCGCCATGTGGGTCCTGGTGGCCCTCTTCTGTGTGGCCACCATGTGCGCCGCGCCCCGCCCGCTGTTACTCGCCATCCTGTACGCGGTGGCCATGGCAGGAATAGCCGCCGATCAACAGCGGAACGCCTCCCGGGTGGTGCGCGCCATGGCGCCCCTGGGCAGGTTGACGTATTCGCTCTACATGGTCCATCCGGTCGTCGACATGACCCTGATCAGCTTCGCCGGCATGAAGGTGCTGAAGCTGACGGGCACCGCGCTGCAGGCGTGGATCGGGCTCTGCTTCCTGCTGACCTTCCCCCTGGCCTGGCTGACCTTCCGCTTCGTCGAAGATCCCCTGCGGGTGCGGTTCAGCGGCGCACCGTCGCCCCGAGAGCCTCGGCCCGTCATCCGTCCGGTGACGGTAGAGGAGGGGGTCGGTCGGGCATGAGCTCGCCAGCAGGCTCGAAGACCGAGGCCGCGCGCCGTTCACTGGACCAGGCCATCGTCTTCGCGCCGCTCGTCGCCGCGACGTTTCTGGCGAAGTTCTGCCTCCCGCCGCTCGGTGAACGCGGCATCGGGATCCTGTACCCGATAATGGCGGCCGCGTGGTCGCTCGGCGTGGCGACCGGCCGGCTGAAGTTCGATACGCGGCCCCTGTTGCTCTTCTTCCTCACCCTGACCACGCTGTGTGGCTTGCAGCTGGCCCACAGCGCGGTCTTCTCGCCCAGCTCGTTCCTGTTCTTCATCGTGGTGGGATTGTCCTATTCGGTGTCGGGCGATCGCGTCACCTCGCGTTCGGCGATGAAGATGTTCTCGGACGTGGCCACGCTCATCGCGTTGCTGGGGATCGTCCAGTTCGCGCTCCAGTTCGTGCATGTCGACGGCTTCCCGATCGAGCACCTCGT
>Ga0070658_10002963_pt1 | contig 14067 bp, 12 predicted proteins | sample KBSC13metaG_FD_64664 | JGI IMG/M metagenome (GOLD analysis project Ga0070658, IMG submission 64664) | Corn rhizosphere microbial communities from Kellogg Biological Station, Michigan, USA - KBS C1-3 metaG | ecosystem: Host-associated > Plants > Roots > Rhizosphere > Soil ... | reverse complement strand
GACGAGTACAAATACGGTCAGCACGACGGCGAACTGCGCGAACTGATGATCGACCGCATCTACGATACTTTCATCGACGAAGAAGAGCTGCGCATCTGCGACGAGACCACGCAGAAGATCTTTGACTCGCTCGAGACTCGTCCGCACAGCTCGCGTGAGATTATCCGCGAGATGGGCGCCTACCTGGCTCGCGAAGGCCGCACACCGGCTAAGGGCAATAACGACTCGATCGTGTTCGCAGCGTATGAGAAGGACGTGCCGATCTTCTGCCCGGCATTCTCGGACTGCTCCGCGGGCTTTGGGTTTGTCGCGCACCAGCACGCGCGTCGCGGCAAACCGATGGTTTCCATCGATTCGGCTAAAGATTTCTATGAGCTGACACAGCTCAAAATCGCGAACGCGACTACCGGCCTGCTGATGATCGGCGGCGGCGTGCCGAAGAACTTCGCGCAGGATATCGTGGTTGCGGCCGAGATACTGGGTGTGGATGCACCAATGCACAAATACGCCATCCAGGTGACGGTGGCTGATTCACGTGACGGCGCTCTGTCGGGTTCCACACTTAAGGAAGCCAGCTCCTGGGGTAAGGTGGACACCACGTTCGAGCAGATGGTGTACGCCGAAGCGACGATGGCTGTGCCGCTGATCGCTGGATATGTTCTCGAGAAGGGTGCGGCAGCCGACCGAAACGGGAAACACTGGAACCAGGTACTCAACCAAATAACAGAGCCTGTATCCGCTTAGCGGGTCTTGGGATATAGTGGTTCTGACCCACTGAACCATTTATTCTCCCATGCGTCGAGAATCGCTGTGCGCTAAGGCAATTCGACGATGACCGGCCCCACCCCCGTGGTTGTTTATGGTTTCCTCCTCCTGACTGTCTTTCTGCTGGGGGCCATGACGCTGCGTCTTGCCACAAAGGCCCGGCAGCAGCAGCGCGCCATTGAGCAGCTTACAGAGGCTCTGCGGCGCAGTCACGAATTCGCCGAACACCAGAAGAGCAAGCTTGAACAACGGTCCGAGGTCGAATCCGTCAAGGATGAGTTCATCTCCACGGTCTCCCACGAGCTCCGTACCCCGCTGACCAGTATCCGGGGGGCGTTGGGACTCCTGCCCGCGCTGGTCGGCGATATCGACCCGAAGGCACAAAACCTATTGCGGATCGCCTCCAGCAATACGGAGCGGCTGATCCGCCTGATCAACGACATCCTGGACCTGGAGCGCATGGAGTCGGGCCGGGCGCCTCTGAAGCTGCGGCGCTGCTCGATTCAGGACCTCGCGCGTGAGGCCGTGGACACGATGTCCCCGATGGCGGAAGGCAACGGTCTGCGGATCGACCTGGTTTGTCGTGCACCGCGCGAGACGATCTACTTCGACGCCGACCCGGATCGCATCCTGCAGGTATTGACCAACCTGCTTTCGAACGCAATTAAGTTTTCCCCTTCCGGAACCAGCATTACGGTGCAGATTGATTCGGATGTCAACTCGGTGCTGCTGAAGGTTGTGGATCGCGGCCGCGGTATCCCTGCAGATAAGCTGGAGTCGGTATTTGGCAGGTTCCAACAGGTGGAAGCCTCCGATGCCAGCAAGAAGGGTGGGACTGGACTCGGCCTCGCCATCTCGCGCAGCATCATCCAGCAGCATGGGGGAGCCATCTGGGCTCAGCCGAATGATTCCGGGCCAGGCACTACGCTTTGGGTGCAGTTGTCTCGCTCAGCACGGGCCACTGATACGGCCGCGCCCTCGCTGACCGAGTCTCCAGCGGAGCGTGGTGAAGGCCTGATTATGGTGTGCGATGACGATGCCGGTATTCGGGAGGTTGTCGCCGAACAGCTTCGTCAGCACGGGTACGAGATTCTGCAGGCGCGTGGTGGCGACGAGGTCCTGACACTGACGGCAGACCGGATGGCCAAGCAGCGCAATGATCAGAGTCTGCTCCCGATATCAGCGATCCTGCTGGACCTTTACATGCCGGGTCTTAGCGGTTGGGACACGTTACATCGGCTTAAGGCGAACCCTGCTACCGCCGCGATTCCTGTGGTGATTCTCAGTGTTATTCCGCCAAGCGACCGCGAGGCACTGGCCGGTGAGGCACAGGGTTGGGTGCAGAAGCCTTTTAACGAGAACCTGCTGATGGCAGAGTTGAAGCGCGTATTGCGCGTCCGAGGCGGACCCGGACGCGTTCTGCTGGTCGAGCAGGACCAGGAGACAGCGAAGGAGATTGCCTCCGGTTTTGAGAAGGCCGGGATACCGATGGATCATACTTCATCGCTGCAGCAGGCCGTGGACCGCTGCCTGCTCGGCGCCCCGGACCTCATCATTCTGGATCTAACCTTGCCGGACGGCGATGGCTTCTCGTTGGTGGATTGGGTACGGCGGCAGCCAGGCCTGCAGGAGATCCCTCTGGTCGTCTACTCCAGCCGAAAGATCTCCGGCGCCGAGATGGACCGGCTTCGGATTGGGCCGACGCAGTTCTTCGATAAGGCCGAGGTGAAGCCCAGGGAAGTAGAAGAATTGGTGCTGGCCATGGTGAACAGGATTCGCAATCCCGCAGGCGCGAGCGTTGCCTAGAGACATGAGAGACTAGTAACGGTAATGCGCCGCATTCTGATTATTGACGACGAAGACGACATTCGCGAAGTCGCTGCACTTTCTTTAGAGGCTACAGCAGGTTGGGAGATCGTCGCGGCGAGTTCCGGTGCCGAGGGTATCAGAGCGGCCGCCGAGCATAAGCCCGATGCGATCCTGATGGATGTGATGATGCCTGGCATGGACGGTCCGACCACCTTCCGGCAGATGCAACAGAACCCCGCGATCTCCAGGATCCCGGTACTGCTGTTGACCGCCAAAGTGCAGGGAGTGGACCAGCGTCGTTTCGCAGACCTGGGCGTGGCCGGTGTGTTGTTCAAGCCCTTCGACCCAATGACGCTTGCGCAGCAGATCTCCCATGCGCTGGGGTGGAAGGACTAGGCGGATGAGCGAGGCGGCCGACAAGACTGCTGCACTGCTTGCAAAGTTATGGGTCAAGATTCAGCCGATCGTCGAAGAGCGGATGGTGGTACTGGATCGCGCTTCGCAGGCTGCCGCGCAGGGTTCGCTGAGCGAAGAACTGCGTCTGGAGGCGCGGAGCAGCGCACACAAGCTGGCTGGCTCCCTGGGCATGTACGGCTTCGATGAAGGAACGCGAGTCGCCCGGGAGCTTGAACTGCTGCTGGGCTCGGCCGCTCCGGATCCGGCGCGACTGAGCCCGCTAGTCCTGGAGTTGCGAGCCTCCGTTGTTCCGAAGAGCTAGTGAGCCTGCCTGATCGCCCAGGTAGCGACATCCTGCGCGGCGTCAAACCCGCGGTACTCGCCCATTTTTCGGCCGTCAGCGTATTCGTTGTAAAACCAGGGGTCAACCACGGCGAGAACTGTTCCTTTACCCATGTGTGAAACCGCGATCATGATATCGCCGTGGTCCGTCACGACAGCCTTGGCGGGCCCACTAACTCTGATGGTCGACGTGTCCTTCATGTAGGCCGTGAAGCCCTCGCCGAATATGCCGGTTCCGGACGGTATGACCACTTCGCCGGGCTTGTGGTCCGGTTCGATGACGTGGTGCGACAGCGCAGGGTTGAAGTGGACGCCGAACCGATCGGCGAGCGTGTTGAAGTGGTCGAACTCGGTGTTGTCTCGGTCGTTCGAGAACAGCAGCAGCACTCCGCCCGCGCGCACCCAGGCCTCGATAGCATCGCCGCTGGCCTTGTCCATGTAGTGCGGGTTCGGGTTCTTGGACGGGATATCCGGTGAGGCGATGACATAGACTTGAGCGCTCGCGAGATTGCTGCGGGTCGGCGCGGCGGCGAGCGTCGAGAGCGTTGCGCCGTAGCGGCGAAAGGCACGGCCGAAGAACGAGTAGCCCGGGTTCGAGTCATCGTTCCACTTGTAGTGGAAGAGTTCAGTCTGGCCGAAGGCATTCTGGCGCGTCTGGGAGTTGAACCATGCATCGACCATGACGTTGACGCGGCGCGTGGATGACGGTTGATGTTTCGCGAAGTCCTTGGAGCTTGGCAGCAGGCCGCTCGATGCGGGGGCTGCCGGCTGGCCGGCTATCTGCTCGATCTCCGAGCCCGCCAGCATGAAAGCGCCGATTCCCTTGGAGTCGTTGTCGACGACCGGCTCGCTCAGGTAGTAGGCGAAGTCACCGGCCCGATACGGCTTGCCGCCGAGACCGCCGACTTTGACGGTGCCGTGCAGAGTCACGGTGCCGTCCGGATTCGTTGTAACGAAGTGTTTCTGTATCCCCTCCCAGCCCTTCTTTGCCGCGGCTGCATCGGCCTGGGGCAGGTAGCCGAGGCGCGCGCCCTTGGCGAGGGCGTACGTGATCATGCAGCTTGCGGATGCTTCGAGATAGTTGCCATCCTCGGCCTTGACCATGCCGACCCGGACGCTTCCATCGGACTGCCGCTGCACCATTGGGCCGCGGCGCGGTGTGTGGCTCATTACCTGCCACCAGAGTCCGCTGCCGGGGTCCTGGAGTTTGAGGATGCCAGCGACATTGCGGTTGAGCGCGGCGACCAGCGCCGGGCGCTGCGGGTGATCTGCTGGGAACCAGTCGAGGGTGTCGACCAGCGCCATTACGTACCAGCCCATGGCGCGGCCCCAGACCTCAGGGCTCAGGCCGGTCTGCTTGTCGGCCCAGGGCATCTGCTTCGATTCGTCCCAACCATGGCGGAGCAGCCCTGTGCGCTCGTCGCGCATGTGCTGGTCCATCAGGAGGAGCTGTTTCGCGATGTCCGCGAAGTCCTGCGGCTGTTGGAAGGTTGCGGCGTAGGCAGCACGGAAGGGCTCAGCCATGTATGCGCCGTCGAGCCACATTTGATTGGGGTAGATCTGTTTATGCCAGTATCCGCCGCTTGCGGTGCGTGGCTGGACAGCGAGCTGTTCTTCGAGGAAGCGGGCTGCCTTGGCATACCGGGCATCCTGCGTGACGCGATAGAGCAGCAGGGTGGCGCGGCCCATCTCGATGTCGTCGAGGGTGTGGCCGGCGGCTTGATAGCCACGGATGGTGCCCTCGGGCGTGACGTACTTGTCCACCGATGCCTTGATGTAGCGGAAGTAGTCGCCTTTGGCGGTGGTATGCCACTCGGCGGCCAGCCCGTCGAGCACGACGCCTTCCTCATAGGCCCACTTACCCTGGGTTGCGTTGGCGGCAGTTGTGCCGGCGGGCCAATGCTTGAGGACGGTGTCGGCCATCTTCTGCGAAGGGGACTGGGCAAGGGCAGCTGTTGAGGCTGCGCAAAGGGCCGCAGTGGCTAGCGTCTGGAACAGATTCACGGTTCAGGTTTCCTCGCTGTCCAGCATACTGCGTGGGCTTCCGGTTGTGTGGCTCCCTACCTTGCTACTTAAATCGTCAAAATATTGAAACGAGGTGGGATGCCTGGGGAGTGCCTCACAAAATATTGGTTCCAATAGACTTATTAGCAAAATATTGAGAACACGACGGTTAGCAAAAAGAAAAGAGCCCAGCACGAGCAGGGCTCTTTTCTGATCTCTAGTTTTAATTATAGCGGATGCACGAAACTCACCTGCCATGTATTTGCCTCTTTGAATCAATGACTTAGACGATTCGGGACTTGACAGATTTTTGCCCGCAGATCAGTGAGATTCGCCTCTTCTATCCAGCGGAAGTTTCAGGTTTCCTGTGCTCTACTAGGCCCGGGGCTTCTTCAAAGCTGCCGAAGGGCCGGTAGATATACTGACAATTGTTCCCGGGGTCCTTGGTGAGCGCGGGTCAGCACGGCAAACAGGGAGAGCAGGTGCAGGTTTTACGGACGACTTTGCAGGATGTGGTGATTGTTGAGCCGAAGGTCTTTGGGGATGAACGCGGATTCTTCCTTGAGGTCTACAACCAGGCGACGTTTGGCAAGTTGGGATTGCCGACGGACTTCGTTCAGGACAATCATTCTGGATCTCAGAAGGGCGTGCTGCGAGGGCTGCACTACCAGCTTCAACAGCCGCAGGGAAAACTGGTGCGAGTGCTGCGCGGGGCGATTTACGACGTAGCGGTGGACCTGCGCCGGGGTTCCAGGCAGTTTGGCCAATGGGTTGCTGTGGAGCTGACTGCGGAGAACAAGCGCCAGCTCTGGGTTCCTCCCGGGTTTGCGCACGGATTTCTGACGCTGGCGGAGTTCACCGAAGTCTCGTACAAGGTGACGCAGTTGTATGCGCCGCAGCATGAGCGATCGCTTCTGTGGAGCGATCCGGCCCTGGGGATCCCGTGGCCGTTGGAGGGAGAGCCGATCCTTTCGGCGAAGGACCGCGATGGTGTGCCGCTGGCGCAGGCGGAGACATATGGGGACGATGAGTTGGTTTGAAGCGGCTTTCGAATGGGATGAAATGTTCTGTCGAATTCGGAGAAGTCCTGGAGCGCTCAAGCTGCCGAAAGCAAAAGCGCGTCTCAGACCTCGCCGTTCGAAGCTCGAAGGCTTCAACAGCTTTTTGAGACAGGTACACTCGCTGAGGAGCGTCGATGCAAGGACAGGTTTTATTGGTTACCGGTGGGGCTGGATTCATTGGCTCCAATTTCGTGCTGCAGGCGATTGGCTGTGGGTTCAAGGTGGTCAACCTGGATGCGCTGACCTATGCCGGGAACGTCGATAACCTATCGACCGTGAAGGACGATCCAGCGCATGTATTTGTGCATGGGTCGATTCTGAACGGTGAGCTGGTTGCGAAGCTGCTGGAAGAGCACAGGCCGGATGCAGTTGTTCACTTTGCGGCGGAGAGCCATGTGGACAGGTCGATTTCCGGACCGGCGGCATTTGTAGAGACAAATGTTACGGGCACGCTGACATTACTGCAGGCGGCGCTGAAGCACTGGCGTGAGCTCCAAGGGGAGGCGAGGGAGCGATTCCGATTTCTGCATGTGTCCACGGATGAGGTGTACGGATCGCTGGGAATGGATGAGCCCGCGTTTACAGAAGAGACTTCGTACAAACCGAACAGTCCGTACTCGGCGTCCAAGGCTGGTTCTGATCACCTAGTCCGGGCCTATTTCCATACATATCAACTGCCGGTGCTGACGACGAACTGCTCCAATAACTACGGGCCCTATCAGTTTCCGGAGAAGCTAATCCCGTTGATGATCCATAACGCGCTCAACGGAAAGCCGCTGCCCGTCTATGGCGATGGTCAAAACGTTCGTGACTGGCTGTATGTAACGGATCACTGCGATGCGATTCTGGCGGTGCTTGCCGGCGGCAGATTGGGTGAAACGTACAACGTGGGTGGGTTGAACGAGCAGAAGAACATCGACGTGGTGAACGTACTGTGCAGCACTCTGGATGAGTTGCGTCCGGCGGGCACGCAGCACAACCGGTTGATTACGTATGTGAAGGACAGGCCGGGGCACGACCGGAGGTACGCAATCGACTGCACAAAGATTCAGCGCGAGCTTGGATGGGCGCCGAAGGAGTCCTTTGCTACGGGGCTGCGGAGGACGGTCGAGTGGTACCTGGCGAATTCGCGGTGGGTGGAGAAGGTTGTAAGTGGCGAGTATCGCGAGTGGATCAAGGGCAACTATGAGTTGCGGGGTGCGTGAGGGAAGACGATGAAGGGAATTGTGTTGGCCGGCGGATCAGGGACGAGGCTGCACCCGGTGACGGAGGCGATTTCGAAACAACTGCTTCCTGTGTATGACAAGCCGATGATCTATTACCCGCTCTCGGCGCTGATGCTGGCGGGGATACGCGAAATCCTGATCATTTCGACGCCATCGGATACGCCGCGGTTTGAGCAGTTGCTGGGGTCAGGGGAACGCTGGGGTGTCTCGCTGAAGTATGCGGTGCAGCCGTCTCCGGATGGACTGGCGCAGGCGTTCCTGATTGGGCGGGAGTTCCTGGCGGGCGAAGAGTGCTGCCTGGTGCTGGGCGACAACATTTTCTTCGGGCATGAGTTTGCCGATGTGCTGCGCGAGGCTGGCAGACGCAAAGAGGGCGCCACGGTGTTCGCATACCCGGTGAACGATCCGCAGCGGTACGGGGTGGTGGAGTTCGACGCGAACCGCAGGGCGATATCGCTGGAAGAGAAGCCGGCGAACCCGAAATCGCGATATGCCGTGACGGGGATTTACTTCTATGACAGGCAGATCGTGAGCGTGGCTGAAAGCATCAAGCCGTCGCCTCGCGGGGAGCTTGAAATTACCGACGTGAACCGTTGGTATCTGGAGCGCGGACAGCTAACGACGGAGGTGCTGGGGCGCGGCATGGCGTGGTTGGACACGGGGACGCATGACTCGCTGCTTGAGGCGTCGATGTTTATACAGACGATTGAAAAGCGGCAGGGGCTGAAGGTGGCTTGTCTGGAGGAGATCGCGTACCGGCAGGGATATATTGACGCGGCGCAGGTAAAGGCGCAGGCGGCCAAGGTGGCGAAGAGCAGCTACGGCGAGTACCTGTACCGCATTCTGGATGAGACGGTATTTTGAGCTCGAACAGGATTCTGGTGACCGGGCCCGGCGGTCAGGTGGGCGGCGCGGCGGTGCGAGCGCTGGCTGGATTGGGCGAGGTCGTTGCGCCAGGACGTGACCGGCTGGACCTGGCATACTCCGAATCTATTCGGGCGGTGATGCGCGAGGTTCGACCGAAATGGGTAGTGAATGCGGCGGCGCATACGGCGGTCGACAAGGCGGAGAGCGAGCCTGAACTGGCGTTTGCGATCAATGCGGAAGCGCCGCGGGTGTTTGGGGAAGAGGCGCGGAAGATTGGTGCGGCCGTGATCCACCTCTCGACGGACTACGTTTTTGACGGTGCGAGTGCTCGACCGTATGTCGAGACGGATCCGACGGGGCCGCTGAATGTATATGGGCGGAGCAAGTTGGCTGGCGAGCAGGCGCTTGCTGCCACGGGCGCGACACACTTCATCTTTCGGACAAGCTGGATTTATGGGGCGACGGGAAAGAATTTTCTCCTTTCGATTCTGCGGATGGCGCGGGAGCGTGAGGTGCTGCGGATTGTGGGCGACCAACATGGCGCGCCAACGTGGAGCGAGGACCTGGCCCGACTGGCTGCACATGTGATCGCCCAGGTGGGCGCGCCGGAGAACGCGGCAGCCCCGAGCGGGATATATCACGCGGGGGGAGCCGGCGAGACGACATGGTTTGGGTTTGCGTCGGCTGCGGTGGATGCGCTGCGGCGGCGGGAGCCGGGAGCGAAGCTCGCGCGGGTGGAGGCGATTTCGACCGCGGAGTATCCGACTCCGGCGAAGAGGCCGGTGAATTCGCGGCTGAACTGTGCCAAGCTCGAGCGGGTGTTTGGCTGGCGCATGATGGATTGGCGCGAGTCGCTGGAGCAGGTGATGGACGAGGTTGCTGCTCCGGTGAAGTGAGACGGCACTGAGGGCGCGTGCCGACGGCGAGCGAAGGAGCATCTAACAAGGTATGGCATCCACTCCTTCTGGCACGGGCGATGGATCGGGTTCGAACCGCAGCAGCAGGGTGTGGATCATCGTGATTGGCTGTCTGATTGTGGTCGCGCTGGCGGCGGCAATGCTGATGCGGTCGGCACCGAGCGTCAGCCGACCGCCGGTTCAGAGCGGCAGCGGTCAGTCCCAGCATTAGCGAATTTCGGGTCAGGTGCTCGCTGCGGGTAAGATCGAGTGCGAGAGCTTTGCGGCTCCGCATTTGCCTCGGAGGAGTGCGATCAGGCGATTCATAACCATTGCACTGGCTGCGCTTGGGATGGTAGTGGTCGCGCTGATCTCGGCGTTCGTTGCCATGCGGCTGGCCATTCATGGTCGAGAGGCGGTGGTGCCTCCGCTTATGGGGCTCACCGTGGCTGAGGCATCAAGCGCCGTTGGACACCAAGGGCTGCACCTGACAGTCGAAAACCGCTTTTACTCTTCCGAAGTGCCGGCAGGGCACGTGATCGCACAGGATCCTGCGGCAGGCTTCCGCGTGCGGAGCGACTGGCCGGTTCGCATCACGGAATCGCTGGGCAGCCAACGTGTGCCGATTCCGAACCTGGTGGGGCAGTCCGAACGCGCGGCGGTGATTACGATCCGACAACTCGGACTGGAGCTTGGGGCAGTCGTCCATTTGCCTGCGCCGGGTCCGCTAGACGTGGTGATTGGGCAAAACCCCTCGCCGGATGCGGGTGAGATGACAAGTCCGGGGATCAGCTTGGTCGTGAGCGATCCGGAGGCGGCTGGCGCGTCATATGTGATGCCCTCGCTGGTTGGCCTGACCTACTCCGCGGCCGCGGTTCGGGTGGAGGCCGCGGGACTGCATGTGGTGGCTGCCGACGAGCCGCCAATCGCGACGGTAACTCCGGCACCGGCGCCTGCAACGCCGAATACGCCTGCTGCGCCGGACACCGGGGCGCAAGCTACGACGCCAGTAGAGCAGCCAACCAGTGGCATTGTGGTGGCGCAGAGCCCTCTGGCGGGATATCGGGTTCAGCAAGGCGACACGGTTCACATCACGCTGTCGCACGCCGGCCTTGCGGAGTAAATTCCGGTTATCCCTTGCCGGTTGAATGCGACAGCCTCTAGACTCTCGTGCATGAGATCAGCGTTTGTGAAGTTGCTTGCCGCCAGCTTCCTTGTCTTCACAGCAATTACGCTTTCCGCGCAGGATTGGGCGAAGGCCGCCTTGGAGAAATCGCCGCGGCACCGCGAATACGTTCCGTTGAAGCGCGCTGGCCGTACCGTGCAGGCGTTTGTTGTCTATCCGGAGGTCAGCAATAAGGCGCCGGTGATTGTGTTGATCCACGAAATTTTCGGGCTGAGCGACTGGGCGAAGCTGATGGCTGATGAACTGGCAGCCAAGGGGTACATCGTGGTTGCCCCTGATCTGCTGAGTGGCGCAGGTCCGAATGGCGGGGGAACGGATGCGTTCTCCGGACAGGACCAGGTGACAAAGGCTATCTCGGGTCTCAGCCCTGAGCAGGTGACTGCGGATCTCGATTCCGCAGCGGACTACGGCAAGGGCCTGCCGGCGGCAAACGGCAAGATCTACGTGGCCGGGTTCTGCTGGGGCGGCGGCAAGACGTTCGGCTATGCGACCCACCGGCACGATATCTCGGCGGCGTTTGTATTCTACGGCCCTTCCCCGCAGGCGGCTGATATGAAGAACATTACGGCGCCTGTCTATGGGTTTTATGCGGGAAATGATGCGCGGATCACCTCGGCCGTACCGGCGACTACCGAAGCCATGAAAGCGGCGGGGAAGACGTACGATCCAGTGGTGTACGACGGCGCCGGCCACGGATTCATGCGGGCAGGGCAGGCTCCGGACGCATCGGAGGCGAATAAGAAGGCGTATGAAGAGGGGCTGAAGCGAATGTTGTCCATCATCGGCGGCAACGGCTCAGCGGCTACTCCTGGCCTCGCCAAGCCTGCTCCGGCAAGCCGTATCGGGGAGGGTGGTGCGACGGCTATAGCCGGTACGAGCAGCACCACGATGGATTGCCACGACGCCGCTGATAGCACCACTCACCACATGGCTGCTTTAATGAAGAAGTGAACAGCGTAGACAAACCGTCTCTCCCGTCGCTGCAGGATGAACTGGACCGCATTACCCAGAACACGAGGGCGCTCGTGCAGCCGGAGCGCCTTGCGTTTTCGGAGCAGACCACAGCAGAGCTGTTTGCGACCGGCATCGAGAACCGCTTGCTGCCGGCGGGAGCGCAGGCACCGAAGTTCGCGCTGATGGATGCGCTGACGAATAAGCCTGTTCGCTCCGAGGATGTGCTGGCGCTTGGGCCGCTGATCGTGAAGTTCTTCCGGGGTCGATGGTGTCCTTACTGCACCACGGAGCTCGAAGTGTGGCGCGACATCTACCCGGAGATTCGGCAACGCAGCGCGTTTTTCGTTGCAATTTCACCGCAGACCCGGCGACATAATGACTTCATGTTGCAGCAGCACAGTTTGCCTTTTCCGATCCTCTCGGATCCGGGCGTACATGTGGCAGATGAGTTTGGAGTCGGCTACACGGTTCCCGAGAAGGACCGCGAGTACTACCAGGGAATACTGGTGAACATTCCGTTCGTGAACTCGGGGGCGATGTACAAGCAGGCGACCGAGGAGAGCTGGCGGCTGCCGATGCCGGCTGTGTTCGTGATGCGGCAGGATGGGACAATCGCGTTCAGCCAGGGTTATGCGGACTTTCGTGTGCGCCCGGAACCTGGCGACGTGCTGGCGGCACTCGATAGGCTCTGAAACTCGCCGCGGAGAAGTTGTTTGCGCTTGGCGGTGGGGAAGTGCTCGATGGCATAGCGCAGTGTGGTACGGGGCAGACTCGGGTAGTGGCTTTGAAGGAAATTTAGCAGCGCCAGGCGATCAATGCGTCCGGCTTCGCGCAGCGCCCAGCCAACGGCTTTGTGGATGAGGTCGTGGGTATCCGGAAGCAGCATTTCTGCGATGCGAAACGTCTCGGCTACTTCGCGCTCCCGGATGAGCGCCATGCTGGAAATGATGGCGATGCGGCGTTCCCAGAGATTCTTTGAGCGAGCAAGTTTGGGCAACAGAGCAGGCGAGCGGCGCAGGTGTGGGCCGACGATCTCTCGCGCGGAGACATCCACCAGATCCCAGTTGTTGACGTATCGCGTGTGCGCGAGATAAAGATCGAGCACTTCGCGCTGGCTCCGCGGATCGCCGTGCTTTGCCTTGTCGACAAGGATGAGCAGCGCGGTAAGGCGCGCCTCGTGCGCCGGGTGCTTGAGCAAGCGAACGACTTCCTGCATGGTCAGATCGCAATACCTGCGCGCGATCTGGCGCGAGGCGGGCACGGTGACCCCGAGGAAGAGGTCCCCTTCGCCGTACTCCCCTGGGCCGGATTTGAAGAAGCGGGCAGCACCGGCAGCACGCGCGGGAGCTGAGACGGCTTCAAGCTCCCGCAGTACGTCCGTGCTTTTCAACTTCTTGGGCATGTTGCGTGCGGCCCTTGTGCTGGTTACTTTGACGTGCGATATCGACGGATGAGCGCGCTGGTAGACGAGTCGTGCTCGAGTACAGGCTCGGTCGGGCTTTCGAGCTCATCGAGGATCTTCGTCGCGAGCACCTTTCCGAGCTCGACGCCCCATTGATCAAACGCGTCGATGTTCCATATGGCCGCCTGCGTAAACACTGAGTGCTCGTAGAGCGCGATGAGCTGACCGAGGACGCGCGGAGTGAGGACGTCCGCAAGGATGGTGTTCGACGGGCGGTTGCCCTCGAAGACGCGATGCGGAACGAGCCAGTCGGCAGTGCCTTCGGCCTTTACCTGCTCGGCGGTTTTGCCGAAGGCGAGGGCTTCGGCCTGGGCGAAGACGTTGGCCATCAGCATGTCATGGTGCCGGCCGAGCGGGTTGAGCGACTTCGCGAAACCGATGAAGTCGCAGGGGATGAGCCGCGTGCCCTGATGGATGAGTTGATAGAACGAGTGCTGTCCGTTGGTGCCGGGCTCGCCCCAGTAGACCGGACCAGTCTCGTAATCCACGTGCGTTCCTTCAATCGTGACGTGCTTGCCATTGGACTCCATGGTGAGCTGTTGAAGGTAAGCAGGGAAGCGCTTGAGGTACTGCTCGTAGGGCAGGACCGCGACGGTTTGCGCGTCGAAGAAATCCGTGTACCAGAGCGTCAGAAGGCCCATGAGTACCGGCAGATTCTTTTCGAAGGGCGCGGCGCGGAAGTGGACGTCCATTGCGTGGAAGCCGGCCAGCATCTCGCGGAAATTATCGGGGCCGACGGCGATCATCGTCGAGAGGCCAATCGCCGAGTCCATGGAGTAGCGGCCGCCGACCCAGTCCCAGAAGCCGAACATGTTGGCGGTGTCGATGCCGAACTTCGAGACCTCTTTGGCGTTGGTCGAGATGGCGACGAAGTGTTTGGCGATCGCACTCTCATCACCGCCAAGCTTGCTGAGCAGCCACTCGCGCGCGGTGTGCGCGTTCGTCATCGTCTCAAGCGTCGTGAAGGTCTTGGAGGCCACGAGAAAGAGGGTCTCGTCGGCGTTGAGGTCGTGAACGGCTTCCGCGAAGTCCGTGCCATCGACGTTGGAGACGAACCGGAACGTCATGCTGCGCTCGGAGTAGTGACGCAGTGCCTCGT
>Ga0070658_10002962_pt1 | contig 14073 bp, 10 predicted proteins | sample KBSC13metaG_FD_64664 | JGI IMG/M metagenome (GOLD analysis project Ga0070658, IMG submission 64664) | Corn rhizosphere microbial communities from Kellogg Biological Station, Michigan, USA - KBS C1-3 metaG | ecosystem: Host-associated > Plants > Roots > Rhizosphere > Soil ... | reverse complement strand
ACCCTGTGGCGAATGCCAGCATTGTCGGTACGCGCTGGCCGGTGTGCATCCGGACATCCATTGGTTCTTCCCGCGTCCGCGGCTGAAGGACGGCGATGCCTCGCCGGCGAAGATCGAGGACGATCTGCGTGAGGCGGTCGGTGAGCGACTGAAGACGGGTGCTTACCCGCCGCCGCCGCCGGAAGAGGGAATTTTCGTTTCGACCATTCGCGCCATCGTTCACTCTGCGGTGCTCGCCCCTGCCCTGGCACATCGCAAGATCTACATCCTCGGCGAGGCGGAGCGCATGGTGGTACGCGAGGACGCCGAGGAAGCGGCCGGGGCGTTCCTGAAGCTGCTCGAGGAGCCGTCGGCGCGCACGAACATCGTTCTCACCACCAGTGAGCCGGGTGCGCTCATTCCCACCATCAGATCGCGCCTGGTGGCCGTGCGGGTGCCCCCGCTCGGCGCGGCCGATGTGGACGCTGTGCTTGCCGAGCCGGCGATGCGCCAGGCCATCTCCGACGCGGGGGGACCGCCGGATCTGGCGGAACAGCGGCGTCTCGCCGCAGGTGCGCCGGGCTCACTGCTCGCCGGCGCCGAGTGGGCGGAGGCGCTGGCTCGTGCAGGTCGAATTCTCGACGCCGCGAGCAACGGCGACCGACGCGAACAGATGCGAACCGCGCTCCTCCAGGGGAGCAGCAAAGCCCGCGGCGTCTTCACCACCGCGCTCGACGCGCTCACGTCCCTCCTCCACGAGCGAGTTCGCGTCGCCATCGAGCGCGACAACGGCAGGAGCGCGGCCGCCAACGCGCGGGCCCTGGACGAAGTGGAACTGGCCAAGGAGCGGGCGGCCGGCAATACGAACCCTCAGCTCGTCACCAGCGAACTGATACGCCAGCTGGAGGAAATCCTGACATGAGCCCCAGTAGCGGGGATCGGCTCACCCATGTGGCCGGTGACGGAACCGCGCGGATGGTGGACGTCAGCGCCAAGCCCGACAGCGCCCGAATGGCCCGCGCCAGCGGCTGGATCTCCATGAGCCGCACCACCCACGACGCCATTGCCGCGAATGCCGTGAAGAAGGGCGACGTCCTTGCTGTCGCGAGACTTGCGGGGATCATGGCGGCCAAGCGCACAGCTGACCTGATCCCCCTCTGTCACCCGCTCGCCCTCACGGACGTCTCGGTCGAGCTGACCACCGACGCCAGGCTACCCGGTGTGCGCGTCGAGGCCGTGGCCCGCAACGTCGGGAAGACCGGCGTAGAGATGGAAGCGCTCACTGCCGCCAGCATTGCTCTTCTCACGGTCTACGACATGGCGAAGGCGATGGACCGGTCGATGCTCATTGGCGATATATCTTTAGTTGAGAAGTCCGGAGGGGTGAGCGGCGACTTCGCAAGGGGTTGATGGCGTCTGGCCTGCCCTGTATCCTGTAGAGGCAGCGAGCTGGACAGATGTAGCCTAACCCCTTACCAGGGTTCGACTTATGAAGAATCTCCGAGGCACGTACGTGCATCGCGGAGACGCTCACCGGCGTCGCACGAGGGTCAAGCAGGTCACGCTGGCCATCGGCTTTTTCGGCGCCTGCGCCTTCATTCTCGGCAACCGGACGCCCACCACGACCAGTGTGGAGGCAGCTCCGGTCAAGCGTTCCAGTGGCTTCCGCATCAACCTCGGAAGCGACCGGGCACTGACGGCGCGGCTCGATTCCATGCGCGGTGAGCTCGACCTGGCAAAGGCGCAGCTTGATCGTTCGGCGAAGATTTTTTCCTTTTCCAGCCGCTACCGGATCGGTGCCGACCTGGCCGCCAACATCGTGGACGTCTCCTCCGCCGAGGGGATCGATCCGGAGCTGGCGTTCCGCCTCGTGAAGCTGGAAAGCGACTTCAATCCCCGCGCGACCAGCCCCGTGGGCGCGATCGGTCTCACCCAGGTGATGCCGTCCACCGCGCGTTACTACGTGAAGGGGATTACCCGTGAGGGGCTTTACGACCCGACCACCAATCTTCGCGTCGGCTTCCGATATCTCCGCGGGTTGGTGCGCGAGTACCACGGCGATGTGAACCTTGCCCTGCTGGTCTACAACCGCGGGCCGGTGGCGGTGGAGAAGGCACGCGCCGAGGGTGACAATCCATCGAACGGCTACGACCGTATCGTCACGAAGGGCTACCGCGGCAAGGGGACGGTCGAGTAGGCGATCGCCAACTACCGCCAGATCACCCGCGCGAAGGCCGCTTCCTGGTAGCGGTCTTCGCGCTGTGTTTTGGCCCCGCCTTCGTCGAGGGCCCCGAGCCGGCGACGATCAGGCTCTGGCCGGGGAAGATCATCGACTTCTTCAGGCCGTTGAGCTTCATGATCCGCTCGGTGGTGGTGCCGTACTTCAGGGCGATGCCTCCCACGGTCTCACCCGGCTTCACGATATGCGTCTTCACGCCGCGGATACCGCTGGCGTACTTCTCGATCGCCGGATCGGGCACGTCGAGCGCGGCGAGCGCCACGGCGCGGCTCGGGATCAGGATGTCCTGACCGGGCACGAGTCGCCCGCTCGGGTGAAGGCGACGGAGGTTGGGGTTGAACGCATTGAGCGTTCTCGACGAGATGTGATTCCGCTCGGCAAGGCGGTCCACTGTGTCACCCTTCTTCGACTCGACGTGCTTGAGGGCGACGCGATCATCCTTCGGTAGTGAATCGAGTCGAGCCGCGAACCCGTCGGCGGTCCCGACCGGGACGCGAACCATGTACGACACGCGTGGCGGAGTCATGCCCCGCAGGATCTGCGGATTCAGCTCACGCAGGTCGGCCACCGAGGAGTTGGTGACCTTCGCGATCGCAGCGAGGGGCGTGGCGGAGGGCACCAGCACCGAGTCGTAGGTGAAGGGCGGCTGCGGATGCAGCGTCATGCCGTAGCGCTCCGGCTCCTTGGCGATCAGGGCGGCCGCGATGAGCTGCGGCACGTACTCCCGCGTCTCGTTGCGCAAGTAGTCCTTCTCGGCGAGGACGAAGAATGCGTCTTCGCCCTGGCTGTTCTCGAGGTCGTCCGCATAGCGGGCGAGTCCGCGCGCCACGCGTCCAGGTCCACCATTGTACGCCGCGGCGGCAAGGTACAGCGATCCGAACTGGTCCTTCATTCCCTTGATGAAGCGCACGGCCGCTCCGGTCGACTTTACCGGATCGCGACGCTCATCCACCCACCAATCCACGCGCATGCCCATGTCGCGCGCGGTGGACGTCATGAACTGCCACATTCCCACCGCCGCCGCTTTCGAGTAGGCATTGTTGTTGAAGCCGCTCTCGATGAGCGCGAGGTAGTACATGTCTTCCGGCAGGCCACCGGCCTTCATCTTCGCGCGGATCATCGGCTCGTACCGGGAGCCTACGTCGAGCCGCGCGGCAATGCGCTGACGCGACGGGCCCGAGAACATCGCCACGTAGTGGGCGACGCGGTCTTCGGTCGCGTACGACTCGACGTCCATGTCCCAGGTCGGGCCATCTGCGTCGGCTGAGTCGAGCGCGGGGGGAGGAAGCAGCATGAGCGAATCGCCGAACACCTCGATGAAGCGACGCTTCACCTCGCTCCCCGACACGCTGCCAGCGGGTGCACCAGCGGGAACGACGGTTGCGGCGCTGTCGCTCGCGCGCAGGCCTGCGAGCGCGGAATCGCCGTGCGATGTCGCTACCGCGGCTTCATGACCCCGGACCGGCTGAGGGGCGGATGACGGATGCATGGTGCATCCCGCCAGAGCGATGGTGCCGAGGAGGGTGGCCGAGAGTCGCAACTGCAGTCTCCGGGGTGTGCGCGCCGCCGGTGAGGCGCTACTGTGACGAAACGAAGTTGCCGAGAATGCGGTTGGTCGCGTTCAGCACCGCGAGCGCCGCACCGCGAACCATGTCACCGTCGGCGAGGTAGCAGCCGAGCAATCTATCCGGCCCTTCGTCGCCCCTCTGGATGATGGAGCAGATGACGACGTTCGCGTCGAAGGCGCGCACCACCTTGACCCCGACGAGCTCGAAGGTGATTGCTCGTTGGGTGAAGGACTCGAGGGCGCGGATGGCGGCTTCCGCGCCGAGTCGGCTATCGCCAGCCGGGCTGGCCTGCCCTTCCGCGCGGCCGGTGACGGTCTCGCCCGGGGCCCACTCGAGCACCACCTGGCAGGTCACTCGTCCGGAGGGCGAGCGCTCGATGGAGAACCCCGTGAACCGGAGGCGCTCGCGCTTGACGACAGTGCTGCTGGCAGCGCGGGTGGCGCCGGCCTCGTGTTCGGGGTTCGCCTCAGGCATTGGATGGGGGTATGAGACCCGGGCACGACGGGAGGCGGGCGCCGTCGCCCGCGTTGAGTAACGAGCCAGATCACCAAAGGCAACGCAGGCCGCTATCCGCGGTACCGCAACCCGGTATATTCGCCTGCATGAGCACCCTCCAGACGACCCTCATCGGCAGCCTGCTCGGGGTCACGATGGCAACCGCCGCCACCGCCCAACGCGGATCGACCGTCGAGCTGGCCGCCGCGATCCGGGCACGGATCGCCGAGGTACCGGGCGCGGAGGCGGCGGTGAGCTACCGCGACCTCGCCACCGGCGATTCGCTCGACCTCAACGCGGCCACCGAGTTCCACGCCGCGAGCACGATGAAGATTCCGGTCATGCTCGAGGTGCTTCGCTCGGCGGAGGCCGGACGGCTCGGGCTGGACCAGGGCATCCTGCTCGTGAATCGCTTTCATTCCATCGTGGACGGCTCGCCCTACTCGCTCGATGCGGGCGACGACAGTGACTCGCTCGTCTACACGCTGGTCGGTCAGCGCGTGCCGGTGCGCGAGCTGATGGAGCGCATGATCGTGCGTTCCAGCAACCTGGCGACGAACGCGCTCATCGCGCTGGTGGGCGCCGATCGCGCCAACGCGACGGCGCACGCCCTCGGCGCCACCCACATCCGGGTGCTGCGCGGCGTGGAGGACATCAAGGCGTACGACGCTGGCCTCAACAACACCACGACGTCGGCGGACCTGGCCGTGCTTCTGGAGAAGATCGAGCGGCGCGAGGCGCTGGGCGCCGCGAGCGCGCAATTGATGAAGGACATCCTGCTGCGCCAGGAGTTGAACGGCGAGATTCCCGCCGGCCTTCCGCCCGGAACCGCCGTGGCGCACAAGACAGGCTCCATCACGGCCACGCTGCATGATGCCGCCATCGTGTATCCGCCGAACCGGAAGCCGTATGTGCTCGTGGTGCTCACGCGCAAGATCCCGAACCAGGAGACGGCGCGCCAGCTCATCGCCGACGTCTCGCGGCTCACGTGGAATCACGCGACGGGCGCGTCCTCCACGGCAGGTGCACGATGAGAGTCGCCTTCGCCTCGGATCATGCGGGGTGGCCGCTTCGCGACCGCATCTTCCGTGAGCTGGCCAACGATGGTCATGAGGTCGTGGACTGCGGCGGTCCGGAGATGGTCCCCGGCGACGACTACCCGGATGCGGCGGCGGCCGTCGCGCGGGCCGTGATCGAGGGACGGGCAGAGCGCGCGATCCTCGTCTGCGGCAGCGGCGTCGGCGCCGGCGTCGCCGCGAACAAGGTGCACGGCATTCGTGCCGCGATGTGTCACGACAGCTTCTCCGCCAGGCAGGGGGTGGAGGACGACGACATGAACGTCCTCTGCCTGGGCGCGCGGGTGATCGGTGAGGAGCTGGCGGCAGACCTCGTGAAGGATTTCCTCGGCGCCCGCTTCTCGGGCCTCGAGCGCCATCGGCGGCGGCTGGGGAAGGTTCGCACGCTGGAAGAGCGCGGAACTCCCTGATTTCGGTTGGCGCACTCTGCGGCGGGCACTAGCTTTGCGAAGGTGAGCTGCGTCACACGGGCTCATCTCCCCCCACTTCGCGAATCCGATGGAGCCATCGGCGCCGACCGGCCAGACCGTACTCCTGGTCGAGGACAACGAGGACAACCGGATCATCTACTCCACCGTGCTCCGACATCAGGGCTACGGCGTGGTGGAGGCACTCGACGGCGTGCGCGCCATCGAGCTCGCGCGAAGCGTCCTGCCTGACATCATTCTGATGGACATCTCGATCCCCGAGATGGACGGCTGGGAGGCGACGCGGATCCTGCGCCAGGATCCGGCGACCAAGGACATTCCAATCGTGGCCCTCACGGCCCACGCCCTCGCCGACGACCGGGAGCGCGCGGCGGCGCTGGGATTTTCGTCGTACCTGGCGAAGCCCGTCGAGCCGCGAGCGGTGGCAGCGGAGGTTCGCCGCTGGATCGGCGACCGGAGCGGAGCACCACCCACTGCTGGCTGACGAGACGAACGCCGGCCACCAGCCGCGGTGGCGACGGATCGCACTCCGCCTGCTGGCGGCCTACGTCGCAGCCTGGGCGGTGGGGATCGGTTTCGGACTGCTGCTGCGCGCTGCCGGGGTGTGGAACGGCGCCGAGTGGGAGCGCGAGACGCTGCGGTGGTTCCACGAACGTCCCCTGCCCTGGCTGCTCGACCGGATGATGCTGGCGGCCCCGCTGTTCGGCACCAACCTCACCGTGCTACCGGCGATGATCATCGTGGGCTGGTGGCTGTGGAAGGAGCGCCGCGAACCGCTGCTCGGTGCGCACCTGCTCATCGTCGCCGCCGGATCGCTGTCGTTGAACCCGACGATGAAATACCTGCTGGACCGCGACCGTCCAGCGATGTATCCGGCTCGCGGCATGTACAACTGGGCGTCCTACCCGAGCGGACACGCGATCCTGACGGTGGCACTCTACTTCACGCTCGCCCTGATGCTGCGGCGCACGCGAGGGTGGTGGTGGCCCTTCGCCGTGGCGCCTCTGATCGTGCTTCTGACGTGCTATTCGCGACTGTACCTGTCGGTGCACTGGCCCACGGACCTCATCGGCGGACTGCTGATCGGACTCGTGTGGTTGGCAGGGACGTGGCGTGCGCTCAGTGCGCTCGAGTCGCCCGCAGCTGCGCGCGATCGGCGACGGCTGATACGAGAGCGACATCAACTGAAACGCTAACGGCAAGGGCAAGAGCGACGGCAAGAGCTATTTGAACTGCTCCAGCATCGAACGGATCGCTCCGAGGGCATTCGGGCTTCCAAATGGCCATTATGCCCTCTGCGGTGAGGAGGCACCGTTCCTTTACTGGTCAGCATCGCTGCACAGACAGTTCCCGAAATGCTTGGGGGTGCGCGAGGAGAGATGATCTCACCCGGCGCACCCCCAAAAGCATTTGGAAACCGTCCTTCCGACAGCAACTAAGAGTAAAGGAACGATCGCCGATTCCCGTTTGACTCAGAGGAATGCGCCGGGAGAGTTGCCGGCGCATGGAGCGATCCGTTCGATGCTGGAGCAGTTCAAATGGCTCTTGCCGTTGCCGTTGTTTTCGCAGTTGTGGTGAGTGCGGCCGAGGAGAGCGGCGTCAATCTCCCGCCGGCGCCGGGGCTGCGACAGCGGAGCGTCGACGACGGAAGCCGTGGGTCGCGAACCAGGTCTGCAGCTCGTCCAGATAGGTGTAGAATACCGGCGTCACGTACAGCGTGACGAGCTGGGAGAAGGCGAGGCCGCCTACCACTGCCACACCGAGCGGGCGGCGGCTCGCCGCGCCGGCGCCCCAACCGATGGCGATCGGCAGGGCGCCCATCAGCGCCGCCATCGTCGTCATCATGATCGGGCGGAATCGGACACTTGCCGCCTCCACGATCGCGTCGGCCGGTTTCGTGTGCTGGGTGCGCTGCACGTCCAGTGCGAAATCGATCATCATGATCGCGTTCTTCTCCACGATCCCGATCAGCATGATCATCCCGACGAAACCGTACACGTCGAGGTCGAGCCCGAAGATCATCAGCGTGACCAGCGCACCGAACACCGCGAATGGCAATCCGGACAGGATGGTGATCGGGTGGATGAAGCTCTCGTACAGCACGCCGAGGATGACGTAGATGACGAAGACGGCGAGCACCAGCAGCACCACGAGGCCCTGCTGCGTCGTGCGGAACGCTTCCGCCGTGCCGGCAAAGCTTCCCACCACGTTCGACGGCAGCACCTCCTTCGCGGTACGCTCCACCTCGCCGAGCGCGGTGCCCAGCGAGACGCCGGGCGCGAGGTCGAACGACACCGTCACGGCGGGAAGCTGTCCGGAGTGGTTCACCGTCACCGGCCCCACGCCTTCGTGGAAGCTGGCAACGGTACTGAGCGGGACCACCTTCCCCTGGTTCGAACGGACCCAGAGCTTGCCGAGCGAGGCGACGTCCTGCTGGAACTCGGGAAGGAGCTCCATCACCACCCAATAGTTGTTCGTCGAGGTGTAGATGGTCGAGACCTGCTTCTGGCCGAATGCGTCGTAGAGCGTGTTCTCGATCTCCGACGCCGAGACGCCCAGCTGGCCGGCGCGCTCGCGGTCGATGTCCACCGTGACCTGCGGGTTCTCGATCAGCAGGTCGCTCGTGACATTGATCAGTTGCGGGAGCTGGCGTAGCCGGGTCTCGAGCACGCGGGCGACGCGATTCAGTCCATCGAGGTCGCCGCTGACGAGCGTGTACTGGTAGAGACTCTTCGACGCGAGCCCACCGATGGAGATTGCCGGCGGATTCTGGATGAACAGCCGGATGTCCGGGATGCGCAGCGACGTGTCCTCGAGCGCGCGCGCGATCTCCTCGGCGCTGCGAGAGCGCTCACTGAGTGGCTTGAGGTCGATGGTCATCTGCCCCTGATTCGCCGCTGCGGTGGTGCCGACGGACGACGTCACCGAGCGCACGTCAGGATCGCGCGCGATGGCAGCGGCGAGCAGCTGCTGATCCTCGACGAGCGCGTTGAAGGAGACGCCTTCCGCTGCCTCGGTGGTGGCGAGCAGCTGACCGGTGTCGTCGGTCGGGAAGAGGCCCTTCGGGGCGACGACGAACAGGATGGCCGTCAGGACGAGGATCACGAAGGAGAAGAGGAGCGCGGCACGGCGCCGCTCCATCACCCAGGCCAGTGAACGCTCGTACCCGGTGAGCGATCGCTCGAAGACGCGCTCGGTGGCCTGGTAGAAGCGGCCCTGCTCCTTCCCGTGGCTGGAGCGCAGGAAGCGACTCGACAGCATCGGCGTGAGCGTGAGCGACACCACGCCCGAGACGAGGATCGCGACCCCGATGGTGACGGCGAACTCGTGGAACAGCTTGCCGATGATTCCGCCCATGAAGAGGATCGGAATGAAGACGGCGGCCAGCGAGAACGTCATCGACAGGATGGTGAATCCCACCTCCGCCGCGCCGTCGAGCGCCGCCTGCATCCGCGGCTTGCCCATCTCCAGGTGGCGGACGATGTTCTCGAGCATGACGATGGCGTCGTCCACCACGAAGCCCACGGCGAGCGTGAGCGCCATCAGCGAGAGGTTGTCGAGGCTGTAGTCCAGCAGGTACATCACCGAGAAGGTGCCGATGATGGACATCGGCAGCGCCAGGCTCGGGATGATGGTCGCCGACAGGTTGCGCAGGAACAGGAAGATGACGAGCACGACGAGCACGAGCGTGATCTCGAGCGTGAACGTCACGTCGTGTACCGACTCCTGGATCGAGATCGAGCGGTCATAGAGCACGCTCACGTTCACCGACGGCGGGATGTCGCCACGCACCCGCTCGAGCGCCGCCTTCACGTTGCTCGCCACGGCCACGGTGTTGGTGCCCGGCTGGCGCTGGATGGCGAGCACGATGGAGCGCGACGATCCGTACCAGCTCGCCGTCTTGTTGTTCTGCACGTCGTCGGTGACGCGACCGAGCTCGCTCAGGTGTACCGGCGCGCCGTTGCGGTATGCGACGATGAGATCGCGGAACTCGTCAGCCGTCTGGAGCTGGCCCGACGCCTGGATGGTGAGCGCGGTCTTCGGCCCCCACAGCACGCCAGTGGGAAGATTCACGTTCTGGCTCGAGATCGCCGTCGCCACGTCCTCCAGCGCGAGGTTGCGCGTGGCGAGCTGGGACGGGTCGAGCTGGATGCGCACTGCGTACTTCTGCGCGCCGTAAACCAGCACCTGCGCCACGCCACTCACCGTGGACAGCCGCTGCGCGATCGTCGTCTCGGCGAACTCGTTCAGCGCAGACAGCGGGAGCTGGTCCGACGTCAGCGCGAGGGTGAGGATCGGCGCGTCGGCGGGGTTGGTCTTCTGGTATGACGGAGGCAGGATCCCCTGCGGGAGTCCACGCAGCGTCTGGGTGATCGCCGCCTGCACGTCCTGCGCGGCGGCATCGATGTTCCGGTCGAGCGAGAACTGGATGACGACCTGCGTCTGCCCAAGGCTCGACGTCGAGGTCATGTTGTCGATGCCGGCGATGGTGGAGAATTGCTTCTCCAGCGGAGTCGCGACGGTCGCTGCCATCGTCTGCGGGCTCGCGCCCGGCAGAATGGCGGTGACGGTGATCGTCGGAAAATCCACGTTGGGCAGGTCGCTCACCGGCAGCTTCCGGTAGGCAACAATGCCGAAGAAGAGGATCGCGATCATGACGAGCGACGTCATGACCGGGCGCTTGATGAAGACGGTAGTGATGTTCATTCCACTATGACGTCAGTCGCCCGCGGGCACGGGCGCGCCGGCGGCGCCGCCTTCGTGCTCGGACGACCAGGGGAGCTTGCTGGAGAGCCGGCCGAGCCAGGACTGGAGGTCGTCCAGGTACGTGTAGAAGACCGGCGTGACATAGAGGGTCACGATCTGCGAGAAGGCCAGTCCGCCCACGACGGCGATGCCGAGCGGCCGGCGCGATGCCGCGCTGGCGCCGAGCCCGATCGCAATCGGCAGCGTACCGGCGATGGCGGCGACGGTGGTCATCATGATCGGACGGAAACGCACGCTCGCCGCCTCGACGATGGCGGTGGCCGGCGGCACGTCCTCGGAGCGTTCGCGCTCGATCGCGAAGTCGATCATCATGATCGCGTTCTTCTTCACGATTCCGATCAGCATGATCACGCCCACGTACCCGTACACGTCGAGCTGCTGACGGGTGACGGTCAGCGCGAGCAGCGCCCCGAACGCCGCGAAGGGAAGTCCGGTGAGGATCGTGATGGGATGGATGAAGCTCTCGTAGAGGATCCCGAGGATGATGTAGATGATGAAGACGGTGATGAGCAGCAGGACGCCGAGCCCCTTCTGCGAATCCTGGAACGCCTGCGCCGTGCCCGAGAAGTTCGCCGTCACGCTCGCGTCGAGCGTACGGCGCGCAAGATCCTCCACCGCCGCCACTGCCGCCCCGAGGTTGCCATCGGGCGGGAGGTTGAAGGAGATCGTCACCGACGCGAGCTGTCCGGAGTGCGCGATACTCTGCGGACCGACGCCCTCGGTGAACGTCGCCACGTCGGACAGCGGGACGAGCTTTCCCTGCGAGCTGGTGACGTAGACCTTGGCCAGGTCCGACACGCTCGTCTGATCCTGCGGCTGGATCTGCATCACCACCCAGTACTCGTTGGTGGGGGTGTAGATCGTGCTCGCCTGCTGCTCACTGAACGCGTTGGCCAGCGCTCGCTGGATGGCGAGTGGCGTCACGCCGAGCATCGCGGCGCGCTGGCGCATGATCTTCACGTTCACGACCGGATTCTTGTTCTCCAGGTCGCTGTTGACGTCGGTGATGAGGGAGAGCCCGCGCATCGCCCGCTCCAGCTTCTGCGCGCTGGCGTAAAGCGTCGCCACGTCGTTGGCCTGCAGCGTGTACTGATACTGGCTGCGTGAGCCGCGTCCGCCGATGCGGATGCTCGGCGGGTTCTGGATGAAGACGTTGAGCCCGGGGATGCGGCTCATCTCACGGGTGAGCCGCTGCACCATCTGATCCGCATTCGGCCGCTGCCCCTGCGGCTTGAGCACGATGCTGATGTTGCCGCCACTCCCGCCGCCGATCTGCGACATGTACGCATCGACGAAGGAGTCACGCGCGACTATGGCGTTGGCCTTCTGCTGGAGGCGGACCATCTCCGTGAACGACGTGCCCTGCGCCGCCTGGGTGCTGGCGTTCAGCAGTCCGGTGTCGTCGCTTGGGAACAGCCCCTTCGGGATGCGCACGAACAGCACACCCGTCACGACGAGAATGAGCGCCGAGAAGACGAGGGTGAGCGGCCGCCGACGCATCGCCCAGCCGAGCGAGCGCTCGTACCCGTGCAGCAACTTCTCGAAGGCGCGTTCGGTCGCGTTGAACAGGCGCCCATGCTTCTCATGCGACGGCGGCTTGAGGAAGCGCGCGCAGAGCATCGGTGTCAGCGTGAGCGACACCAGACCCGAGACGAGGATCGCCGCGCTGATCGTGATGGCGAACTCGCGGAAGAGCCGGCCAATCACGCCGCCCATGAAGATGAGCGGGATGAACACGGCGGCGAGCGACAGCGTCATCGAGAGGATGGTGAACCCCACCTCCTCGGCGCCGTCGAGCGCTGCCTCGCGCGGCGGTTGCCCGCGCTCGAGGTGCCGCACGATGTTCTCCAGCATCACGATGGCATCGTCGACGACGAAACCCACGGCGAGCGTGAGCGCCATCAGTGACAGGTTGTCAATGCTGAAGTTCAGGGCATACATCACCGAGAAGGTGCCGACGATGGCCATCGGCAGGGTCAGGCTGGGGATCAGCGTCGCGGTGATGTTGCGCAGGAAGACGAAGATCACCATCACGACGAGCACCAGCGCGACGACGAGGGTAACCTTCACGTCGTGCACGGAGCTCTCGATCCCCTGGGAGCGGTCGTAGCGCAGCACGACGTTCACCGACGGCGGAAGCGAGGGCCTCAGCTCGTCGAGCGCCGCCTTCACCGAGTTGGCAACCGTGACGGTATTCGTTCCCGGCTGCCGCATCACGGCGAGCACGATCGCCCGGTCCCCGTTGTACCAGCCGGCATTGCGGGTATTCTGGATGCCGTCGTAGACGCGGCCCAGGTCGCCGAGATGGATCGGCGCACCATTCCGGTTGGCGACGACCATGCTCCGGAACTGCGCCGCATTGCGGAGCTGGCCGGTGGCCATGATCGTGAGCGTCCGGTCGCGCCCGTACAGCACGCCAGTCGGAAGCGTGACGTTGTTCGCCCGCACCGCCTGCGCGATCTCGTTCACGCTCAACCCACGCGCCGTGAGCTGGGCCGGATCGAGCTCCACGCGCACCGCGTACTTTGCCGAGCCCCACACGTTCACCTGCGAGACACCTTCCACCATCGACAGCCGCTGCGCGATCGTCGTCTCCGCCACCTCGTCGAGATCGGTGAGCGCCATCGAGTTCGACGTCAGCGCGTAGAAGAGGATCGGCGACGCCGCCGGATTCTGCTTGCGATACGACGGCGGGATGATGTTGGACGGCAGGAAAGCGAGCGTGGCCGAGATGGCCGCGTTCACGTCCTGCGCTGCGGCATCGATGTCACGCTCTGGCGAGAACTGGAGCGTGACGTTGGTGCTCCCGAGCGAACTGCTCGATGTGATGTTGTCGATGCCGGCGATGGCGGAGAATGATTTCTCCAGCGGCGTGGCGACAGTGGCTGCCATCGTCTCGGCGCTCGCACCGGGCAGGTTTGCCGACACGTTGATCGTCGGGTAGTCCACTGCCGGCAGGTCGCTGACCGTGAGCTTCCGGTACGATGCCACGCCGAAGACGAGGATCGCCACCATCAGCAGCGTCGTCATGACCGGCCGCCGGATGAACAGCCCCGTGAAGTTCACGGCGAGGCCGTCCTCCGCGCGTTCCCCGATGCGCCGGTGCCGCCCGCCGTCCCGGGTCGGCCAGCACCGCCGCCCCGCTGGCGTCCGCCGGCAGGCGCTCCCTGCGGCGTGTTGATCACCACCTTCGCGTTCGGCGTGAGCCGCGACTGGCCGTCGCTCACCACGCGCTCACCGGCGCGCAGCCCGCCGGCGATCACCATCATGGAGCCCGCCGTGCGTTCCACGCTCACCGGGCGCTGCTGCACCGTCATGCTGTCGGTGACGACGTACACGTACTGCCCCTGCTGCCCCGTCACCACCGCCGACGCAGGCACGACGAGCGCATTCTGTTCGACGAACAGCTCGAGCCGCGTGGCGACGAACTCGCCCGTCCACAGCCGGCGGTTCGGGTTCGGGAAGGTTGCCTTCAGCTGCACCGTCCCCGTCGTCGTATCCACGGCGTTGTCGATGAAGAA
>Ga0070658_10002961_pt1 | contig 14073 bp, 9 predicted proteins | sample KBSC13metaG_FD_64664 | JGI IMG/M metagenome (GOLD analysis project Ga0070658, IMG submission 64664) | Corn rhizosphere microbial communities from Kellogg Biological Station, Michigan, USA - KBS C1-3 metaG | ecosystem: Host-associated > Plants > Roots > Rhizosphere > Soil ... | reverse complement strand
GGGCTCACGCGCGCCGGGGACGAGGCTCACCCTGACGGGGCGGTCAGTGCTCGTCCTGCGCGCCGACCGGTAGCCCGGCGCGGCCTGGTCAGCCGAGGGGGACGCGCGCGAGGGTCCGCCAGCCCTCCACCGTGCGGACGGTCAGCTCGAGGGTCTCGAGGCGGACGCGCAGCGGAAGCAGGTGGGAGACCGCGTCGACGACGGCGCCGACGTCGCCCTCCTTGCGGACCCGGGCGATGGACAGGTGCGGTGTCCGGAGCGGTGCGTCGAGCAGGGCTGCGAGCCGGCGCGGCACCGACTCGTCGGAGAGCAGGGCGTGGACGACGGTGCGCTGCCGGACGTCCTGGACGAACAGCTCCGGTCCGCGCAGCTGGACGACATGGGGCTTCACCTGCGCGCAGGCGGCCTCGACCTCGGCGACCGACGGGTCAGGGACCCACGGGTAGCCGAGGCTGACGTGCGCAGGCTCGAGCAGCCCGACGCCGTCCAGGCCCCGGACGGCGTCGAGCAGCACCTCCGCCTCGGGGACGAGGAGGAACAGCGCGGACTTCGTCAAGCAGACGTGAGCAGGCCGAGGTCGGCGTCGTTCGGGAGCAGCTCGTGATGGGGCAGCACCCGGACCGTGTAGCCGAAGGAGCCCGCGCGCTCCAGCGGCACCTCGCCCTCGTAGCGCGGGAAGCCGTCGTCGCCCACCTCCCCCGCAGCCAGCGGGAGGGCGACGGGTCGGTGGAGGACGTCGTGCTCGTCGACCCGGCCGTACACCGCCTGCACGATGACGTCCGAGGGGTCGAGGCCGCCGAGGTCCACCGCGGCGCGCACCTGCAGCCGGGCGCCGACCGACGGGGTGTCCTCGATGCCGCCTCCCTCGACGTGCAGCACGCGCACGCGCGGCCACGCAAGGGTGACGCGCGACCGCCACGCCGACAGGGAGCGGGCGGGCCCGAACCCTTGACCAGCAAGGGATCGGGACGCCTCAGCGGCAGGCAGGTAGAGCTCGCGCACGTAGTCCCGAACCATGCGTGACGCGAGCACCTTCGGCCCGAGGGTCTGCAGGGTGTGGCGCACCATGTCGACCCAGCGCTTCGGCACGCCGCTGTCGTCGACGTCGTAGAACCGCGCGCGCACCTGCTTCTCGACGAGCTCGTAGAAAGCCGCCGCTTCGAGGTCGTCGCGGCGAGCCGGGTCGGAGACGCCGTCGGCGGTCGGGATGGCCCAGCCGTTCTCGCCGTCGTACATCTCGTCCCACCAGCCGTCGAGGATCGACAGGTTGAGACCGCCGTTCAGGGCTGCCTTCATGCCTGAGGTGCCACAGGCCTCGAGCGGTCGCAGCGGGTTGTTGAGCCAGACGTCGCAGCCGCCGTAGAGGTAGCGCGCCATGCCGATGTCGTAGTCGGGCAGGAACACGATGCGGTGCCGCACGTCGGCCCCGTCGGTGAACCGGACGATCTGCTGGATGAGCTCCTTGCCGCCGTCGTCAGCGGGGTGCGACTTGCCGGCGATGACGAGCTGCACCGGCCGCTCGGGGTCGAGCAGGATCTGCCGCAGCCGGTCGGGGTCGCGCATCATGAGCGTCAGTCGCTTGTACGAGGGAACGCGGCGCGCGAAGCCGATGGTGAGCACGTCGGGGTCGAGCACCGAGGACGTCCAGCCGAGCTCGGCGTCGGTCGCCCCCCGCTGCAGCCACGACTCCTTGAGCCGCCGCCGCACCTCGTGCACCAGCCGCTCGCGCAGGAGGCGCCTGGTCTCCCAGACCAAGCGGTCGGGGATCGCGCTGATCCCCTCCCAGCCCTCCGCGCCCTCGGTGAGCTGCGAGCCGACCTCCTGCTCGCCCAGCTCGAACACCTCGCGCTGCACCCACGTCGGCGCGTGGACGCCGTTGGTGATGGAGGTGATCGGCACCTCGGCGGTGTCGAAGCCCGGCCACAGCCCGCTGAACATGCCGCGCGACACGACGCCGTGCAGCTGGGCGACGCCGTTGCGGCGCTGCGCCAGCCGCAGCCCCATGTGCGCCATGTTGAACACGGTCGGGTCTTCCTCGTCCCCGAGCTGCAGCACCCGCTCCAGCGGCACTCCCGGCATCGCGCCGCCGGCGAAGACGCCGCTGATGAGCTCCCGCGGGAAGCGGTCGATGCCGGCGGGCACCGGCGTGTGGGTCGTGAAGACGGTCCCCGCGCGCACCGCTTCGAGGGCCTCGTCGTACGACAGGCCCTCCGCGACCAGCTCACGGATGCGCTCGATGCCGAGGAACCCGGCGTGGCCCTCGTTGGTGTGGAACACCTCGGGAGCGGGCTCGCCGGAGAGGGCGCACCACGCGCGGATGGCGCGGACGCCGCCGATGCCGAGCAGCAGCTCCTGGGCGAGGCGGTGGTCGGTGCCGCCGCCGTAGAGCCGGTCGGTGACGTTGCGCTCGGCCGGCGCGTTGGCCTCGATGTCGCTGTCGAGCAGCAGCAGCGGCACCCGCCCGACCTGCGCCTTCCAGACCTGCGCGTGCAGGGTGCGGCCGTCCGACAGCGGGACCTGCACCTCGACGGGAGCGCCTTCGACGGTCCGCAGCAGCTGCAGCGGCAGCCCGTGCGGGTCGAGCGGTGGGTAGCGCTCCTGCTGCCAGCCCTCGGCGTTGAGCGACTGCTTGAAGTACCCGGCCCGGTAGAGCAGCCCGACGCCGAGGATCGGGACACCGAGGTCGGAGGCGGCCTTGAGGTGGTCGCCGGCGAGGATGCCCAGGCCACCGGAGTACTGCGGCAGGACCTCGGTGATGCCGAACTCGGGCGAGAAGTAGGCGATGGAGCGCGCTGCGCCCTCGAGCGACTGGTACCACTTCGGCTCTGTCAGGTACGCCTGCAGGTCGTCGTGCACCGCGGTGAGGCGGGCGAGGAAGTCGGCGTCGGACGACAGCTGGGCCAGCCGCTCGGGGCTGACCTCCCCCAGCAGCCGGATCGGGTCGTGGCCGACCGCCTCCCACGCCTCGCCGTCGATGCTGGCGAACAGGTCCAGCGACGGGTGGTGCCAGGACCACCGGAGGTTCATCACCAGCTCGGCGAGGGGGGCAAGGGGCGTCGGCAGCGCAAGGCGCACCGTGAACCGGCGAAGAGCTCTCACCTGCGCGACCCTAACCCGTACTCGCTGGTCACCAAACCTCGACCGCCTGCTGCTTGTCGCTGCCCCATGTGGGTACGGTCGCCTCGTGGTGGGACGTATCGCGATCACGGACGTCGGACCGGCTGTCTCCTGCGGCCAGTACCCCGCGAAGGCGGTGAGCGGCGAGAGGCTCGACGTCGTTGCCACCGTGTTCCGAGAAGGGCACGACGCCGTCGCTGCCAACGTGGTGGTGAAGAAGCCCGGCGGCGGCCGCTCGCCCTTCCTGCGGATGGCGAAGGGCGAGAACGACCGGTGGTCCGCACCGGTGACCTTCGACACCGAGGGCGTCTGGACCTTCGCCGTCGAGGCCTGGAGCGACCCGCTAGGGACGTGGTGGCACGACGCGCCGCTCAAGGTCGACGCGGGCGTCGACGTGGAGGTCGTGCTCGAGGAGGGGGCGCGGCTCTACGAGCGGGCGATCGCCAAGGTCCCCAAGGGACGGCAGGCGGCGCTGGCCGGCATCCCGGACGCGCTGCGCGACGTCACCCGGACGCCGCGTGAGCGGCTCGACGCGGCCCTCGTCCCTGCGGCTGTGCAGACGCTCACCGATCACCCTGTCCGCGAGCTGGTCACGAGCTCGCCCTCGTACCAGGTCCTCGTCGACCGACCGCGTGCCCTGACGGGTGCGTGGTACGAGTTCTTCCCGAGGAGCGAGGGCGGCACCCTGCGCACCGCCGCCGAGCGGCTGAAGGCGGTGGCGGCGATGGGCTTCGACGTCATCTACCTCCCGCCGATCCATCCGATCGGCCGGGTCAACCGCAAGGGCCCCAACACACCGGAGTGGCCCGGCGGCAATCCCACGGCCGACCCGGACGAGGTGCCCGGCAGCCCCTGGGCCATCGGTTCCGACGAGGGCGGCCACGACGCCATCCACCCCGACCTCGGGACCTTCGAGGACTTCGACCACTTCGTCGGCCGCGCCAAGGAGCTCGGCATGGAGGTCGCGCTCGACCTCGCCCTCCAGTGCGCCCCTGACCACCCGTGGGCCAAGGAGCACCCGGAGTGGTTCACGACCCGCGTCGACGGCACGATCGCCTATGCCGAGAACCCGCCGAAGAAGTACCAGGACATCTACCCGCTGAACTTCGACAATGACCCCGACGGCCTCTACGCCGAGATCCTGCGCGTCGTGAAGCTCTGGGTCGACCGGGGCGTGCGCATCTTCCGCGTCGACAACCCGCACACCAAGCCGCTCAACTTCTGGGAGTGGCTGATCGCGCAGGTGAAGAAGACCGACCCCGACGTGCTCTTCCTCGCCGAGGCCTTCACGCGGCCGGCGATGATGCACGAGCTCGGGCGCATCGGCTTCACGCAGTCCTACACCTACTTCACCTGGCGCGTCGGCAAGCAGGAGCTGCAGGACTACGTCACCGAGCTGATGGCGTCAGCGCACCACATGCGCCCCAACTTCTTCGTGAACACCCCGGACATCCTGCACGAGTCCCTGCAGTACGGAGGACCGCCGGTCTTCAAGATCCGGGCAGTCCTCGCCGCGCTGCTCTCGCCCACGTACGGCGTCTACGCCGGCTACGAGCTCTACGAGCACGTCGCGGTGAAGCCCGGCAGCGAGGAGTACCAGGACTCGGAGAAGTACACCGTCAAGCACCGCGACTGGAGCCAGCCCGGCCTGTCGCCCTACCTCACGAGGCTCAACGAGCTGCGCCGCCAGCACCCGGCGCTGCAGTGGCTCCGCAACACCGTCTTCCACGACGCCGACAACGAGCTGGTCATGGCGTGGAGCAAGAAGGAGGGCGACGACGTCGTGCTCGTCGTCGTGAACCTCGACCCGCACGGCACCAGGGAGGCGACCGTGCGCCTGAACATGCCCGCGCTCGGCTTCGGCTGGGACGAGCGGATCAGCGTGCGGGACGAGATCACCGGTAACGAATGGCAGTGGGGGCAGGAGAACTACGTGCGGCTCGACCCGTTCCACGAACCGGCCCACGTCTTCACCGTGCGCCGCGCCCACCCCGTCGACGCCGGCCAGCTCGGATGAGTCACCCCATCAAAGCGCTCGCTGCGCTCACGCTTCCCCGGGGGCCCCAGTGACAGAGTCGACGGTCGACCCGCTCGTCAGCCTCGAGGAGTCGCGCGACCCGCTGTGGTTCAAGCGCGCGGTCTTCTACGAGGTCCTGGTGCGCGGCTTCGCCGACAGCAACGGCGACGGCACCGGGGACCTGCGGGGACTCATCGGCAAGCTCGACTACCTGCAGTGGCTGGGCGTCGACTGCATCTGGCTGCTCCCGATCTACCAGTCCCCCCTGCGCGACAACGGCTACGACATCGCGGACTTCGTCTCCGTGCTGCCGGAGTTCGGCGACCTCGGCGACTTCGTGCAGCTCGTCGAGGAGAGCCACAAGCGCGGCATGCGCATCATCGCCGACCTCGTCATGAACCACTCGAGCGACGCCCACCCCTGGTTCCAGGCCTCGCGCTCGGACCCGACGGGGCCCTACGGCGACTACTACGTGTGGTCCGACACGGAGGAGCTCTACCAGGACGCGCGCATCATCTTCGTCGACACCGAGAAGTCGAACTGGACCTGGGACCCGGTGCGGGAGCAGTTCTACTGGCACCGCTTCTTCAGCCACCAGCCCGACCTCAACTACGACAACCCGGCCGTGCAGACCGAGATGATCGAGGTGCTGAAGTTCTGGCTCGACCTCGGCATCGACGGCTTCCGGCTCGACGCCGTGCCCTACCTCTACGAGCGCGAGGGGACCAACGGCGAGAACCTCCCCGAGACGCACGAGTTCCTCAAGCGCGTGCGCAAGGAGATCGACGAGCTCTACCCGGACAGGGTCATGCTCTGCGAGGCGAACCAGTGGCCGCAGGACGTCGTCGAGTACTTCGGCAAGGACGGCGACGAGTGCCAGATGGCCTTCCACTTCCCGCTGATGCCGCGCATCTTCATGGCGGTCCGGCGGGAGAGCCGCTACCCCATCACGGAGATCCTGGCGCAGACGCCGGCGATCCCGGACAACTGCCAGTGGGGCATCTTCCTGCGCAACCACGACGAGCTGACCCTCGAGATGGTGACGGACGAGGAACGCGACTACATGTACGCGGAGTACGCCAAGGACCCGCGGATGAAGTCCAACATCGGCATCGCCCGACGGCTCGCTCCCCTGCTCGAGAACGACCGCAACCAGATCGAGCTCTTCACCGGCATGCTTCTGTCGCTGCCCGGCTCGCCGGTCCTCTACTACGGCGACGAGATCGGCATGGGCGACAACATCTACCTCGGTGACCGTGACGCCGTCCGCACACCGATGCAGTGGAGCGCCGACCGCAACGGGGGGTTCTCCGTCGCCGACCCGCAGGCGCTGTACCTCCCGCTCATCCTCGACCCCGTGTACGGCTACCAGGCCGTCAACGTCGACGCGCAGATGCGCTCGAACTCCTCACTGCTCAGCTGGACGCGCAAGCTGCTGACCGTGCGCAAGCAGCACCCGGTCTTCGGCATGGGGACCTTCGAGGAGCTCGAGGCGTCGAACCCGTCGGTCCTCGCCTTCTGTCGCGAGTTCGGCGACGACCTGGTCGTCTGCGTGAACAACCTGTCCCGGTTCCCGCAGCCGGTGGAGCTCGACCTGTCCCGCTACGAGGGCAAGCGCCTCGTGGAGCTCACCGGCGGTGTCCCCTTTCCCCCGATCGGCGAGCTGCCGTACCTGTTGTCCCTCCCGGGTCACGGGTTCCTCTGGTTCGCCGTCCAGGAGATCTTGTGAACAGCTTGCTTCAGGACTGGATGCCCAAGCAGCGGTGGTTCGGCGGCAAGGGGCGCACGCTCACCGACGTCACCGAGACGTCGAGCGCCCTGCTCCTCGACGCGGACCCGCAGGTGCGGCTCGTCATCGCGCGGGTCGGCTACGACGACGGCAGCGCCGAGCACTACCAGCTGCTGCTCGGCCTCACCAAGGACAGCGTCGAGCAGCGACTCGAGCACGCGGTCCTCGGCGACTCGGAGGGGATGCTCGTCTACGACGCCGTGCACGACCCGGTGGCGACGAGCACGCTGCTCGAGCACCTCGCCCGGGGCCGCGCGGTCGACGGCCTGGTCTTCACCAGCGACGCCGACCTCGACGCCGACCTCCCCGGCCGGGTCCTGGGCGCGGAGCAGAGCAACACCTCGATCGTCTACGGCGACGCCTTGATCCTGAAGGTGTTCCGCCGGTTGCAGCCGGGCGCCAACCCGGACATCGAGGTGACCAAGGCGCTGGCCGACGCCGGCTCGACGCACGTCGCCGCGCCGCTGGCCTGGTACGACGGGACGGTCGAGGGAGAGACGACGAGCCTCGGCCTGCTGCAGCCGTTCCTGCGCGGCTCGTCGGAGGGCTGGGCCATGGCGACGGCCAGCGTGCGCGACCTCTTCGCCGAGGCCGACCTCCACGCCGACGAGGTCGGCGGCGACTTCGCGGGCGAGTCCGAGCGGCTCGGCGTCGCCACCGGCGAGGTGCACGCCCTGATGCGCTCGGTGCTCCCGTCCGCGACGGCCGGGCCGGAGGAGTCGCAGGCGACGGCGCGCCAGCTCCACGAGCGCCTCGAGGCAGCGCTGCTCGTGGTTCCCGAGCTCGCCGAGCACACCGACGCGATGCGCGCGGCGTATGACGAGATCGCCGACCGGACCGCGCCGGTGGTGGTTCAGCGCGTGCACGGCGACTACCACCTCGGGCAGGTGCTGCGGACTCAGGAGGGGTGGGTGCTGCTCGACTTCGAGGGCGAACCCGCCCGGCCGCTGGCCGAGCGGCGAGCCCTGATGTCGCCGCTGCGCGACGTCGCGGGGATGCTCCGCTCGTTCGACTACGCCGCCCAGCACCTGCTCGTCGAGCAGCCCGGTCTCGACTTCCGGGCCGAGGAGTGGGCGACCCGCAACCGGGAGGCCTTCTGCGACGGCTACGCGCAGGCGACCGGTCAGGACCCGCGCGAGGAGCCCGCCCTCCTCAAGGCGTTCGAGCTCGACAAGGCGGTCTACGAGACCGTCTACGAGGCGCGCAACCGCCCGACCTGGCTGCGCGTCCCGCTGGCGAGCATCTCCCGTCTCACTGCATGAGCGGTTTGTTAGACGTCAGCGGACGCGGGAAGGTGTAGCGGGTGACCTCCCTTTCCACTGCCCGTGAGGACCTCGAGCGGCTCGCCGGCGGAGCGCACCACGATCCGCACTCCCTGCTGGGGATGCACGCTGCCGACAAGACTGCCGGCAAGAGCAGCGTCATCAGGGCGCTCCGCCCCGGGGCCGAGCGCGTCACCGCCGTGCTCGACGACTCCTCGGTCGAGCTGCAGCACGTCGGCTCCGGTGTGTGGGAGGGCTCGGTCGACGGCAAGGTCCGGGACTACCGCCTCGAGGTGACCTACCACGGGACGACGTACCCCGCGGACGACCCCTACCGCTACCTCCCGTCGCTGGGCGAGATCGACCTGCACCTCATCGGCGAGGGCCGGCACGAGCAGCTCTGGGAGGTCCTCGGGGCGCACTGCCGCACCTACGGCACCACGACCGGCGTCAGCTTCGCCGTCTGGGCGCCGAACGCCCGCGGCGTGCGGGTGAAGGGCGACTTCAACGGGTGGGACGGGACGTCGCACCCGATGCGGTCCCTCGGCTCGAGCGGGGTCTGGGAGCTCTTCGTCCCCGAGATCGGCGCGGGCACCCGCTACAAGTTCGCCGTGCTCGGCGCGGACTCGGTGTGGCGTGACAAGGCCGACCCGATGGCCCGGCAGACCGAGGTGCCGCCGCTGACGGCCTCGGTCGTAGAGGCCTCCGACTACACCTGGGGCGACGCGGAGTGGATGGTCGACCGCGCCGAGACCGAGCCGCACGCCGCGCCCATGAGCGTCTACGAGGTGCACCTCGGCTCGTGGAAGCAGGGGCTGTCCTACCGCGAGCTCGCGGAACAGCTCGTGGAGTACGTGACCTGGCTCGGCTACACCCACGTCGAGCTCCTCCCGGTCGCCGAGCACCCGTTCGGCGGCTCGTGGGGCTACCAGGTGACGAGCTACTACGCGCCCACCGCACGCTTCGGCTCGCCCGACGAGTTCCGCTACCTCGTCGACCGTCTGCACCAGGCCGGCATCGGCGTCATCGTCGACTGGGTGCCGGCGCACTTCCCGAAGGACGAGTGGGCCCTCGCCCGCTTCGACGGCACGCCGCTCTACGAGCACGCGGACCCTCGGCGCGGCGAGCAGCTCGACTGGGGCACCTACGTCTTCGACTTCGGCCGGCGAGAGGTGCGCAACTTCCTCGTCGCCAACGCGCTCTACTGGCTCGACGAGTTCCACATCGACGGGCTCCGCGTCGACGCGGTCGCCTCGATGCTCTACCTCGACTACTCCCGTGACGAGTGGCTGCCCAACGAGTACGGCGGGCGCGAGAACCTCGAGGCCGTGGCGTTCCTGCAGGAGATGAACGCCACCGTCTACAAGCACCACCCGTCCGCGATGACGATCGCGGAGGAGTCGACGTCGTGGCCCGGCGTCTCGCGGCCGACGCACCTCGGCGGCCTCGGCTTCGGCTTCAAGTGGAACATGGGCTGGATGCACGACTCTCTCGAGTACATGCACCACGAGCCGATCTACCGCGGCTACCACCACCACCAGATGACGTTCTCGATGGTCTACGCCTACTCCGAGAACTACGTGCTCCCGATCAGCCACGACGAGGTCGTGCACGGCAAGGGATCACTGCTCCGCAAGATGCCGGGCGACCGCTGGCAGCAGCTCGCCAACGTGCGGGCCTACCTGGCGTTCATGTGGGCCCACCCCGGCAAGCAGCTGCTCTTCATGGGCCAGGAGTTCGCGCAGGAGTCCGAGTGGAGCGAGGCCCGCTCGCTCGACTGGTGGCTCATGGACAACCCCGACCACCGCGGGGTCGCCCTGCTCGTCCGAGACCTCAACGCCGTCTACAAGGCCACTCCGGCCCTGTGGTCGCAGGACACGGACGCCGCGGGGTTCGCCTGGATCGACGCGAACGACTCGGGCGGCAACGTCTTCTCGTTCCTGCGCTTCGGGGCCGACGGGACGGCGCTGGCGGCGGTCTCCAACTTCGCAGGCATCCCGCACGAGGACTACCGCATCGGCCTGCCCTGGGCGGGTGAGTGGCGCGAGGTCCTCAACACCGACGCCGAGGGCTACCACGGGTCCGGTGTCGGCAACTTCGGTGGCGTCACCGCCGCCCGCGAGGCCTGGCACGGCCAGCCGGCCTCGGCCGTCCTTCGGGTCCCGCCGCTCGCCACCGTCTGGCTCACGTCCGACGGCCCCTCCGAGCCGTGACCTGATCGTGACGCGGCGGCGGGAGCCGTCGCGACATCCTCTGCGTCCCAGAGTCAGGTCGATCTGAGGGGGACGTCATGAGGATCACGCTGCCGCTCGCGCTCACTGCTGTCATGGCGGGGGTCGTCGTGCTCGCCACACCGGCCCTGGCGGCCACAACCACAGCCAGCACGACGGTCACCAGCAAGGACAAGGGCACGACCGTGTCGGTGCACGTGGGCGACGTGCTGAAGGTGAGCCTGTCCAGCACCGCCTGGACGATCGCCGGCGCCTCCGGCCCTGCCCTGGTCGCGCAGGGAGCCCAGTCGACGACGTTCGTCCCCGGCCCCACGTGCCACCCGGGTCAGGGCTGCGGCACCACCGACCGGTCGTTCCGCGCTGTCAAGGCGGGCACCGCACAGCTGCTCGCCACCCGTACCGAGTGCGGCGAGGCCCTGCGGTGCACCGCAGACAACGGGCGGTGGGCGATGACCGTGAAGGTGCTCGCCACCGTGCAGCCCCGCAAGCTGCCTTTCACGGGAGCTCCCGTGGGCTGGCTCGCCCTGGCCGCCGCCGGGCTCCTGGTTGCCGGTACCTGGGTCACCCGTGCCGGGCGCGCCACTCCTTGACGGCGGTCTTCGGTGCCTGGGCGAGCCACGCCTCGGTGAGCAGCTCCCTCAGCAAGGGCGCTCTGAGCTTGGTCAGGCGCACCAGCACCGCGGGGTAGCCGCGGAAGTGCGCGGTCGTGAAGCACACCTCCGGCTCCTCGAGGAGGTAGGCCTCCTTGGCGTCCAGGCCCGAGGTGCGGAAGCAGATCACCTCGCCCTGGTCGCCGACCTCCTCGAGGTCGCGCGTGCGCAGCGGCCGCTCCCACGCCAGCTGCTTGCCGTTGACCCGCCAGGAGCGACCGTCCTCGGTCACCAGCGGAAGGGCGAGCGCGGCCCGGGAGACCTGACCCCAGGTGGCCATCAGGCCTGCGGTGCGGTGCTGCCCCCGAGGGGCATCGGGTCCATGCCCAGCTTGCGGTGGTCCCAGGAGCGGATGCGCTCGACGTCCATCCGGACGGCCACCCGCTTGTTGAGCATGACCTCGACGAAGGGGCGCATCTCCTCGGAGTAGGGCCCGGTGTAGCGCTCCCAGACGCTCACGCCGACGGCCCACAGCGCGTCCGGGTCGTCGACGACGACAGCGTTGCCCTCCAGCGAGACCCCGCGCAGGGTGTCGTAGGTCAACCCGTCCTCGAGCAGGACCGTCGCGCGCGGGTCGCGCCGGAGGTTGACGGTCTTCTGCGCCTTGGCCTTCGTCTCGAACCAGATCTGCCCGTCGATGACGGCGTACCACATCGCCACCACGTGGGGATGCCCCGTCGCCCCGACCGTCGCCAGGTTCGCGGTGCGCTTGCTCTCGATGAAGGCCTTGATCTCGGCCGGTGTCATCTCGATCTGCGACCGCTGGTTCACACCCATGCCCGGACGTTAACGCAGGAGCCCCAGCTGGGCGGCGCGGGCTGCCGCCTCGGCGCGACCGGACACCTCCAGCTTGGCGAGGATCCGCGACACGTGCACCGACGCGGTCTTCTCGCTGATGAACAGCTGCGCGCCGATCTGGCGGTTGGTGCTGCCGGCGGCCACGAGGCGCAGCACCTCGAGCTCTCGGTCGGTGAGGACCGTCGACACCTCGACGCGCACGCCGATGTCGAGCCGGGCACGCCTGGCCAGGTCGAGCACTGCGGCGCGGAAGGGCTTGGCACCCAGGCGATCCGCCACCTCCAGGGAGGTACGCAGCTCCGCGGCAGCGCGCTCGCGCTGACCGGTCTCGACGAGCGCCTCGGCCAGGCGCCAGCGGGAGCGCGCCACCTCGTAGGGATAGCCGTAGTCGAAGGCCTCGACGACCGACTCCCACAGGACCACGTCCGCGACGCCGGCTGCGCGACGCTCCTCTGCCGTGCTCCGCAGCAGCCAGGCGCGCCCTTCCGGGCCGAGGACGCCCCCTCGCGGGCGTCCACGGCGGGCGGTCTCCTGGGCCAGTGCTTCCCAGCGGGCAGCCTTCGCAGCGTGCTCGTCGGCACGCACGGTGTCGCGGCGCAGACGGGCCTCCGCAGCGAGGTCTGCCTCGGCAGCGATGCCCAGCGCGGCCAGCCAGATCCCGCCGAGCGACCAGTCGCCCCATCGCTCGGCGATGCGCGTCGTCCCGTACTCCGCCATCTCCGAGGCCTCGCGCGCGGCGCCCGCCATGCGCAGGGCGTCCGACGCGGTGCCGCTGGCGATCAGCCAGACCATCGGGTCGATGCGCTCGGACTCGAGCAGGGCGCGCGCCCTTTCGACGACGCCGTCGTCGCCGCGTGCCACCGCGGCGTAGAGCCCGACCCCGGCGAGGTTCTGCCGCGAGGAGTCGGCGCCGCCGCCTGCGACCAGGTCGGATGCGGCGAGCGAGCCGGCGAGATCGCCTGTGGTGTAGCGGATCACGGCCAGCAGGCCCTGGACGTTCCAGCCCCAGAGGCTCCAGCCGAGACCGACCTCGTGCGCCCGGGCCACGACCTGCTCGGTCACGGTCATGGAGCCGTCGACGTCACCCGCGTAGAAGCGCTGTGCGGCGAGGTTGTAGCCGGCGCGCAGCTCCTGGACCAGGTGCCCGGACGTGCGCGCCAGGTCGTGGGCCTGCGCGAACAGCGCGATGGCCCTCTCGCGGTCGCCTGCGGCCTCGGCGAGCCGCCCCTCGTTGACGAGCGCGTCGGCCTGCGCGTCGGGAAGGCCGGCGGCGACGGCGGCCTCCTGCGCCGCGCTGCTCGCCTGCCGCACTTCCTCGTCCTTGCTGAGGTCGACCATGAGGGCCTGCGCGTACTGGGCGAGGCTGCGCGCCACGGTCACCGGATCGCCCGACGCCAGGGCCAGCTCACGGGACAGCGTTGCCTCGGCAAGCGCCTTCTCGTCCATGTCGGCCTCGTAGAGCCGGATCGACAGCTGCCGGTGCGCCTCTGCGCGGATGCCCACGTCCTCCAGCTCGTCCGCGAGCTTCACCGCCTCCCGGCACAGCGCCACCGCGCGCTGCCAGTCGCCGGCGAGACCAGCGCTGTCCGCGGTGTCGACGAGCAGCCCGATCCGCTCCACGGGTCCTGGCTGGACCGCCGGCGACGCGGCCAGGGCGAGGGCCCGCTCGCGGTAGGCCCAGGCCTCGTGCGGTGCACCGTCGGACATGGCGGCGACCCCGGCCCGGACGTAGTCGGCGTAGGCGCCCGCGAGATCGCCGCTCCTCTGCTTGTGGTGCGCGAGCTCGCCTGCGTCGCCGTCGGCGAGCAGCCCGGCGAGCACACCGTGGAGGCGCGCCCGCTCCCCCGGCAGCAGGTCGTCGTAGACCGTCTCCTGCATGAGGGCGTGCCGGAAGGAGAACGAGGTGCCCTGGACGACGGTGAGGATGTGCGCGGTGACGGCTTCGCGCAGCGCGGCGTCGACGTCCAGCCCGACAGCGGTGCCCGCCTCGGCGAGCAGGACGTGGTCGACGCGGCGGCCCGCGACGGCGGCGATCCGCACGAGCGCGAGGGTCTCGGTCGCGAGCCGGTCGAGCCGGGCGAGGAGGACCTCGGAGAGCCGGGTCGGGAGGTCCTCGCCGGTGTCGACGGCCGCGAGGGCCAGCTCCTCGGCGAAGTAGGCGTTGCCCTCGGCCCGTCTCACGACGGCGTCGAGGACGTCGGCGGGCAGC
>Ga0070658_10002959_pt1 | contig 14077 bp, 17 predicted proteins | sample KBSC13metaG_FD_64664 | JGI IMG/M metagenome (GOLD analysis project Ga0070658, IMG submission 64664) | Corn rhizosphere microbial communities from Kellogg Biological Station, Michigan, USA - KBS C1-3 metaG | ecosystem: Host-associated > Plants > Roots > Rhizosphere > Soil ... | reverse complement strand
CCAAAAGCGTCGTTCGATACGGTCGTATCGCGCCTCATGGTTAACCGCGGGCGATTACTGCTTGCTTCGAAGCCATACGAGGCGAATTGGTTTAAAGATCTCGTTACCGCGCCGAGCGATACGGTCGAGGTCATAACTTATGCGTCGTGGGAGAATCCCGATAACCCGCCTGAAGACGACCCGTACTGGATACCGATCCGCGCGGCCATGCCTGCGTGGAAGTTCACGATGTTCTATGTCGGCCGGTTCACGATGCCGGCCGGTTTGATTTACGACTGCTTCGACCGTGCGCTTCACGTCTGTACAGATTTCCAAGTACTTAGGCAGCACCCGACCGCAACCGTATACCCTGGCATGGATTTCGGCAAGGTGAACACGGCGGGCCTCGCGGTGGTCGACGATTCGTCAACAGGCACGCTGTACGTTATTGGCAACTATCACGCTGGTAAGAAGCGCGAATATCGCGAGCATGTCGCCTCGATGCGGGCGCTGACAATCCCGACGGCGAACGGCCGCGACTACTCGGTAGGTTGCGGCGGCAACAAGCACGGCGAAGACGGATGGCGAGAAGCCTATCGCATGCATGGGTTAGCGCTCGACGAACCGCCAGAAAACAATATCGACGTTCAGATTCAGAATGTTTGGACGCTGATTAGCACTGGAAAACTGAAGTTTTTCGCTTCCGGTGCCGCTGAGGTTATCGATGAAATCGAGTCGTATTCGCGCGAAGTTGATGAAGACGGCGAGGTGACGGATAAGATCCTCGACGATGCGAAGTTCCACCGTCTCGCTGCGCTTCGGTACATTTGTATGAAGTTGCGGCCGAACAAGACGAAACGCAAAGGCAATTTCTATTGACCCCGTTCACCATATTCCTCGACGTTGTGGCTGGTTTCGCGGGTGTGGCGACCGGCCTGGTCATTCTGGCCGTAACCGCTGCGTGTCTCGTTGCCGCGTACGGGGCGGTCGCGCAGTACATCCCGAGAAAGCATTAACCGATGCCCAAGATAAAGCTTAATCTGGGCGAGCGGTTTGCAAAGTCTGTAGCGCGCGGCCTGACGTTCACCCGCTTCGGCGGCATCACGTGGGACGGCGAAGCTGGCTGGCACACGTTCGGTAACGACGGCGCAGTGCGGTACCCTGGTAGCGACATGGACTGGCAGTCTGAGGCTGGTGTACTGTGGCTGAACTCAGTGGCGATGATCTGTGCCGGCTACATCTTCGACAAAGTCGTTGAGCCGCAGGTACAGGTCGTCTACGAAAATGACGAAGGTCTGTTCCAATCTGTCGAGAACAGCCAAGTGTCGAAGCTTCTGGCCCAGCCGAACCCCGAGTATCGCGGCAACGCGCTCCTTCAAGGGTTGGCGCTGTCCTACGCGTTCGACGGGAACGCCTATGCGGTCAAGGTGCGCGGCAACAACGGCACAGGCGTACCGCAAGAACTTTACTACATACCGCACTGGCAGATTGAGCCGGTCCCGCCGAAAGATGGTGGCCCGACACAGTTCTACGCGTACAAGAAGCCGATCCATGGCGGCGGTGTCGAGATCGTTCCGATTCCACGGGCGAACATTATTCACATTAAGAATGGCATCGACCCGATGAATCCGCGCAAGGGACTGTCGCGGACGAAAGCGCAGTATCGGCCCTACGTCGCCGACAGCGAGATTGACAGCACGATTGCGATTGTCCTGCGTAACCGTGGCAACATCGGCACGATACTGTCACCGGATGGTGCGGTGGTCGACATCGACCCGGACGTACTCAAAGAGCTAAAACGCAAGATCGGCAACCAGTCACAGGGAGACGCGCGCGGCGGCATTATCGCGGCTGACTTCCCGATCAAGATAGACCGCACCACACAGTCACCCAACGACCTGATGCTCGATAAGATCGGCGAGCGCGCTGTCAAGCGGATTTGCGGTTCGTTCGGCATAGACCCCGCAGCGGTGTACCAGGACGCGTCCGGTGGCGGCAAGGGCGGTCAATATGGGGCGAAGCAGCGCGAGGCTCGGCAGTCGTCTTATGAGACGTGCATTATTCCGATGCTGTCGACCATTGGCGAGGCGCTGACCTTCGAACTGCTGACCGACTTTCCGAAGCCACGCAAGAACTACACGCGCAAGACGTCCCGGTATCGCAAGTGGGTCACGCGGCCGTCGAACCTTCGACGTGGCGTCAACGACCAGGGCACGAACGACATCACCGATACGTTCCGCATCAACTTCGACTATACCGACGTGCGGGAGCTTGCCGATGATGAAGACGCCGTTTCGAAGCGTGCGGTTGAAGAGTTCAAGGGCAACATCGCCACGCTCGACGAGGCGCGGGAACTGACCGGCAAGAAGCCGTGTGAGGACGCGTCGAAGGGCGAAAAGTTCGCTTGGGAACTATTGCCACCGCCCGGTGGTGAGTTCGGCCTGAACGCCGACGGAACGAAACCTGGCGATGCGCCGAAGACACCGACAGGCGAGGATAGCAATGCCGATTAATTCACCAACCAAGCCCGTCAACTGCATCAAGTCGCTCCCGATTGACGCGAAATCGGCGACGGGCACGGGCAACCGGTTGTGCTGCGTTCCCAGTGTCACCGGAGTGCTCGATAGCTATGACGACGTCATACTCCCCGGCGCGTTCGTCAAGAAGCTGCCCGCGTTCCTTCGTCGCGGCTTCAACCCCATGTCGCACGGGTGGACGTGGGAGGCCATAGTCGGCTATCCGGTGGTCGCATATGAGCAGGGAAATCAACTCTACAGCGAGTTCGAGTTCCACAGCGACCAGCAGTCGCAGGACGCGCTGACGAAGTGCCGGGAGCGTCTCGCGGCGGGCCTCGAAGTCGGCCTAAGTGTCGGCTTCTCTGTCATGCCAGGGCAGTACGAATACTTCGACAACGGTCCCGCACTCCTCAAGTGGTGCAAGTCGAATGGCTACGACATGGCGCTCTTCGACGTCAAGGGCATCACGGCCCACAACCAGCCGTGCGCGGCTATCGTCGAGGTCGAGGATCTTTACGAATACTCTTTAACGCCGGTACCGGCGAATGTGCAGGCGATGGCGGTAGCCGTCAAGAGCATGGCGACGCGCGGTAAACCCGTCGCACTGTCATTGATTGGGAGCAACAATATGCCAAACACCCTCCGTCTCCGCACAATCTGCGGTGCCCGTGATCTGAAACTCGCCTCGGCCGACGCGCAATGGTCACCGACGGGCGCTATATCGCGCATCAAGAAGCTAACCGGCGCGGTCGATGCGCCGAATGCGGACTTTGCTAAGGCGTTTACGCTCGTTCAGGGACCAAATGACGATTTCGAGTCCTATCACCTACCCATTGCGGACGTGGTCGACGGGAAGCTGTGTGCGGTACCGAAGGCTATCAAGGCGGCTGGCGACGTCCTGAACGGGACGCGCAGCGGTGTCGAGTTGAAGGATGAGGACCGCGAGAGCGCGATGCGGTACCTCGAAACGTACTTTGACAAGATGGACGAAACCGCGCCGTGGAATGTCGACAAGTCGACCGACGCGGTGCCCATGTGGCGCGGTCAGTACCTCGGCAACTACGTCGAGTACTCCATGGCTCTCAGCGCCGTCCGTGAGGCGTCCTACGCGCTCCACAGCGAACTCGGTGACGCCATGCTCGGGCGGTACAACTATAAGGACATGAGTCCGTCGGAGATTGACGACTGTATCAGCGGCATGTTTGCCGAACATAAAGATTTGTGCTGTAGCATCGTGAACACGATTCGCGCCGGCAAGGGCGCGGAGTCGGCGGAAGAGGCCGTTAAGTCGGCTGACCGCGCGATGCTCGCAATGGTTTCGACGGTTGGCCTGGGGTCCGGGCTGGCGTGGGATAAGCATGCACGGGTAGCGGTAGACGCCCTGCGCATGATGGCGGATCGGGCGCGTGAGCGTGCCGCAGTCCGCTCGAAGACAGACCGGACACTCTCGGTTGCGAACAGGGAGATTCTGCGCACCATGTGCACAGATGTCGCGAAGTCGGTTGAGGCGATTACGGAACTGCTAGCGGCCACTGAGCCGATAGCGACCGTGGATGCCGAATCGGCCGCGCTTCTCGACGAATACCTGCTCATCGAAGCGGAGGCCGCGCTCATCGCCGCCTAACTTCAACCGAGAACAACCCCATATTTTGAGACAAAGCCCATGACTTCGGTCGTGGGCTTTGTCTTTTCACCTTGAAAAGGCCAACCAAAATGAATGAACTGCAAATGAAGGCGGCTGCTCGCGAGCAGCTTAGCCGAAAGCAGGCCGACTTGGTCGCGAAGCTCGCGGCTGGTACGGCGACCGTGGAAGAGAAGACGACGATTAAGGCCAACAATACGGCCCTCGCCGCGCTGGATGTTGAGATTAAAGACCTGAAAGAACTTCAGGACATCGCCGTTCAGTTCGAGAAGGACCGCATCGCCGCCGAACAGGTCAACCCTGCCGACCGGCCCGCAAACTTCGGTGGCGGCGACATCGAGACGCGCAGCGCCGACCAGCCCGCCGACATCATGAAGGCGCAACTGCCGGTTAGCGTGCGCGGCATGGTCCCGCAGACGCTTTCGCTCGTCACGCGCAGTCGGGAAGAGGCGCAGAAGGTCGCGTACTCGTTCGGCATGTGGCTCACGTCCTTCTGTAACAAGGACGTGGCCGTCAAGGAGCGTGCCGATAAGTGGTGCAAGGCGAACGGCATCGTCGTTACCCGCGCACAGGCCGAGAACAACAACTCGGCCGGTGGCTTCTTGGTACCGATTCAGCTTGCGAACTACCTCATCGAACTGATGGAGTTGTTCGGCCGCGCCCGCGCCCTCATGAATAAGGCCGAGATGACCGGCGACACACTGTCGGTTCCGCGTCCTGCTGGTCTGCTCAACACCTACTGGATTACCGACAACGTCACCATCACAGCCTCGCAGATGGCCTTCGACATGGTCACGCTCACCGCCAAAAAGTTGGCGACGTTCGTGTACTACTCCAACGAACTCGCCGATGACGCGATGATTAATATTGGTGACCGCATCGCCCGACAGATGGCGTGGCAGTTGTCCGCACAGGAAGACATGGCGGCGTTTAACGGCGACGGCACGTCTACCTATGGCGGCATCGTCGGTCTTGCCAAGGCGCTGGCACTCGCGTTCCCGTCCGGTGGCCCCGGCATCATCGTCGGTACGACTGGGTCGGGCGGTAACTGGGCTTCGTATACCCTTGCCGACTTCAATGCCACACAGGGCGCACTCCCGCAGTACGCAAGGCGCATGGCCGTTCCGAAGTGGTACATGTCGCAGCAGTTCTACTACTCCGTTCCCGTCAAACTGGCGGCGGCGGCAGGTGGAAACCGCATCGACACGATTCAGGCTGGCGCGAGCACGGTGCCCATGTTCCTCGGCTCGCCGGTCGAGTTCATCCAGGTCATGCCTACGGCGGCGGCTATTAGCCAGATCCAGGCGTACTACGGTTCACTCGAACTGTCCTCGACCTTCGGTAATCGACGCACGCCGACCATCGCGCTGTCCGATCAGATCGGGTTCCAGGCCGACCAGATGGCGATTCGCTGCATCTCACGCCTCGACATCAACAACCACGATGTCGGCGGCAACAACGCGGCGACGTTGGCGCAGAATCCGGCGTACGACCAGACCGGCGCGACCTACTACGCCGGTCCGATTGTTGGCCTGAAGTCGGCATCCTCGTAACGTTTCCCTTCGATTGAGCGAGCGCAGTAATGTGCTCGCTTTTCGATTCAAGATAAGGACAAACCAATGGCTGTTGACATTTTCAACACAGCAAAAACCATTCCGCTCAACCCGACGTCGGCCACCAACGGCGCGACGATTACGAGCGGCTTGATTGACTGCATCGGCCACGAGTCCCTCGTGCTCGACATCATCGCATCGACCGCCGACGTCGTGAGCGATTCGCCCTCGGTCCTGAAGCTTCAGGAAGCCGACGTCACGAACACCTCGTCGTTTGCGGACATCACGGCGGCAGTCGGCGGCGGCGCGGGCGGCTTCACCATCCCGGCCGGTGTGACCGCGACCACAACACAGGTCTACTTCACGTTCGAAGTCGACCTTCGGCAGCGCAAGCGATATCTTCGCCTGCTAGTGTCGCCGCGCACTACGCAGACCTATTCCGCGCTTGCGACGTTCGGGCGCAACAAGACGGTACCGATCTCGGCATCGGATCGCGGCGTGTCCGGTTACGTCGACCTCTAAACCATCTGTGCGGGGATAGGCTTGCTACCGAACGACGGATACTCCTGCCGTCTTCCCCGCACTTCATAGGAGAGCCGCTAGGAGCGCGGCAGTCATATGAGCAGTGTTCCGATTGTTGATAGATTCCCGTGCGTTCCGATTGAAAAACTCCCGTCGTTTACTCTGCCTGATGACTTAGGCGAATACGCCACTGTCATCCTGACATCCGAGTTTGACGAATCTAACATCGCTGCTATTTACAGCGCGCTACTCAATGGCGGATACGCGTTTCATCACTCGGTAGCCTTCGGCACGTCGGCATTGGTCGCTTTCCGCAAGGAGGTCGCCAATGGTTGACCTCAAGGCCAAGCTCGCGGCGTTCCGCGTGAAGCCCACACCCAAGAGCGAGGGCATTGTACTTCCGCAAGCGTTCATCGCCGCCACGCTCAAGCCGTGCGGCGTCATCCCTGTCGGCGTCGACGTCCTCGTGGAGCGCGACTGCATGGGCGATTACTCGTTGCAGTGGTGGGATGACAAGGACCGTCACACGGTACAGAAGGTCGCGAAGGACAGTGAGAGCATCGATATTACCAAGATTTACGACGAGGCGCGAATCGCCCTGCTCGGTACCGTGTCGGTCGGGGATCTCTATGCGGAGATTGCCCGACGCAAGGAGGTGTCGAATTGAGCGCACCTCTGAAATTGAACTTGGGCAGCGGAAGCAAGCCGCTGCCCAACTACACCAATGTTGACCGCTGTTATGACCAGGACATTCACTCAAACTCTCCCGGATACACTAGGCTTTGTGTAAAAGGCGAAGTCTATCCTCTCCGTTACGCATACGCTGAAGAGATTCGCGCCTCGCATGTTCTAGAGCACTTCCCGCATGGTCAGACGCTCGACATCCTTAAGGACTGGACACGAGTCCTCGCGCCGGGCGGGTGGCTCAAGGTTGCGGTTCCTGACTTCGCGTACATCGCGACGAAGTACCTCGACGAAGCCGGTGGTCTACCGCTCGAAGGCTACACGATGGGCGGACAGGTCGACGAAAACGATTTCCACAAGGCTATATTCGACGAGCGGACGCTACGGCGCATGTTCCACGAATGCGGCCTCGTCGAAGTGCAGCGATGGGAGAGCGAAATAGACGATTGCGCGTCACTCCCCGTGTCGCTGAACCTGATGGGGCGCAAGCTCCGCGATGGCGAGGCGATGCCCACCGAAGGCGAGGAGACAGGCGAAAAGCAGGCGGCGACGATTGAGGTTGAGGGATGGGAAGCCACTCCTTACTTCCACGACGACCTAACATATCTTCAGTACCGAGGGTTCGAATACTTCCCCCTTATTAGGACAAACGAGCCTGAAGAGTATGTCCCGATTATTATTGCGGCCAATGGATCTCGGATACGGTCAATTAAGAGTCTTGCTAGTATCGACGAAGCATGCACCTACGCCCGCGAGTGCATCGACTCTATTCTAGACACCGCCGCGCTCATCAATCACCCCGCTCCGCAGTTCGCGGGCATCGATATACCGAAGGGACACATTCAGCCGGTCATGACGGCCCCGCGCCTCGGCTTCACCGCGTTCATGCACTCCGCGTTCGGGGCGTTCGCCAAACTTAATATGGGCAACATGCTCATTCAAGGGGGCGCGTACTGGCACCAGGGCATCGAGGACGTTGCCGAAGACGCTATCGCCGCCGGTGCAAAGTACATCCTGACGTTCGACTACGACAGCGTGTTCGACCATCGCGACATCGAGGCCATGTACGGCATCATGGAGGCGTGTCCGGGTATCGGGGCGCTCGTGCCGCTACAGATGCGACGGGAGATGCAGACGGCGCTCGTGACGATCCGCGACGCCGAAACCGGGCAGAACGTTTCGCGCATCGACAGCAGTAACTTCGAGACGGACGTTCAGCGCATCGCGACCGGACACCTCGGCATGACGCTGATTCGCGCCGAGTGCCTGAAGTCGACGCCTAAGCCGTGGTTCCACGCAGTACCGTCACCGGCCGGTGACTGGCGCGACGGCCACGTCGACGCGGATATCGCGTTCTGGCGCAAGTTCGAAGACGCCGGTAACTCCATCTACCTCGCGAACCGTGTTGTGCTCGGTCACTGCGAACTCGTCGTCACGTGGCCGGATCGCAACCTTGAGCCGATGGTTCAGCAGATTAGCGACTTCTACAAGGGAGGCAGGCCGCGAAAGGGGAGTGGGATATGGCAATAGTCAAGTTCAACCAGGACTGGCACGGCTACCGCAAGGGCGAAACCTACGACCTCGGCGGTGGCATTGCCGACATCTACGTGACGCAGGGGCGTGCCGAGTACGTGACGACCACCAGCGAGGACGACAAAGTACCGGGGCATGCGCTTCGGCCCGTCGTCACGCGCGACGTTCCGGGTCCGCGTGACCCGCGCAGGAGTAACCGCTAATGTCGGCTGCACAGTCCACTCTCAACGTCTCTGGAACCATCATCACGCAGGGGTCGACGGGCCTCGATTACACGCCGCCTGTACTGGTCAATATCAACGCGTGCGCTCAGTCGTATTCGCTCGCGTTGACGGCAACGCCGGTTCAGGTTACGTTGCCCGCGAACACGCTCTGGTTTGGGGTACAGCCGCCGTCGAACAACTCGGTGGCGCTTCATCACAAGTGGCTGGCAGGTGACACGGGTAGCCTGATAAACTCGGCCTACGGTATCCCGTGCTGCTCGGTCGACCCGACACAGTTGACGTTCTATCTGTGGTCGGCGTCGAACGTCACAGTCACGATATGGAGTGCATAACTTTATGACTTGCATCGTCGGCCTCATCCATAACGGCGAGGTCTTAATTGGCGGCGATTCCGCTGGTGTCGGTGGCTACGACGTCACAATCCGCAAGGACGCAAAGGTCTTCCGTCGAGGTGAGTTCCTAATCGGTGGCACCACGTCGTTCAGAATGCTTCAACTTCTACGGTTTCGATTGACGGTTGCCGAACGCCCCGAATCGATGGATGTATATGAATATATGGTGACATGGTTCATAGACGCTGTTCGTGAATGCCTGAAAGCTGGCGGGTACGCGACTAAAAACCTTGAGGTTGAAACTGGCGGTCAATTCTTAGTTGGCTACCAAGGCCGATTATTCAAAGTAGACAACGATTACCAAGTTGGCGAGTCTGTTGAATCTTACGCGGCTTGTGGTTGCGGCGAGCCCTATGCGCTGGGTGCGTTATGGGCAAGCGCAGACGACAGCGCCCATAGACGCGTTGAACGCGCACTCACGGCGGCGTCCAACTTCTCTGCTGGTGTTCGTGCCCCGTTTGTCATTGAGAAGCTTTAATCCATGGCTAACGACTACACAAAATATCCACAAGGTTCGGACGTACTAGCCATCCTGACCGGTACCGGAATCGCCCTGTCGTCTACGCTCGACACGGACGGCGCGGCGATGGCGGCAGAGGCCGACTTCGAACGGCGAACCGCGTGGCGTCCGTTCCTAGCGAAGCGGGAGACGCGGTACCTCACGCCTCCACGGTTCGGGCCGCAGGCGGGTAGGCCATCGTCGAACCAGGGCGGTCGCACTCTTGAACTCGAAGCGGGCCTGCTCGACCTTCCCGATGATGGGCTGTTGATTGGTTTCGTGCCGAACACGCTCGGGCAGATTGGGATCGCACAAGGCATCACGGCGGGTATCGGCACGCCGGGAACAGTGCTGACGCGCGGTATCCAGTACTACCTCAAGCCCGATGATGCACCTCAAAAGGGCCTACCATGGACGCACGTGGTCTTTCCGTCACCGACGCGCGGTATCGACCAGTCCATCGTGATCCGCAATGGCCTATTCGGCTATTGCCGGGTGCTGCCGTTTGACGTGTGGTTCGCCATCGCGCGGTACGCGGCCGAGATGCTCGTACCCGAAGTCAGTTTGAAATTGTCCGGGGGGCTCGGTTCCGTTGACATCACGGACGAGAAGTCAAGCGTCAAGCGCACATTCAGCGGCATGGGCGCGGCTCAGAAGTCTTGGACGCAACAGTACAAAGAGATGTGTATGCTCTTGCGGAGGCCGTCGGCATGAGTCTCTTTGACGCGGGCGCACAGTCTCTCCTCGACACCTTCCGCGCTGATACCGGCAACACGATTACCCGCAACGGCGTCACGGTTCCGTGCACGACAGCGAACGCACAGTCTGACGATTTGCAGTACCTCCCCGACGGCGCGCAGAACGCCGCGAACGCCGATAACCGAGTGTTCGCGCTCTCGCCGACGGACGGGGCGCAGATCGCCGGCAGCGCTGACGAGTTCGAGACGTACGACATCGTCTGGAATGTGAACGGAACCGTCTACACGGTCACTCGGTCGTCTCAGTCGTCGTTCGGGTCGACGTGGCGGCTCGTGACGTACCGCAAGCCAGTCGTCGGGACGTCGGCGGCTTCATCGGCCGCAATGACGGCATTCGACCCATGACAGGAGTCAACATGGAAGAGACAATTGACCTTTCAAAGCGTCCGTGCGGGACGATATCACCCGGCGTGTGGGACGGCGAGCCAGTTAACGCCCTACTTCACACGGTCTTGTTCCGTGCAGGGATTGAGCAAGGCACTCATCCGCTATATCCAGCCGAAGGGCTACCGAATTGGCGCAAGGGCTCGCGTGAAATATGCGACCGGCTACCGTCGCCGTTCCCGCCGTCCGGGACCGGGGCGCTCGACAGCGTGCAGGATGTTCTGGACTGCGTCGAAGCATGCAAGATATTGAACGCGATACCGCCCGATGGTAACCCGCAAGCGCCAGGTTGGGACGCTGACGCGGGCCAATGGGTTCACGCGCCGAAACAGATGCCCATATCGATGAATCCGGCACCGCCGAGCGCGAAGTCACCAAAAGAGATTGCGTGATGTCCTCGATGCTCAATGCGCATATCGTTATAGACCCATCGTTGGTGACACCAGAACGATTGCGCGAACTTCTCGCGATGTGCCGCGACTTCTTGCCCGTTCTGCAAGACATCGGCGACATTCTCGAAGAGCAGTTGGCAGAGAACTTCTTCACCCGTGGCTTTGGCACATGGGCACCCCTCGCAGCGGCGACACAGAAGGAGCGGTACCGGCTCGGCTTTAGCGGACGCCCCGACCTTATTCGCACCGGTGCACTATTCGAGGCGCTGACCGAACGTGGCGCGCCGGGTCATAAGTTCCTGGTGTCGGCGCATGGTATTTCGGTAGGCGTCTACGGTGACGTTATCCCGTATGAATACTGGCTCGCTTATGGCACGCGGCGAATGCCCGCACGACTGCTCGTGCAGATCGGCACCGACGGGCAACAGCGGATTATTCAGATGATTAAACAGTGGCTCGGGGCTGACGCAGGCGTCGAGGTAACAATGGACGACCCGGTACTGGCTAGCAGTTGGACGCCCGACCTCGACGAACCGCCCGCGTGGTTCCCGCAATCGCCGTCACAGACAGGAGTGCAATATGTCTAATCCTGCCGAACTATTCCCGGAAGACGAATTGCCGTTTGCGTGCACAGCATTCATCCGAGCAAAGCTTGACCAAAACCTGTCGTTAATAAACGCCAAAATCGCAAGCCGTCTCGCGTCCGTTAAGCCTACGCCGCAGTTTAACCCTGAATCGCAGATAGGCGAATTGCCGGTTACGTCGACGCCGTACATGACGGTCAATATGGGAGCCGTCCGCACCGGTGGGCCGATATCCGGCCGTGCCGTCGGCGGCGTCAATCACTACATGCCGTCGTTCACGTTCTTCATCACGGCGTTGATACCGCTCGCTGGCGACAACCTTGCGGTCAACTACGAGGTGATGCTACAGGCGGCGGCGGGTTATACGCTCAAGTGGCTGCAAGACAGCAAGCAATCGTTGCTTCCAGTCGTTAGCCTAGCCTCGATACCCGACATTGCCGTCATGGGCGTGGACGGTATACCGGGCGACTTGGTACCGATATTCCCGAGTACCCAAGCTGACGGCGTGACCGTCCAGCGCGGTTTCAAGATACCGTACACCATCCGCTTCGACGTCGCAGGGGGATATGCCACCACGACCGTTCCAAAGGGCTATGTTCCGACCTAAGAGTTCCGCGCAACCCATTGACCGACCTTCGCCGCCTTGAGCGGCTTTTTTATTGCCGCGAGGCGAGGTGACATAAAGATGACACTAGTTGATGCATTCGTACCGGGTAAGTCCGGAGCAATCGCGTACCAGCCGTCGGGCGGCTCGACCGTGTACCTGCCTCAGACACAGGCTGACTTCCAGATATCGAACGGTACGGAGGTCATCGACCTGATCAATAACGCCGCCTATCCATCGAACGCGGTACAGGGTACGACCATCGGTTCGTTCGTGCTCGATATGCCGTACACGCTCGCGGCGACCCCGGCCGCGTTCTGGACTACGGCGTTCCTGTCGGGTGCAGGCGATTACAATACCGTCAATTTCCACCAGCTTACCCAGTACCTCGATGGCGCAGGGTCGACACCAGTCAACTATAACAACGTGAAGTTTTCGAGATGGCAGGGCGGCGTCACGTTCTCGCCGAACGGGGCGGCTCAGATTGCCATGAACCGCGTATCGGGCCTCATCCAAGACCCGGTACACGGATCAGCGCTTGCGGCACCGTCGGCTGGCGCGTTGTCTTCGGGCAACGATATCCTTGGGTTCGCTAATACGAGCTATACCGGTGTCAGTTCCGTTACGGCGCTCAATTGGATGGTGAGCACGGGCCTCGTTATCGCGCCGGGATACAACGCCGGTTCCAATCCTCTGTACCCGTACCTGTCGAACGGTTTCGTGCAAACGACTCTCGTCGGCGACCTCGTCGTCACCCAGTCGGCCTACGCAGGCACCGTCGCATCGGGCGTTACGACTATCGTGATGAACCTAGGCGGCTCGGGCACCGGTTCGTCATTCACGTTCAAGGTCGTGCGCGTCGGTGACGGTCGACCACAGAATCCCGGCCTCAACATCTGGCAGTACCGGTTCAAGCTAATTGGCAACGGTACAACGCCGCCTATTGCGGTCGCTAACCTCTAAAACAGTCACTTGCATAGTTAAAGGAGAAACCAATGCAAATCACTCTTCATAGTTTCTATGACGCCGCTACTGAAACATACGCGGTCCTGAAACCGGGCCTTGACCCTGCCGATTACGAGTGCGAAGGCGAATCGGTCACGTGGGTCATCGACAGCAATAAGAGCAACGCGCTCACGCTGAAGGAAACGGCCGACAAGGCCGCTCAGTTTGCGTTCCGGTTCAGCGACGGCACATACAACCAGACGGCTTTTAATAAGGCGTATGGCATTGCGTTCGCCTGCGTCCATTGCACTGGGTACAAGCGCGGGAACTCGGTACATCCACCGATTCGGTGGGAGGACGTCGTTCAGGCGAAGCCGGAAACGGCGTGGCAGTACCCACTTCTCGACGATGAAGTGTTGAACGAGTACATTCGGAGGGCGACGACTTTTTTGCTCCCGGTGACGGCCAAGCCAAAGCCGGAAAAGCAAGAATCGACGGGCAAGGGCAGCACCGCGACCAAGTCCTAGCATGGCTCAAGCTGTGGGACGGGGCGCAAGGGCTACCGCTCCGTCCTCCGAGCGTTGCCGACAATAAACGCATCGCTCCACGGTTCGCGTGGGATCTAGACGACGCCACAGTGTTCGCGTCCGTGCCGGAAGAATGCCTGGCAGTCTATATGCTGTACCTTGGGCATTGGCCGTACAGTCAGCCCTTGTTCGAACTCGAACCATCGAGGGCAGCGGCAATCATGCGTGTGCTAGCGGCGACGATCCCGGCACGCGATAAAGACATCGGGGCGCTGCTCAAGATTGCGCAGGAGATGAAGGCGTCGAAGGTCTAGCGTCGGTCGGCCTTGATGCTTATCC
>Ga0070658_10002958_pt1 | contig 14078 bp, 7 predicted proteins | sample KBSC13metaG_FD_64664 | JGI IMG/M metagenome (GOLD analysis project Ga0070658, IMG submission 64664) | Corn rhizosphere microbial communities from Kellogg Biological Station, Michigan, USA - KBS C1-3 metaG | ecosystem: Host-associated > Plants > Roots > Rhizosphere > Soil ... | reverse complement strand
CGCGGCGTGCGGACCACGATCTCGTTGGCCGTGCGTAGCGTGGGCAGGTCGTAGAATGGCGTCAGCTTCTCGCCGTCGCGAGGCGCCCGGACCGTGACCGGGCGCCACACGGCGTCGTCGGCGGTGATCCCGGGCGCCGCGAACGTGATGTCGTTGCCGCAGGCGGTGTAATAGAGGGCCTTCTTGTCCGCCGTTACGTCACCTGGCACCGTCACCACGGGCGGGCCGGACGGATCTTTCGGATCGGTGACGAACGCCCGGCTGGAGAAGCCGAACAGGGCCAGGAAGGCGGCCCCCAGGTTCGAGTACTTGCGCTGGTTGTACGAGACCGTCGTCTTCACGGCCGCGCCGTTCGAATCGACGACGACGTGGCCCGTGTCGTCCAGCTGAGGCACGGTGCACGTGAACGCGTTCGGAGACGCGAAGTGCATGAAGTTCGGACTGCTGGGGTCGATGGTCTCGGACAGCGGAATCAGGTTGGGTGTGGGTGTGGTGGCGGCCGGGTCGACCGGGGGGCGATAGGTCAGCCAGAAGGTCTGGGTGGTGCTGAGGGTCCCGTCCGGCAGGGGAAAGCTGAGAGAGGTCTTGCCGCTGTCGTCGACCTGAAGCTGATCCAGCGCCAGGTACAGCGACATCAGGGCCGGCGTCATCATGAAGGTGTGGGTGGTCGCCGTCTGGATGAAGGGATCGCCGCTGGCGATGGCCTTCAGCGCCGTGCGCGCCATCGACTCCTGCGCCTGCGTGAAGAGCGCCAGGCTGGGTACGGTGGGAACGTTCAGCTGGTCGGCAAAGTCGCTGGGCGCGATCTGCGTCTGCTGGAACGCCTTGCCGAAGAACGTCTGCAGCTTGGCCTGCGCCTCGGGACGCACGAACCAGGCGTCGATCAACCCCGTCAGCGCCGTGGGATCGCTGGTCACGGCCTGGATCTCGTCCTCCGTGGCGGGCAGGCCCAGCAACAGGTTCTTGACCTTGGCGACGTAAAGACGCGCGGACACCGCCTCGAAAGGAACCGCTGGCGCGACCTCGGGCTGGGCCCCCCCGTCGGGAGTCGAGGAGGGGTTTGGCATCGGCTGCTGCGTCGGCGCGACATCGAGCTTTCCGCTGCAGGCCGAGACGACCACCCCAGTCGCGACGACGGCGGTCGTCCAGAAACATTTCAACCGTGACGACATGAACCTTTCTCCTGGTGCATCGGGCGTGGACCGGAGGCTCCAGCGCCGGAGCATCGACGATGACGTGAACGCGGCCGTCGACGTCGACGTCGGCGCTGGCCGCGAGGTGGGGAAGGTCGCTGAGGGGCGCCCGTCTTACCGGACTTACCGGGCGCGCCCTCGAAACCTATCGGTCGTCATGACGCAGGACTGAACTGGAATTCGCCGCGCGACAGCGTCTCGAGGACGCATTCACGCCGCGCGAGCGGGCGCGCACGCGCGACAGCGTCGATCGCCGCGGCTCAGGTCATCGGGGATCTACCGGATGCTATAGTCCGCGACCCACCCGTTGCACGTTGCCGCGCTCCTGGACGGACCACCTGGCCGGCTCGTTCGATTCATGGAAAGAGACCTCACCATCCACGGACCTCGTCTGACGGAGGATGACTGATCATGGCGCCCGGCGAGCGCGCTGGCGCGCCTGCTGCAGACGAGGCGCCACACGGGTGGCGAGACGTGCAGGGCGCGCAGCAGCCTTTCCCCGCCCACCGACGAATTCATGAGCTGTTCGAGGAGTGGGTCGACCGCCAGCCGGCAGCGACCGCGATCCGCGAGGCCGGTCGGGCGATCAGCTACGCGACGCTGGAACGGCAAAGCAACCGCATCGCGCACGCGCTGCGCGAGCGTCACGGCCCGCTCGGTCGTCCGGTAGGTGTTTGCTGCCAGCGCGGCCCGACGCTGGTCGCGGCGCTGCTCGGCGTGTGCAAGTCGGGCGCGCCCTACGTTCCCCTCGATCCCACCTATCCCCCGGCAAGGCTGCGGCAGATGATCGCGGTGGCGGAGCTCTCGGCTGTCATCACCCAGGGGGCGTTGCGGGAGCTGTTGCCGGCGGGCCCGACGCTGATCGACGTCGACCAGGTGATAGGCGACGCGACGCTGAGCGAGGCGCGGCCCGCAGCCCGCGGAACCACAGCCGATCCCTGTTATGCGATCTTCACGTCGGGCACCACCGGCGAGCCGAAGGGCGTGGTGATGTCGCACGCGGCGGTGGTCAACACCCTGGCCTGGGTGAACGGCACGTTCGCGGTCACTCCGTCGGATCGGTTGCTGTTCGTGACGTCGCCGTCCTTCGATCTGTCGGTCTACGATGTCTTCGGCACCCTGGCCGCCGGGGCCTCCATCGTCATCCCCACCACCGCGGCCTTACGCGAACCCGCCGCGCTGGCCGCCTTGCTGGACCAGGAGCAGGTGACGATCTGGAACTCCGCCCCGGCCGCGCTGGACCAGCTGGCCGATCACCTGGCGGGGCGCGGGTCGACCCTGCGACTGGTCCTGCTCAGCGGGGACTGGATCCCCCTCCCTCTGGTGCGCCTGTTGAAGGCCCAATGCCCCGGCGCGACCGTCGTCGCGCTGGGCGGCGCGACCGAGGCAGCCATCTGGTCAAACTGGTTCACCATCGACGCGGTCGACGACCGCTGGGCCCGCATCCCCTACGGGCGGCCCATCCAGAACGTCCACTATTGCCTGAAGACCCCGGAAGCGTCGTACCCTGCCACCGGCGAGCTGTACATCGGCGGCGTCTGCGTGGCCGACGGGTACCTGAATCGCCCGCAGCTGACCGGCGAGCGGTTCGTCGCCGATCCTTTCTCCGCCGTTCCGGAGGCGCGCCTGTTTCGCACCGGCGATCTGGCACGCCTGCGCCCCGATGGAGTCTTCGAGCTGCTGGGCCGGGTCGACGAGCAGGTCAAGATCCGCGGCTATCGCGTCGAACTGGCGGAGATCGACGCGGCCCTGGGGCGCGCTCCCGGCGTGCGCGCCGCGGCGGCGACGACCTTCGTCGATTCCAGCGGCCAGCTCTCGCTGATCGGTTGCCTGGTGCCGGCCGCTGTCTCGGCCGCCACTCCCCAGTCCGTGCGCGAATACCTGACCGGCATCGTGCCGGCTTACATGGTCCCCTCCGTCATCGTCGTGGTGGACCAGCTACCCACCACGGCCCAGGGAAAGATCGATCGCGCGGCGCTGCGGTCATCCTCGATGCCCTCCGCGCCGGCCCTGTCCGGCCCTGCTGCCTCGCCCGCGACGGCCGAGGTCCCGGCGTCCACCGACACGGGGGGACGGCTACGCGCCATCTGGTGCACGCTGCTGTCGCGGACCGATATCGGTCCTGATGACGACTTCTTCTCGCTGGGTGGACACTCTCTGCTGGCCGTCCGGCTGATCGCCGCCATCAAGCGCGAGCTGGGCGTCGAGCTTCCGCTCTCGTCGGTGCTCGAGTCCCCCACCCTCGCGAAGATGACGTCCCGGCTGGATGGCGGTCCCACGTCCACCAACACACCGCACCTGGTCCGTCTCAACACCGCCGGCAGATCGCCGCCCCTGGTCCTGATCTCCGGGCTGGGTGGTTACGCGCTGGAGTACCGGCAGTTCCATCATCAGCTGGGGCCTGACCAGCCGGTCTTCGCGCTGCAATCGATCGGCGCGGGTCCAGGCGAACCGCTGGTTCCCCACAGCATCGAAGAGCTGGCGGCGATCTACGAACCGCAGGTGCTGGCCGTGTCTCCACATGGTCCCATCGCCTTCGCCGGTTTCAGCTTCGGCGCGCTGCCCGCGTTCGAGCTGGCCTGCCGCTTCCAGCGCGCGGGCAGGCGCATCGTTCTGTTCGTCTCGCTGGACGGCGCGGGTCCTGGGCTGCTGGGTCCGGCGAACCGACTCCGGTCTCATCTGGCAGAGCTGCGCCACCTGGACGCGGACTATCTTCGCCGGCGAATGGCCAGCCTGAGGGACTGGGTCGAGCGCTGGCGGGGTGGCGCCGACTGGGAGGTGGTGCCAGGGCTGAGGGCGCTGGAGCCGGAGCGCCACGCCTCGCTGCAGAAGCTGTGGTCGCTGCAATCCAAGGCCGCCCAGGCTTACCGACCGTCGAGCGCGCTGTCTGCCTCCACGCCCATGCTGCTGGTCAGGGCCGACCATGTCTCGCACCGGGACGCGGCCGAGGGCAGTCACCACGGCTGGCGGCGACACGTGCGGGGAGACATCTCGATCTTGAAGGTGCGCGGCGAGCACGCCTCGTTCATGGCGTCGGAGGAGAACCGGACGCTGATATCGCGCGCGATGCTGCGCTCGCTGACGTGACGGCAGGCGCCGCGCGCGGGGCTACGGCGGGGAGGGAGGCAGCACCGAGTCGGGATCATCGTGCGCTGGATTGCCGGAGTTGGCATTGCCGGCGGCCGCGTGAGGCGCCGCGACGGCGGTGGACTCCGACGGTCGCGGGACAGTCAGGGCGCGCGGCAAGGCGGGGGCTGCCCAGGGGCGATCGCCGGCACCGAGGCCGGGGCGGGAGGCGGAGCGCGCCGCCGGGCGGTCGTCGGCGATCGGCCGCTTCACGTCCTGATCAACGCGGCGGGGCTCCGGCGCCGCCGCCACGACCGGACGTGCCGCGATCTTGGAACCGGGCGCCGTTACCGGCGAGGTCACGGCCGGCGGTGTCAGGCCGGTCGTCGGTGCGGCGCCGCGCGGGAACAGGTCCTCGTCCTCGGGCAGCGGAGGCGCAGGATCGACGAGGTCGTCATCTTCGAACGCAGGCCTGGTGACCGTCCCGGCCGCGGTAACGTTCGCGGCGGACAGGGGGACGCGCGGCGGGCCGGGTGCATCCCCGGAGCCCAGCGTCGCCTGCGACAGCGCCCTCACCCGCTGGAACAACTTCGCTGCCGCGACCGACGGCGCTTCATCGACGCCCGACAGGAGAACACCGCCTGCCGCCACCACCAGGGCCACCCCTCCCACAATCAATGCTGGTTTCATCGACAGCGTCCCGCTCGACGCCCGTGCCAGCGACGGAGCTGTCGGCCCCTCCCCCCTGTCACCCCTCCGTTCATGAGCGAGCAGTGTGGGCCCAGAATTGCGAGCTCGTCAACCCCGCTGATATGTCCGACGATCGAAACACTGCGAATCCAATCCCTGCTTCGACGACGCACGTTACCGAAGCGACACAGGCCCCCGGGGCACAGTGCCCTCGGCCCGATGACAATTCGCGATTTCCCCTTTCCATTCGTTCGCACCGGTCGCATTAGAGTGCGTTTGCAGCGAGCGTGACTTGTTCATGCGTTTCCGCCAAACGACGAAACGTATTCGCCATTGCTGGATCTCGCGTCGCGTTCGCTGTGTCGGCGCAATCTTTCCATCGTGTAACGAGGTGATGGATGCGCCGTTAAATTCAGCACCTCGACCGCGCTTCTTCCTAGACGACGCATGAGTGAGGTGGGACGATTCGGTCCACTGTCAGATATGGGACGCTACTGTGCTGGTCGTTTGTTTCACCATACGCTTCTTACCTGGGGGGCCGCTGTAATGGGGTGCGGGGCTGCCGCCTTCGGCTGCGCGACGCAGGACCTGAAGCCGGTCGTCGCCAACCGGGTCTTGCCGTCGCCGGTCGTCTCCCAGACCGAAGAGGTGCTGGACCCGAAGCTGCTGGACGCGGCAGCGGGTGAGGAGGACGGGCGGCCCTACCGGATCGGTCCGGGAGATACGCTGCTCGTCGCCGTTTACAACCATCCCGAGCTAGCGCTGTCCACGTACGCGGGTGCCATGGGCGCCTCGGCGACCACCACGAACGGACGCACGGCGGGCCTGTACGTCGACACCGACGGCACCATCCAGTTTCCGTTGATCGGTTCGGTCCAGGTCGCGGGGAAGACCGCCGAGCAGATCCGCGAATTTCTCGAGGAAGCGTTGGGCCGTTTCGTCAAAGATCCCAAGGTGACGGCGCAGGTCATCTTCAACGGAAGCATCCGCTATTACTTGCTGGGCCAGTTCGTTTCGCCGGGAATGAAATTCGCCGATCGCCCCATGCGCCTGCTGGAGGCGCTGTCGCTGGGCGGCAGCGTGGTGATGGACCACGCCAGCCTGGCCGGTGCCTACGTCGCCCGGGGGGGCAAGCGGCTGCCGGTCAACTTCCGCCGCCTGTTGCGCGAGGGCGACATGCGCCAGAACATCAGCCTTCGCTCGGGCGACGCGGTGGTCGTGCCCGACAACCTCTCCGAACAGGCGTTCGTCTTCGGCGGCTCGGCAGGAAGCAACTCGCGCGGGGGCTCGGTCCCCTTCCTGAACGGGCGCCTGGATATCTTGCAGGCGCTGGCGCAAGCCGGGATCGGCTTCCGGGAACGCGCGCAAGGAAAGCTGAACGAGGTGCGCGTCATTCGCAGCGAGGCGGACCGGGGCCAGTTCTTCGTGGTCGACGTGAACAAGATCCTTCGCGGGGATGCGGGGTCGTTCCTGCTGGCGCCGGGCGACATCGTTTTCGTCCCGGAGACCACCATCACCAGCTGGAACGAAGCAATTTTGCAGATTCTGCCGTCGCTCCAGACGATCTCGGGTTTGCTGAACCCGTTCGTTCAAATCAAGTATCTGTCGCAATGAGGATGTCGGGGATGTCTAACAACAACGATTCTGATTCGAATGAGACGCGCCAACGAGAGTCCGGCGGGGCGGTCATTCAGCTGCCCGACTCCTGGGTCCCCCCTTCGAAGGACACGACATCCGGCCGCATCGAGCTTGGTCAGCTGTGGTCCAGCGTCCGCGAGCGCTGGGCGATGGTGCTGGGCCTGACGGCGCTGATCGTCACCACGGTCGCCACCGTCACGTTCGCCGGGCACATGACCTTCAAGACCCGCGGCAGCCTATACCTGGGCGAGCTGCAGGATAAGTCGGGCGAGCGCGCCGCCAAGTCGGATCAGCTGGAGCTGTTCGGCGGCGGGAACGGAGACGTGGGCACCGAGATCGAGATTCTGAAGAGCGACGACCTGATCAAGCGGGCCATCCTGGCCACCGGCCTGAACGTGAAGCTGGCCCCTGCGGGCTGGAGCGCCCCACGCTACCTGAGCTGGCGCCTGGCCCGCCGCGATCTGAACATGCTGGACGTGGGCACACGGGCGCTGGTCCCCGTGAACGCCTCCCTTCCCCGCGGTACGACGACAGCACGGGAGTTCAAGATCACCTTCGTCGACGACAAGAACTATCGCGTCGACAGCGGATCCAGTCAGGTGGGAACGGGAACCCTGGGCAGCGAGCTGATCTCGAGCGCGTTGAAGTTGACCCTGGTGCCAGGCACCGACGGGCATCCCCAGCCCGGCGACACCTATGACATGACGGTCTCGCCCCTGGATCAGGTCGCCGAGGCGGTGAACCACGCGTTGACGGTGGCGACGCCGAAGGCGGCCAGCGCGAACGACCGGATCAAGATCATCACGGTCGAGTACGTCAACGCGTCGCCGCGGGCGGCGGCGGCCTTCGTGTCGGCGCTGATGCGGACCTACCTGGAGCGCCGTCAATCGTGGAAGAGCGAGGAGGCGACGGCCGCCGAGTCGTTCGTGGCCGGCCAGGTAAAGTCCATGAAGCAGTCGCTGGACGCCGCCGAGCGCGACCTGGCCGACTACAAGAAGGGCTCGACCGTCATGGTCCTGGGCGACGACGCCAAGGGTATGGTCGACCAGCTGGCGCGCTACGAAGAGCAGCGGATGACGTCGCGGCTGCAGCTGGCGTCGTTCAACCAGATCGACAAGGCCCTGAAGAGCGGTCGGGCGGTCCCCATCGAGCAGTATCTGGTCGGTGAGTCGGCGGATCCCGTGCTGTCGGGGCTGAGCGCGAACCTGTCCCAGGCCCAGCAGGAGCTGACCCGGATGCGGTCCCGCTTCACCGAGGACTCGCCGGTGCTCCGGGAACAGCAGAATCAGGTCGACTCGCAGCTGACGGCGGTGCGAACGTACGTCATGGGGCGGCGCACCCGCGCGCAGGAGCAGCTGGCCGCCCTGGACGGGATGATCTCGCAGTTCGAGAGCAAGCTAAAGACCGTGCCGCACGCCGAGCAGCAACTGGCGCAGCTGACCCGAAACGCCGACGTGCTGAGCAAGATGTATTCGCTGCTGCTGGAGCGTCAGCAGCAGATCGCGGTCGTGAAGGCCTCGACCATCTCGAAGAATCGCATCCTGGACAGCGCCGAGGTTCCCTACCGGGAGAACGCGCCCGTGTTCGCCGTCCGCATGGCGCTGGCGCTGGTGTTCGGGTTGCTGCTGAGCGTGACGCTGGTCTTCCTGCGCAGGGTCGCGGCCAACACCTTCCAGACGGAGAAGGAGCTGCGCGACCAGCTGGGCACGATCCCGGTGTTCGGCATCATCCCCCGGCAGGCGGAGCGCGCCCGCCCGCGGCGCGACGACTCCACCTCGCCCCTGGACGCGATGCTGGCCGATCTGCACTCGCCCTTCGCCGAGGCGTTCCGGCACCTGCGGACCAATATCTATTACGCCGGCCCTCTGAAGGACGACCGCGTGATCCTGGTGACCTCGGCCAGCCAGGGTGACGGAAAGACCCTGTGCACGCTGGCCCTGGCTGCGTCGCTGGCGGCGGACGGAAAGCGGGTCCTGGTGATCGAGGGCGACCTGCACCGCCCCGCCCACGAGGCCCTGATGAACCTGGAGCGAGGGCCAGGCTTCAGCAGCCTGCTGACCCGGCAGGTCGAATGGCGGGAGGTCGTCAGATCGGTCACCACGCCCTACGGGACCTTCGACGCCATCCCGGCAGGGACCGTCCCGCCCAGCCCGACCGAGCTCCTCTCCAGCCCGCAGTTCGGGATGCTGGTGACCCTGGCGAAGCGTAATTACGACTTCGTGCTGATCGACTCGCCTCCCTTCCCCAGCGTGCCGGACGCGCTGGTCATGTCGATGCACGCCGACCGCATCCTGACGGTGGCCCGGCCCCAGAACACCGAGCGGCGCGCCGCCGAGGAGCACCTGCGCCGCTTCACCGCCTCGACGCCGCGGTACGGGGTGGTGATGAACGCGGTCGACGCCGCCACCGTCGTCTACGGGTACGGACATCACGCCGGTCGCCGGACGACCGACCGTCACGGCACGCGGGGAGGACGCGCTCCCAAACTGGCGGTTCACTCCTGATCCAGCGTGCCGACCGCCGCCGCATCACCGCCCCGCACCGACACCGTGTGGCCGATCGATCAGTCACCCGCCGCTTCTGGTGACGCGCCGGTGTCGCCTGGCGGCCGCCCGCGGCGGAGCCGCCTGCTTCCCACCGAGATGCGTCTGGCCGTTCTCGCCTGCCTGGCCATCGCCCTCCCGCTGACGATCTCGGTGCACGCCGCGCCGGAGCCTTCGTCTCGCGACGCCGCTGAGGCGGCGCCCCGGCAGCTGCCCGACCGGGGGCGCGCCGCCGCACCGCCGCTGGTACCTGTGGCGAGCTATGCCGTGGACGCGCGCGAGCTGATCGCCAATTCGACGTTCGGGCAGGGACTGGACGGCTGGACGGAGTCCGCGGGCGCCGCGAACGTCCTGGTGCCCGACGTCGCCCACGCCGGTCACTCGTCCCTGCAGGTGAACGGGAACACGGTCCGCAAGCTGCCGGCGGACACCTTCGCGCCGGGACGGTCCTACACGTTGTCGGTCGTCGCCGGCGCCACGGCCCCTGGCGGGAGCATCGCGGTCGTCTTTCGCGAACCGAACAAGCACAACTCGGTGAGGACGGCCCGCCTGGCGATCCCCGTCGGTCCTCCCGGCGCCGCTCACGTCGACTTCACGACGCCGCCCTTCACAGGACTGTCCGAGCTGGCGCTGGCGACCGGTCATGGCCGCCTGCGGGTGGAGGCTGTCTCGGTGAAGATGCGGCCCGCCCGCCCGCTGACCGAGCCGGTCAAGGACTGGTCACGGTCCTTCGCGCCCGACGGGTACGGCCTGGTGTTCAACGACGAATTCGACGGCGACTCGTTGAACCGGGCCAAGTGGTACACCCGGTACATCTTCGCGTCGGAGACGGGGGACCAGCTTGCAGGGGAGAGGCAGCTCTACGCGGATCACGACAACCACCTGGTGAACGGCGGCGTGCTCCGCCTGGTCGCCCGGCGGCTCCCCGGCCCTCACCCCGGCGGCCGGGACTACGAGTCCGGCATGATCCGCTCGGACTGGACGTTTCGCTACGGCTATCTGGAGGCGCGCGTGAAGATGCCGCGCGGGCTGGGGGTATGGCCGGCGTTCTGGTTGAACTCGGACGTCGCGGAGTCGGGGCGCATGAACTGGCCGCCCGAGATCGACGTCTTCGAGTTCGTGAACAACGGCAAGGACGACAAGGTCGACAAGATCCACATCGGTGCCAGCACGGCCCCCGGCATGCGCAACGACTACGTCTACACCCGCCCCGGCTTCGTGGCCGCCCACCACGACTATCACGCCGGCTTCGACTTCTCGGACGACTGGCACACCATCGGCGCGCTGTGGACCCCGGACCGCCTGGCGGTTTACGTCGACGGCGTGAAGGTGTGCGAGAAGCTCTTTCACTGGGTGTACAAGGACGGCGTCCTGGGCGGCCCGGCCCACATCCTGTTGAATCTGGCCATCGGTGGCGCCTGGGCCGGCCGCTACGGGATCGACGACAGCGCCTTCCCGCAGTCCCTGGCGGTGGACTGGGTGCGTGTCTTTCAGAAGGTGACGTCGCCGTGACCGACCTTCACGCCGCCACCCGGATCGCGCCTTCCCAGGCCTGGGCGTCGCCGCAACCTGCGCCTCGCCGCGTGCTGATCTTCCACGACAGCCCCGACTTCGGTGGTCACGAGAAGGCCTTCCTGACCTGGTTGCCGGCGGTGCTGGCCTCCCCCCTGCTGGCGGAGCTGAGCATCAGCCTGCCGCGAGAGAATCGCGTGTTCGCCGAAGCCCTGAGACGTGTGGGGGGAGACCGGCTGCGGCTCTTTCCGTCGCCCTTCGCCAAGCAGCGCGGCGAGCCGTACCGGGCGCCGCTGCGGCTGCTGTACCGGCGGCACGTGCAGGCGCTGCTGCGGCGCCAGCGTCCCGACGTCGTCCTGTTGTTGCAGGGCCGCATCGAGAACGCGCTGGTGCCGCTGCTGGCCACGCCGCGCGGGATCGATCTGGTCAGCTACTTGCCCATGGCGCACGCGCTGCGCGAGGCGGCCCCGGGACGCAATGTCGCCGGCGTGGGCGACCTGGTGCGGCGCCCGTACTACGCGCGACCGCGCTTCATCGTCCCCTCGCAGGCGGTGGCGCGGCAGGTCCGTGAGGCGGGCGGACGGGGGACGATCCACGTCGTTCGAAACGCCGTCAGCGTCGTCGCAGATCGGCCCGACCAGCGAGCGGCGCGCCGGCTGATGAAGCTGCCGGAAGAGGGAAAGATCGCGCTCTTCATCGGCCGGTTCGATGCCCACCAGAAGGGACTGGACCTTCTGGTCCAGGCCATCTCGCAGGGCAGCGGCCGGCTTGGCGGCTGGCATTTCGTCTTCGTGGGCGACGGCCCGGCCCGGCCCATGATCGATGACCTTTGCCGGGGACTGCGCCCGCCAGCGACGGCGCAGTCCTTTGCCTGGACGGACCGCCCGCAGTCGATGATGGCGGCGGCGGATCTGCTGCTGCTGCCGTCCCGGTTCGAGGGGGTTCCCCTGGCCATGCTGGAGGCGCAGGCCCTGGGCCTGCCCATCCTGGCGTCGGACATCGACGTCTATCGCGAGTACCTGCCCGACGCGAACCGGTTCGACTTCCGGCGGGCGGACGAGTTCCCGGCGCGGCTGCAGTCGGCGGTGACAGAGCCCGCCCTCAACGCTTATCGGCAGCACGCCCTCGCCCAGCAGCAGGACGCCTCGATCGAGCGGTCGGCCTGCGCCTTCGAGGCGGCGCTGTTGCATCCCGCCTCTGACGATTGCCACCAGGACCGCGCGGTCTAGTCATGAAAGACCAGGCAGATCAGCATGAAAGACCAGTGATGAAGGAGATCGAACCTACCGGCTCGTCCGTCGCAGGAGAGTCGATGCAACGGCCAGACAGGATCCGGGTGCTGCTCGCCAGCGGCTTCTTCGAGAGCGAGTTGATCTCGTTCCGCGAGTACGCTTACTCCAAGGAGCTGGCCGCGCTGGGCCACGACGTCACCCTGATGTGCGGCGACCAGAGCTGCATCTGGTGGCTGAGCCGGGTCAAGCTGCCCGTCACCAACCCGACCCGCTACGACGAGCAGTTCGCGCGCGCCACGGGCGTCAAGGTCCACCGGCGCCATGTCTTCTTCCGCATCAGCGACTTCGTCCTGTATCTGCCCAGCTGGCGCGACATCCGCCAGGCCGACGTCGTGCACGTGATCGAGTTCCGCCAGGGTGTGACCGTGCTGATCGCCCTCATGGCCCGTCTTCTGGGGAAGCCCATTGTCTATGACCACGAGCAGCGGGGCGATCGCAGCGCGCACTGGTACAACCGCATCGACAGCCTCTTTCGCCGCATGCTGATCTTCACGGGGGCGCTGACGGTCGACCGCACCCGGCACACCGTGCTGGCGAACCGCGACCACTTCCAGTCCTGCACCTGGCGCTCCGTGCCCATGATGTTTGCCCCGCTGGGCGTCGACACCCAGCGCTTCTACTACGACCCCCAGGAGCGGGAGCGCACCCGGGCCGAGCTGGGGATCGACGCGGGGGCGCGCGTGGCCGTGATGTCGGGCAAGCTTCACCGGCACAAGCGCGTGCAAGACGTGGTGACGGCCTGCCGGCGGGCAGGCGTGCGCCTGATCCTGGTGGGCACGGTGGCCGAGGACCTGCGCCGGGACCTGGACGGCATGGCGGCCGGGACCGAGATCGTGCTGCCGCAGGCGGAGCCCGCCCGGCTGCGCGCCATCTACAACGCCGCCGACTACGCCATCTTCACCACCTTCTCGGTGTCCTACTGGGAAGCCCACGCGACCGGTGTGCACCTGATCGTGCCCGCCACCGCCTTCACCGATCTCATCTTCGGCGCTCGCCCGGAGGCGACACGGTTCGGAGAGCCCTCGATGTTCAAGGTCTCGGACGAGCAGTACCGGACGGACGTCACGGTCGACGAGGCGATCGAGGGGGCGCTGCGCCGGCCGTTGCCAAGCGAACCGCGGTGCTCGCGCGAGGATTTCTCGGCGCGCATCACGGGACGGCGCCTGGCGGAGCTGTACCGCGAGCTGCTGGACCTGGCGACTGCGCGTCCCCAGGGTGATCCGGCGCTCCGCTCGTCCCGCGCCTGACGGCTCGCCCTGCGGCGACGTCCCCTCAGCAGGGCGTGTCGCCCAGCCGCTCGATGACCTCGAGGCGCGGCCCCGCGTCGTGACGGGGCAGCGGTCGCGAACGCTCTGGCGCCCCCCGCGCGGATGCCCCGGACCGGCCCGGCCAGATGAGGAGGCTGGTCGCGAGCGCGGGCACCCACGGATCGTAGGCCCCGTTCATCAGGAACGTCACGCACACGGCAACGCGAAAGACCAGGGGGGCCGAGTTGGCCAGGAAGCAGTAGAGGATGAACGCGAAGTAGATCCCCCCACCGAGCAGGCCGAACTCGAAGATGATCTTGCTGAACGACATCTCGGCCGCGCCCGACTCGAAGGCCAGGGCCCCGAACGTTCCGGCGCCGTTCCCCGTCAGCGCCGTGCCGAAGTCGACCCACAGGTGGTCGGCGAACATCTGCCGCCAGGCCACGAAGCGGGCGTAGCCGCTGGACCCCGAGGCCTCGATCTCGTGCGTCCGCATCAAGGTTCGATCCAGGTGCAGCGGCTCCGCGAAGGGCAACAGCAGCGCCAGCAGCAGCGCCATGTACAGCACCAGCTTCCAGCGCTTGAACTGCACGATGTAGACGGACAGCGCCACCCCCAGCACCACCAGCCCGGTCCCGGAATATGAGACCAGCAGCGCCGCGATCAGGATCGCCAGACGAGAGAGCCGGCCGCGCCCCACCAGCTCGAGCACGATCCCCAGGGCGCACATCTGACTGAACACGGACGGTTCGATCATGACGAGGCCGTTCGACTTGAAGATGTCCGAGCCCCACTGCAGCGGCGCGATGTTGTTGTAGCGCTGCAGCCGGAACCGCTCGGGAACGAGGTGCTCGATCGGGAAGCCGTCGACATGCACGAACTGGAGCGCGAACTGGA
>Ga0070658_10002956_pt1 | contig 14083 bp, 6 predicted proteins | sample KBSC13metaG_FD_64664 | JGI IMG/M metagenome (GOLD analysis project Ga0070658, IMG submission 64664) | Corn rhizosphere microbial communities from Kellogg Biological Station, Michigan, USA - KBS C1-3 metaG | ecosystem: Host-associated > Plants > Roots > Rhizosphere > Soil ... | reverse complement strand
CGGAAGCTGCTCCCTGATTTATCATAATTCGGTGCAGTCTAAAACAGATACTACACAAAACTGCGACGCAGGGAAAACCGGAGGGGTTGTTACTTATACGGTGCCGGCAAATACTTATACTTCCATTATCAGCCAGGCAGATGCAGATCAGCAAGCACTTGATGATATTACTGCAAATGCCCAAGCCTACGCTAACACTGTTGTAAACATGGCATGCTCAGTAGACACGGCTGCCGATTGGGAATGGTTTTCAGGAGATAGTACTACTCCCGCAGATCCTTCGTATTGCTTGTCAGTGAATGGACAGCTGCCTCCACATCAGTTTGTGCTTGCCACAGATGTAAACCCTAACAGCCCTACTTTTAATCAAACCACGTATTATGATTACGGCCCTACAGCCTCATGTCCTGCAAATACCTATTTCAATGTTCAGCAAAGCCAATCGTTTACAAGAAACAATTGCGGTACAGGCTATATAGGCGGAACAGTCACTTATACAGTACCTCCTGGCGCATATGGTTCAACAATCAGCCAGGCTGCAGCAGATCAACTGGCGACAAATGATATGAACGCAAACGGTCAAAATTATGCGAATGCAAACGGTCAATGCATCAGCGCTGGAACAATCAGTTACACAAGGGACGTAAGTGAAAGTGTCACCGCCAAATATACCAATAATGCTACAGGGACAGTCTATAACCTTCATCTGCTATCAAGCGGTACATTCAGTATCCCGGCTGGAACGTACACTGTAACTATTACGGTATTTGGTTCTGCCTCTTATTTTATTAGCCTTGGATGTACGTCCAATGCTGGTTTCTCGCCTATTACATTTTATAACGTAAACGTGAGTAGCAGTAGTTGTAATTCATTGAGTGTTTCATATGATTATTAAGGTACTTAACAAAATAAAATTCTTATTAATACCAAACGCTAAATGATAAATAAAAAAATTATTCTTAGGGTTCTTTTTATTGCGTTGTTTATGCCGTGCTTTATGGAGGCTGCTTTTTCCCAGCAAAACTGGAACCCCGGGCATTCGGTGGGCACCGCCAATGGTATCTACAATTATCCTGCAGGTGGTATCTCAACGCAGCTTGTTGAAATTAATCCTGCCGCAATTCCTAATACCGGCCTCACTTATCAATGGTACAGCAGCACACTTCCGACGACTGGTTTCAATCCTATCAGTGGGGCCACTTCGTCAACCTATACCGTCCCTGCTCCATTCACAGTTACTACCTATTATTATAGGGTAACTTACGCCCCTGTAATAGGATCCTTGCAGTCCAATACAATAAAGCTGAGTCTGGCTTCTGTCAATTGGGAAGATATAAATTACGTTCGTGAACATGATGTTCTTGTTACAAACCAAACAATTTGGAATGTAATTGATCAACTTCCAATAGGGTCAAAACTTCAAACCACTACCTATATGGATGGCTTGGGGCGCCCTCTTGAGAAAGTAAGCAAACAGACAGCCACGCCACCCGTGGGCGGTTCAACATGGGGCGATTTAGTGCAGTTTTCCCAATATGATGTATTAGGGCGCGAGTTAAAAAAATATCTTCCTTATACGACTACCAATCAATCCGGAGTTTATAAAACCTCTGCAGTTACAGATCAGGCTGCCTACTATTCAAACGCATCAACATATAATGAAACTTCTGCCTATTCCATTATAACATATGACAATAGTCCTCTGAACAGGGTGAATAATGTAAAAGAACCTGGAACGAATTGGAGCGCCAGTGCTGGTAATACTGTCTCCTATGATATGAATACGGGAAGCACGGGAGACAATGTGCAAATTTGGGATGTAGATTATGTTCAGGGGGATGCTCCGGTACACAAAGGCGTGTATGCTGCCAATACTCTACATAAGGTGACGTATACGGATGTAAATAACAATATGGTAGTGGAGTTCACCAATATGGCCGGGCAGTTGATCTTAAAAAAAGTGCAGGCCGTATCATCAGCCGTAGACGCATATACCGGATGGTTATGCACTTATAGCGTTTATGACGACTTCGGATTACTGCGCTACGAGATTCAGCCGGAAGGAGTAAAATGGTTGTACGCGAACTCATGGAACTTTGCCGCAACAAATGGCTCTACTGTACTGGCTGAGCAGGTCTTTCAGTATAACTATGATGATAAAGGTCGCACCATTTGGAAAAAAACGCCGGGTGTTGCTCCACTCAATATGGTATATGATAGCCGCGACAGGCTAGTTTTTATGCAGGATGGCAACCAGGCAGGTCTTGCAACCCCACAATGGACTGCAAATCTTTATGATGTCCTTGACAGGCACGTGGCTACCCTCTTACTGAATACAACGGAACCATTTTACGCTTTACAAACAGATGTAGCGAATGCACCTGCTACCAGCTCTATTAGCGTTACGGGATCATCAAATACAGGTGGAACAACTATTCCGCTTAACTTGTCCCTATGCCCAGGATCAATCAATAGTTCAATATTAAGCTACGGTCCAACCACCGTACTTAATTACATGTTCTATGACAATTATTCCTTTGCCAATGCACAAGCATTCAGTACTACCTATACGAATCTGAACGCCTACAGTACTTCCGACCCTAATGTTACACCGATCGCTGCATCAAACCGAACATTGAGCATGCCAACTGGTAGTATGGAACGGGTATTAGGATCTTCATCTTCATTCCTTTCTTCCACCAATTATTATGATGAGAAGGGGGAACCGATACAAACGTTAAAAAGTAACATTAAATCGGGAACCGACATCACTACTTTACAGTACCGGTTTGATGGAAGAATGTTGAGTTCTTGTAACAGCCATACTAACTCATCAGCAGGCTATATAGGATTCATCACGCTCAATAAATACATCTTTGACTATATTGGCAGAGTAACTTCCATACAAAAGACCATTGGAAGCAATGCCGCGGTAACCATAGCAAATTATAGCTATGATGATTTGGGAAGAACGAACTCAAAGACGTTGGCACCTGGTTATTCCAATGCGACTACAGGACTGTCCCAACTGGAAACTTTAAATTATACCTTTAATATCCACAACCAGATCACCGGCATCAACAGGGACTATGCATTAAAAACCGCCGGGCTTTACAGCAAGTGGGGGCACTATTTTGGTATGGATATCGGCTACGATAAAACCGACAATACCTTTAGTGCTACCCAACTTAATGGCCAAGTCGCGGGTACTGCGTGGAATACCATGGGAGACGACGCTCAGCGTAAATATGATTACACTTACGATAATGCCGGCCGGCTCACGAAAGCGAATTTCAACCAGCAACAACACCCGGGTGATGGATGGAGCAATGCCGGTTTGGATTTTTCGGTAAGCGGTACAAGTGGGTATATTACTTATGATAATAACGGCAACCTGCTGTCCATGTTGCAAAAAGGTGTGATGCCCGGACAGTCAGGTCCTCTTGTTGTTGATGACCTTCGCTATACTTACAAGTCTTACAGCAATAAGCTTGATTATGTAACCGACCAAATGACGTTAACGAGCCTGAATGGCAATTTCGGCGATTTTAAAGACGGTACGAATGCCGCAAACACCAGCGACTACGTTTATGATAACGATGGTAATGTAGTAGTTGACTTAAATAAGAATTCTCAGAGTTTGAACAATGGAGCAGCTGGAACTCCCGGTGTTCACTACAATTATCTCGATAAACCCGATCAGATTCGTATCGTCGGGAAAGGAACTATCCTTATTGCTTACAGTGCTGGAGGCGAAAAGCTTCAAAGAGTATTTATTCCGGAAACCGGCGGTTCTTCCAGCATTACGACCTATATCGGAGCTTATACTTATCAGGAAACGTCGACGTCCCTTACCACGATATCATTGCCTCCATTTACCGGTGCAAGCCCGCATCTTGCATACATGAATTTTGAGGAGGGCAGGGTAAGGGCAATGACAACTACCTCTACTACCAATGGCTATGATGGTGTAAATGAGAATGGAAATATTGTTCTTCCTGCTGCACCTTCAGGAGGTTATAGCTCAGGGGCATGGGACTATTTTATAATGGACTATCAGCAGAATGTACGTATGATATTGACTGAGGAAACGCATAGCGCTAGCAACCAGTGTACTATGGAGCTGACTAGTAACCGGCCTGCTGCCGAAGATCCCGTTTTCGGACAAACGGGCGAATCCAATGAAGTAGAAGCTACGAGGATCGTCAAACCAACCGCCTGGTCCGGAAACCAGTCCTCTTCTGTTTGTCATCTGGGTGTTCTTTCAGGTCATACATTGGGGCCAAATAGCCTGCAGAAAGTAATGGCTGGCGATCTGATTACAGCAAGTGTTAATTATTATTATCCTGCAACAAGTTCCAGCAGCAATCCAAATATTATTACCAATCTCCTAACAAGCCTTAGTTCTCTAATAACTAATGGAGGAGCTTCTGCAGGCACTTTGACACACGGCGCAGCCACGAATATTAGCAGCAACCTTAACGCCACTTCTGCGTTTGTAAATACTGTCGAGCCGGATAATTACACCTCCGGAACCCCGCAGGCATACATTACCATTTTATTTTTTGATGAACGTTTTAATTTTATTTCCGCTGCTGATGGTGGTGTATATCAGGCACAGGTGCGTGGCACTGATGCAGGAAATACCAATGCCGCACCAATAGGCTTCAATAGCGAGAAAGCGCCAAAAAATGGCTATGTTTATATTTATATAAGCAATAGGAGCGACCAGGATGTGTTTTTTGATAATCTTTCGGTTAATATTACTACGGGCAATATTATTGAAGAAAATCACTACTATCCTTACGGATTAAAAATTGCTGCGATAAGCAGTAAAAAATTCGGTGATATTCCGGAAGGTAGTTTGCAAAATAACTATCAGTACCAGGGCAGCTTTAGTGAAATGGATGCAGATATTGGATGGAATGATTTTGAGTTAAGAAATTATGATCCTCAAGTTGGACGATTTGTTCAGCAGGATCCTTTCGGACAATTCCCATCACCTTACGAGGGCATGGGTAACGATCCGATAAATTTGACCGATCCAAGTGGAGGCATTTCTATTCCTCCGTGTCCAGGCACCGGTCAGCTTGCAATATTCTTTGCCAAAGCAGGCGCTTCAGTTGGAAACATTTTCTCTACTGTAAGTAGTTTAAGTAGTCTCGTTAGTATAGGCGTAAACGTTGCAAAGGTTGGAACAGAGATTTACAATAACAGCCTTCAAGCTAAAATTGTTGATAGGCAGCTTATTGGGAATATGACGATGGGAGTAAGTGGAGGTGCGTTAGATCCGTTAGATCTGAAAAGTTTACTCGGTAACCCGGACTTTATTCCACTTTCTACTCAAGATTTAAGGACTATGGTTAGAAATTTCAGAGGAGATTTAGATGATTGGCAAGTAAATATTTCTGCCGGACTGATGCTAGAAGATATATATCAACAATTTTCAGGAATTCCCAAAAATGTGCAGATGACTTGGGAAATAGTTAGTAGATTTCCTTTTATTAGAGGCATAATTCCAGATTTTGTCCATTCTACCATATTAAGTACTCAAAATAATACTTATATCTTTCCACGAGGGGGAATAATCGAAGTTAAAGCTATTCAATCAAGCGTAACGCTCTCAACAAGCAAATCGCAAATTGAAGGAGAAATTGATGCAGCACACTATGCAGGAGGCAGCGAATTTTCATCAGCTGGAAAAAGTAATGCTGCAGCTTTTACTCTTGTTCTTCCATTTTACAGTAATATTAATCCCGAGGTTGTCAATTATGCCTCAAGCCGTGGGGTAAATATGTATGCTTCTTACGGATTTATAAATAGAAAGACAGGTAGAATTGTATTTAGTAATCCGACTAGGTTAAATAAGTTTAGTAATATTGAACAACCGTATAAATCAAGCGGAAGCATCGATGGTGTTTCTCCTAATTTAGCTAGGGCCACCGATCGATGGAGAATAATACATAAAAATGACGGCGACAATGAATAACATAATAATTTTAGCAATTTTGAATATAAAGCTTCTTTTTTTAATTTCAATAATTCAACCCAATAAAAGAATGTATTCTATTAAAACTCCTGATAATACCTTGATTCAATTTGAATATTTTTCGTATAAAGAGGGAAAAACATTATTAAAGAAAGGCCATTATCAGCCTTTACCTGAAGAACAATTAGACTTTTTTAAAAGAAACGCTTATTTGTTGTCAGATAAAAAAATCCTTTATGAAATTTCTCAAAGCCAATATTATTATTTATTAGAAAATATAGAAGAGTATCGTAAAATGATAAGAGGTGAGAAATATTATAACTCAAGCATCATTGTTGATAATACAAATAAAGAAGTGTATTCTACATTTTATCTAAACCCAGAGGTTGGTTATAAATATTTTCTTAACAAAATCAAAATACTTGAAAAATACCCTGTATTCGATGGATACCACACGTACTTAATGCCTGATAGTTCTATTGCCTACCTACGTCATCGGTTTAGTAATTTGTACGATGGGTATTGGTATCCGTCGTTAAAAGTTTTTGAGCATGAATATCATTTGTTAACCTCAAATAAATATTGCCCTTGATAGCTCAAGGATGTAGTTTTTGATTTTAATGTGGGCACCGTCCTATGAGCCGTAAAATATTATTTGTATTATATAGTCAGTTGTAAAAAGTTCTGAGAACTATAAAAAAGGCGTCAAAGATGGTTTACAAAGAGAACATTTCATAAATGGAAAATTACAGAAAACGCAGAAATTTATAAAGGGCAAATTAGTTTATTCTGAGAATTATGATTCTTCTGGCAATATTATAAAATGAAAGAAATCGTAATTATCTTATTGGCGTATGTTTTTATTTTGATTGTCTATAATATCATATTTACTTTCAAAAAAAACAGCGTTTATAATGCATCCAAAAAGCTTAAACGAATTTATTCAAAAATATTAATACCGGTGGAAGAATTAAATATAATGTCAAATAATTGGATGGAAGATAACGATGATGGATTAATCGAAATGAAGGCGATTGATGCCATGTCAGGAAATAAAAATTTAAGGCACACAGAGAAAAGCATATCTGTTTTAATTTACGAAAAAACTTTAAACTTTAAGAAGCATATTTTCAAAAGCAACCCTGTTAACATGTCAAAAGAAGAATTAAATGAAAAACTTAAAAAAATTAAAGTGATTTCTTTATACTACGATCCAAGAAATCTAGAAAACTATTTTTTTGATTTCACTTTTTTAAAAGAAAAGGTTTTTGAAAATTTAATTTAAGATAACTGCTGCCGGTAGTGTGCAACTTTAACGTTCAGAATACAAAATTGCTTTAATTGTTTAAGTACTGTAAAAGATGTAATCCTATAATGACCCGAGAGGAATGCTCTCACGTCGATGGAGTCGCCTTGTCACCCGAAATCGCATACAGCATTGAAGTGTAGGAAAGGGAACTATGCGCTCATTTTTGATCTGAAATATGAAGGAGATCTGGCCGGAACAAATTATACCTACCGTTCTGTGGTTTACGATTCTCCTACATCTTTCATTTAGGGAGAAAAAAGGAGGGTTATTAAATTTTTTAACAAAAGGTTTCTGAGATTTTTACAGACCGACAGCGGCACGTTTAGAGCTGTTCACAAAATTATTTTCAGTTTAGGTTTTTTAAAAATGTTTCCGGAATCTAAAAAATAGTGTCAAAATATGAAAAATTTAATTTATTAATTCGGCAAGGTTCTCTAATTTGTTCGATAATTCCTTTTATTTTTATGCCCTCCAAACTGCTTATATCTGTTAGTTTACAATGCCTGCTGTTAATGCTTTTATTTCCGAAATGCGGGTATGGTCAATTGCAACACAACATTCCTAAGCCGGTAATTAAAGATGGTAAATTCTTTTTCTATGCACCTTCATTTCGTGGAGACACGGTTTTCACTTTTAAAAAAATTCTTCAAAATCCGGTCCCGTGTATCAAATGCAGAATAAATGCGTCTGTTCACAAAGAATCCGTTGTTTCAGGCGGTCGGATGGTGCTTTACATTACTAGCCACGACGCCACCTGCGGCTATGGGAGCGGCAGCATTATCGTGCAGGTAGCCAACGGTATTCGTCCTTATACATTTACACTCACAGAAAACGGCTTTACAAATCCGCCACAAAACACCGGTAATTTTCCAAGTGTTGGTGCGGGCATTAAAACTATTACGGTCACAGATTCAACCGGGGCAATCGCTACTGCCGATGTGATGATAAAAGATATTTTTCCGGGGCCGATAGTGGTACCTGCCTTCGAGACTAAGACTCCAACTAATGATTTTAAAGCAGATGGTGAAGTTACCATGCATCCGGCAGGAGGCACTCCTCCTTATACATACAGTATGGATTTGATACATTTCCAGGCAAGCAATGTGTTTTCTAATCTTCATGCCGGTTTTTACCAGTTATATGTAAAAGATGCAAATGGTTGTATAGGAATTAATTCATTTTTTATGATTGGGGGAGGCGGTGATGGATTGGGTTTTATAGGCGGTGGCTATGAATGCGGTAATGATGGTCACACAACTATAAAAAGCTACGGTTCAAATAGCCCATATCAATATTCGATTGATAGTGTCAACTATCAAAGCAGTGAGGATTTTTATAACATCGGTCCCGGAATATTAAAATTATATATTAAGGACACTACTGGCAAAGTGCAAATTTTTGGACTTAATTATGCCGAAAATTGTGCTTTAAATTTGCAATGCGTCGAAGTAGATGCCGCTTGTCAACAAAATACCGGGAGCATGACTATTACCGGTGCAAACGGCACACCACCTTATTCCTATACCATTGATGGCATCAATTACCAAAGCAGCAATGTCTTCAATAACCTGGCATCTGGAAATTATTATGTAACAGTGAAAGATGCGGCAGGAGAATTAAGTTCGTTGCCCGCAACGGTATATGATAAATGCCCGGTGGTAAGAGCGGTCTCCACAGGAGAAACATGTGGTAAAAATGATGGTACAATAACAGCCGCTGGTTTCAAAGGTACGCCACCTTACCAGTTTTCCATTGATGGTGTAGATTTTCAAACCAGTAATTTATTTGACAGTTTAAAAACAGGAAGTTATGTCGTTACGCTTAAAGATGCATTTGGATTTATGAACACTACTCATATAAACGTTGCAAACAGCTGTATGGCTATATCATCTTCCAGTAAGAATTCCACATGTAATAAAAGCAATGGAAGTATCGCTGTCACCGTTTCCAATGGCATACCTCCATACCAATACTCTGTTGATAGCATTCATTTTCAAAGCAGTAACATCATTAATAATCTTAGTGCCGGAAATTATCTTGTTACAGTAAAAGATTCTACCGGAGCAATGGGAACTGTAAAAGATACCATTTTGAACACTGCTGGTGCGCAGCCGGTTGTAACCGTTACTCCGGCAAGTTGCCTGAATGATGATGGAACTATAACGGCTACCAACATTGGCGGTATGGCGCCTTTTCTGTTTTCAATTGACGGAACAAATTATCAAAGCAGCGGTAAATTTAATAATGTTGACAGCGGAGCTAAATCCGTGTATATCAAAGATGGGAATGGTTGTGTTGCCTCCAGATCAACTACGATCCCGCTCAACGATAATTTACTCGTCGATGCCGGGGATGATGTCACTATTTGTGAGGGTAAAACGAAAAATTTAAATGGCTCAACAAATGGGATATCGTTTTCATGGTCTCCCTCTGGATTAAGTAACAATACCGTATTAAATCCAGAAGCATCGCCTTCAGTTACTACAAAATATTACCTGGCAGCCACAATGGGCGTATGTAACCATACAGATTCTGTAAATGTTTTGGTAAATTCCGCCCCTATTGCAGATGCTGGAGAGAATATAACCATTTGCTTTGGAAAATCAGTGCAGCTAGAAGGAAGCGGGGGAAGCCAATACCAGTGGTCTCCGGATACCAATCTCAATAATGCACAAATTTCTAATCCGCTTGTAATTCAACCGCCATCAACAGTTACTTATAGTTTGGAGGTAACAGATAAAAAAGGTTGTACATCACTAAAGTCTTCGCACATAACAGTTGCCGTTACTTCTCCTCTCAATATTTTTGCAGGAAATGATACTTCTGTACTAATAAACCAGTCTTTCCAATTGAATGCAAAGGATGTGAATAATACTGGCTTCTCAACTTATACATGGTCGCCGGCCGTTGGTTTAAATAATCCTTTTTTGAAAAATCCGGTCGCATTTATCACAAAAGATATAACTTATACGGTAGTCGCATCCACTCCGGAAGGCTGCGAGGGGATTGACAGCATATCCATAAAAATGTTCCAGGCTTCAGACATATTTGTACCAAATGCCTTTACGCCAAACCATGACGGGCTGAACGATATCTTGAAGGCAGTCCCGTTGGGTATAAAGGAATTCAAATATTTCGTTGTTTATAACAGGTGGGGGCAGCAATTATTTTTAACTGCTGATCCGGCCAAAGGCTGGGACGGCAGTTTTCACTCTGAACCGCAGGGGCAGGATATTTATGTATGGGAGAGTGTAGGAATAGATTATTTAGGAAAAGCGGTGAAGCGAAAGGGAACGGTAACTTTAATAAGATAATAGTGAAATAATCGATAATAAATTTGATTAAAATGAAAAAGAATCTCGTATTGATAATTTGCCTTTGGCTAATCTCAGCTTGCGATTTTAAGCCTGGAAGAGGCAGAAATAATGAAACTCCTGATAAAATATTGCAGCTAAGGTTAAAGCCGGTGGTTGGCGCTAGCTACGACTACAGGATTTCGAATGAAACAAAAACGGAATTTGATGCTGATAATGAAACAATCGAAAGCACCAACAAAACAGATTATACTGTTAACTACTCTGTTAATAAAGATTCCAGCGGAAACTTTTTGGTAGACATACAATATAAAAAGATTCACATTTATCAAAAGAAAAATGATGAAGAATCGGACTTGGACGCTGATAATACTGAATCCTCAGATCCGGTTGAGAGAATGCTTGCTGCTTTAAAAGATGCCAGGATCACAGCAACGATTAATCCTTCAGGAGAGGTTATGAAAGTAAGTGGATATCAACAAATTCCCGATCAGTTTCTTTCGCAGTTGAATAATATAGATCCCAACGCAAGAATGGCAGCCCAAAAGCAGTGGCAACAGTTAATAGAAAATAACCTGGTGAAAAAAAATATAGACCGGCTTTTTAAAATGTTTCCCGATTCTGCAGTGCATATGGGCGATAAATGGAAAATGGCTTATAAAGAAGCAGGCGATATTAATTTCGCAGTGAAAGATTTCTTCACCTTAAAATCTGTTGAAGACGGGAAAGCCATCGTAGAATCAAGCGGTCGTATCTCGACTGACAGTTCCGCTTCAGCCATAATGGGATACCAGGTGAATTCAAATTTGAAAGGCACACAGAAGGGAGAATATGAAATAGCCATTGGATCGGGAATGATGGAAAATTGCAAAGTGACAAGTGCAATAGAAGGGACATTGAATGTAATGGGCAGGGAAATTCCTGTCAGCATAAACATTGAAATTAAAATAAAAGGCAGTGAAAAAAGGTAAGATTAAACAGTACCCTTTACTAACGGGGTAGCCTCAATTAATAACCCGACGCTTCCAGATTGGGGAAAAACTTTTAGCGTTTGAAAACAAGAAGGAAATGCAATTTATACTACTTTGATTCTTTTGGCCACCTTAGTAAGAGATATTCATTCTCATAATTCAGGGATACTCTGATTCCAGGTACCGTTCAATTCGGTTCGATTATCGCGTATTTAGTTTCAACTGTCGAAAATATTTTGTAGTTAGTTATGTAAAATAAATTTTTGTGATGTTCTTAATGAATAAGTAGTTGGGTCTAAATCTTTTAACTGTTAAAATCAATTTTTATGAAAGTTTACATTGAGCCTAAACCAAAGGCTAGAATTGAAAGTGCCCCAATCGACCATTATGAAATTGAAAAGGACGGAGGAGGTTCAGTTGATAACAGGCGATATGGAACACAAAAGGAAGCTTATGAATCAGCGAAAAGACAGGGATATGATCCGGTTTTATGTGCGAGAGTCAGAGTTACAGATAAAGGTAATCCTGACCATTGGAGGAATTGCGGATAAGTATATCTGAAATCTGAGGAACTTCTGCCGTTAATGTCGACTCACAGAGAATCTTCAAATATGAAAGGATTGATTGGATTCAATTTTCGTTTCAAAAGATAATTTAGGCAACCTATAGAATGATACAAAATGGCGAAAAAACGGAGACTTCGTTCTGTATTAAGTCTCATGTTTTATTTGTATCACTTTAAAACGCTAAACACATCTTCCGTAAACTGGAGTCTTACCTCCGATCCTACCATCCAAACCGGCTTATGCTATGCCTACTTCTATGATGCCATCGGAAGAACCATTATGAAATACATACCCGGCAAAGGCAAAAATTATTTTGCCTATGACCTTTATAACAGGATCGTGATGACGCAGGATGCTAACCTCAGGCAAACCAACCAATGGGCTTTTGTGCTGTATGACGCACAAAGCAGGCCCTGGAGAAGCGGGATCATAACAACCACAACCGTAAAAGACAGTATTATAGCCCAGGCTGCCAGGAGCAGTGCTTACCCAACGCTAACCGGTACATACACGATTACCTCTGAAACCTACTATGATGATTATAGCTGGATCAGTGGTGGCGCCCCCAACAGCAGCCTCGTATCTACGTATATCAACAGCGCTAATTTTAATACCAATTACAATACCGCTCCTGACTATTCACAGTCAATTGTGGCCAGCAACAGGATAAGAGGCGTTGTAACAGGAACTAAAAGGATCGTCCTAAATACGTCTACTTATCTCTACTCGGTAAACCTTTATGACGACCATGGAAGAGTGATCCAGGTAAAGCAAACCAATTATACTGGCGGAACGGATGTACTTACGAACCAGTACAGCTTTACCGGCCGCACGATCCGCAGGCACCTCTATCAACAAAAATCCGGTGCTAATGCACAAACGCATACCCTCCTTACAAAATACAGCTATGATGCGGCAGGACGGTTAAAAAGTTTGATTAAAAATATAGACAGCCAGGGCGATAAAACTGTAGGCCAGGAAAACTATAATGAAATGGGGCAGTTACAGCAAAAAATATATGGTGCAAGCCTTGAAACCCAGAATTATACTTATAATGTGCGTGGGTGGCTCACTTCTATTAATAAAAGCTATACAGATACCTACAACAGCGCCGCCAATTACTTTGGGGAAGATATCTTTTATGATTACGGATTTACCAATAGCCAGGTTAACGGCTCTATTGCAGGCGTAAAATGGAAAGCCGCGGGAGATACGATTGCAAGGGCCTATGGTTTTACATACGACAATGCAAACCGTGTTACGAAAGCTGATTTTAGCCAGAATGTGCGCAATACTACTACCTGGAACAACGCTACCACCGATTTTTCAGTAAGCAACATCACCTATGATGGCGGGGGCAACCTACTTTCCATGAGCCAGAAAGGGCTAACCATAGGAAGCTCTGTAACTATAGATTCCTTAAAATACCAGTATTATTCCAACAGCAACCAGCTTCAAAAAGTAACTGATGCTGCCCCTTATACCTCTGTTGGACTTGGTGATTTCAGGGATACCGCCCTTGCTGCCGATGACTATGCCTATGATGTGAACGGCAATATTATCAAAGACTATAACCGGAAGATGCACACGCCTTCAAATGGCAACGGGGCGAAATATAATTTACTGGACAAGCCTGATTCGCTGGTCATCTCCGGCAAAGGAAGCTTCTATTATATTTATGATGCAGCCGGCAATACGCTTCGCAAACAGGTAGAAGATTATATAACCGGCACTACGAAAACTTACCTGTATCTGAATGGCTTTGTTTACCTCAATGATACCCTTCAATATGTTCAGACAGAGGAAGGCAGGATAAGATGGGCAAATAAAATAAACAGTACAACAGGTGCTTCCTACTATGCATTTGAATACGATTATTATTTAAGAGATCACCTTGGAAATGTGCGGACAGTATTGACGGAAGGAAGAGATAC
>Ga0070658_10002955_pt1 | contig 14083 bp, 10 predicted proteins | sample KBSC13metaG_FD_64664 | JGI IMG/M metagenome (GOLD analysis project Ga0070658, IMG submission 64664) | Corn rhizosphere microbial communities from Kellogg Biological Station, Michigan, USA - KBS C1-3 metaG | ecosystem: Host-associated > Plants > Roots > Rhizosphere > Soil ... | reverse complement strand
TGCTCTTGTTTGGTCTCACCAATACAAAGAATAGGCGTAATGCCATTGCGCACAGCAGCAGCAACTTTATTACGGATAGTATCTAGGTCTTCGCTAAAGTAAATGCGTCGTTCCGAATGACCAATAATAACGTAATGCACCAGGTCTTGCAGCATAGTAAAGCTAACTTCACCGGTAAAGGCACCTTCGTCTTTGAAGTACGCATTCTGTGCGGCTAGCTTGAACTTGCGCCTATCAATTTCCAAACTAAGAGGCTGCAACGTCAGCATGCTCGGGGCTAACACTACTTCTACCTCTCGGTGTACGGCAATGTGCTGATGCAAACGGTGCGCAAGCAAGCTGGCCTCATGCACGTTCAAGTGCATCTTCCAGTTGCCCACCACCATTGTCTTCATGTTCATAACGCTTATGGCTTATTGTATCACTTCTTATCCTGTAATGCCTCTACTCCTGGTAACTTTCGGCCCGCCATGAGCTCCAAGCTTGCACCACCGCCAGTCGAAACATGACCAAAGTACGGCACTAATCCGCGGTTCTCTATGTAGCCAACTGTATCGCCGCCTCCTACTACCGTGAAAGGTTTGTGGCCGAACTGCCCTAGCAGCGCTTCTATGACTAGTTCCGTACCGTGCGCATACGGTCCTACCGGCCCTTGCAGTCCATTTGTTTCGGTTACGCCCATGGTTCCATTCCACACGACCGTGTTAGCCAGCTGCACGCCACCAGCTATGAATGAGCCACTAAAGGGCCCGATGTCGAGAATCATCTCTTGCCATAATATATGGCTTGCTCGCGCCGGCGGACGGTGCGGATAATTTTCGATGTCTGCGATAACGTGCGCACTCCAGTCAACTATCCGAGTTGGTACAGACTTATCTACCTTGTGGGCCACAACCCCATCTCGTGGTATAGCAAAAATGAAGCGGCGTTTTTTGGCTTCAGCACGAGCTTTACGCAGTATGTCTTTGGCCACCGGCAAATCAGCTTTATCGTACAGGCTCTGCGCAACATCTATGCCTTCGGCCACTAGAAAGGTGTTAGCCATGGCGCCGCCTATAGCTACAAAATCGGCTAGTTCTATAAAGCGGTGTAGTATGTCTATTTTGTCAGCTATCTTCGCACCACCAATTATGGCGGCTAGAGGCCGCTCGGGCTTGTGCATGACATTAGTTATGGTGTCGACTTCTTTTTCTAGCAACAGTCCAGCTACACTTGGTAAAAAGTGTGTAACTCCTTCGGTGCTCGCATGTGCCCTGTGCACGACCCCAAAGCCATCTTGCACAAATACATCGGCGAGGCTGGCGAGCTGTTTGGCAAAAGCTTCGTCGTTCTTTTCCTCTTCCGCATGAAAACGCAAGTTTTCAAGCAGTAGTACCTCGCCATTCTGCAGTTTGGCAGCTGCCTTTTCGGCGCGGTCACCAACGCAGTCTGGCACAAACTCAACATCACGCTTTAAAAGCTCTTTGAGCCGTTTTGCAGCCGGAAACAAGCTATTAGCAGTGTCACTTGGTCCTGTTGGACGCCCGAGGTGCGCGCATATAATAAGCTTAGCGCCCCTACCCAGTAGATACTCTATGGTAGGCAGAGACTGCTTTATGCGGTAGTCGTCGGTGATTTTGCCCTTTTCGATTGGGACGTTATAGTCAGCGCGCAGTAGCACCACTTTGCCATGGACATCGATATCTCTAATGGTTTGCTTTGTGAACATTCCCACCCTGGTAGCTTATGTTAACCCTTGTGCTTAACTATAGCGTAAAAACAGCTATTCCAGAACCCTTACCTTAATTGTGTCGGTAGTGCCAACAACCCCTGGGTAACGACCAGAAGCCGTAACTACCACATCCCCCTTGTCGAGCAGTTTACTCTTGCGTAGCCAGTCAGTTAATTTTTGAGCAGCGAGCGCGTCTATAGGCCGCACATAACTCTTTACGTCATACACGATCGCCAGTTGCTGAGCAGTACGGACATCGCTAGTAACTGCTATGACTGGTATTTGAGATCGTCTGGAAGCTATTTGCAAAGCTGTCGCACCAGACTTTGTTTCGGCAACTATAGCCTTAGCTTCAATATTTTCAGCTAGGCTTATAACTGCTTTGCTTATAGATGCCTGACGACTATGATCTTCTTTGGCGGCATACGTCACATTTAATGGCGCATGCGCTTCAGTGTATACAATTACTCGCTTCATAACACTCACAGCTTCTATAGGGTAGTTACCGTTGGCCGTCTCGTCGCTGAGCATTACGCAGTCGGCACCTAGTATAACTGCCGTTGCCACATCAGAGACTTCCGCCCTGGTAGGCTCAGGCGCTTCAGTCATACTAAACAGCATCTGTGTCGCTACAATGACCGGCTTAGCTTGCTGCATGCAGAGACCAATCAGCTGACGCTGGACTATTGGCACCTGCTCTGGCAAGGCTTCTACTGCTAGGTCGCCGCGGGCAATCATCAGCGCGTCGGTTTCATCGACAATTTCCTGCATGTTTTCTATGGCAGCTTTAGTTTCAAACTTCACAATAAGCTTTGCGTTCATGCCGAGACTCCGCAGTAGCTTACGCATATTGCGTACATCTTCAGCCGATTGCACAAAACTTTGGGCTACGTAGTCTATGTCTTGCGAAGAGCCGTACACCAGATCTGCTCTGTCTTTAGCAGTAATAGTATCACCGCCAAAGTCCGTGTCGGGCAAGTTAATGCCCTTTCGTTTTATGAGTATGCCATTATTTTCCACACGAGCATACACAACACCTTCCTTGACAGTAGTAACCGTAGTACGAACCTTGCCGTCATATAAGTACAGCCGTTCGCCACGTTTTACTTTCTTTGACAAGTCATACTGCGTTGGCAACTGCCCGGTTTTTTTATAATCGGCATTGTACTTTAGGCTGATGCTCTGGCCTTCGTGCACATTCACAATGCCATCGAAATCCCCAAGCCGTATTTTCGGCCCCTGAAGGTCTTGAATTATGGCAATTGGCTTACCTAGCTGCTTGCTAGCTTTGCGTATCCATTCTATCTGTTGGGTTCGTTCTTCGTGCGTACCGTGGCTAAAGTTGAGCCGGATAGCGTTAGTGCCAGCAGCTATAAGCCCCAGAATTGCCTTATAACTATTGGTCGAAGGTCCGACTGTTGCAATTATTTTTGTCCGTTTGAAATTTTCTATCGGCACTTTCGGCGCCGTGTCTGTTAGATGCATTGTGTATTACCACCCTAAAAGTATTAGCACGTTACCACTAAGTATATAGCTACCCCCGTAAACATTAAAGGGATATTTATGACGCGAGATTGCTTAAGTGGACTACCAGCTAAGTACAGCCTGGTAAACTTCTACGTTCGTGTTTTGCGAGAGGGGGGTTAGGTTTTTGACCGCAAAGCCAGGGTTAGCTTTTTTGCCAGGTGAAACACATACTTGCTGCAGGTTGTTGGTAGTTGTTGAGCTTAGGTTAACCGTCACATAGTTATTATTGTTTGCAAACTCAACCGTCGCAGTAGCTGTGCCAGACTTAGGCTGCGAAACATATACTTCGTAGCAAGCCGTCACGTTGCCCTTCACGCCTTGCGTGTAAGACAAAGCTTGGCCCGGCGCTAAGTAGTTAACTGTTTTGGAGCCAACAAAGGAATAGGGCACGCTCGATTGAGCAATTGAGCCACCCTGCGCTAAGGTCGTATCCAAAACTGCGCTATTAGACACGCCGTTGGTGGCTGCATGTGAGTATTGCAGCACAAGAGCCCCTACCACACCTATACCTACGGCAACTAGTACCGGCATAACATAGTGCGCAAAACCTTTTTGGTTTAAGCTTAATAGTTTCATTTTAGAGCCTTTCTGTTGTTTTATACTGCTTGTGATTATCATCACGAGTTGTCTTCGTGTCAAACAAAAAAGCCCCGGAGGGCTTATGATTATTCTATATGGTGATCCCAAGGGGAATCGAACCCCTGTTGCCGGGATGAAAACCCGGTGTCCTAACCGCTAGACGATGGGACCGCAATATCCCACAAAATAATCTGATAAATCATAGCATAACAGAGGCGATATTGGAACCCTAAGCAGTCCAAATTTGCAATAAGGCATATAATTATTGTATGGACTGGTTCGAATTACGGTACATGCTTACAAGGTCAATATCACTTAACCCCACAATCCATAAGGCAACACGTACATATTTACACGAAGCTGCCGATTCTGGGTCATCTCGCTCGTGGCTTAAAGTGCCCATGATTTTGCTGGTATCTTTTCTTTTTATTTTTGCAGTAGTGAAGCTGTCCACCTTTTTCATCACCAGAGCATCTGGCTATTAAAATAAAACCTCCTGGGTGTTTGCCAGGAGGTTTTTAGAGATTGTTCTATCGAGCGGTCAGTCGGTGCTCTTCTAAACTGCTACCTTTATATCATACTTTTTACAACAATGCTAGTGTTTATCCACAGTTTCAACTGTGTATCAGTCCATGCGGCGGCGGAGAAACCAATAATAGCCAGCGGAGCCCGCTACCGTAACCCCAGCGAAGAGCGCAAGTACCGAACCAGCACCAGTACTTGGGAGCGCAGTAGGTTGCACAGGCGTCACTTGGGCCACGGTTACTATCTGCGGCTGGGCAGCCTTAAATTCTATCTTTCGTTCACATGCCGCCGCAGCTGGTGTTTGCACTTGTTGGCCATTTTGCTGCATAAAGTTTATTGCCACTCCCACTTCAAAACTTCCGTCTTGGGCAAACTGATGCATTTGGCCAATTACTTGGTTTGAATCAGTTACTGTCGTTTTGGCCGTTTGGTCACCCCAGTCAATAACAGCACTCTGGAAAGTAGCACCATTGGCTGCAAAGCTAAAGGCAGTAACTCTTATGGTGCGAGTGTCTCCGGTGGGCGCAATATCGAAGTTTGTACACATCGGTGCTGCCACTTGGGGCTTAGGAGCTGGCTTGGGTTGCACCGGTTTTGCTACTACCGGGTTGCCACAGCTACTAAGTATGGCAAACTGGAACACGCCGTTTTTCATAACTACAAAGGCATCGAGTGAGTCTTTCGTAAACGAAATATTTGGAGTACGTACATAAAAAGTAGTGCTGCCATTAGTTACTTTCGTACTACCCGCCATATTCAGCCTTCCAGCCGTTATAGCTCCGGTCGCTACTACATCGCCGCTATGAAATTCTGTCTGGCCGTTCTGCTGTACATCTGCATTCACCTTGACAGTTCCATCTTTGGTAACGGTGCCTGGCATAGCCGTAGTATCCATCGCGTGTATATCAGTGCTGGTTATACCGAACCTGCTGGCACCAAATATATCATGGATACTTTGGGCACTGTTCTGACCATCACCGTTATCGTACTTATGAATAAGATTATCGCTGCTGAGTGCACCACAGAACATAACAGCATTGTTGTCGCAGTTCACCGTTTTGTCGGTACCGGCGGATAGTGCACTAACCGCGGACGGGAACAGTAGTATTGGTAAGGTAGCCGCTGTGGCTAATGCTCGCTTTATAATTATCCGAAATTTCCGCGTCCTACTCCGTCGCATTGCAGACCTCCTTGCCGTTTTAGCCACCCAAGCTTTGTATTATCTTGATAATGTCACGCATTAACTGCACTAGTCAGTGGATTTTTTTACAAACCTGTTGCGTTATATACAAAAATCCCCTCCAGAAACCTAGAGGGGATTTTGCTTAGTTCCGAACGGTCAGTCTTGGCTCGTCAGATTTACTGGCGAGATAGGCGACGGCCCAAGAACAGGCGGTAACCAAAGGCACCAGCTGCAGCAACAACTGCAAATAGACCAGCTACGCTACCAGCACCAGTGTTTACCAACGTCGTAGGAGGCGTGGTAGTTGGTGGAGTGGTAGGAGGCGTAGTAGGGCAAGTAACCTTAGCCTTGAAGTTCACGAACTCAGTCGTAGAACCATTCAAGGTGCCGATGTTAACACCACTGGTTGTAATAGTGTCGGGCAAAGCCTTGATAGGGTTAGCCTTGTCATCGAACAACTCAGTAGAACCGCTTACGAGGCTCTGGGTTGCACCAGAACTTAACGTAACAGTCGTAGTGTCAGTAGTACCTGAAGTACCACCAGCGTCAGTAGTTGCAGTAGCAGTACTTACACCACCGGTGCTTGGCAAAGTTACCTTTAGAGTAACGTTATTTAGACCGGTAAACTGAGTATTACTCAGCATCATACTGTACTGAACAACGTCGTTACAGGTTGCGCTGGTGTTATTACCATACGCAGTACCTTGAGTTAAGTTCTTAGCCTGGTAAGTATCGCCGCCAGCGAGCGTACCAACACCTGCAGCAAAAGCGGGTGCAGTAAAAGCAAGCAGAGGGGCAACAGCTGCAGTAGCAGCAATCTTAGAAAGTTTAGACATAATGTCCTCCTTCTTAAAGTTAGTAGTTTGGTGAAACGCAAACTAGGTAGGTATGGGACTTTAACTTGGGAAGTGCACGAGCGCTAGGGGAGACCTGGAGGGGTCAACCTTCGCGCTCGCGCACCACCAACTACTTCTACTCCTTTCAGTCCGGAAGGACTGCCGCTATGGCCGGGTTGGGTAGGTGATTGCGAACGTTTCGCTCTTCACGTCGCTGGCTGACCCGAGGGTCGCGGTGAACGTGGCCGTCATGGAAGACGGCTGTGAAGCGTCGTTCGGCGCCCAGAGCTGCAGGCAGAGTGTGTTGTCGCCAGCCGCAAGGCCAGTAAACGTCATGTCACTCTGCAGAGCTCCGCCGGAACAGTCGGAGACTGCACCGATACCGGGGTCCACCGTGAGTTCGCCACCAGCGTCGCTGGCGTGGACTGTCACGTTGAACTCACCAGAGCTCATGCCCGCAGGGATCTGATTCAGTTGCGTGAGGCTCGTGATCAGAATCGACTGCGACGACGGCGGCGGCTGGCTCGGTGAGCACAGCACTTCCGCTTCCGCCCAAGAGCTGGCGTTCGACGTCGCGTTGGCGGCGGCGAGCGTTTGCACCTTGGTGTGCAATTGCGACAGAATCGAGTTCTTCGCATTTGTCACAGCGCTTACTTTCGTGTTTCCGTAGGCAACGGCTTTGGCCGAAGCCTGACCGAGACCTCCGGCTCGTGCACTCGCACTTGCTTGACAGGTGTTGTCTGCATTGTGCTGCTGCACGGACACGCTGACGCTCGACGTCGACTTGGACGTGACCGACACCGCCGCCTTGAAGATGAAGTGGGAAGCCCACTGCACCTTCGCAGTGATGATGCGCCGTGCCGGCGGCGGGGACTTGAGCAACTTGATGGGGTTGTGACAGTCCGCGCCGGTCATGCCGCCACCAATCTTGATGTAACCAGTTGGTGAGGCACTGCTCTTGCAGACGTGCAAGTTGTGGTCCTTCTGATACCAGAACCCACTGTGCCCAGCCCAGTAACCGCCGTTGTACGCCGTCTTGACCCAGAAGCAGTGGTGCTGCGCCTTGGCCTTCTTCTCGTTGAACGAGAAGTGGGTGTACACCAGGATGATCTGATTGAGGCTGTTGCGGCTTGCGGCGTAGGCCGAGTCAGATTCCTGATCGGTCGCTTGAGCCACGGACGGCGGGGAGAACGTGGTACACGTCTCCGTGCCGTTGCTGTCAGTGCTACACGTGGTGTCCGCAGACGCCGGAAGGGCGAAGGCGAACATGGCTGTAATCGCCGCGAGGACGACCACACCGAGATTGCTGAGCCGCTTCATGGTCTTCTCCTCTCGTGGCGACTCGTGAACGAACCGGAACTTGCTGAGTTGACTCATGGCTCCCTCCTTAATGGGGATGCCTACGCGTCGGGAATTTCCCGGCTGCGTTGCCGACATCCCCAGAAGGGAGCGACATTGCTGCAAACGAACTTGTCATTTGCAATAAGTCGCGCCCTTCATGGAAGGAAAGCGTATTGAAGTAGTTGATGGCCGGTCTAAAAACTACGAGCGCATACATGCGCTCAAGTAGGTTAAAGAACCGTACCTATCTAGTTTGCTAAATAGTGTTACCTTATTTAACAAATGTATCGACCGAATTGTTAAATAGCACCACCCGATGTGCTTTCCACCTCACATCTATGGACTAAGCAACATAGTACCACAACTACCTCAAATTGTCAATAATAACACAAGCATTTTACTATTTTGGCAATAGCGCTTATGTTTTAGCAGTTTCTTTAGATTTTACAGGGGTAGTCTTGCCTGCTGAAGCCAGTTTAGTCTTGCTAAATACGAAACCGAAGGTACTGCCCTTGCCTTCTTCACTTTCGAATATAACTGCTCCGCCCTGGGCCACCACGACCTTCTTAGCCATAAACAATCCTAGCCCAGTACCATCTGGGCGGGCCTTACGGGCATTACCGGCACGGTAGAACTTGGTAAATAAGTGGTGCTGTTCATGCTTAGGCACACCTATACCATCGTCTATAACGCGCATTTCTACGGAAGCCGGCGTTTCACTTAGCTCAACCTTTATATGGCCACCTTGTGGCGTGTAGTACACGGCATTATCTATAAAGTTCATAACTACTTGGCGCGTCTTAGTTTCGTCCAACATGAGCATCGGGAATTCCTTCGGCTTGTCATAGCTAAGTGTCAGCTCCTTGCTCGCGGCGCCCTTCTGTAGCTGCTCGACTTCTTCTTCAATCATATCGGCTAGATTTACCTGTGCAGGCTCTATAACGAACTTGCCGGTTTTAAGCCTAGACACGTTCAAAAGGTCGGCAATCAAAAACACCATGCGCTGGCTGCTGTAAAATGACTGCTCCAGCAGTTTCTTCTGCGTATTGTTCAGCTTGCCAGCATCGCCTTCCAACACCATACTTATATAGCCTTTCACGCTTGTTAACGGCGTGCGGAGCTGATGCGAAGCCATGCTTATGAAGTCATCTTTGGTGTCATCGAGCTCTTTCAGGTGCTCATTGGCCCTACGAAGCTTCTTAGTAGCTTCATCCACTTTAGCCTGTAAGGTTAGGTTGAAGTTTTCTATTTCCTCAAACCTAAGAGAATTTTCAACGGCAATCACCAATTCATTAGCTATAATCTCGAGCAAGCGTATATCATCTTCCGTAAAGGGATCTCCGCTCCGCTTAGGCCCGAGAAGTATTTCGCCAGCTTCTGGCGCATTATAATCCAGGCTGGGCACCAGGCGCACGACAGTGGCCACATCGTTATCATTGAGCGTTTCAGCCAGGGTCCGGTCTTTATCCTCTAAATAGTCGGTCACGATCACCTTTTGGCGAGTATGCACTAGCTGAGGCCGTAAGGTAGTTAGGTTTATGCCTTTAAATCGGCTATTGTGGTTACCAATCAAACGCTGGGGCGCATAGTTTGTTTTACTAATGACACAAAGGCAATCTTCTACTTTAAGGTTAGCGAGGATGATGTTCAGACTCTTTTTAAGTAGTGGGGCAAGATTAACCTCGCCGACTAGCACCTTGTTGAGCTCGTCAAGGAAAACTTGCGGTTCATAGGCGTCTTTATAAAAGACCTTGTTGGAAAGGCGATCGAAGAAAAGTTTTATTTTTTGGAAGGAAAAGGCTAAAAGTAACGCAAGTGCCGTGTAGGTAGCTTTCGACCTGGTATCGATAGTATTCGCATTACCGAATAGCATAGATGATATGCCAAACACGGCAACTGAATAGACAGTACCCATGAAACCAAGAGTGAGCAGGTACGCAACACCGCGTGCCGCTGCTCGACGGATGTCAAACAGACGATGTTTGACAATAGCATAGGCCATGGCACCACTAAAAATAAGTGTATACGTAGGCCCTAGAGGTATAAGCGAGCTATTATGAAACAGCACCACAAAAACGAAATTAGTAAGGAATATTAGTCCAAAAGTGCCGGCTAAACCGAGCAATACAAAACGGAGTTGCATGCGCAGATTACCGGTCGCCGTACGGTATTTACTTACGAGGTTCCAGATACCGCCCCCCAAAAAAGCCACCACTAATATGACGAAGAAAAGTATGCCTGGGTTTGGCTGCGGTGAAGCGTTTCCACCGGTAAGCGATAGGCTTTTGAATACAGCAGGCGTAAGTGTAAGGAGCATGACAATCAGGGTGTATACAAGTGCCCAGTTCCGAAGCTTACCCGAAGCCTGCAGTGTGTGTGAAGGGAAAGTAGTAAATGTCAGGTAAACTGCTAGGCACAAAAAGGCAGCACAAAAAAGCACTAAGCGTATCCAGGTCAGCTGCGGCAATAAGACTGGATGAACTGACATGTAATTAACTGCTGACCAGGCTACAAAGCTGCAAGTAAGTATAAAAAATAGACGGTTCGTAGCACTCTTAGGGTTCTTTGTATACACTACAAAGCCCAAGAGAGCATTAACCACACTTGCCAATACCAGGGCGCTAACTTCAAACATATATTTACAGCGTGAGTATTACACGCTAATGCTTATATTGTACGGTACTTTAGGACTTTTCTACCCACTTTTGTTTCGTACCGGGTGCAAAATAACGAGGGTGACCGTTAGGCCATAGTTCTATCTTTATGAGCTCTTCAGACATCTTACTCTTCGACACTTCAGCAAACTCTGAGCTTTTTTCAATAAGGCTTTTACGGATAGCGCGCAAGGCTTTTTCGGCAATTTGAGCAGTTACGCCCACTCCTGGCTGCAACTCAATATTAATAAGCAAGAACTGGTTGTGGTGGATATCTGTCTTGGTAGCCATGGTAAAACGCTCGGTAAAATAACGAACAAGGCTGGGCTTGATAAGTGCTTCCTTTATAAATTCTGGGTAGATGTTAAGACCGTGCAAGGTAACCGATAGGTCGGCTCGCTCGTACACAAACACGAAAGGATGATTTTTATTTATGTGCTTGAGTAATTTTGTCCTACTTATCTCGGCATCGAGGTTAATACCATATTTTGCCATCAGATTTGCAATGTGGTCGTAGTGCAACACACCACCATGGTCGCCTATGGCATACCGGATAAGGGGCATGGCACTATCACCGGTCAGCAGCAGCTCACCATCTACTTCCTCAAATTCTATAAAGTCCGGGTTGAATTGGGCTAAAGTGGGAGTTTTCTCTATTTGTCCAAAGAGTTCACGGTATAAAAGCGGGTCTTCAATCGCTAAGCGCCGAATGAGAATGCTTAGCGGCGTCTCATAAGCCATAGCACCTATATCTGCAGAGCCGTAAATATTCATGGTGTCGAGCAGTGGGTTTTGTACGCCCGCTTGCTCACAGAGATAGTTACGGAAAGTTTCCGTAAACGCTTCGGCGGCAAAGAAGAGCCTGACGTGCAGTTTCTTCAAATCAACACCTTCGCCCGCCGCTTCATCAACTAGTTGCTTCACGAAAGGAGGATAGCCAACGATAATAGTCTGGTCAAAACTTGGTGCCAGTTTGCGTAGCGCTTTAAATATCTCAACTTTGTTATAGCCTGTGGGAAGAATAGATACCGGAGCGCCCATGTTCTGAGCAGCCATTTGGAACGCACGGTAGGTAATGATGCCGCCAATCCAGATGCCCATACCAAAGCCCAGTATTACGAGTGTGCGTCCTTTCCCGTACGAAGAATAGCGCAAGTAATTTTCAATAGTATGTGAATACTGTTCGCTCAGACTCTCACTACGCGGAAAATAATATGGTTCGCCGGTAGACCCAGAAGTTGCGCAAAAAATCATAAGGTTTTCTAGGCTATTTTTCCATACTAAATCCTCAAGTCTATTTGGCACTAAATAGGTTTTTTTACTTGTTATTGGTACCCGAAGTAAATCATTTGACTGTTTTATAGTGGCGGCATCAACTCCGTTATCGCTTAGGAATTGCTTATAGGCCGGCAATTCACGTGCTGCCTTATGGAATAACTCCAAGCTAGGCTTACTGGGCATGTTGACCTTCCTGGATACGTTTACAAGCAATTTCATCAGCTACACGACTTGTGGGCCGCTGCTCACGTTCAGCGGTTTCAAATATAGTTACCATAGTTTGTTCTATAGCTTTGGTACGTTCCACGACGCGCTCCTTACTGAAGCCACCATCTTCTAGCTCATCGGCAACATATATGAGACCGCCGGCATTAGCAATATAGTCAGGAGCATAGAATATACCTTTCTCGGCAAGCCGGTCGCCAACTTTCTCTGAAGCAAGCTGGTTATTGGCGCCACCAACTATAGCCTTACAGCGTAAGTCCGCAATATTCTCGAGCGTAAATTCGTTACCGAGGGCGCAGGGTGCGTATATATCTACCGTCTGTTTATAGATATCCTCGTTGGCGACCACAATCGCCTTTGGTAAGTTCTCTTTAAGCTGCTGGCAAACTTCTTGATTGATATCCGAAATGTATACTTCACCGCCGGCTTCGGTTACAAGTCGAGCTAGTTCACCGCCAAGTTTGCCAACTCCTTTTATCGCAACCGTTCTACCATTAAAATCACTGCTACCGTATAACTTGGTTAACGCCGCTTTCATTGCATAAAACACTCCCAGGGCTGCCGTTTTGCCAGTCGTCATACCGCCTCTATCGGCATCGGTAAGGCCAAGCATGTGCGAGGTATGGTTACCCATAAGCACCACATCATCATCGGTTATACCAACATCTGTACCTGTTTTAAATAATCCTTTTAGCTTCTCTACAAGACGTGCATAGGCCCGTAAGGCGGCCTCCCTCTCAAGCCTTGGGCTGTCTATGATGACTGCCTTACCTCCGCCGTAAGGAAGGTTTGCGAGTGCACACTTGTAACTCATAGCCTTTGAAAGGTTCAGTACATCTTGGAGAGCTTCCGCGTCGGAGTTATATATTTTCATACGGGTACCTCCGAGCGCAGGACCGAGATTAGTATTATGTATGCCAATATATGCCCTTAAACCACTCGCTTCGTCGGTGAGCGTCATGACAAACTCATGGTTGTCAAATTCGCTAAATTTACGAATGTTGGTTGTTTCCACTTTACCAGCATCAAAATCATTCATAGCTTGCTTAGATGGAGCTTTTGTTGTTTTTCTTTTATTTTATCCCTAACATAAGCATAATATATCTTATTGCTCAATGCGAATTTTTACTGACACAAACTTTATAAAATATACTTGAATAAACCCATGAAGCTAGAAGACCAGTTATTGCCCATACTAGAAGTAGCCCGGTATGCCCCATCGGTGCATAACACTCAGCCGTGGCTAGTTAAGCTTAATTCTCCAAGCACACTGCAAATAACCTTAAACGAACAGCACAAGCTGCAAGATGGCGACCCGACAGGCCGACAAACTACCATCAGTCTCGGCATATTCGTGGAAGCAATAGCAATTGCAGCATCTAATGTCGGTTTTGAGTTGGCGTCAACTGAGCTAAATGATAGGGGCACTTTGCTTCACTTTAAGGAGGCGAATGTCCAGAATAATTCCCAACTTATCAACTTACTGCGTACGCGTTGTACCGACCGCAGTATCTATAGCGAAGCACTCATCGACAATAATATAAGCCAAAAACTTGAAGCCGTAAGGGAGAGTCATGGTGTCAGTGCCAAGGTAGTAACCAATAAGAAAATCATCGATACCATAGCTGACCTGACAAGCAAAGGTATAGGCGTGGCGCTAAGTAGCCCAGGTTTTCGTAAAGAGCTCAGTCACTATCTAAAACTGCCAGGGTCACGAAAAAGACGCGGAATTGCGGTGCGCAGTCTGTATATCCCGTTACTGATTGAGCTGTGCGAACCTTTCCTAATGAGACTGGGCAAGGGGCTCAAAGCAGAATCAGCACTTGAAAAGCGGCGGTGGCAATCGGCAAGCGGAGTAGTGTTACTTCTAGGCGACGGAGACATGCCCAAATACTGGTTTGAGGTTGGGCGTATGTATTTGCGTGTCAGCCTAGAGATAGAAGCATTAGGTTTAAGCCAAGCTACGTCGGCAGCCATTGTTGAAGCCTCTAATTACCATGAGGACATCGAGGATGCTCTGGGTACCAACCAACGCATCCTCGCACTTATCCGTATCGGTAAAGGCAGTTCCCGCAGGCACTATTCACCACGCGTGAGTGCTCAAGACTTGCTTACATAGAACCGACTGCTCGGTGTAGTACTTTGGTGTGACGTTTATGGGCACGCTTATATTTTCGCGTCTTATGGTCAGCAAGCAGTTCTTTTTCGAGCGATATGACATACC
>Ga0070658_10002954_pt1 | contig 14085 bp, 16 predicted proteins | sample KBSC13metaG_FD_64664 | JGI IMG/M metagenome (GOLD analysis project Ga0070658, IMG submission 64664) | Corn rhizosphere microbial communities from Kellogg Biological Station, Michigan, USA - KBS C1-3 metaG | ecosystem: Host-associated > Plants > Roots > Rhizosphere > Soil ... | reverse complement strand
TTGAGAGCGCGCATGCGGTCGCCGAGGCGATCAAACTTGCCCCGAAGATGGGGAGGGATCAGATTCTGATGGTGAATCTCTCAGGCCGCGGCGACAAAGACATGGGGATTCTGGCGCGCGAAATGGACCTCCGTGGGACAGAGGTTAAGGGGTAAGCACGATGCCAATTCAGTTCAGCAAGAAGCCTGGCCTGGTCGCGTACCTGACCGCCGGCGATCCCGACCTCGCAACGACCCGCGATATTGCGCTGGCGGCCATTGATAACGGGGCCGATGTGATTGAGCTCGGAGTTCCGTTCAGTGATCCCCTGGCCGACGGGCCTGTGATCCAGCGAGCCAGCGAGCGGGCTGTGGCCCGCGGCGTACGGCTGTCGGACGTGCTGGGCGTCGCGCGGGAGCTGCGCAAGGCGCGTCCGCAGTGCGGGATCGTGATGTTCTCGTATCTGAATCCGGTAATACGCATGGGCCTCAGGTCGTTTTGCGCGGCAGCGAAAGAAGCGGGCGCCGATGGAGTCCTGCTGACCGACATGATTGTCGAGGAGGCGGACGAGTATCTGGCCGAGATGCAAGCGAACGATCTTGCCCCGGTTTTTCTGGCAGCGCCGACCAGCCCCGACGCGCGGCTCAAGGCGATTGCGGAAAGGTCGAAGGGCTTTGTGTACGCGATCTCTCGCGTGGGTATCACCGGAACGCAGCAGAATCTCGCGGACGACGCGGAACAGTTGGTCGGTCGCCTGCGTGCGTTCACGAGTGCCGCTGGGCTGCCGATTGCGCTCGGGTTCGGCATCTCGAATGCGGAGCACGTGAAGACCGTGGGGAAATTTGCGGATGCCGCAGTGATCGGCAGTGCGCTGGTGGCGCTGATTGAGAAGTCGACTCCGGCTGAGGCGCCCGTGGCGATTGGCAACTTCATTGCGGGGCTGCGCGTATGAGGCTACGGTGTTCACAGTTCGCGGTGCTGCAACAGCCCGCCATTTATCATGGAGCCTTCATAAGTATTCCCAGGCGGCCGTATCGGCGCCGCTGTGAGCGAAGGACTAAGGCGACTGAAATGGATATCTCCGACTGGAGACAGAAGATCGATGAGTTGGATGAGCAAATCGTGCAGCTCATCAGCAAGCGTGCGGAGGCGGCAAAGGCAATAGGCGAACTGAAGCGACACTCGGATATGCCGGTGTATGAGCCCGGACGAGAGCAGGCCGTCTTTGACCATGTGCGCCGGGTAAATCCGGGTCAATTGCCCGATAGCGAGATACTGCACATCTACGAACGCATCATCGACGTGATGCGCTCTCTTCAGCGGCGAGACCAATAGCCGCGGATTCAGACTTCAGAACCAAAGGATGCGGACAGACGCAATGATCGTAGCAATGCAGGACGACGCCAACGAGCAGCACATCCAAAACGTAATTGAGCGGATGGTAGAGCTCGGATTCAACGTGCACCGGACCACCGGAGCGCAGCAGACGATTCTTGCCGGTGTAGGCACTCCGGCACACTTCGACGTGGTCGAGTTCAAGGTGCTGCCCGGTGTACATGATGCCTACCGCATCTCATCGCCGTACAAGCTGGCCGGACGCAGCTTCCGGCCGGAGGGCACCATCATCACGTTCAAGAATGGCGTAGTGGTTGGCGGGAAAGAGATCGTCGTCATGGCGGGTCCGTGCTCGGTTGAATCGCGCGAGCAGATTCTGGAGAGTGCAAAGCTCGCGGCGCAGGCAGGCGCAAAGTTTCTGCGAGGCGGCGCATTTAAGCCACGCAGCTCGCCGTACAGCTTCCAAGGCATGGGCCTGGAAGGACTAAAGCTGCTGCGAGAGGTCGCCGATGCAACAGGCCTTCTGGTAATCACTGAGGTGATGGAGATCTCACAGATCGAGCTCATGCTGCCGTTCATCGACTGCTTCCAAGTGGGTGCGCGGAATATGCAGAACTTCAATCTGCTGCGCGAACTGGGGCACACGCGAACCGCCGTGCTGATGAAGCGGGGCATGTCGGCAACCATTGAGGAAGTGCTGCTTTCCGCCGAATACATTTTGAGCGGCGGGAACTACGATGTGATGCTTTGTGAGCGCGGAATCCGCACTTACGAGACGTACACGCGTAACACAATGGACATCTCGGCTATCCCGGTGCTGCAGAAGCTGACGCATCTGCCGGTGATGGCGGACCCCTCGCACGGTGTTGGCATTCGCGATCTGGTGCCTCCCATGGCACTGGCCTCGGTGGCAGCCGGAGCCGACGGTCTGCTGATGGAGATGCATCCCAATCCGGATAAGGCGATGAGCGACGGTGCGCAGACGCTGCATCCGGACCAATTGACGAAGCTGATGGAACAGCTGCGCGAGCTTGCTCCTGTGATCGGGAGGACCGTCGCCTAAGAACATGATGCGCCGCATCCTCATCGTCGGAACTGGGCTCATTGGTGCATCGGTGGGCCTTGCTCTGCGCGAGAGTGGATTTGACGGAGACATCATCGGCACGGGACCCACAACTGAAACATTGCGAACGGCCCAGAGTATGGGTGCGGTCGATTCCTGGCTGAGGAACAATGAGGCAGACCTCGTCGTGCCTACGGTGGATGTCATCCTGCTTGCCGGGCCCGTAATGTCGATCCTGGACTGGATGCAACGGCTCGCTCCGCTGCTTGATGAGCGACATCTCGTAACGGATGTTGGCAGCACAAAGGTACAAATTGCCGGGTTGGCGCAGAAGTTATTCAACGGTCCCGGCAAAGCCACCTTCCTGCCCGGACATCCGATGGCAGGGAAGGAATCGGGTGGTCCGGTACTGGCGGAGGCGAAGCTGTTTCAGGGTGCCATGTGGCTGTTTACTCCCATTCCGAGCAGCAACGCCGCGGATCTGGAATCTGAATGGCGTCTGTGGGTGCAGCGCTTTGGCGCGCGCACCATGGACATCGCGCCGAGGCGCCACGACGAGATCTGCGCATGGGTGAGCCACTTGCCGCAGATGGTCGCTACTGCGCTCTCTGCGCTTTTGGAAGACACGTTCGCCACAGACGCCACTGGGCGCGAGGAGATTGCCGCGATTGGCGGCCGTGCACTGCGCGAGATGACTCGTCTCGGCGCAAGTCCGTACAGCATGTGGCGCGATATCGCGATGTCGAACGACTTCAGCATTGCTGAGACACTCCACGCTCTGGAGCAGCGGCTGGCACACATCCGCGAGAACCTGAAGACTCCTGAGCTTCGCGAGCAGTTTCGCCTGGCGAACGAGTTCCGCATGAAGCGTGACTAGCCGCCCAATCAAGGGCAATTCGAAGCTGTACCATCAGATCTGTGGCCACCGAACAAACTCCTATTCTGACGTTAGCGGATGTGGTTGCCGCGCGTGAGCGGCTTCGCGATTCCATCTACTACTCTCCGTGTCCGCATTCGCAGATGCTCTCCGCACTCACCGGTCAGCAGGTTTATCTGAAGCTTGAGAACCTGCAGATGACCGGAAGCTTCAAGGAGCGCGGCGCGTTGAATCGAATTGCTGTCCTGACGCCGGAGCAGGCATCCCGCGGGGTTATCGCCGCCAGTGCTGGAAATCATGCCCAAGGCGTGGCGTACCATGCGACCAAACGTGGTATCAAAGCGCTGATCGTGATGCCCCTGACCACCCCGTTGGTTAAAGTAACGGCGACACGTGAGTTCGGTGCCGAAGTGCTGTTGCACGGGGCGAATTACGACGAGGCCTTTGCGGAGGCGATGCGGCTGTGCGATGAACAGGGACTGACCTTCATTCATCCCTTCGACGATGCGCACGTGATGGCAGGGCAGGGGACGATTGGGTTGGAACTGCTGGAGCAAGTGCCGCAGCTTGAGGCCGTAGTTGTGCCCATCGGAGGCGGCGGGTTGATTGGCGGGGTGGCCTGCGCGATCAAGGAATCGCGGCCCGACGTGCGCGTGGTGGGGGTGCAGACCTCGCGCCTTCCTTCGATGGCAGCTGCGGTGGAGGCGCACCAACCGGTCACATTGGAGCCCGCGACTACGATTGCAGACGGCATCGCCGTGCGACGTGCAGGAAAGCTGACACTGCCTGTCGTTGAGAATTACGTGGACGAGATTGTCACAGTCGATGAGGATGAAATCGCATCGGCAATCCTGATGCTTCTGGAGCGCGAGAAGACCCTGGCAGAAGGGGCAGGAGCTGCTGCTCTGGCTGCGCTGCTGCAGTACCGCACGTCTCTCAAGGATGCCCATGCAGCGGTGCTGGTGTGTGGCGGCAACATCGATGTTACGTTGCTCTCACGCATCATCGAGCGAGGCCTGGTACAGGATGGCCGCCTCATCCGCCTGCGGATTCATCTCCTGGATAAGCCTGGCGCGCTACACGATCTCACTCGCTTAATTGCGGAGTACCGCGCAAATATCGTAGACACGCTGCACAACCGCGCGTACTACGGCGTGAACCTCGGGGATACGGTCATCGACATTACGATGGAAACCCGCGGGCGCGATCAGGTGACGCAGCTACTCGATGCACTGACGGCGGCAGGATACCGGCACAGCCGCGTGCTCTAACGTCATGAGGCGAGCCGCCCCATAAGACCGCGATCCGGCATCGCGACCGGAAGTCCGGAGCCGATGTGTGCGAGGGCCTCAGCCGCGCGCGCGAATTCCAGCGCGGGCCGAAAGGCACCCCGATCGAAGGCGCGATGCGCTTGATCCAAAGCTCGGGTGAATAAGTCCTTAACGACCCTGCGCTCAGAAGGCTCATCCTCTTCTTCCCAGTGCTCTTCCGCCCGGCGCATCAGGGTTTCGAATTCCATCGTAATTGCGCACTCAAGATCGGTGTTGACCAAAGCGGTGCTGGCATGGCTCGGCGCCAGGGCCGCGAAGCATACATGCTCGGCGGCTCGAAGCAGGCTGGCGGCGTTGCGGGAGTGTCCGGCCTCAAGCTGCTGTTGAGCCAAGCCGGTAAGTGCCGCCACATCTACAAAGGGCGAGCCCGCCAATGCGCCTTCGAGAATCTCGATCCGTCCGAGGTGTTCGTATGCGCGCCGCAGATCGTTGACTGGATGATGTACGAGGTTTTTCGCCGCTTTCCGCGCGGTCTTCTTGGCATCTTGTTTCGTCGGCATGAAATCGGCCTGTCCGGAGGGAAATACCCATCAGTTGAGATGGCGGACGGAGAGAGATGGTTGTGTGGCTTCGGAATCTGCCCTAGAAACCGGCGTCCTGCCTCCCGCAAAGGGGTGCCCACGGCATAATCAAGGATAGGCTCAATCGCTCGCGCCTGGCAGCGGTGCGTCGGTTTGGGCCAGATCTGAGGCAATAATGAAACAGCATCACCGACAGTCCGGCCCTGCATCCGCGTCAACGCAAAGCGCTGAGCCGAAGGGCGAACGCCTGCAAAAGATACTCGCAACGGCGGGTGTTGCCAGCCGGCGCAAAGCAGAAGAGATCATCCTCGCAGGGCGTGTGCAGGTCAACGGTCAGGTAATCACAGAACTTGGAACGCGCCACGATCCCGAGCGTGACCATATAAAGGTGGACGGAAAGCTGCTGCATGGGCCAGAGCGCCGCCGGTATTACGTCCTTAACAAGCCGCGGGGCTATGTCACCACTGTCGATGATCCCCAAAACCGGCCCACCGTCATGGACCTGATGAGAAGCCCGAAGCGCGGTCCTCGGCCCGAGCATGTTCGTACGTATCCGGTTGGCCGGCTGGATTATCTGTCCGAAGGTCTCCTGCTGATGACTAACGACGGCGAATTGGCCAACTCATTGTCCAAGGCATCTGCGGGGGTGGAGAAGACCTACCTGGTCAAGGTTAGCGGTGTTCCGGATCCGGCGGGTCTGGAGCAGATCCGTCGCGGTATCGCGATTGACCGAGGACGTCTGAATGACGTTCGCGCGGGTCGCCGTGACCGAATCGTGACCGCGGCGGCTAAAGTTGAGCTGGTCCGCGGAGGTGAGAATCCCTGGTACGAGGTGACACTTACCGAGGGGCGAAATCGGCAACTTCGTAAAATGTTCGAGGAGATTGGCCACCACGTAGAAAAGATCCGTCGTATAGGCTACGGAGCTTTGCGGCTGGATGTGCCGCCAGGAGAGTTCCGGGAACTCACTTCGGGCGAGGTAATGGCGCTGGAGCGTGCTTCAAAGGGGTTGAAGGTAGTCCCTAAGAAGAAGTTGCCCGAATTTGCTCAATTGAAATCTCCGTCTCCCAAGCGCCGCCGATAACTCGAAAGTGGGTGTTCCAGGCGACAGGGAAGTATGTTGCTGCCCCGGCATCTGGCGTAAATTCGGCATTGACGAACGTGCCTCTATGGGCCTAGAAATACCCTCGGTTTTTTAACACGGCGGTGCAAGACGAAATGCGGCTTCATGCATCCAAATAGAACGTGTCGTTGTGGAGCATCCGGTGATATCGTGCATGGCATTTCCGAGTAATAAGTGCTTCGGCGCTACACCACCGTTGTGGACGAAATCCGTTGTGAATTCAGTATGCACTCGGGTTACTAGCTGACATAAACAGACCCGTAGGGCCAGTAAAGGAGTAAAGGTAAAGTGGCAATTGAAAAAGGTACGTTTGGTGCTGGATGTTTTTGGGGCGTTGAAGCCCGGTTTGCAGAAATGCCTGGTGTACTGGATACAGCCGTTGGATATGAAGGAGGAGAGCTGGAACATCCGACCTACAAGGAAGTTTGCACAGATCGTACCGGGCATGCTGAGGTGGTCGAAGTGACCTTCGATCCATCGCGCCTCTCCTATGACACGCTGCTCGACACCTTTTTTGCCATGCACGATCCGACACAGGTCAATCGGCAGGGACCAGACTGGGGGTCTCAATACCGCAGCGTAGTCTTCGCTCACAATGACGAGCAGTTGATGCAGGCCAAGGCAAAGATTGCAGAGCTGAATGCGACCGGTGCCTATCGCAAACCGCTCGCGACACAGGTTGAGCCGGCAAGGACGTTCTGGAAGGCAGAGGAATACCACCAGCGCTATCTAGAGAAGCGCGGCATGGTGCACTGTCACATCTAAGAGCAGAGAAATCGAACAACACAGCGGAGGACGAGCACAGGTGCTCTCGTCCTCCGTTTCGCTTTAAGTTGTAAGGGACTACAGAACTCTGGCTAGCGTCAGCGCAAACAGACCCTGCCCGTCCGTGAATGTTGCGGATGGGTGGAAGCCGGAAGATGAAAGCAGTTCAGCCACACGATTTTCGGTGAATTTGTAGCTGTTCTCGGTATGGATCGTCTCTCCAGCTCTAAAGTGGATCGCGATGCTCGGCCCCGCAGCGTTCTCAGGAATCGTTACTGTTTGGGGCGCCAGGGATCTCAGATGCATCTCTATGCGCGATTTGCCTGGATTCCAGACCGCCACATGCTCGAATTTGGCAGCAACAAAGTTTGCGCCGAGCTCTCGGTTCAAGCGAACTAGAACATTCAGATTGAAGGCCGCGGTGACGCCCTGCGCATCATCGTATGCAGCACATAGTTCCTCGACCGGCTTGTGCGGTCCCGGAGCAAGATCGGTGCCGAGCAGGAGCCCATCGCCGGGCTTTAACTGCGTCGAGAGCCGCCTCAGGATGGAACACGCTTCGTCGGGAGCAAAGTTTCCAATACTGGAGCCGATGTAGAGCGCCAGCACCCGCGTGCGACGCGTGCGTTCAATCTGGTACTCGTCTGAAACATAGTTTGCGACGTACGGCCGGACCGAGACACCGGCAATCTGCGTCTCCAGGATCTTCGCCTGATCCAGCGCCGACACGCTGACGTCGATGGGCTGATACACCACCTTCGGCTGACGCAACGCCAATGCTCGCAGAAGAACTCCGGTCTTCGTGGCGGTCCCGGCGCCCAACTCCACCACAGTAAGCCCGTTTCGGAGCTCTACTGGCTGCTTCGCTTCGGAAGGCTCGCTCGCGATGACACCCATTTCAGAAAAGATTGTGGCGGAATGTGCCTCAAAGAGCGCTCGTTCCGTACGGGTCAGGTAGTACTCGGGCACCGTCGTAATCTGCTCAAACAAGTCTGAGCCCACCTCGTCATAGAACAGCCATGGCGAGAGAGTCTTGGGCGTTTGCGTTAATCCCGCGCGTGCCTCGCACGCAACGGCATAGTTTGTGGTGCTTAGTTCTGAAACGTCATAAACAACGGCGGTCGAGGTCACGTCCTGTCCTTGAGAAAAGCGGTTTCTGGATCAAAGTGGGTGTTACGCGGGGTCGCGCGCCAGTCGGAGCCCGGAGAACTGCCATCTAGTTCCCGGTGCGAAGAAATTGCGATATGAGGCGCGGATGTGAGTCGCAGGAGTGACACAGGAGCCACCTCGAAGCACCATCTGTGACGACATGAACTTCCCGTTATATTCGCCCAGCGCTCCTGGAAGCGGGCGATAGCCCGGATAGCCGGTGTAAGCAGACGAGGTCCATTCCCACACGTCACCGAATATCTGCTGCAGGCCCGAGCGTATCGAGGCGCGCGTCGGGTGCAGCGCACCGCTCTCGAGCATGTTCGCCGGAGAGGCAGCAATTACCGCCGACTCGGCGAGAAGCGGATAAGTCAGGAGCTCAGGTCGGTGTGGCGCACCACGAAGCAGGATACCGAGTTGGCTGGCGGCGTATTCCCACTCAAACTCCGTTGGCAACCGCACGCCCGGCGTGTGGCGCCCGGCCCAGCGAGCGAAGGCATCCGCTTCAAAAAAGCTGAGGTGGCACACCGGAGTCTCGGAGAGTTCATCCAACGGCTGCCATCCGGCCAGTGTGTAGATACGCCAGCCGGATTTTGTGGCGAGGTCCTGCTGCCAGTAGAGCGGCGCATACCACCCATGCTCACGAAGCATCGTCCAGCCCTCAGAGAGCCACAGTTCAGGGCGAGTGTACCCGCTGTCGTCCATAAAAGCCAGGTAGTCGGCGCAGGTTACCGGTCGTGTTGCGATCGAGAACGGTGCAATGTACACGATGTGCCGAGGCATCTCGTTATCGAAGCAAAAGCTCTCAGCGTTGGATGCATCGGGCACAAAGCCCACTTGCGTATTACCCGGATCGAACGAAATCCATTCCAGCGGAGGCGCAATGCTGTCGTCGGGGGGCGGCGGCCACGATTCGCGGTACGCCGGATGCAGCGGGTTCGTAAATAGAGCATGTTTAATGTCGGTGGCGATCAGTTCCTGGTGCTGCTGTTCATGCTCCAGGCCCATGACAATGCGCCGTACAGCTTCGGCGTTCGCAGGATAGTCCGGCTGCGACTCAAGAAGTCGCGCAACCGCGGCGTCAACATAATTACGGTAATTGAGAATGTCGGCGAGCGGCGGCCGGGAGAAGCTTGCGCGAAGCGACTTCTGCGGCATGTCTCCGAGCGAGTTGTAATAGGAGTTGAAGAGCCAGTGGAAGTCCGGGTGGAAGTCCTGATATCCGGCGAGAAAGTCGCGCAATACGAACGTCTCGAAAAACCAGCTTGTATGCGCGAGATGCCATTTCGCGGGACTTGCCTCAGGACAGGATTGCACCATCAGGTCTTCTGGCGACAGTGGCTCTGTCAGTGCGAGCGTCGCGGCGCGCACCGACCGGTATCGGTCCAGGAGGGCCGACGAGGAGCGCACAGCGGCTTGGCGAGCAATAGGAGACGGCATGGCCCCAGAAAACTCCTCCGTTTAGATTCAGCAGTTCGATGCTAGCTCCATCGTTGGCCGTTGGCCGATGCAATAGTATGCACCAGCCGGGGACTAACAGGCATGAATCCTGATTTGACGGAGTTCAGAGCCCGAGAGCTTCATTAACATCGCGGACGAGGTTACGGAGATAGCTCCGCCGGTTCAGCAACGCCACCATACCGTCCCGCGCGACACTCTTTGCAGATGAGTCGTCAGCATCTATGGCCGCGTCCCACTCTGTCCAGAGCTGCCGCAGGTCCGAATCGGTCGCAGCCAGCTTCTCGTCGAAGGCTGTCTTCGCGCCGGTCAGGTCTTGGCGGAGCTGCGGGTCGTCCTCGCCCATCTTCTTAGCTGCACGCATCTCCTCTAGCTGCATGTTCAACTCGAACGCCTCCTCAAGCAGGTCTTCCGGTGCCACCTGCTTCTTCGCCGTGCCGGTTGCGCGGGCCGCGTCGGTGGCTGCCCGGGACTGTTCCTCCAGCTCGACACCCTGGAGCCTCAACAGGTACTCCGTGCGTGCAATGGGGTTCTTGAGGGTGCGATACGCGTCATTCAGGTACGACGACTCGGCAAGAGCCGCTTCCTGCTCGGTGGCTGACCGGCCGGCAAAGCGATCCGGGTGCAGTTTGCGCGAGAGCCCGTAGAAGGACTTCTCTAGAGCGGCTATGTCGATGTTGAGGTGTTGAGGCAGGGAGAAGATTTCGAAGTAGGTACGATCTGGCATGTGCGGCTTACGCTGAGAAGCTGCTGCCACATCCGCAGCTCTTGCTCGAGTTCGGATTGATGAAATTGAAACCCTGCCGCATCAGCGTCTCCTCGTAATCAAGGATCATCCCGTGCAGATAAATAAAACTCTTCGGATCGATGAAGATCCGATACGCCGGAGCATCGGCGGCTGCCTCGGGATCCAGATGCTGCTGCGAGAAGCTATATACACGGTCGCGCTCGCGCGGCTGACTGTCAAACCGAATGTTGTAACTCAGGCCGGAGCAACCACCCCCCGTGATGCCAAGCCGAAGCCCTCCCGCATTCGGAGCGATGTTCTCCTTCGCCATCGCTATCCGAATCCGCTTCAGCGCCCGCAGCGTAAGACGAATGCCCTTGGCGCCGTCCGTTTCGCCATCGGCCGTCAACAAAGGCGACGCAGGTTCAGGCGCGGCGGAGGGCGCGGCTGTGGCGCCCTTCGGAGTCTCGGATTGAAGCGTTACGAAGGCCATACTTTCAACATTCCTGTCTCGTGCAAAGCTGCGGCGCGGCTCTCACCGTGCCGCAGGACGCAGCAGAACGAAGTCGACTTAGGCCCTAGTGGGCTGCAGCCACTGCCGGAACCTCATCTGCAACGCTGTTCTTCTTCTTCCAGTCGCCGATCGCCGCGCGGATGGCGTCCTCAGCCAGCACAGAGCAGTGGATCTTCACCGGAGGAAGAGCCAGCTCCTTAACGATATCGGTGTTCGAGATCGTCAGCGCCTCGGCCACGGTCTTGCCCTTCACCCACTCCGTCGCCAGTGAGCTGGAGGCGATGGCAGAGCCACAGCCGAAGGTCTTGAACTTGGCGTCCTCAATCACCTGCGTCTCGGGGTTTACCTTGATCTGCAAACGCATGACGTCGCCGCACTCAGGCGCGCCCACCAGGCCGGTACCGACCTCAGCGGAGCTCTTGTCCAGAGTGCCGACGTTCCGGGGGTTCTCGTAGTGGTCAACTACCTTATCGCTGTATGCCATTTTGTTCTCCTCGTTCCGTCGTTAATTTAGATGTTCTCGGGCCTTGTGGGGTGCATCCGTCCCCACTGTGGCTTAGTGTGCGGCCCATTCGATCTTGCTTAGGTCGATGCCTTCCTTCACCATCTCGTACAGCGGGCTCAGCTCACGCAGCTTCTGGACCACATCGATGATCTTGTCAGCCACATAATCCACTTCAGCCTTTGTGTTGAACCGCCCGAGTCCGAAACGTATGGAGCTGTGCGCAATCTCATCGCCGAGGCCGAGCGCCTTCAGCACGTAGCTGGGTTCCAGCGTGGCCGAAGTGCAGGCCGATCCCGATGAGACGGCGATGTCGTTGATGCCCATCAGCAAGCTTTCGCCTTCGACATAAACAAAGCTCATGTTGAGGTTGCCCGGCAGGTGGTGCTCCATATTGCCATTCACCTGTACGTAGTCCAGCGCGCTTTCCAGCTTCTGCCGCAGATGATCGCGCAGTTCTGTCAGTTGCTTGGCTTCGGACTCCATCTCCGCGCCGGCAATCTCGCAGGCAGCGCCCAGACCCACAATGCCTGGGACATTGAGAGTGCCGGAGCGCATGCCGCGCTCGTGGCCGCCTCCGTTGATCTGTTCCGTGATCTGCACCCTTGGGTTCCGACGCCTGACATAGAGGGCGCCCACACCCTTGGGCCCGTAGATCTTATGCGCCGAAAGCGACAGCACGTCAATGTTATCTGCCTGTACGTCGACCGGGATCTTCCCGACGGCTTGCACCGCGTCCGTATGGAATAACACACCTGCTTCGTGGCAGATTTTTCCAATCTCTCGAATCGGCTGCACCACGCCGATCTCGTTGTTTGCGTACATGATGGTGACCAGAATTGTCTTGTCGGATCCTTCCTTCACGATCGCGCGCTTCAGGTCTTCCAGATCGATTAGGCCGTCCGCCTGCACCGGCAGATAGGTCACCTTGTAGCCCATCTTCTCGAGCTTCTTGCAGGTGTCAAGTACGGCCTTGTGCTCCGTCACCTGTGTGATGATGTGGTTGCCCTTCTCCCGATACATCTCTGCGATGCCCTTGATGGCGAGATTGTTCGACTCAGTAGCGCCCGAGGTGAAGATGATCTCTTTCGCCGTGCAGTTGATCAGCTTGGCAATCTGTGCGCGCGCATTCTCAACGGCCGCTTCCGCTTCCCAACCGAAGGCGTGATTGCGGCTGGCTGCATTTCCGAACTTGCCGGTGAAGTAGGGCATCATCGCATCTAGCACGCGACGATCCAGCGGTGTGGTCGCGTGATTATCCATGTAGAGCGGCAGATGCACGCCTTCGGGCAGCGGGCCCTTGGCGTGGCTGATGATCATGCCGCTGTTGCTCATCTGGCTGCCGGAGCCGTTACCGCTGATTCCGTCCTGATTGCTCATGTGTGTCGCTCCTTCGTGTCCCCAATGTCCTGTTGTGTGCCAGCGATGCTCAACTGCCGATTCGCCCCGCACGAACTCCGCTAAATGGCGGCAATGCTTACCAGACCGCCGCCCACGGCAGCCCCTTGCTCCGCATGATGTTGTGTACCCACCGGCTCCGCAAGATCGCTGATGTAGATCCCGCTGAGCAGCTCCTTGATCGAGTCATTCACCTTGCGCAATGGTTCTTTGATGGTGCAGTGTCCCGCGAGGTCGCAGGCTCCGTGAATAGTAATGCAGCTTGTGATGAACAGCGGTCCGTCAATTGCCCGGATCACTTCAAACGCAGAGATCTCATTTGCCGGCCTCGCCAGCGCATAGCCACCGTTCGTTCCCGCATGCGAGACCAGAATATTGGCCCGCGCCAGGGTCTGCAGGATCTTCGCCAGCAATGGCGGCGGGATATGGTACGCCTGAGCAATATCCTTGGCGCTTTGTGCGGCGGGCGCACCGGCATGCGCCGACTGCTCGGCCAGGTACTTGAGCGCCATCAGCCCATAATCCGCTTTTTTGGTCAGTCGCAGCATAAGGAACCCACGAACGGGGGGCAACCGTAATACGACCTTATTGGTCCTAAATAGTTTACGGCCAGCCGGAACCGGTTGCAAGCGGGCGGTTGCCAGCGCGCCGTCCGGATATGCCAACCGCGTGTCGGAATAAAGGCGGCCATACACCCCTCCTGTGGATTGACAAGCCGGGCAGGCGAAGGCAAACTTGCTGCAACGACAATCCTTTTCCCTCATATGCCGGCCCCCTGCAAACATCCCCAGGTTCGTGTCGTGTCTCGTCAGGACGACGCAGAGTTCGTCGAGTGTCAGCTGTGTGGAGAGGTCTTCGACTCCTCTGAATTCCCCGACATCCTCAACGAAGAGGACGGCGCCGACGACGAGGCTGCTCAGGCCAGCTAATAGACGCGCTCAATTGCCGCCCGGAGTTGATTGGCCACCCAACACGTGTGCCTCGGCCGCACTGATCCGTCGAATCACAATCCAGGCGTACTGTGCGGCGGAGAGCGGCGCAAGCAGAGCAATGGTCTTCAGCAGTCCGGAACGCAGCAGGCCCAGGTGCTCGGTTCGCCAGACCTGCCCGACCATCACCACCGTAACTCCGAAGATTTGGACCACAGTATTCAGTTTTCCCAGCAGGCTGGGCCGAAAATCCCGCAGCACATTCGTCGCGAACAGCAAAGTAGAGATGAGAAGGATTCCAAGATCGCGGCTGAAAACCAGTACGGTAACGTAGCGGGGAACCAGCGCAACATGCGTGAGAACCAGGAAAAGTGTACTCAGCAGCAATTTGTCGGCAATCGGGTCCAGATACTG
>Ga0070658_10002953_pt1 | contig 14092 bp, 8 predicted proteins | sample KBSC13metaG_FD_64664 | JGI IMG/M metagenome (GOLD analysis project Ga0070658, IMG submission 64664) | Corn rhizosphere microbial communities from Kellogg Biological Station, Michigan, USA - KBS C1-3 metaG | ecosystem: Host-associated > Plants > Roots > Rhizosphere > Soil ... | reverse complement strand
GTACTGTGCCGGTCGTGCGGCGAAAAGATCGACTGCGAGAACTGCGCGATTGCGATGACGTACCACAAGCCGGTGCTGGGCACGGACCTGCACGCGCATCCCGGCGATCGGCTGGAGTGCCACTACTGTGGCTTCCGGCGGACGGTGCCGAAGACGTGCCCGAAGTGCGAGTCGGAGCACCTCTACTACCTGGGTGCGGGCTCGCAGCAGGGCGAGGAGCGGCTGCAGGAGCTATTCCCCGGTGCGCGGATTGGTCGCATGGACCGCGACACTGTGCGGGGGCGCAGCGATATGGAACGGCTGCTGACGCGGCTGCACTCGGGCGAGATCAACCTGCTGGTGGGCACGCAGATGATCGCCAAGGGCCACGACATCCACGGCGTGACGCTGGTGGGCGTGGTTGGTGCTGACTCCGCGCTGGGGCTGCCGGACTTCCGCGCGGCGGAGCGGGTGTTCCAACTGCTGACGCAGGTGAGCGGCCGTGCCGGCAGGGGTGAACTCGCTGGACGGGTTTTGGTCCAGACCTATCATCCGGAGCACTACGCGGTGCGGTATGCAGCGGAGCATGACTATCTGCGGTTCGTGGACAAGGAGTCAGAGTACCGGCGCTGGATGCACTATCCGCCGTTCAGCGTGCTCGCCAACGTAGTCGTCCACAGCGAGGCGATGGAGGAAGCAGCGGGCTGGGCGCAGGTGCTGGGGCGCTGGTTCTCGACGACGCGGCTGGAGGGAGTGCGAGTGCTGGGGCCGGCGGCGGCTCCGATTGCGCGGCTGAAGCGGATTTACCGTTTCCACTTTGTGGTGAAGGCCGACCGCCGCGATGTGCTGGGGCACGCGTTGCGCGCGATGCTGGCGCACGCGGAGCAGCGCGGTATTCCGCGACGAAATATCATGGTGGACGTCGACGCTGTCCACTTGATGTAGCTCGAGAAATTAGGTAGTTGGCTTGGGGGTTGAGTTGCGCTCGATGCCGTCAGAGGATTTGTTCCACCCCTCGTTGCGAAGGATGGGGCACCTTGGATTTAGAGGTCGGGGCTGGAGGTCCGGGGGTGGAGGCGCTGGCGGGCGCGGCGGCGGAGATGGGCCTGCAGGAGCGCGGCCATAAGGAAGCAGAAGAGCGTGGCGACGACGGCGACGATCCACGGGAACTGCTGGAGCGTGCGAGTGAGGCGCTCCAGCGGGGTGTTTTCCCCGACCCGGTACTGCAGGGCCGCGACGGAATATGGGGAGAAGCGGCCGTCCCGAAGGGTGCTGACGTCCCGGGCGATGCCAGAGGTGGCGCCGGCGGCGGCCAAGGCGGCAGTGAAGGCGTCGGCTGCGGTGGAGTCGTCGCGCAGGACAATGGCGACGACGCTACGGCTGGAGCGAGCAGGCCAGTTGAACTCCTGAATGAGGGCATCGGGGAGACCGCCCGTGGCGAGGAGCTCGCCGGACTGCGGCCCGGTAGTTTGGGACCACCAGCGGCGCGGGTTGAGCAGGCCAGCAGGCGGGCGGACATGCATTCCGCTGGAATCAACCTGCACGGGCATGGAGTCGGCGAGGGTCTGGAAAGCGGGCTGGTCCTGCGGGGTGCCGAGGATGAGGTAGTCGTGGGCGCGATCTGCGGAGAGGCCGGCTGGATTGGTGATACTGAGTCGGAGCACGGGGTAGCCGGTCTGCGCGCCGAAGTGGGACACGAGGATGAGGAGGCTTTCGAGTTCCGAGGGAGTCGGGGTATTGGGGAGGACGACGGTGGTCTCGGCGAGGTCTGCGAACCGCGTGAATGGGAAGCCCGCGGTGGAGAAGAGCGCGAGGTTGGGGAGCACGGCGGAATGCGAGATGCCGGTGATGTCGAGTGAGGAATCGGGGACGATGGCAGCGTCGATGATGGTCGGTGGGGCGAAGCAGTCCCGGGTGGCGGCGCGCCGGAAGAGGAAGCGGAACTGGAGCGTGTTGTTGAAGGGGCGCAGGTCGGCGACCGGAACGGGCACCAACGTCTCAAGCACGCGGGAGGCGCGGTCGGCGTGCGGCATCGGTGTTGCCGAGATGAAGTTGCCGTTGAGGTACACCTCTAGCGTGCTTCCCTCACCCAGCGGGACGGAGTTATAGCGATAGTCGAGCCGGAGAGGCAGGTTCTCGCGGTCGGCGAAGTCGAGGTCGGGCGGGAGCTTCAGTGGGACGGTGATGAGGTTGGAGCCATCCGTCTGGAAAGTATCGGCTGACGCTTCGGTCTCGTGGGAGGCGCGAGCCATTTCGCCGAAGGTCTGGAGGGTGTCAGTGCGCAGCCAACGGGGTGCATCGTCCGGTTGGCGCGGCGCGGGTGGTACGAAATTGCGGATGACGACGCGCGTGCCCTGCCAAGTGGCCTGGTGGAGGACAAGGGCCCGGGAGGCGGTGAGGAGGTCGTCGGAAGTCGTGCCGCTGACGAGGAGGACGCTGGAGGTAGAGTCGGACGGGTTGGCGTGGATGGCGATGGCGGCGCCCGAGGTGCCTACATCCTTGAGGGCGGCTGGAAGTTGCGCGGAACCTTCGGCCAGGACGATCGCGTTGCCGACGGGGATAGTGCCAATGGAGACCGGGAAACGGAGCTGTTGTGGGCTGACGATCGATCCGGAGGATGAACCGGCTAACGAGCCAAACCAGGAGGCGATGATAGCGGCGGCCTGCATGGCCCTGGGCGAAGGCTGCATGGCGAAGACGATGGGGATGGACGCGTGACGGCTGCCGCCGGCGTCGTAGAACGGCAGTGGCAGCGAGGCAAGATCGGTGGTCATCGTTAGGCGCGCACCACTGAGCTCGAGCATCGAGACGGGATCGATTTGCGCCCAGACGCTTGTGTTGGCAGGGTCCTCGCACTGGGTGGAGTAGTGGCCGATGAACTCGAAGGCGAGGCGGTTCTCGTGCCTTAAGAGCTCGGCGGGGAGGGTGAGGGTTACCTCGGTGGGTGCGGTGGAACTGGTGCTGACAGGGAGAGTAGCGACGACGGTGCCGTTAAGTGTGACGATGATGTGGCTGGTGGTGGCGAGAAGGCCGGGCGCAGTGCGGTAGCGAAGCTTGAAGTCGGCGGTCCGAACGAGTCGATCGCGGGCAATGAAGAAGCGCAGGCGGTGCGAGCTGCCGTTGCCGCGCAGCATGGCGTCCGTGGGGAGGCCGAGATCGGAGAGGGTGAGGACCTGGGCGAAGGTGGCGGGAGTTTGGCTGGGTGATTCCCCACTGATGTCGCGACGAGGTCGCGCTATGGGTCGAGAACCCGGCGACGATGGCACGCCGAGGTTCTGGGTGGGTGCCGCAGGCGCGGCAGTCGTTGGAGTTTGAGTGGAGCTGCTGGCGGGGTTCGGGGGCTCCGATGTCTGAGCGAGGGATGGACCGTTTCCCTTCCACGCTTTCGCTGCGCGAAAGCCCGGGGTACCCTGACTTTGGGTGATGGCGCGCGGAGTGAAGACGAAGGCGAGCAGGAGCAGTGGTGCGATTGTGGTGACGAGCGAGGGCTTGCGTCTGCGCAGGCTAAGGCTACAGCCGCGAAGCGAGAGCCGCGCGATACGAGCGAGGCTGTGGATCGGGTGACGCGGGTGCGGGTTGGTGCTCCAGTTAAGCCAAGAGTCGGCGCGGGAGTAGAGGAGGGTGACGAGGGCTTCGTCCTCCTGCAGAGAGAGATTGTCGAAACGGGCGCGGAGGTCGCCAGAGTAGTGCGAGATGACAGTGGCGGGAATAGTGGCGGTGCCGTCGAGTAGAGGGAAGACAAATTTGATGGCGTCGCCCGGGGTGACCTCGGCCTTAGCGTGGATGTAGGTGCGGACGCCACCGTAGGAGAGGTCGGAGGTGACGCCCTGCAGCATGGAGCCGTTGGCGAGGATGATGTCGGACGGAAGCTGTACAGCGAGGCGAACAGACTCGCGACGCTGCTGGGTTTCGCGCGCGACGGCAACGGCGACGCCCACCAGGACGATATTGAAGAGTACCCAGATGAGATTGACGGCGACGATGCCAGTTTGATGCGGAGCGTAGAGGTGTGCCGGCCAGTTGAGGAACGCAAGCTGTGCGGGGACTCGGAGGTGTGGGAGCCGGACCAGGCGGGCGATGGCGCAGAGGACGCCGACGATGTTAAAGGCGAGCATCAGCAGAAAGGGCCACGCTATGCGGCTGTCGAAGTAGTCGTGGTCGACGGTGCCGCCTTTCGGGGTGACGTCGAACTGGTGCGAGCGCGGGCTGAAGAAAGCGCCGAGAGTTGGTAAGAGCAGGAAGGGCGCGAGGACGGTCTCGTAGACGTGGTCCCAGAAGGCGTGGCGGTGCTCGCGCTGGATGCAGGAGGCGCAAACGGAGGACAGCACCAGGTGCGGCAGCGCGTAAGCGAGGATTGCTCCCCAGAAGCCGGGCATGACTGTGCGTCCGAGCAGAAGGTACAGCAGTGGCGCCGTGAGGAAGATGAGCCGCGGCAGCGGGAAAAGGAAATGCGCCATGCCGTGGAAGTAGCAGAGGCGCTGACCGCCGGTGAGGCCGGGAGCGGTGAGCGGGTTCTCCAGCCGCAAAACCTGCAGCATGCCGCGCGCCCAGCGGATGCGCTGACGGATGTAGCCGCTGAGGCGCTCAGTGGCGAGGCCGGCGGCCTGCGGGATGTTGATGTAGGCGGTGTTCCAGCCGTGCATCTGCAGACGAAGCGAGGTGTGTACATCCTCGGTGAGGGTCTCGGTGGCGAAGCCTCCAACCTGATCGAGCGAGCTGCGGCGGAGAATGGCGCAGGAGCCACAGAAGGAGGTGGCGTTCCAAAAGTCGTTGCCGTCCTGAATGACGCGGTAGAAGAGCTCGCCCTCGGTGGGGACGGCGCGGAACTGGTCGAGATTGCGCTCGAAGGGATCGGGTGAGTAGAAGTGATGCGGGGTTTGCAGCATCGCGAGCTTCTGGTCGCGGAGCAGCCAGCCCATAGTGAGTTGGAGGAAGCTGCGGGTGGGCACGTGGTCGCAGTCGAAGACGGCGACATAGGGCGAGTTCAGCTGGCCGAGAGCATTGTTGATGTTGCCGGCTTTGGCATGGGTGCGCTGGGTGCGCGCAATGTAGCCGATGCCGGCCTCTTCGGCGAAGGCCCGGACCTGCTCGCGGTTGCCGTCGTCGAGGATGTATACGTTGAGTTTCTCGGGGGGCCAATCGATGTTGATGGCGGCGAGCGCGGTGGGGCGGAGGACGCTGAGCGGCTCGTTAAAGGTAGGGATGAGGAGATCGATGGCCGGCCAAACGGCGGGGTCGTCCGGTAACGGGACGGGCATGCGGTGGAGTGGCCAGAGGACCTGCACATAGCTGAGGGCGAGGGTGGTGAAGGCAAAGAGCTCGGCCGAGAAGAGTGTGAGGATGAAGGCCGCGTCAGTGGCAGACCAATGGCTAAAGGGGTCGCGGAAGAACGCGACGATAGTGGCTGCGCGCCAGAAACCGTAGCGAAAGGTGGAGTAGAGCGAGAGCAACAGCAGCGTGAGCGTGCCCACGTGAGACTTTGCGCTGCGCTTCACCCAAAACGCGACGGCGATCACAATCGCGGCGAAGCGCAACTGACTCTTCCATGTGAGCGGCAGAACGGCGGTGTAACACAGGAAGAGCAGGCCGCCGCCGAAGACAAGGAAACGAAGCAGACGCAGGACGACCCCGTTGCCGGACTCGAATTCGCGCCAGAGGAGAGGACGCCTCATGACTCGCCCCAGCGCAGATGGGCAGAAGTGACGGGGCGCGGCGGCGAAAGGTGCTGGAGCCAGGCTGCGACGTCGCGGTACTCCTGCGTAATACCGGTTTCGGGTGCGTAGTCGTGGACGGTCATGCCGTCGGCGAGGGCCTCGGCTACGGCAGGCGAATTGCGGATGGTATAGCGCAGGAGGCGATCGCCGAGACGGCGGCGGAGGACGGCGCGGACATCGAGATGGAGCGGGAGCGAGGCGTCGAAGTGGTTGAGGACGTAGTACGGCAGCAGCGGGTTGCCGTCGGATCCCACGATGCTGCGGAATAGCCTCTCGGTAGCCTCGAGCCGGATTACCGAGTCCATGCCGGGGACGAGCGGGACGAGGACAGCGGGGCGGAGATTGGCCCAGCGGCGCAACAGCCATGCGGAGGTGGGCGAGAGATCGACGAGGATGCGCTGCGCGCCGATGGCGCTTGCGAAGATCTGGCGGGTGAGGCTCTGCTGAGCGGCAGTGTCACCGTTGATCTGAGTGGCGTCGTGGAGGATGAGCGAGAGGGACTCACCGGTGCCCTCGGGCGGGGACCAGTTGCGCATGAGTCCGGTCTGGAGTTCACGGCCACCGAAGTAGAACGGCAACATCGCCTGGGAGGTGGTGTCGACGAGAAGAACTTTCTCGCCAGAGGCGGAGAGTGCGCGGCCGAGTGAAGCGACAACGCTGGTTGCGCCCGCTCCCCCGGCAAGGGAGAAGACGGCGAGCAGCGGAGTGCGAACCTCAGGAATCGCGGCGGAGGGGAAGACGGTTGCTTCGCGTGAGGAGGCCTCGACGGCCTGACGAAGTGCATGCCAGCGCGGTAGTGGCTCGGGGGTAGAGGTGGGTTCACCGACCTGCTCGGCGGATAGCTCTGTGACGGGCTCGGAGGCGGCGGTGGCGCTTGGGCGATTTACATCCTGCCCTTTCTCTTCCGCAAAGAGTGAGGCAAGCAAGCTCGGTTCCGATTCGGGTGCCGCTTCTGGCTCGGTGGACGGCTCGGTGGCGGCGCGTTCGGCCTGCGGGAAGACCACGAACCATGCCGGACGCGGCTGCTCTTCCAAGGGCCCTTCGGCGATCTGTGGAATGGAGGAATCTGCGCTGGGACGGGCGGGGCTCCAATCCTGATCGGGGCCCAGGATCGCTTCGGAGAGGGGTTGCCAGCCTCCAGCTTTCGGCGCGGAGGGTTCGGCTGGAATTCCTGCGCTCGCTTCGAGCTGCAGCTCGGCTACCGCGGCTGGTACCTCAGCGACAGCGGCGGGCGGAATGGACGCAGCGTCATCGAGGGTCAGTTGGGGCTGCGGGCCCGCAAGCTGGCGGCGGAGGGCTTCGGCCTCGCTGTAGATCATGGCCTGCTCGGCGGCTGAGGCGTGCGCCTCGGCGAGCTCGCGCTCTTCCCGCAGCGCGAGCACGGTAGCGTGAGCGGCCGCTTCGGCGCGACGGGCAGCTTCAACGCGGTCGGCGGCAGCCTTAAGGGCAGCGGCTTCCGCAGCACGGAGAGCGGCAAAACGCGCATGCTGAGGCTGGTTGGCGGCGGAGGTAAGAGCGCGGGCTTCCGCGTCGCGGGCTTCGCGCTCGGCCGCTTCGGCGGAGGCTTCCGCCTCCCCCTGGGCCTTAAGCTCGCGCTCCAGCAGAGACTTGGCGGCACGGTAGCGCACCTGGGCGCGGTGCTCGCGGCGAGAAGCGGAATAGTCGCGGTACTTGGCGCCGCGGAGATTGGCCCAGGCGTAGAGAGCGGCTACATCCTCCGGTGTGCTGCCGGTGGTAGACTGCCCGTCGATTGCCTTGCCGTTCGAGCCCATTGGTACCCCATTGTGACCCTCCCGGAAGACGTTTCGTTCTACCGGCTGCGATGCGGTCTTCGCTGCATTTTCCCGGTGGTTCATTGGGGTTCCATGCGCCTGATATCAGGCTAGTTGTGCGATGGGAGGGCGTCAATCGGAGGCGGTGCGACTTTCGTGGAACCGTAACGATATCTTTAGGATGAGTTATCGATGGATAACGCTGGTGGGCAGTGGTAACAGCATAGCCATCCTGTGCTACCTTTGGTAAGGGAACGAGAGCGTAGCTCAGTTGGTAGAGCATCGCCCTTTTAAGGCGTTGGTCCTGGGTTCGAGCCCCAGCGCTCTCACCACCAAATCAATCACTTACAACGGAATAGTTTGTGCAGGACTTTAGACTTTGGAGCGCTCCTGCGCTTCAGGTGAGTCTGGGTTGCTCTGACGTGCGGGGGCGCCATTTGTAGATGCGGGCGGAGTTGCGCCAGAAGTATTTCTCGGCCTGTGCTCGGGTTTTGGTTGCGAAGAACTGCTTCATCAGGCCGACTTCTTCGGGGATGGTGGCTACGCCGTAGCTGTTGGGGTAATCGGAGCCGAAGATCACCCGGTCCTCGCCAAAGATGCCGTAGAGGTACTCCAAGCGGGCGCGCAGGAACTCATAATCGCGAACGATGACGTTGTCCGTGAGGCGTGGGTGATACACCTCGGAGAGCTTCACGAAGATATTGGGGCGGGCGGCCATTTCCTTGACCACTGACTCGTACTCGGACTGATTGCCGGGTGTGGGATCGAAGGACGGCAGGTGGTCCATGATGATGCGCAGGTTGGGTACGGCGTCGGCGAGCAGAACGTTGGCCTGCATGAGCGGCATGCTGGGGTTTGCCGTGTCGAGGACCAGATCGGCGGCGGCGAGATGCTTGAGGTTGGCGACGTGGTCGGGCTTGAGACTGACCTTTGCGCCTCCGGGCGTGTTGCCGTTCTCGTTGTAGAAATGGCTGAAGCGGATGGCCCGGTAGAGTGGGTCTTTGGCGAAGTGGGAGACGTAGTCGCCGAAGTCGGGGCGGCCGGGATCGAGGCTGCCGCAGACGCCCACCATGAAGGGATCGGCGCGGCATACCTCGAGGTACCAGAGGTTGTCATCGATCCAAGCGCTGGACTCGACGACGATGGCGCCTACGATTCCTGCTGGACGGGCGAGCGGCGAGTACATGGAGGGTAGCGAGGTTTTGGATTTGACGCGGTAGTCGGCGGAGCCCATGTAGCCGGCGCCAAGGGGACGCGTGCCGTCGAAGAGATGGATGTGGGAGTCGATGACCGGAATTGAATTCATCCAGGCGGGCAGGTCTGCCGCGAGTGCGGGCCAGGCGATGGCGGCACTCGCGGCAGCAGTGGTGGCGAGGAACTCGCGCCGGGTCAGGTTTCGCATTGCTCTTGCCTTCCTGCGTGCCTGGCTTGGCGAGTTAGGGCTTGGTGATGGTGACGTACTGGTCAGTGGTCTCCCAGCGGACGTGCAGCTCAGTCGAGTTGGGTTTGGTGTTCTCGAAAGAGATGCTCATGACCTCCTGCGGAGAGCTGAGTTTTTTGGACTGCATGGGGACGCGACCGAGATCCTGCTCCTGGTGGTACTCGGTGCCCCACTGGCTGGTCTCGTTATTGATGATGAGCTGCCAGCCGCTCTCGCCGGGAAGCGTGTAGAGAGTGTGAGTGCCGGCAGGGACGGTGAGTGAACCGAACTTCAGCGGCACGGAGGTGACGATGGTGGTGGCAGCATTGGCACCTGTGCGCCAGACCTGACCGTAGGGGACGAGGCCGCCCATGATCTTGCGGCCGCGCATTTTGGGAGTGCTGTACTTGATGTCGATGGTGCCCCCGCCGACGGTGACGGATGCAGTAGCCGGCGGACTGGGCATGGACTGCGGGTTTTGCGATCCGCCCATTGGCGATCCGCCCATTTGCGCGGTGAGCGGGTTTGCGCTGGTGAGAAGCATACCTGCCGCTATTGCGACTGCACTCAGATAATTCGACGACCTCTTCATTGCGGCTCTCCTTAGCAGTGAGCGCGCAGCGGGAACCAACTGCGCGGTTAGGTTTTGTTCGCGAGTCGATGCTCGACGGTCGAGCAGGCTGATGTCAAGCGACGGCCGAGCATGCTAGGCTTAAACCTGCGCGCCCGTAGCTCAGCTGGATAGAGCGGCAGCCTCCGAAGCTGTAGGTCAGAAGTTCGAATCTTCTCGGGCGCACCACTTCCCTCTTCAATTTTCGATTGTCTTTGGAGCGCCTTGGTGCTGCTCGAAGAGCAGCCACGCGGCTGAGGCTGAGAGCAGCGGTGCCGCAAGAGTGAACTGCGCGCGCGCCATCGTGCCGGGGGCCCCACCGTAATAGGCGTCGAGTGCGAAGGCGCAGCCGCACATGGCGAGAGTGGCGAGGCGCCAGCTCAGCGGGAATCGGCGAAGGCGTGGGATGCCGAGCGGGAGCAGCCAGACGAAGGTGTACCAGAGATTGCGGTCGGTGATCCACATAACGAACTGCTGCGCGAGACTTGCGTGGCCGTGAAGTTCAAGCCCGAAGCGGATGGGCGAGCGGAAGTGGCCGAGAATGCTCCACTGCAGCACTGCGAGGGTGATGAAGCCGAGGAGCCAGGAGGAGGCGATCCAGAGAAGCTTCGTGCGTGGGTGCTGCTGTGGCTTCGGCGAGGCGAGCCACCACCCGGCGGTGAAGACAATGAGGAAAACAACGAACGTCTCCTTGGCGAGCGCGCCGGGAATGGCGCAAAGCGGCAGAAGGTAATAGCTCTCCCGCATGAGAGACCAGAGGACGAGCATGAGGCAGAAGGCCTCGCCAGAGTCGATGAAGCCGTAGAGACGGAGATTGGGGACGGCGAAGTTGAGGAGGTAGAGAAGGGCTGCGCCCAGAGCCACGGGGTAGTTCCCGGTATAGCTGTGGACCAGGGTGACCAGCAGCGCGACGGTCGCGGCGACGAAGAGCGAATTGGCTACGAGCAGGCCCAACATCACCGGATCCCAGGAGCCGATGTGGTTGAGAGCGAGGTGATAGAAGGGGCGTGCGGTGTAAGGGACGAGAACTCGGAACTGTGTGTGCTGGGCGGGATCCGGCACCGGCGGCGCGGTGACGAGAGCGGCGTAGTGCTGGAGATCGACAAGGCCGCCGGGAGCGCGCTGCCAGTTGATGCGATTGAGGATGGGATAGCCGAGGCCCATGCAGATGGCGAAGAAGAGCGCGAACAGCAGCAGGAGCCTACGGGCGCCGAGAGAGCCGGGGTGGACTTGCGGCATAGCGACATCGTATCGTGCGGCAAAGACAGTTGTTAGGCTTGTTGCTATGAACGTGAACTTTGCCGAGCGCGCGCATAATCATAACTGGAAGCTCGATCCCATCGTTCGCTCGCTGCTGGATACAGATTTCTACAAGCTGCTGATGCTGCAGTTCATCTGGAAGAACTTTCCCGCCATACACACAACCAGTGAGGTGGTGAACCGGACGGCGCGGGTGAAACTGGCGCAGGAAATCAAACCCGACGTGCTGGTTGAGCAGATGGAGTACGTGCGGGAGCTGAAGTTTCGCAAATCGGAGCTGATATGGCTAGCCGGAAACACGTTTTATGGGACGCGGCAGATCTTTGAGCCGGAGTTCCTGTCGTGGCTGGAAACGGATTTCAAGCTGTCGCCGTACGAGGTATCGGAGCACGATGGCCAGCTCGCGATGCGGTTTTCGGGGCTGTGGACCGAAGTGACAATGTGGGAGATTTATGCGCTCGCCTTGGTGAGCGAGCTGCGTACCCGAGCGGCGCTGGCCAAGATGAGCGAGATGGAACTCGACGTGTTGTATGCGCGCGCGAAGACCAAGCTGTGGGACAAGATTGAGCGGCTGCGTCAATTTCCAGAGGTGCGTATCTCGGAGTTTGGGACGCGCCGGAGGCACAGCTTTTTATGGCAGGAGTACGTCGTGCAGGCGATGCGATCGCGGCTGGGAGAAAGCCTGTCGGGCTCCTCGAATACGTTTCTTGCGTACAAGCACGACATGGAAGCGATGGGTACGAACGCGCATGAGCTGCCGATGGCGATGGCCGCGCTGGCGGGGAATGACGACGAGGCGCTGCAGCGCTCGCAATACGATGTGCTGGAGCTATGGCAGAAGAGCTATGGCGGCGAGCTGCTGATACTGTTGCCGGATACGTTTGGGACGTCGCAGTTCCTTGAGGGCGCGCCGGACTGGGTGGCGGACTGGACGGGTCAGCGTGTGGACTCGAAGGACCCGGTAGTCGCTGGGGATGAGTACATTCGCTGGCTGATCTCGCGTGGGCGGGACCCGAGGCGGAAGAGGTTGATTGCGTCGGATGGGCTCGATGTGGATGACATCATCAGCCTGCAGGAGTACTTCAAGGGACGGATTCGGTTCTCCGCCGGATGGGGCACGTTGCTGACGAATGATTTCCGTGGCTGCCATCCACGCGGAGAGCAGGAGCTGGAGCCGATCAGCCTGGTGTGCAAGCTGGTGACGGTGGATGGACGGCCAGCGGTGAAGCTGAGCGATAATCCGCGGAAGGGGACCGGACCGGTGGAAGAGGTCGAGCGATACCGCCGGGTTTTCGGCAGTGTCGCGACTGAGCCGACGGAAGTGCTGGTGTAACCGGGGACTCTGGACGACGCATCTATACTAGCCGCATGCCTTCCACCTCCCGGGTTCTGCGTTCGTGTGCGGCGCTTGTGCTGCTTCCTATGCTTTCTGTGCAACAGAGCTTTGCTTGGGGCTCGGACGGACACATGCTGATCAACCGGCTGGCCGTGACGATTCTGCCCAGCGATATGCCGGCGTTCATTCGTAATGGCAATGCGATGGATGCGATTGAGTACTACGGACCGGACCCGGACCGGTGGCGCTCGCAGGCAGAGCCGGAGCTGAACGCAGCCCAGGCCACGGAACACTTCATTGACTTTGAGTACGCAGACCTGGCAGGACCGTTGCCGCGGCGGCGGTATGACTTCATTCGCGCGCTAGCGGTCGCACAGGCGAAGCACCCGGAGATTCAGCTGACGCCGGAAAAGATTGGGCTGCAGCCGTATGTAACCGTCGAGGTCTATGAGCGGCTCCAGAGCGCCTTTCGGGATTACCGCGGCTTGATCGCGGCCAACAAGGACACGCGGCCGGTGGAGGGCGAGATTCTGTTCCTCGCGGGCTGGCTCGGGCACTATGTGGCCGATGGCTCGATGCCATTGCATACGTCGATTCAATACAACGGCTGGGTTGGACCGAATCCGAACGGCTACACAACGGAGCACCACATTCACGCTCTCTTCGAGAGCGATTTTGTGCATGCCAACGTGCAGCGGGCCGACATCGTTCCTCTGATTGCCGAGGCAAAGCTGGTAGCCTTGGGCGATGTGTTCAACGACTACATGTCGTACCTGCGGCACTCCAACACGATGGTGGAGAAGACCTATCAGTTGGAGAAGGCGGGCGGTTTTGCCGGTGCAGGGACGCCGGAGGGTAAGGCATTCGTGGAGCAGCGACTGGCAGCGGGTGTGACTGAGCTGCGCGACATGATCTACACGGCGTGGCTGAAATCGGCTGAGCCGGTCCCGCCGTATCACGGCAACTAGATCACGGCAGGATAGGTGGCTCGTGCCGTTGGATTCGCCCCTGAATGCGGGCGAGCAGCGGCGTCAGCGAGACGGCGATAAGCGGCGCAGCAAGTGCCCCAAACACAAGCCAGAGTAGGAAGGCATGCCACTCCCAGACCCAGATAAGCCGCAGCAGAGCTATGGGCGAGGTGCGCGCGTGCTGAAGGAAGATCGCTGTGCTAAGTGGCATGGCGGAGGTTCGGAAAACATACGAGCCTAGCCGTATGAACGGCACTACCAGCGCGACCTCAAACGGGAACATGGCGTGATTCGCGATCTGCGCGGCGACGATGTTCAGCCGCAACGCGAAGGAGAGTCCAAGGCAGAGTGCGGTCGTGGTGCCGAGAACAGGATTGAGTCCGACAACAATGCCTAGGGCGATGCTCCACGCAAGACGACGGGGTGTCGCTCCCATACGAAGCAGCGCTAGAATCGGCAGCACGAGGCGGCGATAAATCCAGTTGTGATGCGGCGGCTGTGCGGACTCGGACACAAGCCTAAGAATATCGGCTCAGCTGGGCTGGATGGAGTCGGAAGGATGTGAAGAGTTGATGAGCCCGGCCTCGCGCATCCGCCGCAGAACCTGTTCGACGGACCAGTCGAGTGCGTCGGTTCCCTCCACGGTGAGGGTAGCTCGTGCGGCAGTTGGGAGAACGTATTTTTCAGCCATAGGACGAGCGGTTGCTTCGAACTGCTCGCGGACGGACTGCTCGGTGCGGCCCCGCTCCAGCATGTCGCGGTAGATGCGGCGTTTCAGACATATCTGGTTGGGCGCGTCCACATAGATGCTGAAGTCGTACATGGAGACGAGTTCATCGTAGTGGAGAGCGAGGATGCCTTCGACGATGACGACGCTGGTTGGGACGATCGCCTCGAAGGCGCCCGCCACGCGCGAGTGTGTTTTGAAGTCGTAGACGGGGCGCTGGATGGAGCGGCCGCGGGCGAGGGTGCGAACGTGCTCGATGATGAGCTCGGACTCAAGCGAGTCAGGATGATCGAAGTTCTGCTTGTG
>Ga0070658_10002952_pt1 | contig 14096 bp, 9 predicted proteins | sample KBSC13metaG_FD_64664 | JGI IMG/M metagenome (GOLD analysis project Ga0070658, IMG submission 64664) | Corn rhizosphere microbial communities from Kellogg Biological Station, Michigan, USA - KBS C1-3 metaG | ecosystem: Host-associated > Plants > Roots > Rhizosphere > Soil ... | reverse complement strand
GTTCGATGGGTGTCGATGATTTCAGCATCCGCTGGACCGGCCAGCTCGTCGCCCAGACCAGCGGCAAGTTCACGCTCAGCACCTGGTCAGGCGACGGCGTGCGCGTCTGGTTCAACGGCGCCTTGATCATCGATGACTGGGGCAACCACGCTCCCAAGCAGGATTACGCCTCCCCCATCACCTTCACGGCGGGCCAGAAGTACAGCGTCCGGGTGGATTACTACTCCGACGTGAGCAGCGCCGAGATCGCGCTGGGCATGCAGAATGCGTCGGGCCAGTGGGTCGATCCGGTGTATCAGACCGGCTACGTCGACACCTTCGCCCCCAGCACGCCGCTGTACCCGGCCGCGGAGGCGACCACCGACACCAGCGCCCTGATCTCCTGGGCCGCCGCCAACGACGATACGGCGGTGAGCAGCTACGCCCTGTACCGCAACGGCGTAAAGGTCGGCGAAACGGCCGGCACCAGCCTGCTCGACACGGGACTGACGGCGGGAACGAATTACACGTACACCGTCCGCGCTCTCGATGCCAACGGTAACGCCTCCGCGGCAAGCACCGGGCTGGCCGTGCAAACGCTCAGCGCGAGCGTCGCGAAGAGCCTTTATCAAGCCGAGGATGCGAATGCCATCAGCGGCGGGATCGCCAGCGGTGGCTCGGTCGGTTCGCTGAACACCGGCGACTACCTCAAGTTCTCGGGCGTCAACCTCGGGAACAATACGCCGACCTTCCAGGTCTACGCCTCGGTGCCGCTCGCACAGGCCGGCGGCGTGCTGGAAGTACACCTCGATTCGGCCACCGGCCCGCTGGTCGGCAGCCTGACGCTGCAGCCGACCGGTTCCGGTGCGGCACCGGCGTACGTGCTACAGCACGGCTCGCTCAGCGGCGCAACCGGAATCCACGACGTATACGTCACGGTCAAATCGGGCGTGTCCGTTGCCAACATCGATTGGGTGCGCTTCAGCCCCAAGAAACTCACCCGCGTGATGCCCATCGGCGACTCGATTACCCAAGGCCCCGGCGGTTTCGATAGCTACCGGTACTGGTTGTACAAGGAACTCGAAGCACAGGGTTACGCGGTCGACTTCGTCGGCTCGCTGCAATCAAATTATGCCTACAACACCTCGACGCAGCCGCTGAATTACGACTTCGACCAGGACAACGAAGGCCACGCCGGCTGGCGCGCCGACCAGATCCTGGCGAACATCACCCAGTACGCCCAGGCGGCCCAGCCCGATATCGCGCTGATCCACCTCGGCACGAACGACATCTTCCAGAGCCAGACCAACGCCAGCACCGCCACCGAGATCGGCCAGATCATCGACGCCCTGCGGGCGGTGAACCCGAACATCAAGATCGCGCTGGCGCAGATCATTCCCAGTACCGCATCGAACACGACGACGACCGACTTGAACTCGCGGCTATCGACCTTGGCCTCTCAGAAAACCACCGCCGCCTCGCCGGTGCTGATTACCAACATGTACACCGGTTTCAGCACCAGCATGACCATCGACGGCACGCATCCCAATGCGGCCGGGGCGCAATTCATGGCCGATCACTGGACGGCGACGCTGTTGCAACTGCTGGATTCAGGGAACTAAATGACTATGAGCATCGTAGACGCACCTGCTTCGCCTCTATCTCTCCTGCAAACGCCGGCCGTAAGCGAAGCAGCGCGTCCCGCCACCAAACGGCCGCACCGCCACATGCCGGCCCTCGACGGGCTGCGCGGCATCGCGGTGCTGCTGGTGATGCTCTACCATTTCATCCCCTACGAGCAGGTCGCCACGGGCCTGTGGCGGCCGTTCGAGATCTTTCGCACGTCGGCCTGGTGCGGCGTCGATTTGTTCTTTGTCCTGTCGGGGTTCCTGATCACCGGCATCCTGTTCGACAGCAAGAACGAAGGGCGTTACTTCCTGAAGTTCTTCGCCCGCCGCACGCTGCGCATTTTCCCGCTGCAGTACGCAATGCTGATCATCGTGCTGCTCGTGCTCGGCACCTTGAAGCCCGACAACTTCATGGCCGTGCACGGCAATCACACGTGGCTGTGGCTGTACATGGCCAACATCCCCGTCACCATCAAGGGAGCCTGGCCGTTCGGGCTGTTGAACCATTTCTGGTCGCTGGCGATCGAGGAGCAGTTCTACCTCGTCTGGCCGTTCGTCGTATTCCTTTGCGACCGCGGGACGCTCATCAAAATCTGCGTCGGCGGGGTCACTGCGGCACTACTCGTTCGCTTGACGATGGCCATGCACGGGTACAACCCGATCAGCCTGTACGCGTTCACGCTCTGCCGGATGGACGGTTTGTTCTACGGCGGGCTGCTGGCGCTGCTGGCCCGGTCGCCGTTTCGAGACCTGGGCCGCCACACCCAGTTCATCACGGCCATGGGCGCATTATCCGTGCCCGTGCTGATCATCATGGCGGCCACCAATGCCGGGCTCGATCACGATCGGCTGATGGTCTGCACCTTCGGCTTCACTTTCATCGTGTTCATGTTCGGCAGCCTCGTCTGGCTGGCGGCCCACGCGCAAACGCCCTTCGCGACGTGGATGAATCACCCCGTCCTGCGCTTCTTCGGCACGTACAGCTATGGCCTGTACATCTTCAACCAGCCGATCGACGGGCTGATGTCCAGCTCTCGCCTTTTCCGCTCGATCGAGTTCCACTCCTACGGCAGTGCCCTGGTTTTCAACCTGGCAGTAGGCTTCACGCTGAACATCATCCTGGCCGTGATTTCGTTCCACCTGTTCGAGAAGCAGTTCCTTCGATTGAAGCGTTACTTCGCCTAGATTGGTCGCGATGCGTTGCGCTCCGTCGAAAATTCCCCCCAAACCAATCGGCCGCGGTAGGCGCAATGCCTCCGCGGCTTTTTTATGCGCTGCGCTGATCCTGTGTCACACCGCCAGCGCTCGTGAGATCTGGGTTGATCCAACCCACCCCGCCGCCGACGATCGCTGGACGGGCGCCCGTGGTCGGCCGCTCAAGACGATCAAGCGGGCCGCCGCCCTCGCCGAAGCCGGCGATACCGTGATCATCCGCCCCGGCAACTACCACGAGAATTTCATCGAGATCAAGCACACCGGCACCGCCGCCCAGCCGGTCGTGTTCCAAGCCGAGCGGCCCGGCACCGTGCGCCTGATCGCCGGGCCCGTGCCGACGACGTTCACAAACGATGAGGATCCGATTCTCTTCGGCGACCAGGACCGTCGGGTGGACAACCATGAGCTTTGGAACGGCGCGCAATACGTCACCGTCCGCGGCATCGAATTCGACAACGCCCCCGGCGTCGCCATCGCCGCCGGCACCGGATGGCGGATCGAAGACTGCCGCGTCACCCGCCCGATGTTCGACGGCATCGTAGCGCGGGGCGACAACATCACCATCCTCCGCACCGTCGTCGAAGACGCCGGCAATAACGGCATGACCGGCGGGTTCGGCAAGAACATCTCGATTAAGGATTCGGCCATCCGCCGCTGCAACCGCATCGGCAACGCACCGGGCGACACCTCCGGCGCGAGCAAATTCCTCTGGACGACCGGCCTGCGCGTGGAGGGGCTGACCAGCTATGACAACTTCGGCTCGGGCTTCTGGCTGGATTGGAACAACGTCGACTACGCCGTCACGAATTGCACGATTTTCGGCAACCACGCCGGCATGGCCTACCTGCACGGCCGGCCGATCGACCACGGCTGGGCCGGGGCGGGCATCTGGAGCGAGGGCAACCAGGGGCCGGGACGAATCGCGGATAACCTGGTCTACAGCAACGTCGGCTGCGGCATCGGCGTGCTGGAGAGCCCCAACACCGCCGTCGAGAATAACACGATTTTCGACTGCGGCCGGGGCATCGAACTGCGCGACCTCCAGCGCGAAGACAACGTGGCCGAGAAGGATCGCATCCGCCGCATCGACCGCGTGACGATCCGCGGCAACCGCATCAGGGCCTGGCGCGACGATGCCGCGGTCGCCACCAGCGTCGGCAATTGGGCCCGCGGAAAGCTGCCGGCGGATTACGACGTCACCTTCGCCGACAACACCTTCGATCCCAAGCCCGGCTCGGCCGTTCTCGTCTGGCTGAATCCGCGGGGGCTTCACGGCGAGGACGCGCTGAAGATGCTGGGCGATACGAACCGCATCGCAGCACTTCCCTCGCCGGCCCCAGCGCTGCCGACGCATTCGACCGCGCTCGGTGAACTCAAGCAGCCGGTCGACAAGCGGTTCACGCAGCTACAGCTCGAGTCCGCTGAGCGCGTGTCGTTTCTCGACGCGATCAAAGGCCATTCGGCCGGCGACACGGTCGAACTGGGCGCCGTTCGTCGAGGACCGATCGCCGTTGACGCTGAAGGGAAGTGGCGTGCCCCGATCTACGATCTGGCCGCTTGCACGGAGATAATCGTATCGGGAACGACCGGCGAAACGCGCGCCACCTTCGAGACCGCGCTGTCGACGTGGACGCGGCTCGCCCCCGCCACCGTGAAGCTCAAGCTGGCCTCGACCGAGCCTTACCGCCTGACGGCCGATTACGTAGGCGTCCCGTAGCGCCAGTTCTTACAGCCGCAGCGATCCGCCCGCCTTCGCCCACGGCGCCGCGCCGCTCTCGCTGAGCAGTTGGCCGTTGTCGGCGCATTGGCGCAACGCATTTTCGATTCCGGGAATGAAACGAATCGAGCCGCTCAGGTACGGCTTTTCCTCGATGTGCGACGGATCGATCGTCAGCACCTCGGTCGCTCGCGAGGCGGCCGTCACCGCGAGGGTGTGGGCGCGGGCGTTTTCCAGCGACGCGTACTCGGCCTTCGGATCGCCCCGCACGTATGCCGCGAACTGACGGATCACGTTTCGGCCAAGGTTCGGCGGGAGCGGGAACTGCTCTTCGCCGTCGGGCGTCCGCATGCGATACGGTGCCCGCGAATCGTAATGCACGCTGCCGTTCTCGCCGGTGATGTCGACCGCGGCCGACGTTTCGGTGCTGCAGGCGTGCGTCATCGCCACCGTCAGCTTCGCGCCGTCGGCCAGCGTGTAGCGGAGCGTGCAGGTGTCGTAATTCTCTATGTCGTTGGCGCGGTACAGTTCGGCTTCCACCTGCACGGGCGTGGCCGATTCACGCTCGGTGGGGCCGAGCAGGAAGAGCGCCAGGTTCAGGTAGTGTGCCATTGCGTTATTCGCCGGGCTGTCGAGCACCACGGTGTCGCCGATGCGCACCCTGCCGGCCCAGCTGTTGCGCTGATAATAGACGCTCCCGCGCGGCCAGCACCCGAACACGCTCGCGCTGCGGGGCCGGCCGATCGCGCCGGCGAGGAGCTTGCGCTTGATCGCCCAGGTCGACGGATCGAACAGAAGCTGAAACCCCACCGCCACCGGACGCTTCGTGCGGTCGCGGGCGGCGATCATCGCGTCGACTTCTTCCAGCGTCCCCGCCGCCGGCTTTTCCACGATCACGGCCTTGCCGGCGTCCACCGCCTGCTCGGTGAAAGGCCGGTGCAGGGCGATCGGCACCGGCAGCCATACCGCGTCGATCGGCTCTTTCAGCAGCTCCGCAAAGTCGCTCAATACCTTCACGCCCTTGCCGCGCAGGAACTCGGCCCGCTTGGCGGTGCGTTGCTGATCCGGATCGCACGCGGCGAACAGTTGCGGCGCCGCAGGATCACCCGCACCCGTCTCTAGAATGTTATTTGTCACGGGTTCCGCAAACCCACCGAGGCCGGCCACACCAAACGCCAAAGATGCCATGGTGCGATTGTCGTTGAAACGGCGGCTGCGGCAACTTCAGACGCTATAACCAGGTGCGCCCATCTGTCGCGTCGCGCCAACGCAGCAGCAGTTCTGCGGTCCGTAGCGATTGAGTGGTCGAGTAGTCGGCCGACGGCTCGCCGGTGATCGCCGCGAACAAGGCCTGCCCGAGACTTGGAACGTCCCCCGCCCGTTCGGTGATATCGACCGCCGGCTCGGTTTGCGTCGTCAAGACGGCCCGGTCGTCGGCGATTTCGATCAGTCCGCGGCCACCGACCACGCGCAGCCGATCGTCGCCGTGCGACGCCGCCGCCGCCGGACGCAGATAATCGGCATGCACGATGACCGACCCGCCGCCCTGCAGCGAGCCAACCATCGCGACATGGTCTTCCATCGTGCCCAATTCGGGCCGGCTGAGGTTGCCACCGGTGCCGCTGACCTTTTCGATCGATCGGCCGGTGACGAACTGGACCCCGTCGACGCCGTGGCTGGCCACCCACAGCAACGTCCCCCCGTACTGCTCGCGATCGGCATACCAGGCCGGCCGCGTGCCGAAGCGGTACGATTTCTGTGCCGTCACCAGCGCCACCTCACCGATCATGCCGGCGGCGACGGCGTCCCGCGCCGCGCGAAACGCCGGGCGGCAACGAAAATCGAATTCCGTCAGCAGCACGCGCGACGGATCTTCGGCCGCCAGCTTTTTCAACCGGTCGAGCTGCGGCCACGTCGCGGCGACCGGCTTATCGCTGGACGTGGGGATATTGCGGCTGAGCAACTGCGCATTCCAATCGCCGTTGAATCCGTAGACCGCCCCAACGCTGCCCAGCTGCGGGCGGAAGGCGTCGAGCATCGCCTGGCCGTCGTCGAACCACTGCGCGGCGGCCCCGGCGGGCGTCTCGCGAAGCGACTCGCAAAACCGCTCCGCCGCTCCCGCGTCGTGCCCGTCGGATGCGACAGCGATTTCGAACGTCGTGCCGGGCGTCGTATCCAGCACGTGGCGTAAGTTATGGTGCCCGTTCCCGCCGATAAACGCGATGCGTAAGGTTCTGTCGCTCACGCCCCTACTTTACCCGCCCGATGAAAATAATTTGAGCCGGCCGGCCCCCTGCGCTGAATACGATCCGGCATCATGCAAGCACAAGACGGCATCCTGAAGCCCATTTGGGTCGAAAACCAGAAACCCCTCACCTTCCCCGCCCCCACCGCGGCCGACACCGCCGAGGTGATCGTCGTTGGCGGCGGCATCAGCGGCGTCACAACCGCGTATGTGCTGGCAAAACAGGGAAAGAAGGTGCTACTGGTCGATGAGGGTCCGATCGGATCGGGCCAGACGCACCGTACGAGCGCACACCTCGCCTCGATCATCGATGACCGCTTTTCCGTGATCGAAAAAGAGCACGACGTCGAATTCTCGAAGCTCGCCCACCAGAGCCACTCGGCCGCCATTGATTTTATCGAGCGGGTGTCGGGTGAGGAGAAAATCGATTGCGAATTCGCGCGATTGAACGCCTATCTGTTCCGCGGGCCGGACGACAAATCCGATACGCTGGAAAAGGAATTCGACGCGGCCGGCCGCGCCGGCGTGAGTGACCTTGAATGGGTCGTCAGCCCCGGCGACGGCGCGCTGACCGGCAAGGCTATCCGCTTCGGCGGCCAGGGCATTTTTCACCCGATGAAATACCTGCGCGGCCTGACGCTGGCGGCGGAGAATCTCGGCGTCGTCTTCCGCACCGGCGATCGCGTGATGGACACCAGCGGCAAGACCAAGGACCAGCCGCCGACTGCCACCTTCGCCAGCGGCCTGAAGCTCACCTGCGAGGCGATCGTCGTCGCCACAAATACGCCGACGCCGATCAACGACTGGCTGAGCATTTACCTCAAGCAGGCGGCCTATCGCACCTACATGGTGGGCCTGGCGGTGGAGAACGAATTCAGCGTGCCGAACGCGCTCTATTGGGATACGACCGACCCGTATCACTACGTCCGCCTCGAGAAGATGGACGACCGCACGGTCCTGCTCGTCGGCGGTGAAGATCATAAGACCGGCCAGGACCACCCCGACGACGGCCGCTTCGAACGGCTCACGCGGTGGGCGAAGGAGGTCTTTCCCTCGGCCGGCGAAGAAGTCTATCGCTGGTCGGGCCAGGTGCAGGAACCGAGCGACGGCCTGGGCGTGGTCGGCGTCGCGCCGACCAAGGGCGAAAACGTCTATGTGATCACCGGCGACAGCGGCATGGGCCTGACGCACGGCACGCTCGGAGCGCTGCTCGTGACCGACCTGATCTTGGGCCGCGAGAACCCGTGGGCGAAGATCTACGACCCCAAGCGCTTCCTGATGAATACCGAAGCGCTCAAGGAAGATCTGAACGCCAATGCCCAGTACGTCGATTACCTCACCCGCGGCGACATCAAATCCCCGGCCGACCTGAAGCCGGGCGAAGGCGGGCTGATGCGCAGCGGCCTGAAGAAGATCGCGGTGTACAAAACCGACGAAGGCAAGGTTTGCCAGTTCTCGGCCGTCTGCCCGCACCTGGGTGGGATTGTGCAGTGGAACCCGGTCGAGAAAACCTGGGACTGCCCCGTGCACGGCAGCCATTTCGATTGCGAAGGAAAATTGCTGATCGGGCCCTCGACCGACGATCTGCCGCCCGTGGGGTGAACGCCGCAGGCGCGGAATTTCTACCCCTCCCCCTCCGGGGGAGGCTGGGTGGGGGCGGCGAGCGTCTAGCGGCGAACGACTGCGATTTCACGCTCCCCGCCCCTACCTAACCTCCCCCGGAGGGGGAGGGATAAGACAGTTCACCCCGCCTTCACCACGACCACCTTGAACGTCCCCTCCTTCACCGGCGGACGCTTGTCTCCAGACTTCTCTCCAAAATCCGCTGTCGGCAGGTAGAGCGTGTGCGTCGACGGATCGACCGTCATCGTCCGCGCACCGGGCGCCGTCTTGATCGTCTGCGACAGCGTGATCGGCCCTTCTTTCGGCGCATTGACCACCGTCACCGTCCCGTCACCGCAGCTGGCAAACGCCCGGCCGTCGTCAAATGCGCACGCATCACATCCCCGACCGATAGGAAGATCGCCCAGCACTTTGCCGTCGGCCGTGCTCAGCACGATCATTTTCGCCGGTTTCCGGCAGCCGACGAACAGCCGGGTTCCTTCAGGATCGATCGACAAACCCACCGGCACGCCGCCCGGCTTCACGTCCCACCGCGCGATCACCTTTTTCCCCAATAGATCGACGGCCGCCACCTGATCTTTGTCTTCCAGGTTCACGTACGCCTTGCCCTTGCGGTCGACGACAAACGATTCCGGCTTACCGCCGAGATCAATTGTTTCGACCCGCTTGCCGCCATCCGCGTTCAGATTGACGTTCGGATCGAACATCGCCAGCTTCCCCGCCTCGCCGCAGACCGTCAGGATCTTCTTCGTCGCCGGATCGTACAGAACCCCGTCGGCATCCTCCGGAACCGGGACCTTGCCGAGCACCGCAAAGCTCTTCAGATCGAAAATGAATAACGCTCCGCTGTCATCGCTGATGAAACCCCTCCCGGCGTCGGGCGCGACCGCAACACCGTGATTCGATGTCTGACCGGGAATATCGGCGACGAGTTTCCCCGTCTTGGTATCGACGACCTGCACGTGCGTCGTGCGCGTGACGTACAGCCGCCCGTTCATGGCGTCAGCGGTGATGTAATCCCACCGCCCCGGCCCACCCAGCAGGAACGCGTCGGCCACCTTGTATTGGGTCGCCTGACCCCAGGCAGTGGTAGCGAGCAGGAACGCGGGAAGCGCAAAACGGAGCCGAAGCGGAGTGGTTTTCATGATCGTTCCAGGGCAGTCGACCAAAGCGGGATGTTCCGGCCGATCGTCCGCGACCGAGGTGACGTTGGCAATCGCAAAACCGCGTGTTTTTCCGCCGACAGGCCGCAACGGCGGCGGTAGCATCGTCCGGTTGGTCTGCGTCCGGAGAGGTGCGGTCAGGGAGGAAGCTACTGGGCTACAACGCGGTACAAAAATCGGGGTCACCGCCCCGGGTAACTTTGCGGCCTACCCCCTGCCACAGGCTGAACGGGTGGAAGCTCTTTGACAATCGAGGTCTTTTCACGCCGGGGCAACGCCCCGGATCCCCGGCCCGAAGGCCCGGGCATTCAGAAGGAATGCGCGACGCGAAAACCCCATCCGAAAAAACAAACCCAATTTGCGCCCTAAACTGTTGCCATGCCACAGTTTAAGAATTGGCAGGGGACAAAAAACCACCGGCGACGCTTTCGCATCGCCGGTGGCGGATGATGAACATCGACATTCCCGAATCGCCCAGCCGCGATCATTCAAGATCAGGCCGAGCCATTCTTTAGAACGCCATGCCGATCGACAACGTCGACACGAGGAAGTTCTCGCGCGGGTTGGCGGGCTGGTCGTTGCTGGGGGTGTTGTAGAAGGTCAGGTTGGCCGAGGCCGTCCAGCTGCCGTATTCCTTCGGGATGAAGGCGAGCGGGACCGAAGCGGTCACGCCGATGTCGGCGTAACCGATGCCGGCGCCATCACCACCGGCATACGCATCGGTGAAGTAACCGAAGGCGGCCGGGATCGACAGCGTGACCGGGTATTCGGTGTCGCTGAGGAACGTGAAGCTGGGCGAGATGCCGACCTGCAGCACGCAGGCGTCCTTCTCGTTCAGGTCGCCGGTCACATCATAGCGGTAGTGAGCCAGGAACGACGGGTTGAACGCGAAGCCCTTGATCAGGGTGTCGGCATCGTTGTACGAGGCCGAGAGTTCGATCGCCTTCTCGGCGCCGCCACCGAACTGCCAGTAGGCATAGGTCGCGCCGAAGGTGAACTTGTTCCAGGTGTAGTTCAGACCCGTGTTGAGGTCGACTTCCTGGAGCGGGCCGCCGATGCCGCTGTCAACGTTGTCGTTCAGGTCCGTCCAGACGTTGATGAAGCCCGACAGTTCCGGGGTGAACGCGCAGGTCAGCGTGCCGTGCGCGAACGCCGTGGACTTGGCCGAGAACGGCGAGAAGTTCGCGCCGCCGCCCCACACGTCCGTGCCGAACGACACGTAGTGCGACGAGAAATCAACGCCAGCCGCGAACGAGTACTTCGAGTCCGCCGCGCGGGTCGTGACCGAGGTGGCGCCGACAGCAAGCACAGCCGCGGCGATAGCCGCTTTGCGAGAGAAACCGAACATGAGATCTCCTTCCAAATGGGTTGGACCGACCGGCCCTCAGATTAGGTTGAGCGACCGTTTTGCGAGCCCCCGCCTGCGGTCGCAGGCTTTGACCGGAGGGCCGTGTCCTTCCCACTTGACCTTGTCAAACCGGGTGCCACCTTAACGAGGCACCAATTAAGTGGCAAACTTTTCTGGGTTTTGCCGCTTATTCCGCTCGTCCGGGCCGGCCGACTTCACAAGAAGTCCCTAATGGCACCGTGCTTACCCGACGAGCATGTCACCCCATATTTCGGACGGGCCGCCTCAAGTCGTGCAATTATTCGGCCGAAAACCCGCAACTTTGTCGGATGAAGGCGAAGGTCCAAGAAAAACGCCGTTCCCACCCGAAAAAATGGAATATTTGGTTGCACCACCAATAGTTACGCCGCGCCACGGCGGAAGGAGAAGACCCTGATTTTGGCAGCCTCTGCCAATAAATGCGGCGCTCCCAGTCGCAGCACGGGAGGATTTTCGAGCCTCGGCGCGCCATCCGCGGCGATGGCAGATCGTCGCAGAATCGGGGAAATCGGCTCTAAGGCCCCTACCACCCCCCGGAATATAAGGCGAACCAATGTTTTCCCGGACGCTCGTTCTCCCGCCGGATATTTCGGGAGGCAATCAATCGCCATTTATCGGAACAGATAATCCGTCGACATCAGCGCGATCATGATCATCAGCCACACAAACCCCGCCATCGCGAAGATGCCGGCGGTCCTGGAGCCGAACTTTACGTGCATGAAGAACACCACAACCAGTGCGGCCTTCAGCACCGCGATGAACAGTGCGATGCCGATCGACCACCATCGGCCATGGAGCAGTTTGTCGAAATCGATGAATGCCGCACCGGTCGTCAGCCCCAGCAGCAGCATCAACGCGACCAGGATGACGATCAGCGTCATCGGCGACGGCGAGGGATGGGCTTCTTTTGCGTGCATCAGTGGCGCAACAGGTAAAGGGTTGGGAACAGGAAGATCCACACCAGGTCGACAAAGTGCCAGTACAGCCCCGCCACTTCCACCGGCGTGTAGTAATGCTGGTTGAATCGGCCGCGGTGGTTCATCCAGGCGATGATCGATAGCAGCACGACGCCGATCAGCACGTGCAGCGCGTGCAGCAGTGTGGCGAAGTAGTAGAAGCAGAGCAGCATCGGCACGTGCTGGCCGCGCGGCGTGCCTTCGGGGGATACGGTGGAGTAGTTCAGCAGCGGGACGAGTTTGTCGTGCCAGTCGATGCCGTACTCGCCCATCTTCAGGCCGAAGAAGACCAGCGCGAGGATGATCGTGTAAATCAGCCGCCGGGTGACCGCCCGCGTCTCGCCTGTATTCGCCGCGTGAACGGCCGATGCCATGAAATAGCTACTGAGGAGGAGAACCGCGGTATTGAGACAGCCGATCCACCAGACCAGTTCCCGAGCCCCTTCCGCGAAGTCGCGTTCGAAACGCGACCGCATCACATAGAAGCCGACGAAAATCGTGCCGAAGAACAGGATTTCATTCGCGAGGAACACCCACATCCCCAGCGTCGCGCTCTCGCGCTGCTGGGCCATGTCTTCGAACTGCTCGGCGTGGTGCGGAAGCAGTTCGACGTCGTTCCGCAGCGGCTCGTCGGCGGGGATGGCGATGTCAGAGGTTGTCATGGCCGGCCTCCTCATCGCCGAGTACGAGCGGCTCCTTCGCGCCCTGCGGCCACATGTTGTGGTAGCTGTACGCCTCCTGCTCGATGATCGGAATCTCGTGGAAGTTGTGCTTCGGCGGCGGCGAGTCGGTCGTCCATTCCGCGCCCATCGCGGGCCAGGGGTTCTTGCCGGCGTCTTTGCCGTACTTGAGCGACCAGAGCAGGTAGACGATCGGCAAGACGTAGCCCAGCCCCATGATCGACGCGCCGGCGGTGCTGAGCACGTTCAGCAACTGGAACTGATCGGGATACGTCGCATACCGCCGCGGCATGCCGAGGTAGCCGAGGATGAACTGCGGAAAGAAAGTGAGGTTGAACCCGGCGAAGATCGTGACGGCCGCGATCTTGCCCCAGAATTCCGGGTACATCTTGCCCGTCATCTTCGGCCACCAGAAATGGATCGCGCCCAGGTACGCCGTCGCGGCCCCGCCGACCATGATGTAGTGGAAATGGGCGACGACGAAGTAGGTATCCGTCAGATGCACGTCGGCGGCGAGCGTGGCGACGAACAGGCCGGTGAGCCCGCCCATCGTGAACAGCCCAATGAAGGCCAGCACGTACAGCATCGGGGTCGCCAGCAGCACACTGCCCTTGTAGAGAGAGGCCGTCCAGTTAAACACCTTCACGGCCGAGGGGATCGCGACCATGAAGCTCAGGAACGAGAAGACCATCCCGCTGTACATCCCCTGCCCGCTGACGAACATGTGGTGGCCCCACACGAGGAACCCGATCAGCGCGATCGCGATCGACGAGCCGGCGATGTAGTCGTAGCCGAACGGCCGCTTGCGGGCGAAGCAGGCGACGATCTCGCTCACCACCCCAAACGCCGGCAACACCATGATGTAAACGGCCGGGTGGCTGTAGAACCAGAAGAAGTGCTGGAACAGGATCGGATCACCGCCCAGGGCCGGATCGAAAATGCCGATGCCGGTCATGCGTTCGACGAGCAGCAACAGCAGCGTGATCGCCAGCACCGGCGTGGCCAGCACGAAGATCACGCTCGTCGCGTAAAGGGACCAGATGAACAGCGGCAACCGGTTCCACTTCATGCCCGGCGCACGCATCGTGTGCGTCGTCACGATGAAATTAAGGCCGGTGAGAATCGAGCTGAAGCCGGAAAGGAAAATGCCCAGTACGGCCAGTACGACGTGCGTGTGCACGTAATGCGTCGACAGCGGGGTGTAGAACGTCCACCCGGTATCGACGCCGCCGAAGACGAGTGCGGAAAGCGTCGTCAGGCCGCCGATGACGAACAGATACCAACTGAACAGGTTCAGCCGCGGGAAGGCCAGGTCGCGCGCGCCCAGCATCAGCGGGATGACGAAGTTGCCGATGGTCGTCGGGATCGACGGGATGAGGAAGAACCAGACCATCACCACGCCGTGCAGCGTGAAGAGCCGGTTGTAGAACTCGGCCCGCACGACATCGCTGCTGGGCGTCATCAGTTCCAGCCGCATCAGTGCCGCCGCCGCCGCGCCGACGG
>Ga0070658_10002950_pt1 | contig 14097 bp, 9 predicted proteins | sample KBSC13metaG_FD_64664 | JGI IMG/M metagenome (GOLD analysis project Ga0070658, IMG submission 64664) | Corn rhizosphere microbial communities from Kellogg Biological Station, Michigan, USA - KBS C1-3 metaG | ecosystem: Host-associated > Plants > Roots > Rhizosphere > Soil ... | reverse complement strand
ATTACGGTCAACACCGTACTGCATGCGCCTTTGCTGTAAACGGTAGGGCTAGGCATCAAGTCACTTTCGGCAACGCTCATACAAGTTGGGCGGTTGAGAAAGCCCATGGCTCGCTGAGCAAGTAATCGCCCTGATCTCGTCCAGGAATGAGTTGGACGTCGTTGACGTTCTCCAGGAATGCCGACACGTCGACGTTTTGGGTGTATCGAAGGCTTCGGAGCGATTTCATTCTAGTCAACGGTGATACATCGACAGAAACCATACCGCTTCGGCGGTCGTCGATTGCGATACTTATTCTTTCTATGCTCGAGAGCTTCGACAAACTGTCGAGTAACTCGTTAACAAACCTATCACGGGTCGGTCCAGATTCTCTCAATCTTATCGATATAGATTTCAGATTCGGTAATTGCCCGAGTCTTGTAACGGCAGGGGTTCGGCCGTGCCCTATAGGAACGGTTAGTCCAAGCTCGGTAATGCTTGGTGAGTTGAATAAATGATCGTCAATATTGGGGACGTAGGAGAGTGCCAAGCTTGAGAGGCTCTGCGGATAAGGGATTGACAATTTCGACCGGCCGTACATTTCGAGGAATCGCAATCGTGGACATCCACTTACTAACCGATCAAGATCTTGCGTATAGTACGCCAAGGTCAAACGCTCAAGAGAAGCGCTCGATATTTGGTCGGCATTCTTTGTAATGATGGTGGGCCGGACGTTGCATATTGAGAGTGAGGTTAGTTCAGGAAGGTCTTGGAGTTGATCTACGTTAGAGATCGCGCCCCATAAGGAAATTGTGTTAAGCGGCGTTATGTTGCGGAGAACAGATACGTCTATATTCGCAGATCCATTAGAGATTAGAATGACGTGTCGCAATCTGGACAAAGCCGCAATTGGCTTAATGTCGTACACGCTTGTGTCGCTCCAAATTCGCAGCCTTTCAATTCCTGTCTGATCTCTCAGCGGAAGGAGATCAAAAGCGCCCAAGGACCCTATGTCGAGTGCGTGTAACGGAGGATACTTTGCCAGCGGTGAGAGGTCCCTGATAGCTCTTTGGAGTCCGGCGTATCCAGATCCGACACTGCCTGTTTTGACAATCGATTCGCGGACCACTGTGAACTCAAGGGGATTTAGCTTGTGCGCAACCTCGTTCAAAACGGATAGGCGTTCATCCGTCGTGTAGTCATGCAGACGGCGAATTGCCTTGGGAGTTCCAATATTACAAAGGGCCCGAGCGGAACATATGGCTTGCTTCTCACTGAGGGCATCCGAATAAGTTAACCTTTCGACGGCAGCATCGCCACTTAGTGCGACCGCCGCCGCATCCTCAAGCGTCCGCGGTGGGAAGAGTTTCCTCTCAATAGACTTAAGCCTTGTGTTAACAAGAGGATCAAGCCCAACGGCCACGGAGCGGCACATCAGAGCCAAAACTTCTCGTCTGCGTTGTTGCGCTCGCGAACCTCCAATTTGGCCGATATCTGAAATGATCTTTTGAATCAATTCCGTGGCCACTGATGGATTCCGACTTCCGGCAGCGAATACGATAACGGGATCCCAATCGGCCGAGAGAGCATTCTTGGCCAGCAGACCGAAGTCAGCCTCGTCGGCAAATCGATCACCAGCCAAATACTCCTTTATTGTATTATGGATGAACTCAACGTGTCCCGGCTTTCCCTCTCTTAAAACTCCACTGCGTTCGATCAGTCCCTCCAATAGCCCCCGATCAGTAGTTGATAATGGTGATGGTATCCGCTTTAATGCCGCTTTGACCGTTATTTCGGCGCGTTTCCGGGTAATTGCTGACTCCTCATTCAATACCATGTAGTGGGCTATATCCTGCGTGATGGACCTTTTCTGATCATATGTCAATGCCTTATAGCCATCGGGGAAATCCTCGAGCTTAAGGGAACTCTCACGTTCACGTCGGTGTAGCAGCATTTCACAGATTGCTTCGCAAATTCCACGTAGGCTTTCTGGAAGATCCTCATTGCGCTCACGATGAACTGCGCAAATCATGGCTGAAAGAAGGGGGGTTGACGCAAGTCTGGACAAGGACGGTGTTCCCTGGATCTTTTCGATCAACGCGTCTCGTTTCGTATCGATAGTTGCGTCCACTATGCCATTCCTACGCAGCTCTGCTGACACAGCGTCGTGCCATTTCCGCACAAACTCCACCTTATCGATGTCCGTCATCGGCTCGACGATAGCTTCTACGAAGCTCAGTGGAGTTAGCCACCGGGAGGGAACCGCTGGTGGTCGCGTACTGACGATATAGAAATTGTCGGGGTATTGCTCAACTATATCTTGGATCGCCTTCTTGAGCTCCGTCCGGTTTACGTTTGGCACCTCGTCGATCCCGTCCAACAAAACTATGGCACGTCCTTGTTTGAGAATGCGCCGGATCCAAGCCTCGGGTGGGGTTCCTAAGGCCCGCGCTACCGCAATCGGAAACTCAGATGGAGTCGGTATTTTGCCGTTTTGGCAGTCGCGCAGACGTATGAGGAACGGAATGCACGTGATCCAAACCGGCGAATACAAGTTGCCACCTAGACTGTTGGTAGCTTGATCAATCAGCAGACGGTTGCGATCTGCCACAGTAGCCGCAGCTGAAATCGCAATCCAGCGAAGCAGCGTGCTTTTGCCGCTACCGGCTTCGCCGCGGATCAACAGTCTTCGACTGCCGGTGTCAATCTTCTCTAATAGGTCGGTAGCCGACATGTAGCCCACGCTTGAATTGGATGCCGTCTCCGGCTTAACGTTCAGCGATACGTACGCCACGGACAGCTGATGTCTTTTGGCGGCGTCGTCGGCGACAGTGACCCCGAACAACTCCATGTAGTCAAGGTTACGAACCACTGCCTGGCGATAGTCCTTCTCATAGCGCAGGTCCGCATCAGCTTCGGTTGAGCCAAATGCCGCGATGCGATTCTCGATGAGGCTCGTCGTCTCAATAACCTCGTCTAGCTTATCTTGGAGCCTGTCAAGGCGCGACAAGCTTTCCGCGGCAAAGCTCTCCTCAAACGTCGGCAAGTCCGCGGCCACCTGAACCATATATCGAATCGTCTCATCGAGGGCTCGATGATAAAGAGCCGATTCGGCGGAGGAGAATTGTCCGCTTGGAAGAGGTCGCGCAGTCTTGAATGCGTGAGTCAAAGCGGCGGGATCGAGGTTCTTCTTCACAATGAGCTTTGGATCAAGCGACGTTGCGAGGGTCAGACCTAGCTCATGCGCTACCGCTTCGGCATTGCCGTGTCCGCCGAAACTCGTGAATATCGGAACAAGACGAGCGACAATCTTGTCTCCGATCTTGCTGAACTGGCGTTCGGCCTCCCGCTTTTCAGAGATCCCCTTGATCTTGTCCCCCACAATATCCATAATGCCGTCGCCGACGGACTCGCCGACGTCACCTAAGTAGGTTTTCGCAATGAAGTTGGCGATCGGCTTGGCAACTAACGTAAAGAGGAATTCAGCGGCGGCCATAAAGAGATGCTCCAATCAAAGGCGTGCAAGGCTAATAATAAACTTGCGCCGAACGAGCTTATTATACTCTGTTTGCTTAGATACACATGGTAAGTATGATTTCAATAGTGCCAAATGGAAAAAACTCGTGATAGACAAGGTGAACGAAATCATGCTATACTGGGTTAAACGTATGTTCGTATAATTGTGGTTTGGTAACTGAATACCAGCGTCTGTGCTGATTTACGTGGCAATCAATCTTGGGGGCATATTGTATTTGGCGGGGAATTTTGCTTGAAAAACCGCGCAGAAATCAAAAGTCGTCCATCTGAGCAGTTGGAGAAGTCAGGTTGGCAAATGCATGAATGGGGCAGGCGCATAACGTCTAATGAATACGTGCCTGAAGATCCGGCACGGCCACATAACTGCACACGACGCTCAAACACAGTGCACACGCGACGGCGCCAGCGTCGTTGAAGAGGAGCATCAGGAGGGCGGCTACCAGGGTCGAGTCGAGGAGGGCGATTCGTGGCCGAACCTTGATGGCGTCGTCGACGTCCACTTTCCATCGCGCTGCTGCTCGCCGTTGCAGGAGGAGGCAGGCGAGGCCGGCCCAGACGGGGAGCGCCCAGGTGCTGTGAGTGGCGAGTTTGAGTTCGACGGCCATTTTGCGCGTCACGATGTCCAGCGCCTGGCCGATGCCGCCGTGATGGATGAGTGAAACGGCCGCGCCGAGGTGTGATTGCGATGTCGAGGAGCGGGCGCCGTCGAGGAGCGCCATCGACGTCAGCGCGAGCAGGCCGAGCAATGTGGCGGCGACGATGCCGCCCAGGCCAAGTCTTCTGCCGTAGCCGGACATCAGGAAAGTGGCGAAGGCTCCGGTCAAGACGATAACGCCCCCAGCTTTCGCACCCATCGACGGGGCGCCGACGATGGCGATGACCGCGAGCATCCCGACGATCAGGGCGATCCGCCTCGAGCGGCCTTCACCCGGATGGTGCGGATGGGGTTGGAGTATTGTCCAGAGATGGGAGATCGCCACCAGCAGTCCGCCGGCCATCGCGCCCATCGCCTCGTTTCCGATTCCGTAGTAGCGTGCGCCTTCGATCGGGGAGTAACCGAGCAAGTTCGACGCCAGCACTCCACCCCCTGCCATTGTATTGAGGAGTTCCAGAAAACCGATCCCTGCTATTGGAATGGTGAATAGAGTGGCCAGGGTATGGTTCCTGCGAATGGACGTTACCGCCGCAGCCACCACGCTGAAATACAGGAGGAAGTTCGGAATCGATCTGGTCACTACCAGGGTGAGGACAAGCCACGGAAGAAATGCCGACACGAAGTATCTGGCCATTTCGAGCCAGCCGGCAAATCGCTGTGCCATCGCCAGAATCATCAGGCATAGACCAAGCACGATCGCGCAATACGGGAGCGCCTTCTGACCCGCACGCTGTTCCAGTGCCGCGTACCGTATCTGTCGTATTTCTTGAAGGGGATTGTCGACTCTTTGGACCGTCACCGGCCTGCCGAACGGTGTCGACGGCAGCGTCGCGCCGAAGTAGGCGGCGATAGTCGGGGCGATGTCGGTGTTGGTGATGAGGCCGGGCCGGCGTGTCGACCGGGAGTAGAGGAGGGCATTGGGCACGCCGTCGCCCAAAAGCAGGACGGGGGCAAGGCGGTCGTCGATGGAGTAGGCCCAATCGTTGACGTAGGGGCTGATGATCAGGATTCGGGCGTGAGAGGCCGCGGCGGGCTGAACGATCTTGTCGACGGCGTCGTCGATCCGAGGGAGCGTGCTACTGTCTCGGCGACCGCCGTCGAGACAGACGACGTAGCAGCCGGGAAGCGTCGATGACGAGGAAGTAACCGCAGTTCCGCGGCTCCGCATCGTCAGTAGGGACTCACAGGTCGGGTTCGAGAGGGTGGAGGCAAGGTCGTCCAGATCAGTGCTCGCAAGGAACGGAATGCCGGCATTGTCGAGGGCGTCGGCGAGGTTGCCGATGTGGACGTCGTAACCGAGTCCCTGGTTGATCGCCTGGAAAGCCGGCCGGATCTTCGCCGCCCATTCGTTAGTCCGGCCGGCCTCCGGCGACGGCATCATGCCCGGATCAGGTGGCCATGCGGCGCGCGCACCGGCCCCGAGCGTCAGTATTGCAGCCCCGCCGGGTTCGCGGGTCGTTATCCCGCTGGGCATTCGAGCCGTGCGCGTATTCATGATGCCGACCGCGCCTTCGTCCATCATTTGACGGAGGTGGGGCATCGACAGCCAGTCGTCGAGCGTCAGGCCTGGAGTTAGGATGACGAGCATCAATCGGGACGACGACTGAGCGGCATGCCTACCCAGAGCTGTAGGCATGGCACCCGATTGAGCAGGCGCTGCGACGGTGCCGGTCGAGAACCAGAGTAGCATTACCAGGGCCGCAAGCCAATTCACTATTCTCAATTCTCAATTCACTATTCTATCTTAAGGCCTTGTCGATGGCCTGCTGCACGGTGTCGACGCCCACGAGCTCGATGGCGATCTTGGCGCGGGCGAGGGCGGTGCGGTTGCGGCCGGCGATGACGGCGCGCTTGAAGCCGAGGCGGGCGGCTTCGCGGACGCGCTTTTCGATGTGGCCGACGGCGCGGACCTCGCCGCCGAGGCCGACTTCGCCGCAGAAGATGGTGCCGGGATCGGCGGGCTTCTCATGATAGTTCGACGCCGTGGCGACCGCGATGGCGAGATCGGCCGCCGGCTCGCCGACACGGACGCCGCCGGCGATGTTGACGAAGACGTCCTGCGTGCCCAATTTCAGCCCGCAACGCTTCTCCAGAACCGCCAGGATGAGGTTGACGCGGTTGCTGTCGACACCGGAGAATGTGCGGCGGGGGCTGGTGAGATACGACGGGGTGGCCAGCGCCTGGACCTCGATGAGCAAGGGCCTCGACCCTTCGACCACGGCTGTGACCGCGCTGCCCGTCGCATGCTCGGTCCGTTCCGCGAGCAGAAGTTCGGATGGGTTGGGGACCTCGGCGAGGCCGCGGTCGTGCATCTCGAAGATGCCCATCTCATCGGTCGACCCGAAGCGATTCTTCTGGGCACGCAGGATGCGATACGCGTAGTGGCGGTCGCCTTCGAACGTGAGCACGGTGTCGACCATGTGCTCGAGCACGCGCGGGCCTGCAAGTGCGCCTTCCTTGGTCACATGGCCGACCAGGAAGATCGGGACGCCGTACGCCTTCGCCGCCTGACCGAGCACGGTGGTGGCGGCTCGTACCTGGGACACGCTGCCCGAAGCCGACTCGATCTCGGGATGCGACATGGTCTGGATGGAGTCGATGATCGCCGCGGCCGGCTTTGTCGACGCGATCGCTCCGGCGATGAGGGTGACGTCGGTTTCGTTCTGGACGAGAATGTTGTCGGTGACGATGCCCAGGCGGCCGGTGCGGATCTTGATCTGCGTGGTCGACTCCTCGCCGGAGACATAGAGAACGTCGCCGCCTTGAGCGATCTTGCCCGCCGCCTGCGTCAACAGGGTGCTCTTGCCGATGCCCGGGTCGCCGCCGACGAGGATCAGCGCGCCGGGGACGATGCCGCCGCCCAGGACTCGGTCGAACTCGCCGAACCCTGTTGACCGCCGGCCCTCGACATCGGGCGACGCGATCTCCGTCAACCGCATCGGCCTGGAAGCCCCCAGGAAGCTCGTCCCGATGATCGGGCTAGGTTTGGAGCCAAGGCCCTTGGGTGTCGAGACAGTCACCGTCTCTTCGAGCGTTCCCCATTCGCCGCAGCTCGGGCACTTTCCCAGCCACTTCGGCGTCTCATATCCGCATTCCCGGCACACGAACCGCGTTTGTACACCCTTTGCCATGCCCGTTATTCTACCTTCTAAGCTTGTGGTTAAGGGTTAAACGCTCGTGCTCCGTCCACGTCCGCGGATCCAGGTGATGTTTGGAGCAGCCGGATCGTTTCTTTCGTATGAATAGTTATGCCCGGTACATTTGCGGATGAGGCAAGGCATATACCATAAAACGCCCGAAATCCTTACTGGTTTTTTCAAAGCTTCCTTGACAGCTGGACTGGACTCGCTGTACAGTATGTGCATGGAGACTCGAGTTAAGCAGGCGGATCCCGCCAACATGACCATCATGCCGCATGCCGCCGTAGGGTTTGGCAAGCGGTTCAGACTTCGCGGCAACACGACCGCGCAGGCGACCGCCGAAAGCGACGATCGAGTGGACTTCCAGGTGATCTATCGGAAGGCCGGCCTACCAGCCGCCCCGTTCACCGCGGAAGAGACGCTCGACATGCTCTCCTCGTTGTCCCCTGAGCTATCACCACACACGCGAAAGCACACGGTGCTGGTGACGCTCGGCGCCATGGGCAAGGCCATAGGCGCTACACCGGAAACCATCTGTGCCGACGGATCTCGGAAGGTCGAAGCTCTCAACGCGAAGATCGACAAGACCAACGCGGAAACTCATGAGTTCGCCACAAACTCCGAGCGTGAGATAGCCACTCTGCAGGCCCAGATTGCGGAAAAGCAAGCGGCAATCGAAACGGCCAAGCAGAGGCAAAAGCTGATCGTGGACGCATGCAAGTCTGAGGGTTCTCGCCTGACCGAACTACTAGAGTTCTTCGGTCAGAGAGAGCGCACTCAATAGTCCGTTCATAGTCAATGTCCAATGGAAAAGACGGCGCGTCTAGGACGCGCCGTCTTTTTCGCCGTAGTACCGGTCGCCCATATGCGCCCTGGTCTACCTCTTCCTTGTCATTGGTTGAACCGATCGCTGGAAACGTCTCTCCGTCAAAATGCGCCCACGGGCCGAGCCACGTGGTGAGTCAGGCGTTCGCACCCTTTGTGCCCACGTGCTACGATGAACCGCCCCTCCGGCGCCACGGAAAAAGTTGTACCGTCGCGTTAGTATCCTAAGCCGCCTTAGCGCGATCACCGCATGATGTACGTTCGGAAATGATCACAAGCGTCTCTCGCAGCGCACGCTCGGTCTCGATCGCTCGCTGATTATTGATTCGCTCGCGCTCGACTTCCGCTTTTCGATCGCGAAGATATCCGGCTACTTGACTTACTATCCACATTCCGCCCCCACCACCGAGGAAGACGGCTACTATGATTAAGGCTATCAGCATGGGAATATGCCCCCCTGCTACAAATATCGGCATGTATGCCTGGTCGCCTTAGGGTTGCAAATCAACATCCTGATAGATTTAACTGCCGCTTAACCAGGATTTGATGGCCTCTTAATCGACGCCTCCCATGGCCTGCGGTAACATAAAATCGGTCGGGCAATCGTCCCGGCCTCTGAGCCTACAGTGACCGAAGGATCGACGCAACCGAGTATCCCGCGGGCCCTAATGGGCCGACGCCACCTGGCGACCTCTCCGTTACGTCGATCCTTCCAGCACCCTAGTAGCCTACCGTGAACCGCCTTTTGATGTACTGGGACTTCTCGACTTCGTCGATGAGGGCGATCGCGAAGTCCTCCGCCGAGATCCGGCTCTGTCCGTCGGCGTCCGTTAGCAGCGTGTCCGTACCCAGTCGGAACTGCCCCGTGCGTTCCCCCGGCTGTATAACAGCCGAAGGACTTACATACGTCCAATCCAGCGATCCCGCCAACACCGGCAGCGCCTTCAGAACATCGCGATGCGCGAGAGCCGGGGCCTTGTATGCGTCCGGGAATTCCGGAGTATCGACAAGCTGGACACCTGGCGCCACTTCGAGACTGCCTGCGCCGCCGACCATCACCAGGCGCTTGACACCCGCCGCCGTCAGCCCCTCGACCAGCGCACGCGTCGACTTGTCGAAATCGCCGGCGTCGCCGCTGTGCCCTGGTCCCCACGCGCTTATGACCGCATCGACACCGGCCACCGACGCTGACACGCTTTTCGCGTCGAGGATGTCGCCGGTGGTCACCGTGAGTTTAGGGGAGGAGACCTCGACCCGCTTGGGATCCCTCACCACCGCCGTTACGTCGTGCCCTCGACGCAGAGCCTCGGCCAGAACCCGGCTCCCGATCATCCCCGTTGCCCCATAAATCGCGATCTTCATAACGTCCTCCAAAAGGGTAAACTTGTTTTGCAAGTATTGACGTAATAATACGCGTGTTTACAGGTAGGTTCCCGAGCGCGCCAATTTTTAGCGTGCTCTTGACTTCCGACATCGACCGTGCGGTATAATTCGATACGCTAGGGCAGTCGGGTTGACACACCCTGGCCGTTTGCCTGGGCGATTAGCTTAGTGGTAGAGCGCCTCGTTCACATCGAGGAGGTCGGGGGTTCGAATCCCTCATCGCCCATCAGTCTTTCGTTAGACATCACCGCACTCCTTCGTGCGGTTCTCTCTTCCTCCTTCGCGAATACAGCTAGAGCACCGTGTAAATCGAAATCGAAGTCGTGACGACCGATGGGAACGGGGTCGTGTATTCGTGACTCTTCACGCTTGTAACGGTAGAGCCGCCGTCGACTATCATGCACTTGGAATCCTTGTACTTGTTAGCCACTATGATTACGGAGGTCTCGTGTCCCTCTCAACACTTCAATTACTTCTCGGCACTGGCGGCATTTTTGCTGGTATCTCATCCATTGCCGTCGGCCAGATTAACGCGCAGGCAAGTAAGAGACTTGAAGCTCTAAAAAGCGACCTTACCCTCAAAACCACAACCGCCATCGATGCGGAACGCAATCGGGCTCAATTGGCGCTCGAAGGCTTCAAGGAGGAGCTGGAGGTTCAGAAGGCAACCGCCATTGGGGAGATCAACGCGCGTCGGGCATATGAGTTTGATGCGCGAAAGCGGCTCTATGAGGATATTGAGCCATTGTTCTTCCGACTCTCCGAAGCTGTCGAGCTCGCCCTCAAACGAGTCCGCAGTATTGCCCGAGCGAACAGGGACGGCGAGCTTCAGACATGGCTGGGCCAGAACTACAGCACCTCCTACGTGACATCCGTGATGTACAGGATGCTGATTCCCGGCTCAATTACACAGCTCATCCGTCGAAAACTAACCACGGTGGACCTCACGGTGGACCCGAGTATCGAAGTTCAGTATCGGCTGGCAAAGATACTCTACTATTCGTGGACGGCAGACTTTGATCTTGCCAATGGAGGTTCAAAGTATACCGATAACGATGAGCGCGAGATTCCGTATGATCCGAACAATCTCGAGTGGAAAGCCAATCGGGTCACGAACGAGTCGCAATTTTGGCGGCAGGGATTGCCCCTGGGGCGGCTGGACATGGCCTGCGAGTTCCTGATCGATGACCGGGACGGAGTGCCACCCAGGACGATTTCGTACGGGAAGTTCTTTGCCGAATACGAGTCGGAAACTTCTGAGATTGGCAAATTCGCACATGCCTACCTAACCGACATCTTACAGGATTTCGATCCGAGAAAGCGTCCGGTATTCTGGCGTGTACTCATCTTGCAAGCCATAATCCTCAGCTTGATATCCCTGATACGATCGAAGATCTACATCCGGGGCCGTAGGGACGATTTTGAAATCACCGATGACGAGTTGCGGTCTTACATCAAGGAAATTGGCGATTACTTCAAGTCGGAAGACAAGTTCAGGTTTTATAAAGAAGTGGACAACCCAACACTTGTCGAGGACAAAAAGCAGCAGGACAGAGCGATCGAAGCGGCGCTGTTCTACATCGGTTCGCAGCTGCAACTCAACTGTACCGGGTCTCCGATGTCCACAACCGGAGAATCCGCCTCGTGACGCAGTAATCGACGATTACCACCGAGGCGACGCCCGGTCGAAGTAGCCCTGCTTAGCGGCGGGGCTTCCTTGTTTTAGGCAGCAATTTGGAGCGTTATCGCTGGTTTGGCACCGCTACCGTTTTCCGTTGGTCCATAAAGAAATCTGATCCACAAATGTATTTGGCACGGGTATACTCGACGGGTATCTCTCGTATCGAGGCAGGCGTAGTTGGCTAAGTGTCTGCACCTTTGGCTCAGTCGATGACTACACCATATGCCACGCAATCCCTTCTCCTGGATCAAAACAAAGTGACTAACAGAACCCAATGCATCGTTGCCTTACTGTTGACATTCGCCGCCGGCACTCCCGTGATGGCCGCCGAGTTAACCACGCCGTCTGGGCTGACGGTCGAGGCCGGCGCGGTCGATCGTGACATTTTCCACATCGTCGTCCATCCAAAATCCTCGCCTCCGCCGCCCACGAGTCCGTTCGTTGTCGAGACGTCGACGCCGCGGCACACGTCGATACGCAAAGAGGGCGGAGGCATTCGCGTCAACCTCCCGTCCGGCACGCTGTCAATTCGTGCGGATGGTTCGTTCGAGGTTGATGAAGCCAAACGTTTGGTGGTGTCGATGGGCGCTGTCGAGCAGACGGGTGGCCGACTCAAGATGACCTTCAAGCACGGCGACGGCGAGCGGTTGTACGGCCTTGGGAATGCCGGGATCAATCACAGCGGCGACCTCACGCATCCGGCGGACCACCAGTACGTCGGCAACGGCTGCACGCGGATCCCATTCCTGTGGTCGACCGGCGGGTGGGGGTTCCTGGTCGCCAACGACCAGGACGGTAGTGACTGGAACGACGCCGGTGGGGAACTGACGTGGAGGGCGCCCGGGCTCTACATCGACATATACATCATGCTGTCGGCAAACTTCGATGTCCTCGACAGTTACTCGCGGCTGACGGGACGGGCGCCGATGCCGCCGCGGTGGACATTCGGCTTTATGCTCAGCCGGTGGGGCTACAAGGACGCCGCCGACGTCCAGGACAAGTGGCATCAGTTCCGTGACCGCAAGATCCCGATCGACGCTTTCATTTACGACTACGACTGGTTCAACGACGATTGGAACTTCAACCCCAAGACATTCCCCGATCCCGCCGCGAACCTGGCCCAAATGCACCAGATGGGGCTGCGCTTCGTGGGGATTCGGAAGCCCCGCATCAACGGCGCCAATCTCGACTACGCTCGCGCCCACGGCTGGGATCTGACGGCGCCGATGGGAACGGACCTCAGGTTCGATATTCCGGCGGCGCGCGATTGGTGGTGGTCGCATCAGGTCCCTCTGGTCGAGGCCGGCGTCGACGGCTGGTGGAACGATGAGGCGGAGCAGACGATCGACGAGTTCTTCTATATGTCCATGGCGCAATGGAATGGTGGGCGTGCCGCGAGCAAGCAGCGGGTATGGTCGCTCAACCGTGGGTTTGCGCCGGGAATGCAGCGGTTCGGGGCGGCGGTTTGGACGGGAGATATCGACACGAACTGGGACGTCCTCGCCAATCAGCCGGGGACGCTCCTGAACTGGAGCCTGGCCGGCATGCCCTATGTGACGCAGGATGACGGCGGCTTTCAGGGGACGCCCGATCCGGAGCTATACACGCGCTGGATCGAGGAAAGTCTCTACACGCCGGTGATGCGTGCGCATGGCACGCTTGGCTCTCCGCGCTGGCCGTGGGCCTTTGGCGACGATGCACTCGCCGCGACCACCAGGACGATCGAGATGCGCTACCGGCTGATCCCGTACCTGTACACCTGCGCGGCGGAGACGTCGCAGACGGGCATCCCGCTGATGCGTCCGCTGTTCTTCGAGTTCCCGGCCGATCCACAGACGTTCAACATGCGCGACGAATGGCTCCTCGGCGGACATCTGCTGGCCGCGCCGATCTTGACAAAAGGCGGTGCCCGCGACGTCTACTTGCCGGTGGGAACGTGGTACGATTTCAACACGAATACGTCGATAGAGGGCGGCAAAACGGTCCACGTCGACGCCCCACTCGACGTCACCCCCGCCTATGTCGAGGCGGGGACGATCCTGCCGCTCGGGCCGGTCCTGCAGTCGACATCGCTGGGCGTCGAAGATCCGCTCGATATCCGCGTGTACCCTGGCGGCGACGCCGACTTTACGCTCTACGAGGACGACGGCACGACCTATGCCTACGAACACGGGGCGTGCACCCGAATCCCTATGCACTGGGACGATCACGCTCGCACCCTGACCGTCGACAAACGACGAGGCCGGTTCGACGGTATGCTGTCGAACCGGCATCTCAATGTCGTGCTTCCGGATGGTACGAGCCGCCAGGCTGTTTACTATGGTAACAAGCTCAAGATACAGTTACCGTAATCAGGCTTGTGTGGCAATGAGCAGGGTGGCGTCGTCGAGGCCAGGTGAACTGACGGTCAGTTTGATCGTCTGCCCCGGCGACGTCGCCTGCACGTATCCGAGTTGACGCCCACAGAACGTTCGACGATGGCTGGCCCGATAGTCCTCGTGGCTGGCGTGGTCGCCGTTCTCGATGCCGAGCAGCCGGCCGGGGCCGTCGATGGACCACACGACGTCGCGGTCATCGCTCTGGACGACGTTGCCAGCTTCGTCGACGGTCGACACGGTGATGTGAACCAGGTCGTTCGGGTCAACGGTCACGCAGCAGCAATCGGCCTCGGCCACGAGTTTCGACGCGTTACCGGCGGTGGTGAGCTCATCCGTGACCACCGCGACGCCCCCGTTCATGCCGACCGCGGTCAGCGTGCCGCTCTGGTAGGGGATGTCCCAGGAGATGACCCGGTCGATCGCGTCCGCCATCGTCTTGACGCCGATTTCGCGGCCGTTGAGATGCAGCGCCACCTGTTCGCAATTCGTGAAGCAGGCCACGTGGACCAGTTCCGGCGG
>Ga0070658_10002948_pt1 | contig 14112 bp, 13 predicted proteins | sample KBSC13metaG_FD_64664 | JGI IMG/M metagenome (GOLD analysis project Ga0070658, IMG submission 64664) | Corn rhizosphere microbial communities from Kellogg Biological Station, Michigan, USA - KBS C1-3 metaG | ecosystem: Host-associated > Plants > Roots > Rhizosphere > Soil ... | reverse complement strand
TTTTATATGTTGCTTGCAGCGGTGAAAGACGGCCACCAGGTATGGCTGGTAATATTGGCCATAATTTGTGCAGCTATTAGCGCTGTTTACTACTTCAGAATTATACAAGCAATTTATTTTAAAGAGCCTTCAGCTTCGATATCGCCGGCGTTAGATGTTACTCCCGGATTCAAATACTTATTGGTTATTACTGTGGCTATCATCATAGTTGCCGGTGCACTTCCCTCTCTTGTTGTTGATTGGCTTTATTACTAAATAAATGATACTGGAAAATTGATTTGAAATTGTATCTTCACAATCTTCAGAAAATGAATTTCAGTTTAGCCGATGAAGACAGCGGATTTACTCTCTATTGCTTTCCGAACCGTAAAAAGTAATAAACTTCGTACGGGCATTACCGTTACTATAATTGCGTTAGGCATTACTGCGTTAATTGGAATTATTACAGCCATCGATGCTATGAACCAAAGCCTTACAGAAAGCTTTTCTACGATGGGCGCTAATTCTTTCAGTATTCGTTACCGAGACCAGGAAATACACATTGGAGGAAGAGATCAGATAAAAAAGACAAGCATAAACGCCCTTAAAGAAAAGAGGTCCAACAACCGGAAAATTATAACTTACCAGGAGGCAAAGCTTTTTAAAGAAAGATATGTATTTCCAGCAATTGTGAGCATTTCTATAAGCGGCCCGCAAAGTGTTGTTGTTAATAATGAAAAGGTTAAGACAAACCCTAATATATCAATGACGGGAGTGGATGAAAATTATCTTGCGCAGAGTGGTTATACGTTATCTGAAGGCCGAAACTTTAATAGGATTGACGTGCAGAGCGGAAGAAGCATTTGTATACTTGGCAATAGCGTTGCCCAAAAACTCTATGGAGACAATATTGAAAGAGCAATTGATAAAATAATAAATGTTGCCGGCATAAAATATCGCGTTATAGGAATATTAAAAGACAAAGGCTCGAGCGCTTTTTTAAATGCCGATAATATTGTGCTTACTTCTTACAATAATATACGTCGCCTCTTTTCAACAGAAGGCACTACTTACAACATTGGTGTAATGGTGAATGATATTAAGGATATGAATGCGGCAATAAGTGAAGCCAAAGGAACCTTCAGGCCTATACGAAAAGTGGCTATAGACGAAGAGACTAATTTTTATATAGATAAAAGTGATAGCATTGCAGAAGTATTTATGAGTAGTCTCGGCGCCATAACTACCGCGGCCGCTTTTATAGGCCTTATTACTTTAATAGGTGCAGCAATAGGCCTTATGAATATAATGCTTGTAGCGGTTAACGAACGCACCCGTGAAATTGGATTGATCAAAGCGATTGGAGGTACTAAAAAAAGCATACGCACACAGTTTTTGTTTGAGTCGGTGCTTATAAGTTTAATCGGAGCTATCTTCGGAATAATTTTAGGAGTTCTTGTAGGAAACATTGTGGGAATGTTTCTTCATACAGGAGTTGTTGTGCCCTGGGGCTGGGTTGTTTTGGGTATTGTAGTTTGTTCAGCTGTGGGCTTGTTTGCAGGCTTATATCCGGCACTTAAAGCTGCCAGGCTCGATCCTATAGTGGCACTTCGGTACGAATAAAATAATTAAATTGCTATTATAAAATATTTTACGATTGATATTTTATGGACAAATGCAATCATGTCATCTAATAAATTAATTAATTATCTGTTTCACGTAAATAAATTAATAATTTATTAACTTGTGTGCCGCATTAAAAATTTTTTTCATCTTAATACGTTTTTTCAATTTTTTTTTCCTTAGAATTGTACAATCAAATTGCATCTTAATTTATCTTAAACTTTTAACACTAAAAAATCTAACGTTATGGCAGAATCTAATACAACTGCAAATTCAAATGTGAAAGCTACCACTTCGGTGCAGGCAAAAAAATCGAACAACATTATTTCTTTACTTGCCCCTATTATTTGCATCCTTGCAGGATATGTAATTTGGCGTTTCGTTATTGGGGCTGCCAGCAACTTTTCCCAGCCTGATCCCGCAGGTGGATTTTGGCCAAGCCATGAAGGGCCAAAAAGCGCTTTTGCAAGAATGTACGCAGGGGGAATTATTGTTCCTGTGCTGATCGGTCTTTTCTTAATCGTATTCACCTTCGTGATAGAAAGAGCATTAACTGTAGCAAGGGCTAACGGCAAAGGTTCCAATGCAGAATTTATAAGAAAAGTTCAGTTTTATCTTGCTGATAAAAAAGTAGATGCTGCAATTGCAGAGTGCGATAAGCAAAAAGGTTCTGTGGGTAATGTAATGAAAGCGGGCCTTCGCAAGTATAAAGCTATGATAACTGATACCGAGCTTGATACTGAGCAAAAAGTTTTGGCTATTCAGAAAGAAATTGAAGAAGCAACATCACTTGAACTTCCCATGCTTGAAAAAAATCTTGTGTTTCTTTCTACCATTGCTTCTGTAGCTACTTTGATAGGATTACTTGGTACAGTGGTTGGTATGATACGTGCATTTAGTAACCTTGGTTCTTCAGGCGGTTCTGAAGCAACAAGGCAGTTATCTGTAGGTATTTCTGAAGCATTGTATAATACAGCCCTTGGTATTGGTACTTCAGCGTTTGCTATTATAACTTATAATATTTTTACTACAAAAATTGATGCTATTACCTATGGCATCGACGAATCAGGTTTTACCCTTACTCAAAGCTTTGCTTCCTTATATAAATAGTACGGAGTATTTATGGAAATTATCCCGAATCGAATCTTATTATTATAAAAAAATTAAGCAATGGCCAGAGCAAAAATAAAACGCGGAAGCACCCATGTTGATATGACTGCAATGTGTGATGTGGCGTTTCTGTTATTATCTTTCTTTATTTTAACCGGGCAGTTTAAGCCGTCCGAAGCTGTTGAGATAAGCCCTCCTAATTCTGTTTCAAATAAACACGCACCCCAAAAAGATGCATTTACTGTATCTATTGATAAGGATAGCAGGGTTTTTTTAGGACTTACGGATGATATAAAGGGAGATATTTGGGACGAGCTTGTGAAAGAGAAAAATTTAAAAGTTACTGCACAAGACAAACAGGATTTCCTGGGTACGGATTTCATAGGTGTTCCTTTTAGCCAGTTACTACAATTTATTAAAATCCCGGCGGATCAAAAAAAGAATGTAAAAATGCCGGGCATACCAGTTGATAGTACGAATAATGAGTTGCAGGCTTGGATTGGTGCAGCATCTACTGCTGGTGAAGGTAAAAAACTTAACTTTTTAATTAAAGGTGATAATAACGCGAAATACCCTGTTTTTGGAAGTGTTATAGATGCATTTAAGAAGAATGACATTTTTAAATATAATCTTATCACTAATGCTGAAGATGCTCCTCCCGGAACTGCTTTGTATGAAGAAAATTTGAAAGCTCAGCATAAAGATGATTAGATAAACGCATTTTAATTATTTATAAAATAAAAATATTTTGCTATGGCAGAAATGGAGGTTAAATCAGGCGGTGGCCACAAGAAAGGGCCTGGTGTAAAAAAAGGTAAAAAGCTTTCTACCCGTGTGGATCTTACTCCTATGGTGGATCTAGGATTTTTATTAATTACATTTTTCATTTTTACAACAACGTTGGCGGAGCCTACTTCGATGAATCTTGCAATGCCAAAAGATACTAAAGATCCTAACCAGGAAAATAAGGTGAAGGAATCGGGTTCTCTTACCCTCATGTTGGGCAAGGGCAATGTCATTTATTATTACTATGGTAATGATCCTACAAAAATGCAAACAACCGGTTACAAAGATGTAAGAAAACTTATTATCGATAAAAAGAAAAACACACCAGCAGAAGATCTATTTATTATAATTAAACCAGACAAAGATGCTACCTATAAAAATGCCGTTGATGTTTTGGATGAAATGACGATTAATGATATAGGAAGATATGCAATGGTAGATCCTACTCCTGACGAATACAAGCTAATCCAGCAAACAGAACAGGCTGGAGGAGTAAAATAAATTTTTGTGGAAAAATTCCATTCAGGTATCTAAATAAAAAATAAAACATGGAAGCTAATAAAATATTAAAGTCAGATTTTTTAGATATCCTTTTTGAAGGGAGAAATAAAGAATATGGCGCTTACGATCTCCGAAAAACTTATAATAGAAGAATAAGGACAGCACTTTTTAGTACGGTAATTATTCTTGTTTTAATATTTGTAGGTTCGATAATTGCTGATAATCTTTCATCGTCAAATGACGTGAAAGAAATACAAACAAAAGACCTTGTAATGGAGGCCGCGCCTAACGAGCCACCTCCACCACCACCACCTCCTCCTCCAAAACTGCCACCGCCACCGCCAATTGCAACTATCCAGTTTACACCGCCTAAAGTGGTAAAAGACGAAGAGGTTATAAAACCACCACCGGAAATTAAACAGATTGAAGAAGCTAAGGTGGATGTGAAGACGGTAGAGGGAACGAAAGATCTTGGGATAGTGGCTCCTCCTACGGAAGATAAAGGAACACAGGTTGTTGCTGCACCACCCCCGAAAGAAGATGAAGATAAAGTGTTTACTAAAGTGGAAATTGAAGCTCAGTTTCCAGGTGGTCCTTCAGCATGGACTAAGTATGTTACAAGGGCAATTCAATCAGATATAGATGAGTTTACAGAGTCTGATTATGGTACTTGTATAGTGAAATTTATAGTTAGTAAAGATGGGAGTATTAGTAATGTGGAAGCCACTACAATGAAGGGTACTAAGCTTGCTGAAATTGCGACTAACGCAATAAGAAAAGGACCGAAATGGACTCCAGCACAGCAAAACGGAAGATTAGTTAATGCATATCGGTTACAGCCTGTAACGTTAACTAATCCGGATCAATAAATTGTTCGTTAGAAATTATATTTTCAAAGAGATGCATTTTATGTGTCTCTTTTTTTATTTTGGAAAATAGTTCTTAAAATTTATTAGATAACAGCTTTCCTCACTTTAATTAATTTTTCAAGCAGGCTTTCCAGTAAAGCGAGGCGTAACATGTTGGCTCCATCGCTTAAAGCGCGTGAAGGGTTAGGGTGTGTTTCTATAAACAAGCCATCAACACCTACCGCAATGGCAGCTTTAGCTATCGTCTCAATCATTGCGGGATTGCCACCTGTAACGCTTCCCTGGTTGGGCTGTTGAAGGCTATGAGTGCAATCCATTATTACGGGCACATTATGGGTTTTCATTACCGGAATATTTCTGTAATCAACCACAAGATCAGTATATCCAAAAGAATTTCCTCTTTCAGTTAACATGACTTTCGCAACATTAGATTTTACTTCGCTGGTCTTTTGAATCTTTTCAACAGCGAACCTCATTGATTCTCCGTTTACAAATTGTCCTTTTTTTACATTGACAACTTTCCCGGTTGCTGCAGCTGCTTGCAATAAATCAGTTTGCCTACAAAGAAAAGCCGGTATTTGTAATACGTCCACGAAATTGGCTGCAACCGCGGCCTCTTCGTGTGCATGTATGTCGCTTACCAAAGGCAGGCTAAATTTTTGTTTTACTTTTTTTAATATCTGCAAAGCAGCCTCATCGCCAAGTCCTGTAAATGAATTTGCACTCGTTCTGTTGGCTTTTCTGTAAGAGGCTTTAAATATATACGGGATATCAAACTTTTTACAAATGCCAAAAACTTTATGGGCTACTTCCATCACAAGTTCTTCGCTTTCCACAACGCAGGGGCCCGCAATCAGGAAGAAATTCTTTTCGTCATACTGCTGGCTTGTAAAAAGTTCTTTAAGAAAAGTTTCCATCTTGTTATTTTAGTATGCAAAGTTATTTTAAAGTGCCCATGAAAAATTGCTTGATAGGTTTAGAGCAGGCGACTTATCTAATAAATAATGTAATATTTTTTTGCGTTTATTTTAATTTTTGAATTGAGACAACTGCCGATTGAGTTACATGTCAGCACATATATATTTTACAAAACTTCGTTTTGCAATTGGAAGTAGCGTTTCTTCCATCGGATATACTAAGGATGTCTCGATATTATAAACGGCAGGGTTGGGCAATTCTTTACGATTTTTGATCAATTCAGTTTTTATATTGTCAATAGAATTACTCACTGAACGTATCCATTGGTTAACAAAATCAGTCTTAAGGCCGCGGTATTTCTCATAATGCTTTTCATAAATAGTGAGTTGATATCGGTAGGCGATTGTGGTGTTGAATCTCCCGTCACATATCAAGAAATATCCCTCCGTAGTATCCAGCGGAATTAATCCCACCGGCTCAATTTTTAATTTTGTCTCTATAAATTCGTATATCTCAGTACCGTTCTGTATAGTTATTTTTATTTTTTCTGCCGAATAATAAATTATTTCTTCGAGCTCTTTCATCAGTTCATTGTCTTCTATTAATTTCTCGTATTCTACCTGCAATTTTTTAATATTTATTTCTGTGAGTTGTTTAGGAAAACGCTCCTGCAGAAATTTTCGATTCTCTCTAAATGCAATAATATTATTATAGTGAAATATTAAATCTGCCAATTGCGGATATAGCTTATTTTGGTTAAAATAAGAATTTACATGCTGCAAATAAGCCAGTAAAGTGTATTTTTTCAATTCAAAATCAATATATCCTTCTGTAAACCACGTTTCCGAAAGTGACTTCATACTTGTAGTTTTAAGATTTTAAATAATTTCAATCTTTGACCTCAATTATAATTTAACGCTTAATTCAATTAAATGTTTTTGAAGATTGAATTAAAAAGAGAACCCGATAATCTCAATTCTTAAAACGCATTTGCCAATATGAAAATTATAACACTTTTTATAATCTGTTTTCATCAAGTTAATTTTCTAAAGTCTGTCAGGGATATTGCTTTTCGATTCCTGTTAGAAACGTTATTTACATTGATTGCTTACGGTACGATAATGAGTTTTATTTAATAGATTAGATGTTAACACATTTATTCTTGGATTAAATATTTTGCTAACTTAGCATTTCATTTACTTAATAAACCGTTTTGATTTCAGATTAGAGTACATTTATTTTTTCAAGGTACGTACTAATAGGTTTCTGAAGGCGTTTATGAAGGAAGAGCTTAACCTCCAAAAAGCATAAAATATGAAACCAATTCGATTTACACAATTGATTTTCTTGTTTATCTTTTTCGTGTCATGCCAAAAAGAATTTTCAGATACCACTCCTGGTGCTTCAACCGCAATTGATATTGATGCAAGTAAATTCATCGATAGTGTGGGAATGACCGATAATAATGAAAGATTAGCAATTAATGGATTGGTAACTCAATTAAAAGATTCATCATTGTGGAATAAATTTTTAGCTATTTATCCTATGATTGGAGGTACTTCTGTTTCAATGAGCTATAACTTAATGGATCCACGCAACGCTGATGATGCATACAGGCTAACCTTTCACGGTGTTCCTGTATTCAACTCAACAGGTGTTTTATTCCCTTTGCCAGACGATTTTGCGGATACGCATTTATCGGATAGCATACTTCCTTATAATAACAATTCTATATCTTATTATTCCTTAACCCAAAATGCAATTAACGGTTACGATATGGGCTGTACAGACTATATTTCTCCTTACAACGAGTTTGCAATATTTCATAGTACAGATGCATCTGATTGGTTTGGATATTATGCTTGGGGCAAATCGCCTTCAAATACAAAAGGGTTATTCTTATTATCCGCAACAAGTTCGGATGTAAAACGGTATGATAATTCTGTTATTACTTCATCTAAAGGTGCTGCTCCGAAATTAGGATATACAAGTGCGCCAATTTTGCTCGGAACAGTGTTAGGGGCCCCTTCGGGCGGTAAAAGAGAGTGCGGCTTTGCGAGCATTGGTTATGGGTTGACTGATGCAGAAGCTGTTACTTTTTACAATATCGTTCAAAATTATGAGGCTGCACTTGGTAGATAGCGAGACAAGCTATTTAAAAGTCAAATTCCAACCATGTAAATTCAATAAGGAATTTCATTATCCTTTTTAGTAAAATGCTTATAAAACTTCCTTATGGACATTTAATTTATGGAGTTCGAGAATGGTTGTTTTACCATCGTCGCTTTCGCGGAACATCGGAACAAATTTTCTCTTGAATATTATTTCATTAAAAGTATAAGAAGTGCGTTGCTGCACAAAATTTGAAAACACATCGTCAAATCCACGAAGCATTACATATAATTCTGCATCTGCGTTCTTCATATCATCTTCAGTAAAGCCATAGAAAGGACTTTTTTCATCAATAGGATGCACAACCGTCCAACTCATAGGCATGCTTTCTACTTTTGTACGCTCCAGTTCAAGCGTAAAATATTTATAGTCAGCCTTGTCGTTTTCTGATAAATATAAGCCTGCATTTACTCTTATTTCAACATCAGTTAGTGTATGTTTATCTTTAAAAGCGGCAAAGCGAAACATAAGCGCAGTTCCATCTTTAAACGGGCTTATGAGTGCGTGATCACTAAAGGCGAGATAACTTATTGGCTTTGAAAACCGACCGTAGATAAGGCCTGTAGCAATTGCAAGAGAAAGAAAGCCTGTTAGCGCTTCTATTGCTGCAACATTGTTCACCGCATCGCCGACAGGACTTACATGGCCGTAGCCGACTGTAGTAAATGTTTGCGTACTGAAATAAAAGATTTCTCTGAATATCTTCCAACTGTTTCCTGCTGTTAACCCATCGAATTGCGAAGCACCGATTGAAAAATATATAGCAGTAAAAATTATATTAATAGCCAAATAAAAAAGAAAGATTACGAAAATGAATTTCCATAAAGGCAAGTTGAGCATATCCTGAAATAAGCTGAATCTTTTACGGAATGGCATTCCTTCTTTTATAAGGTTGTAGCTTCCGTCTTTGTTGATAAATCTGCCACCTGTCTCGTTGCTGTTGCTAGCAAAGCCGGTATCATTATTCAGTTTGGAAAACGGGTTGATTTTTTTATGCGACGCCATTCATTAAAAAAGTAAAACAAAAGTGAAAAGTGCAAATTTAAATATCATTGATATTAAAAGCGGTGTCTTTTTATAATGATCCGAATGCCAACGTCTGAATTTCAGAGGGAATGTTTTTACTATGTCTATTATAACGAAATATTATTTTTCACCTTTCCAAATGTTGTTGCTTCGGTTTTCATCAGGTAGTTCATTATTTGGGTCGAGAACAATAGAAGTAATAGGCGAAGTGGAGTTATATTTAAAAGTCCATTGTTCATCACGCTGCCACACTTCTACCGGCAGCTTTATCTGTTGTGTGTTGCCATTTTGTTCGGTTATTTTTAAAGTCACCGGCAGGGCAATCTCTCCAAGATTTTCAACAGTAATAAGCGCCCCGTTTTCAGGCTTGTCTTTTATGTATACGACACTTTTTACAGCCTGGTCAAGCTTCCATGTTTCATAAAACCATTCTTTCCAAAACCAGCCAAGATCTTCCCCGGCCGCATCATTCATGGTTCTGAAAAAATCATCAGGTTGTGGATGTTTAAAAGCCCAGCGCCTTATGTAAGTCCTGAAAGCATAATCAAAACGATTTGCACCAATAATTGAGTTGCGAAGTATATTTAAGCCGACAGCAGTTTTTGAATAATACATTCCATAATCACGAAGGCCCATCGCTTCGGGTGGTGTCATTAATGGATTTTTATTTCTCTTCATTGAATTCGCTTCCCGTTCAATACTCTTGTTCGTTGTATCGCCATATTCACCATTATTGAACCAATTAGATGCATAACCATTAACAAAAGTATTCATGCCTTCGTCCATCCACATAAATCTTCTTTCGTTACTACCCACTATCATGGGAAACCAGTTGTGGCCTATCTCGTGCGTTACATCGTGCCACAAACTTGCTTTGCCTATGCGATAGCTGCAAAAAACAATTCCCGGGTATTCCATTCCCAATGCAACACCAGCTACCACTACAGCAGAGTTCCATGGATATTCAAAATAGTCTTTTGAATAAAATTCAATGCTTTGCTTTAAGTATTGTGCGCTTCTTCCGTAAGCATTATATCCTTTACTTTCTACAGGATATACAGCCATAGATATCCCTTTTCTTCCCGAAGGAAAATTAATGCGGGCCGCATCCCAGATGAATGCTTTTGATGCAGTCCATGAAACATCTCTTGAATTGTGCATTTTAAAATGCCAGGTTAAATTGCCTGTATGCGCTGGCCTTGTTGATGAGAGCCCTATTTCGTTTTCGCTGATTATTGCGACGTTGCTATCGCTTTTGCGGGCCTCGTTCAGCTTATTTATTTCTATTGAGGTTAATACATCTTTAGGGTTTTGCAGATCACCAGAGCCAGCAACAATCATATCTGCAGGTACTGTAACAAAATAATCGAAGTTTCCATATTCGCAATAGAACTCGCCAAGGCCCATATAAGGCAGCGTATTCCAACCCATAACATCATCATATACGCACATTCGCGGATACCATTGCGCCAGTTGATATACTACGCCATTCCTGGTATAAAGCCTGCCCATGCGATCCGCACCATATTCAGGTATCGAGAAATTATAATCAATTGTTATTTCAATTTTGTCGCCATTGGGCTTCATAGAAAAAGGAAGTCGCAATTGCATACGCGTATCTGTTATTACAGGTTTTAGCGAATACTTTTTTCCTTTGTATAACACTGACGCATACACGATATTGTAGCCACCCTTTTTATAACCCTTTACATCGAAACGATCACCTGTAACAAGTGTGGTGGCCGCACCACGGGATGCAGAATCAAAAAGATTTTGATCCAACTGAAGCCACAAATAGTTTAGTGAATCCGGGCTGTTGTTGGTATAATTAATTGACACATTTCCTTTAAGTAAAGTATCTTTTTCATCTAGTGTTGCATGAATAATGTAGTTGGTATTGTTTTGCCAATACTTAGGCCCTGGTGCACCATTAGCGCTGCGAAATTCATTGCCATTTTGTGTAAAAAAAGTCGGATCAAAAACCTGGTTATGATTATAAGTTGATGTGCTATCCTGCGAAAAAACGGATTGTGAAATAGTAAATAGAATAAATGAGATACACCAGGATGTAAATGTTTTCATAAGTATTTTCTTTGCGATAAAGATAGTAAGTTTAAGGTTTATGAATAGTTATTTGCTATTTTTAGCGGGGTTATAACAAGTATTTTTGAGATAATAAAAACAACGAAAACATGAATTTATCATTATTTAAAAATAGCTTGTCAGCAAGTGAACCGCCGCAAAGAACTTCAGTATATTTAAAAGCATTATGGCAAGATGCCAAAGGAAATTGGGAAAAGGCTCACGAAATAATACAAGACCTGCCTGATAAAAATGCTGCATGGATACATGCTTATCTTCATAGGAAAGAAGGCGACATTTCTAACGCTGATTATTGGTACAGGCAGGCGGGTAAAAAAAGACCGCCCAATGCAATCGACAAAGAGTGGGAAGACATTGTAACTGCTTTAATTAATACTGACTGATTATTTAAGGCTTAAAAATTGTTTTAAGCTCAAAAATTGAAAAACTAAACTACTCACTTAACTATGATCATAAAAAAACTAAATTGCCTTTTTGCCTTCTTTGTTGTAACCGTTATTTCCTGCTCACAAAATAGAGAGCCTCAAATAAATGTTAACCACTTTTACAAACCCAAAGAAAATCCCGTTTTAAAAGCCGATTCTTCATTAATATTTACAGACCCGATAACACACAACATAGTGCGATGGCAAAGGGCTGACGTTTTTAATCCTGCTGCGATAGTGAAAGATGATAAAGTTTTTTTGCTGTATCGCTGTGAAGACAATCCTGCGGCGGCAATAGGCGGAAGGACCTCACGGTTAGGCTTAGCCGAAAGTAACGATGGCATTCATTTTAAAAAATTCCCTTCACCCGTATTATATCCGGACAGTAGTGAATTTATGAAGTCCGATTATCCCGGAGGTTGTGAAGACCCAAGATTGGTGCAAACTGAAGATGGTTTATACGTTGTTGTTTATACTTCGTGGAATAATAAAACTGCAAGGTTGTCAATAGCATTTTCAAATGATCTTTCTCACTGGCAGAAGAAAGGGCCTGCATTTGCCAAATCTTATGAGAGCAAGTTTTTGGATGGATGGAGCAAGTCAGGATCTATAATTACAAAATTTGTAAATGGCAAGCAGGTAGTTGCAAAAATAAACGGCAAGTATTGGATGTACTGGGGTGAACATCTCATAAACCTTGCATGGTCTGATAATCTATACAACTGGAATCCTTTGCTAAATGAACATGGAGAGTTAAAATCTTTGGCCGCGCCGCGTCCTAAAAAATTTGATAGTGATCTTACGGAATGCGGGCCGCCAGCCGTTATTACTGACAAAGGAATAGTTCTTTTTTACAACGGTAAAAATGCAACTGGAGTAAATAATGATCCGGATTTGCCTGCGGGAACTTATTCTACCGGACAAATAATATTTGACAAAGTTAATCCTGAAAAGGTAATTGAAAGGTCAGATACAAGCTTTCTAAAACCTTCGTTGCCACATGAAGTAAGTGGCCAATATAAAGCCGGAACTACATTCGCCGAAGGACTTGTTTTTTTTAAAAAGAAATGGTTCCTGTATTATGGCACTGCCGATTCTTTTGTTGGTGTTGCTGTTTCGGAATAACTATTTTATTGATTGGTCTATACTCCTAATAATTTTTTTGAGGAAGCGTATGGCATGGTTTTATTATCGACAGCCATCTTCTACTTGCGAACGCTCAACTTTCGCACTGAATAAAAAAGCATAAGTGTTTATTGCTTTTGCTTCGTAACTTAAATTTTTACAAATACTATTACTTTACTTTTATAATTCCATTAAACGATTGCCAAGATGAAAAAAATATTTTATTGTGTTATCATAACTTTCTCATGCCTGTTTTCTTTGTCTCTCCATAAATCTTTCGGGCAAAAGATCGATCCATGGAAAATCGTTGCTGATAAAATTGATCCCGCTAATTATTACGGGGAAACAGTTGCCAATGGCGTAATCGGCATTGTTTCATCCGCAGTGCCATTGCAATGCAAAGACGTTGTGTTGAATGGCGCTTACGATCAGTATGGACGGGGAAGAGTTAGCAATTTTTTAAAAAGCTTCAACCTTGTAAATATGTACCTGGATGTTGACGGCCACCGGATTGGCGCTGCTGATGCATCAAACATGCACCAGGTGCTGGATATGAAGCACGCGAATTTAATGACCATTTTCGATTACGGAGATAAAGCCACTGTTTCCTATACATACTATGCATTGAGAAATTTACCATACACCGTTTTAGTTGATGTAACTATCACTGCAAAAAAAGATATTGAAATAATTCCTGCAAGTGTAATGGAAGCGCCGGATGATTTAAAAGACGTGCAAAATTATTACAACCAGATCGACAGGCCTCATGTAAAATTGAGCTTGCTTTCATCCATCGCAAAAAGCCCCACAGGCAAACTTACACTTGCTTCTTCAACAACATTTTTGTTTGATGAGCCTAACGGTTCAGAGCCCGAGCTCATACACGAAATGTGGGACAACAATATGCATCTTTCAAAATTTAAAAAGAATTTGAAAGCGGGTGCATCTTATCACTTTGCTATTGCGGGTGCTTCCATAACCACCGCCCAGCACGACGATCCATTAAACGAAGCAGAGCGCTATGTTATCTACGCAAAATTGCAGGGCACGCAAAAATTAATTCAGTTTCATGATGCGGCATGGGATGAGCTGTGGAAGAGCGATATTATAATTGATGGTGACGATGCCAGCCAACGAGACGTACATTCCGCCATGTATCATTTATATTCATTCGTTCGCCAAGGCACGGCGTATAGCCCGTCGCCAATGGGCTTGAGCGGATTGGGATATAATGGCCATGTGTTCTGGGACGCTGAATTATGGATGTTCCCGGCCTTGCTGGTATTACATCCTGAAATGGCAAAGAGCATGGTGGAATATCGTTATGAAAGATTGAAAGAAGCAGAGCACAACGCATTTGCTCATGGTTTTAAAGGCGCCATGTTTCCATGGGAAAGCGCTGCAACAGGCAATGAAGAAACACCGGTGTGGGCATTGAGTGGGCCGTTTGAACATCACATTACTGCAGATGTTGC
>Ga0070658_10002944_pt1 | contig 14118 bp, 13 predicted proteins | sample KBSC13metaG_FD_64664 | JGI IMG/M metagenome (GOLD analysis project Ga0070658, IMG submission 64664) | Corn rhizosphere microbial communities from Kellogg Biological Station, Michigan, USA - KBS C1-3 metaG | ecosystem: Host-associated > Plants > Roots > Rhizosphere > Soil ... | reverse complement strand
CAGAGTTACATCCTGTGCTCCAGATTACGAGCACTCCGGGCTCAGCCAAACGCGGGTCCGCCCGGGAACTGGGGAAGGCGCCGAGGGGCCAACCCAGGGCATACTCTCCTTCAGGATAGCCTGGACACGCCTGGCATCCCGAGAAAGGAACCACCGTGTCCGAGGCGGATGAGCTCCGCCGCGCCATCCTGGAACAGACAGCCCGTTTCGGCGCCGCCACGCTGGCAACCCGCGAATTTGAGCCCGGGCTCACCCCGGTGCCGGTGTCGGGCAAGGTGTTGTTTCCAGAGGATCTAGTCGCTCTGGTTGACAGCTCGCTGGACGGATGGCTGACTGGCGGGGCGCATATGGCCTCGTTCGAGCGCTCCCTGGCGCGTTACGTGGGTATGCGGCACGCGCTAATGGTCAACAGCGGCTCCTCCGCGAACCTACTGGCGTTGACGACGCTGACGTCACCTCGGCTGGGCAAGAGACGGCTCCAGCCGGGCGACGAGGTGCTCACGGTCGCGATGGGTTTCCCGACAACGGTCAACCCCATCATTCAGAACCAGCTCCGCCCGGTTGTCGTCGATATCGACCTGGGCACATATGACGCTCAGGCAGAGATGCTGGAAGGAGCCATCGGCCCTCGCACGAAGGCCGTCATGATGGCTCACACCCTTGGTAATCCGTTTGATTTGGACACTGTTGGACGTCTGTGCGAGGAGCACGGACTGTGGCTGGTTGAAGACTCCTGCGACGCCTTGGGCTCAACCTATCGCGGCCAGAGGGTTGGCTCGTTCGGTGACCTCGCGACATTGAGCTTCTACCCAGCCCACCACATCACAACAGGCGAAGGCGGGGCTGTGCTGATCCGACGGCCCCTCGTGAAGAAGCTCGCCGAGTCCTTCCGCGACTGGGGCCGTGACTGCTACTGCGCACCGGGTGACGACAACACTTGCCATAAGCGGTTCGCGTGGCAACTGGGGCAGATGCCGTATGGGTACGACCACAAGTACATCTACTCCCATATCGGGTACAACCTGAAGGCGACCGATATGCAGGCCGCTCTGGGAGCGAGCCAACTGACGCACCTCGACACATTCGTCGAAACTCGAAAGCGTAACTTCTCCCACCTGTACGGCCGACTAAGCAAGATCGAGGGACTGCTGCTTCCGCGAGCGACTCCGCACAGCGATCCGAGCTGGTTCGGATTCCCGGTCACGCTAAGACCAGAGCTTGATGTCGAGCGGCGTGATCTGCTTCGCTACCTGGACCACCGCCACATCGGGACACGGCAGCTTTTCGCCGGCAACCTCCTGCGTCAGCCGGCGTACGCGAACAGCGACATCCGTGTGCACGGCGATCTCACGAATAGCGACATCGCCATGAACCGCAGCTTCTGGCTCGGCGTCTACCCAGGACTCACAAGTGAAATGCTGGACTTCGTCGCCGACACGATCGACGAATTCATCAAGAACCCCTCGGCCGCCCTTCGACAAGTCGACGCCGCTTGAGCGGTGAGTCAGGCCGGCGCTTGTACCTCGCCGCCGGATCGGTACTGGCAACGCAGGCGGCGGTCGGCGCAGCTTCACTGGCCACAACGCCCTTCATCATTCATTACGAAGGGGTCGAACGCTTCGGACTCTTCAGCCTTGTTGTCTCAGCGCAAGTAGTAGTCGCGCTCTCCGACCTCGGTGTAGCGAACACAGTGCTCACTGGCTATCCCAAGGCGGCCGCCGCGGGGGACCGCGCGACAGCACAACAGCTGGTGCAGCGCGCCATCGCGCGGTGTGTCCGTATCGCGGCAGCCATCGCCGGGTTCGCGGCTGCCGTTGCGGTCGCGCCGTTACCTTGGAAGTCGCTGCTACACACTGCGAGCGTCCCGGCGTCAGAAGTTAGATACAGCGTAGCCGTACTGCTTGGTTGCACCGCGCTCAACGTCGTCGGCCTTGTTGCGTTCAAGCTCCGCCAGGCTCAGGGACACTCTGGCAGCGCGGCCGGGGTGGTCGGCCTTGCCTCGCTGGTGGGCATCGGCGCGACGGTCGTCGCGGCGTGGCTGCACGCCCCGGTAGAAGTACTCGTTGCAGCAACACTTGTGCCTATAGCTCTGTCGAGGCTGTGGCTAATAGTGCCGTCGCGACTCGCGATGCGCTCGTTGGCCCAGCGCCAGGCAGCGGTGGCAGTTGGCGTCGAAGACCGCGGGCACGCCGCCTTCTTCGCGTTCGTGCAACTGGTGGCAGTCTTCGCCTATGAGATCGACCAAGTAATCGTCGCGACTGTCGGCGGCGTCAGGCAAGTAGCGCTGTATGCCGTCGTCGCGAAGGTCGCCTCAGTCGCGCTGCTCGTGATGGGGGCCGTCGCCACGCCACTCTGGCCCTACCTCAGCGCAGCGATCGCGCGTAGGGACGCGATCGCCGCGACCCGCGCCGTCGTGCAATCTGTAGCCGGTCTGGGCGTGGTAGCGGCTGCGCTCGTGGCCTCCTGGTCTTTGTGGGGCGACGCCATATGGCGCTTCGTCGGCAACGGGCGCCTGCATCCAGGCAGATTTCTGGTTGCTGGTTTTTCGATCCTGTTGCTCCTACGCGCAGTAGATACCGTCTCGAGTACCTACCTCAACGCCGTGCCGGTCGTGAGGTTCCAGGTCATCTGCGCCACGGCGGTTCTTGTCACCAATGTGCCCGCCAGCATCCTGCTGGTGCAACGTTACGGCGCCGCAGGCGCCGTATGGGGCTCAGTAGCGACTCAAATTCCCTGCGTGAGTGTTCCCTACCTCGTCAGACTACGACGCCACCTGCACATGCTGAGGACGTCCAGCACTCCACTTCCCGTCGCCACCAAGGAGACCTGAATGAACGCCATCATCCTCGCCGGCGGGCTCGGGACCCGGCTGAGTGAAGAGACGGGCACTAGGCCGAAGCCGATGGTGACAATCGGCGGCCACCCCATCCTGTGGCACATCATGAAGATCTACGCCTCGCACGGCATCAGTGAGTTCACCATCGCCCTGGGATACAGAGGCGATGTGATCAAGGAGTTTCTCCTCAACCTCAACGTCCTGTCGTCGAGTTTCAAGATCGACTGTGGCCGGGGCGACCTGGAGATCCTGGACGACTCGGCGCGGGAAGACTGGCGGATATCGGCGGTGGACACGGGCGAGCAGACTGAAACGGGGGGACGGCTGTTGCGCGCGGCGGCGTTCGTCCCCGACGGAACGTTCATGGCGACGTACGGAGACGGCGTTGCCGACATCGACATCGGTGCGCTCCTCGCGTTCCACCGTAGTCACGGCCGGCTCGCGACCGTCACCGCGGTCAGGCCACCGGCAAGGTTCGGTCGGCTGGAACTCGACGGCGAAGCGGTGTCGCGGTTCGGAGAGAAGCCCCAGTCAGAGGAGGGCTGGATCAACGGAGGATTCTTCGTGCTCGAGCGCGACGCGCTCGAGTACATCAGCGGAGACGACGACGTCTGGGAAAGAGGTCCGCTTGAGGCCATCGCTAGGGACGGCCAGTTGATGGCATACCGGCACTACGGCTTCTGGCAACCAATGGACACGCTGCGCGAGCGCATGATGCTTGAGGAGATGTGGAACTCCGGCATGGCCCCCTGGAAGCGATGGTGACTGCCATTCGGACAGCGCTGGTATACGGGGCTTCGGGACGCATCGGCTCCGCCGTTTGCGAGGAGTTCCGCCGGGCCGGGTTTCACATCGAAGTCGCCCTTCGTGGGCAGCAGGATCGCCCGGACTCCTGCGACGTCGTCGTAAACGCAGCTGGCGCAGGCATGGCCGCGAACGTGGCTATCCGAGAGGAAGAGCTACGAGCGGCGAATGTGGACGTGGCTGTGCTCGCCGCCGAGGTGGCTGTCGCATCACGGGCGCGGCTTGTTCACATTGGAACGGCCGCCGGAGCATCAGATGCCCGCACCGATGCGTACGTCGAGACCAAGCGCGAAGCTAGCGAGCGCCTTGCCGAAATGAAGTCCGTAGGGCTTGAGGTTGTGGAGCTACGGCCACATCTCGTCGTTGGCGGTCATTGGGTTGACCACGGCCTGCTGGAGCGGATCGCTTCAGATCTCACTGTTCACGGGACATTCCATCTGCACCGGCCCCGTCTTCGGCGCGACATCGTTCACGCGCGAGATGTCGCAGCGGCTGTGCTCCGGGCGGCGACGACACCCGTCGTGGCTCCTACGGCGATTGAGATCGGCACCGGATGCTCCATGTTGATGAGCGAAGTCGCGGAGGCTGTGGCGCACGCTCTCGGCACACCCGGCAGGTGGACCGCCGACGACACGACCGCGGCCGGTGCGATAGTCGCAGACCCCCGACCTGCGGTTCGCCATCTAAACTTCGAGGCACGATTCAGCCCAGCCGCCGCCGTCCAAGCTGCGATGGACGCCGAGTTTCTCGAACATGTTAGAACGCTCACATGAAGTGGATCGTCACCGGCGGCTGCGGTTTCATTGGGACGAACGTAGCCGAACGCCTGCAGGCCCAGGGCCACGAAGTCATCGTGATCGACAACCTGCGACGACCTCGGGTGCACCGGAACCTAACCTTTCTCAGAGACGCACTCAACATCGAATGCGTAGTCGGAGACGTGCGCGACGCCTCACTGCTTCATGAAGTCTTCAGCCACCACTCCGACGCGACAGCCGTGCTACATCTAGCCGGACAAGTCTCCTTCCTGGCGAGTCTGCGTGACCCGCGCTACGACTTCGAGGCGAACGCGGTCGGAACGCTCAATGTGCTGGAAGCCACCAAAGCGCACGTCCCGAACGCCCTCGTCATCTACAGCTCCACAAACAAGGTGTACGGCGACCTGACTGAGATCGCCACGGTGGAGACGAAAACCCGATTCACCCTCCCCGACTACCCGCATGGGCTTCCCTCCGATCTACCACTGAACCTGTCCGGGGGTTACGGCTGCAGCAAAGGTGCTGCGGACCAACTCGTGATCGACTGGGCTCGATACCAGGGTCTGCGCACAGTCAGTCTCCGCCAAAGCAGCGTCTACGGCGGGCGCCAGTTCTCCACGGAGGACCAGGGGTGGGCGGCCTTTTTCGCTGAACGATTCGCGCGCAACGAGCCGTACGAAATCTCGGGCACCGGCAAGCAGGTTCGCGACCTCCTACACGTCGGCGACCTCTACCGCGCTTACTTGGCGGTGGCGACGCGACCTGACGTCGTCACGGGTCGGGCCTTCAACATCGGCGGCGGGCCGCGGAGCAACAGTTCGCTACTGGAGCTGTTTGACCGGCTAGAGGGACTTACGTCCAATCGGCCTGACTACACCGCTGGTCCGCCCAGGCCAGCGGACCAGAAGGTCTTTATTGCAGATATCCGCCCGCTCGAAGAAGCTGTTGGCTGGCTGCCAGAGATCGGTTTGACGGAGGGGCTTGCGGAGTTGGTCGACTGGGTCCGGGAGGGCGGCTGACATGGTGCCGGTCGTTTCGATTCTGATCCCGACGTTCAATCGCGCCGCGACGATCGAACGCGCCATCGAGTCGGGTCTGCTCCAGGACGTCGCCGTCCCCTTTGAGGTGGTCGTCGTCGACAACGCCAGCGACGATGGCAGCAGCGATCTGATCAGCGCCATGGCAGCGGAGGACAGCCGCATCGTCTACCGCCGGTGGAGCGAGAACCTCGGCCCGATCGAAAACTGGCGCCGAGGACTGGACATCGCGCGCGGCGATTGGATCAAGGTGGTCTGGAGCGACGATTGGATTGTGCCGACAGCAGTCCGTCTACTACTCGAAGCAGCGCAGTCGCACGACTGCGTCGTCGCTACCTGCCGCGCGCACATATCGCAGCCGCACGGCGAGTTCGAGGACTACGACAAAGAGGCCTTCACCTACGAAGCGAACGACGTATTTCGAGCGCTGTCGGGTCTTGGTCGCAGCCTGCCGTGGTCGCCAGGCGCGGCTCTCGTTCGCCGACTGGACGCCATCTCCGGTCTTCGAGCCCTGCGCACGCCAGAGGCCTGCGTCCGGGCAGCGATCGGACCCGATGTAGCCATGCTGTATTGGGGGGTCGTTACTGGCGGACAAGGAGTTCACGTCCCGGCCGCTCTCGCTCAGTTCGACGGTAAACATGGCTCCATCACCATCCGAGAAGGCAGACATCGCGTCAGTGCCTGTTACGACAGCACCCTCATGAGTCTCGCTCGAGCTGCTGGCGTGGAGCCGCCTCCCGATGTCGTGCGCGCCGTGAAGCATCGGGCCGCGCTGTATGGACTTCGTGGCGTTTCTAGTGAGATGCGATTCCCCGACCGCCGGCTGTCCGCGCCGCTTCTTGCTCGGTCCGTTGCGCGACGCATTCGCCGGGCGGTCATCTGATGGTCGGAGACTGGTGGCGCGGCCGACGGGTCCTCATCACTGGGCACACCGGGTTCAAGGGATCCTGGCTGAGCCTGTGGCTGGCGAAGCATGGAGCCTTGCTCTACGGGCTGGCCCTTGCGCCGATGCCTGGCGAGATCTACGACGAGGCGGAGGTGGCTGATTGCCTCAAGGTGGACAGCCGAGGAGATATTCGCGATCCGCGTGCCGTTGAGCAGGCATTCGAGATGGCCGCCCCAGAGGTCGTCTTCCACCTGGCTGCGCAACCGCTCGTACGCGCCTCGTACGAGGACCCTACGGGCACGTTCGAGACGAACGTGATGGGTACAGCGCACGTCATCCTGGCATCGGTGCGGTCCGAAACCGTGCGGTCGGTGGTTTCGGTGACCACGGACAAGGTCTATCGCAATGTTGAACAGCGACACGGGTACCGAGAATCTGACGCGCTGGGGGGGGACGACCCCTACAGCGCGAGTAAGGCATGCGCGGAAATCATCACGCAATCCATCGCCCGGTCGTTCGGTGCTACGACTGGCGCCAGAATCGCAACCGCCCGCGCCGGAAACGTTCTCGGTGGAGGCGACGTCTCTCGCGATCGGCTGTTCCCCGATATCGTGCGATGCCTTGTCTCCGGAGCACCGCTGCAACTGCGATATCCCGACTCGGTACGGCCTTGGCAGCACGTGCTTGATCCTCTAGCCGGATACATCGCGCTCGCACAACATCTCGTCACGGGAAGGTCGGGGCCTGCATACAACTTCGGACCGGACGCCGAGTCAGAGCTCACTGTGGCGGAGATCACAGACTTGGCTTTTCGAATGTGGGGACGCGAACCGGATTGGAGCCTTGATGCGTCGCCGCAACCGCATGAGGCGGGCCTCTTGACGCTCGACGCGACCCTCGCAATGCGAGAACTCGCTTGGCGTCCGAGACTCGATGCCAGCTCAACGGTTGAGTGGACGCTCGAGTACGCGAGGGAAGTGCAAGCCGGCGCCTCCCCACGGGCCGTCATCGAGCGGCAGATCGCGCGCTACGAGCGCCTACAAGTCTGAGCGAATAAACAGCAGCCGCAGGTATGAGCAGGGAAGCGAGGAGGCCGAGTAGTGTCCGCATGTTGTCGGCCCGACGCGCGACGGTAGTCATTCGCCCTACCACAAAGTGCGCCGATGATGGAGCAGCAGCGCGCGACTGCAGATTCGCATGCAGCGCTGCCTCAGTGAGCGCGTTCAGACGCGCCAGCGCGTCGCTGGCATTGCCCGCAGTGACATTCAACTGCGCCAACACGGTGCCGTCTGGCAGCGCAGCCGGCGTCAGCCGTGCGGACGGTACTCCGACCGATACGTCTCGTGCCCTGAGGTCAGGATGCTCCAGCAGACTGTTCGCCGCTTGAAGCAGCGCGGGGGCCTCTAAGAGAGTTGCAAGACTCGCGCCTCGGGCACCGACACTCAAACACGCCCTCGGCAACGCCTGGTCCGGAGTCAGGAGTGGGCCCTCCCGACTGCAACCGACGTCGGCGGTCGCGACCGTACGTGAGACATGACCCGTCAAGACAAGTGCGCCGCCGATCGCTGCCGCCACGGCGCACAGCAACAGACTCCGCCGTATCGTGGCCCTCACCCTCGCCGCCTCGCGCTGCTGTTAGCCTCGGTATCTGCGCCAGCGTACGTGGAGGATTAGCGGTAGTCGTGGTCTCCCTACGCGTAGACACGAGAGTCTCGGCCCGGCTCGTCCTCGCGACGTGCTTGGCGGTGTCGGCAGCTGCTGGCGCTTTAGCCATCCACCTCCTCGGCACTGCCGCGCTGTCCTTCATCGTCGCCGCCGCATGGGTGCTGTTGATCATTCGCCTGCGTCTGCCGCCTCGGATGGACGTGACCCGAGATCCCGTCGTCCTGCCGGTCGGCGTGGTCGCGGCGGTGGGATTGGCCCTGTCCGCATTGGATTGGACCGACGCCCTCAGCCGCCAAGGCGTCCAACGCTACTTGCCCGCCCTGATCGCGGCAGCATGTGTCTTGCCTCTCCTGGGCAGAGCCTCGATTGACGGCCACGCACTCCGGTGGGCCGACATTGCCCTCCTGACAGTCGCGTGCTGGGGCGCCGTCGGTGGCATCGTCGCGAAAACCCTCCTGTCGGCGCAGACAACTCTCGTAGCGACCTGCTTGGCCGCGGGGTTCGCAGTTATCCCGGCCATCGCGCAACAGGGATTGACGCCTCGCCAGGTCAAGACAACGCTGGCGCTCCTCGGTGCACTCGCGACCCTATTCGCAGGCATGGACTGCGCCGCTGCACTGACGCACTGGAAATCCCAGCCGCTCGCGAGCTACAGCCATGAACAGAGCTACATCCTGGTACTTGCAATCCTGGCCACGAGCCGACTCAGATGGTGGCCAGCCTTGACACTGAATGTCGTCGCGGCGGCGGTGGCCTTCGCGGATTACCCGGCACTGACGTACGTCGTTGCGGGCGGCACTGTGCTGATCGTTGTCGCCATGATCAAGGTGCCGCGCCGGGTGTTGCCGCACGCGCTGCTGCTGACAGCGGTCGGCATCGCGGGGATCTCGCTAGCCGGTTCCGCGGGGCTCTCCCATTACTTCAGCAGCGCGGGCAAGGCCAACAACACGGCCTTCCGCGAGAGCCTCTGGAGGATGGCGCTCCTTGCCTGGAAGCAGCACCCGTTGCTCGGGACAGGATTCCTTGGGGACACCGATCAACTGCAACACGTCAACGATGGTTACTCGATTCAACCTACGCACAATGACTACCTGCAGCTGGCGGTCAGCGGCGGAGCCGTCTGCGTCGTCCTTTTTCTCGCCTGGCTAGCTCTGCAGGGCGCGAGGTGGATTGCCGCGTTGCGAGCTGAAACGGCTGACGAATGGACGAAGAGTCTCCTGCTTGTCACTACGACGTCTGCGCTCGTCGCCTTCGTCAGCGCCTCCTTCAATCCACTTCTCACGCGACCCGTCACCGCATTGACCATCTTCGGACTAGCGGGGGTTGCCACTGCATGTGCGCGCTCGACGCCTACCGCGTGACGGCTGCCGGATCAGCCTGATGGAGATCGTGGAGTAGCCACTGTATGCGCTTGCTCCAGGTGCCGACGTCAAGGAGTCGCCTCAGATTCCGCTCAACGAGATCCTGATAGTCATCGATCGCTTCCAGAACCTCTATGAGCTGGGCCGCAGGCGCGTGCTCTCGCCACGGAATGACCGGATCGTAACCAAAGAGTTCGATCAACTCCTTCGGCGCCTGTCCCAGCGGCAAAGACCTCGACGCCATCGCCTCCAAGTACCGGTGCGTCAAGGTTTCCACGGCCCCCGACCGCTCGGGATTGGTCGTGGAGGACGGAAAGCAAATGGAGATCTTGGTGTCCGCGAGAGCTGCCACCAGTTCGGCGCGGGACGGGAAGATGATTGTCCTCGGCTTTGGTTCAAAGAGATGGCGGTAATGGGCTCGCGCCAGGTCCTCGGCCACGGCTGCGTGGTAGTGAGCGAAGCGCCGACCAAGTTCGAGTACATCAATCGTTCGCTGACGCAGTAGAGGACCGCGCGAATAGTCTTCCGGAACCGTCGCCTCGGGTAGCCATCGCGCATCCATTCCCAAGGAGACTCTGAAATGACTCGCTGACTGGCGCGCCGTGAAGTAGGCACGATGGACGCGATAGCGGCGGAAGAACGACGTCCACCTGGGATAGTCAGGTTCCCAGCAGTCAAAGCAAATGGGAACGACTTCCGCCACCAAGCCACGCGGGAACAAACGACGCTCTTCCAAACCCATCAGTGGTACAACGGTCACCAAACCCACAGGTTGGCGTACGTTGCGCGATAAACGCAGCCGGCCGGCGACTTTCCCCAACGTTTCCAGGAATGCAGACTGCGGCTCCGTAACCGGCACGCCCGCCTTGGCCAGTTCAGCCTCGATCGAAACGATGGGGTGGTCGAAGACCTCCCCGGTGTAGCGGCTTCTCAAAGCAAGCACTCGCGTGGCCGGGGAGTGTGGCTCGACACCGGCGCGCCGTGACACGAGGCAAGGCTACACTTGGAGCCTCGCGTTGCTCGCCGTCGTGACACCTGACCGGCAAAGGCGATTGGACTCGAAGGGACGACACCGGGCGTGCCACCAGATCTCACGATCGTGACGCCAACGCTGAACGCTGTCGACTACTTGAGCGACTGCTTGGCGTCCATCCGTCGCGAGTCCGGCTACGCCTCCATCGAACACATCGTCGTCGACGACGGAAGCACGGACGGGACGCTCGATCGACTCCGCGACAGCGGTTGCCTTCTCCTCGAAGGGCGTCGAAAGGGCTTGTACGACGCCATGAACCTCGGCCTTGATGCGGCATCCGGCGATGTGGTCGGCGTCCTGAACGGCGACGATTACCTTCTGCCAGGCGCCGTTGAGAGGCTGAACCACGCGTTCCTTGAGAGCGGCCGCGATTGGGCCGTCGGCGGCTTGCGATGGGTAGACGCCGATGGGCACAGTCTCGGGTCCATCGCCGCGCCGCCCGAGTGGTTGCCACTGTCTTGGTACGCCTCACTCGGTTGGAGCTGGATTCATCATCAAACGACCTACATGAAGAAGACACTTTGGCAATCGCTTGGAGGATTCGACACGTCCCTACGGGTGGCTGCCGACTACGACTTGCTCGCGCGTGCGCTGCAGCGCGGTCGGTTCGCTCGGATCAAGCACGAGCTTGCGGTGTTCCGGCGGCATGGCTCGAACGTGAGCATGACTGACTCCGCAGGCGCCTCTGACAATGCGGCGATTCGCTCACGGTATGGCCCGCGCGAACCAGCGCTGGCGATGGCGGCCGGAATCGCAGCGAAGGCGTTCGTCAATGCGCGCAACCCAAGGTGGTCCTACGTCAAACTCTCATCTCGGATCGACTCATGGAGATGATGGTCGCGGCGAGTTTCGTGAGACCCGGCCGCGTGGGCGGGGCCGAGCAGATGCTGTACAACCTGCTTGGTGGCTTTGCCGATCGTGGCTTCGCCAATAGCATCCGTCTGCTTGTCCGCGAGCCACTGCAACCGGTTCCTGAGGTTGCTTCGTTCCGGACGGAGCGCCTGACCTGTGTCGCTGGTTCGCACCGCGTGCTGTACGAGGCCGCCGCAGCGGCGGTCTTTCGTGACATCGATGGGTGGCTGTTTCCCAACTTCTTCGCGCCGCCGTCGGCGCGCGGGCGGGTCGTAACAACCATCCACGACCTGCATTATCGTCACTTGCCACAAACGTTTCGGGCGCGGAAGCGGGCCTTCCTCAAAGCTGCGCACAGGCTGAGTCTGCGAGCGTCTGAGGTGGTGGTCGCCATCTCGGCGACAGTGGCAGCCGACATCGAACAGGCGTACGGAGCGCGCTGGTCGCACAAGGTACGCGTGATCCCCAATCCGGTTTCATTTCGCCGTCTGGAGGGGGGCGGCGCGGACCTCCCACATACGTTGGAAGACCGACGCGTTCTGCTCTGCGTGGCCGCGCAGTACGCCCACAAGAACATCGACACGCTCGTCCGTGCCATGCCGCGCATCGTCAAGCGGCACCCGGATGTGGCTCTCGTTCTTGCAGGACAGGAACCCTCGAGACTTGTTGGCGGGGCGACCGCGGGCGACCTCACTGCGCTCGCAAACGAACTCGGGGTGGCGAACCACGTCCTGTCAACGGGCTATCTCGACGACGCAGTACTTGGAGCTCTCTACAAGATCGCGACTGCCAGCGTTCTTCCCTCCCTATTCGAGGGTTTCGGGATTCCGGTCGTCGAAGGGCTGGGATTCGGGCTTCCAGTGGTTTGCAGCGATATCGACTCGCTCCGCGAGACCTCGCTCGGGCTCGCCCATTTCGTCCACGAGCCGAGATCAGCGGACGCGTGGTCAGCCACTATTTGTGACGTGCTGGATTCGCCGGAGTCTTTTGCTCCGCAGTCAGAGGACGTTGCACGGGTACGCGCGACCTACGACCCGGCTCGCATCGCCTGGGAGTACGCCGACGCCATGGGGCTGGTCGCTCAGTAAGCGCCGTCGCCGCGGAGCGCGACGAACATCGTCTTCCACAGAATCATCAGGTCGAACGAGAGGGACCAGTTCTCGACGTAGTACAGGTCGATCCGAACCGCTTCGTCATACGGCAGATCCGAACGGCCACTGACCTGCCAGAGGCCGGTCATGCCGGGGCGGACGAGGAGCCGGCGGCGTACGTCCGCTCCTTGCTGAAGGACTTCGACCGGGAGTGGCCGCGGTCCCACTAGCGACATGTCCCCCCTGAGCACGTTGATAAGTTGGGGGACCTCATCGATGGAGAAGCGTCGGAGCCGGCGCCCGACCGGGGTGACTCGCGGATCCCGTTGAGCCTTGACGAACATGCCACCCGCGTTGGCTGCTTGCGATCGGACGAGCTCGGGGAACCGGCGATCAGCTCCGTCGAACATGGTGCGGAACTTGTAGATCGTGAACGGTCGGCCTCCTCTGCCCAGCCGCTGCTGCGTGAACAGCGCAGGCCCCTCAGATGTCAACCTGATCACCAAAGCGACTGCCAACAGCGCGGGTGTCATCAAGACCAGCAGCACCGCAGCGACAACGCGGTCGAGGACAGCCTTTAGTCGTTGCCGCCCGCCGGTCAGATCGGGCTCCTGCACTTCGAGCAGCGGCAGCCCGGAAACAGGGCGGATAGAGATCCGGGGACCTGCGATGTTCGTCAACGCGGGCGCCACCAACAGCGTGACGCCGCGGCCCTCAAGCCGCCAGCCCAATCGACGGAGCAATTCCGGCTCGATGCTGCTGGCAACAGCGACCGTGTCTGCGCCGTGGTCCTTGAGCAATGAGAAGACGTTGTCTATGTCCCTATCCTGTTCCAGCTCCAGCGATGCGACTACCGTCAGCCCGGCGGTGTAGTCGCGATGCAATTGCCGCTCGAGGGCGCCGGTCGCCTCAGGGGAACCAACGGCAACAACTGCGTGGCTGCAGTAACCACGACGGCGGAGGCGGTGCACCGATTTCCGAGCCGCGTAGCGGAACACCAACGTCATAAGTGTGCCGGTCGGGATAGCAACGCCGACGTATTCGCGCGAGATCGGGACCTTGAGAACGTACGCCGCGAAGCAGGCAAGCGCTGTCAGCCGCAGCGCCGCGTTGAAGACGCCCTTGTACTCGTCGGCACCCAGGCCGATGCGACCGATCCGGTAGCAGCCAGAACTGCCCAATAGCGCCACCCAGACGAACGGCGCCAGCATGGCGAGGAGCGTGTAGGAACCGCTGCGCGACGTCGGCGACAGATCTCCGTGGAACTGCACTCGTGCCGCTAGACCGGCGCTGATCAGGAAGGAGAGGAAGTCGAGTGCGACGAGGGCCAACGGGTAGACCAGGCGCCACTGCGCCGGTGTGGGCATGACCGCCATCGACATGTCAGCCGACGCTTGATCCCTGACCTTCGCGAGGCGGTCGACGTTGATCGTCATCGGCAGACCACCTCGGACTCCAATGGCTGCAGATCAGTCGTGCTCCACTGGGCGACCGTGCCCGCGGTCTTCCAACCACTGGCGGGGCGGCAGGCCCCCGGCCCGGTGACCGTCACCTGCAGGCTCGTGGGCTGGACCATCGGCTGCGCGGCCACCGCCAGCTGATACTGGCCGCCGCGTGCCGTCCCAGCCGGCAGGGCGTACCTCAGCACGACCGTGACGGTCCCGCCCTGGGGGATCCAGATCGGATCGGTCGTCACGATCGAGTAGCCCCGCTCCGACATCAAATGGTGACGGAAGCGTCGGCCATTCACGGTCCAGCCGGTAACGCGTCCGGCTCCCGGGAGATAGAAGATCAG
>Ga0070658_10002940_pt1 | contig 14124 bp, 10 predicted proteins | sample KBSC13metaG_FD_64664 | JGI IMG/M metagenome (GOLD analysis project Ga0070658, IMG submission 64664) | Corn rhizosphere microbial communities from Kellogg Biological Station, Michigan, USA - KBS C1-3 metaG | ecosystem: Host-associated > Plants > Roots > Rhizosphere > Soil ... | reverse complement strand
GACCCCGAGTTGCCCGGAGCGGACCCGGACTGCGCCGGCGTCGACCCCGAGTTGCCCGGCGCGGACCCGGACTGCGCCGGCGTCGACCCCGAAGACCCGACATCAGCGTTGACGGGTCCACCCGATGACGGCGCCGAAGTAACGGATGACACGTTCTGCGTGTCAGCGACGGAGCTCGTCGGTGCGGCGCCGGGCGATGCGGCGCCTGCTGCACCACCGTGGACGACGACGAAGGTGCCTGCCGCAGCAGCCGGGTCATGAGGCCCTGACGTCCCCGGAATCGCCGTGACGAGGGGCTCTCGGCCTGCACTGCCGTCGAGAACATGTCTGTTGGTGACCTTCGCCGGGCCGGCCGCAACCATCTCGGCTCCGGTGCCCGGCGCTGCCGGAACGGGGATCCCAAAGCCGCTGAGAAACTGCGAGTACACCTGTTGTATCGGAGCCGGGAGGGCACCGGCGGCAGCAAGCCCACCGGAAAGTGGGACCAGGCCAGCGAACGTGCCCGTCGCGACCCGGGCAGACAGAGGCCGCGCCAGCGTGGCCGGCCGTGCGGCCGGCTGCAAAGCCGACAGGACCGCCGCAAGTACGTCTGCATCGAAGACGGCCGAAGCGTCCGCCGAACACACGGCTTGCAGTAGGGCAGCAACGCGTGGGTCCGTCAGCAGAGGGGCGAGCGTCCGGTCGACCTGATGCGGCCGCGTCATCGTCACTACCTGGTCGCCCTCGGGCCACACGAACAGCGTCTGCCGCTCGAGCAGGGCCGGAACACGGTCGGCCGGGACGGGTGGGCTGACGAGGTAGCCCTGCATCCGGCCACAACCGTGCTCGAGCAACGAGCGTGCCTGCGGCACCGTCTCCACGCCCTCCGCGACGACCTCAAGGCCGAGGTTGCCGGCGAGCGCAATGATGGCGCCGACGATCCCATGATCTCCCGAGGGCGATCCGATCTGCTGCACGAAGGAGCGGTCGATCTTGAGGCTGTTAATGGGCATCTGTGCGAGGTAGCTCAATCCCGAGTAACCGGTGCCGAAGTCGTCGATCGACGTACGCACTCCGAGAGCCTGCAGGCGTTCGAGGAAGTTGCTCACCCGCCGGACATCGTCGACCAGCACGGTCTCGGTTAGCTCGACCTCGAGGAGCGACCCCGGCAGTCCCGACTCCGTCAACACTCGTTCGATGAGGTCGCCTACCGACGAATTCACGAGCTGTTGCGCTGAGACGTTCACGGCAACCGGTACGACCGGCAGACCCGCTGCGCGCCATTGCACCAACTGCCGGCACACGGACTCCAACGCCCACTCGCCGAGAGGCGCGATCAGTCCGGACTCCTCGGCGAGCGGGATGAACGCGTAAGGCGATATGTAGCCGAGTCGGGGGTGACGCCAACGTGCTAGCGCCTCGAAGCCAACGAGCGCGCCGTTGACCATGGAGACCTGCGGTTGGAAGTGCAGGGTGAGCTGTCCGCGTTCTAACGCGGAATGCAGACTGCTTTCCAGCGAGAGCTTCACCGTGGCACGCGCACTCATGTCGGAGCTGTAGAACTCGTAGCTGTTCCGACCCCGCGACTTCGCCTGATACATGGCGGTGTCCGCGTGCTTAAGCAGTGACTCGGCGTCCCTTCCGTTCAACGGATACGTGGCGATGCCGATGCTCATGCTGGTGAAGACCGTCCTGCCGGACAGCACAAATGCGTTGCTGAAGGCATCGAGCACCTTCTGCGCCACCGCCGCACATCCGTCCTCGTCAACCCCGGTGAGCAGAATCGTGAACTCGTCACCACCAATGCGCGCGAGGCTGTCCGACTCGCGCAAGCACTCGTCGATCCGACGGGCAACCTGCTGTAGGAGCTGGTTGCCCGCAGCGTGCCCGAGGCTGTCGTTGATGGTCTTGAAGCGGTCGAGGTCGAGAAACATGACCCCAAACGGCTGATCGTTGCGCTCGCTGTGCGCGACCGCGGCGTTGAGTCGATCGTGGAAGAGGTTGCGGTTCGGTAGGCCGGTGAGCGCGTCATGCTGCGCGACATACTCCGCGCGCGCGCGCTCGAACAACTGGTAGGACATGCGGATGACCACGGCGAGCGGAAGCGCTGTGGCGCCGACGACAAGAACCTCGACCCGTGGCGAGGCGCCGGCGATGGCCTGCATGCCTGCGACCAGCGGGACGAGCAGGACAACCGTACCGAGCAAAGCCGCACGCGCCGGAACATCACGGCTGTCTCGCACAGTGGCCGAGTCCATCGTGCGGCGCATGGAGGGGTGCATCGCCGCAGCGGCCCACAAACCGAAGCTCCACAGCCCCAGCGCCGTGGTGCGCTGGCCGGTAACCGGCCAGCTGAGCAGCGGCGCCGCCACGGCGAGGGCCTTGACGGCGAGCCGCGCGATCCAACCGGCCAACAGGAATTGGAGCGCGCGAGGCCGGTCGGGCCCCATCGCCAACAGTCGCGCCGCGACCCATACCGCTGCCGCGTCGAGCGACAGGGCGAGAAGCGAGGCGCCGGACACATGCACGCTGACAACCGTGAGGGCCGTCGCCCACACGACGTACGCACCGGCACCGGAAATGACGCCGGCCTCGAGCAATGCGTCGAGGGCGCGGCCACGCGCGCGGTATCGGACGAGCAACGCGAGCCCAGCAATTGCCAGCGCATTACCGGTATTCGCGAGCAGCTGCGCCGTTGATAGCCCGGCTGGGTTCTCGGCACCCACAACTCGAAACACCGACGCCGTCGCGACCAGGACCAGAGCGAGGGCGAGGAGCAGCCACCCCCCGCGCCACAACGCCGATCGGTGGATCCGGACCGAGCGGGTGCCGAGTACCAGGGAGACAGCGACGAGCGCCACCACTCCGGCGACGCACAGCGGCGGATGCGCCGCAGCGACCCGCGTCACTGCCGCGATCAGCACAACGCCGAGCAGCGTCGAGATCGATCGCGGCGCGGTAACAGCGCGCAGGTCCGCCGCACGGCGGGCGCGCCGCCGTACTGGGATCGCGTCGACCATCGTGCCCCCGTATACGCCGACTTCTTGTCTGGTAGTGGATGTCGACCCACCGGAACAGCGAGTCCATCGGCCGAGCGGCTGCATCTGTCCGGCCGCCGCATAGCTCCGACGGGCTATGCGAAGCAAGCCCGGCGGGTCAGGTGGCGCGTAGCCCGCGCCGTCGCTTGTGCGGGCGGTACGCCGAGACCGTCGTCTCGCCGTCGATCCACATCCGCCACGGCAGATCTGCCGCTGAGCTGACCCCTACCCGCGGCCCTCGTCGTACCTCCGCGTCAACCACCGGCGAGCCTTGTACGACGCGGAGCGGGGAGCGAGCTGCGGTGACGTCCGCGCCGTTGAGCTCGCGGCCCACACCGAGGGCAACCGTGAGCCGTGCCGGTCCTCTGGCCAGGTCCCGGTCGGCGCCCGCGCCACGTCGCTCCCGGGCGAGCTCGAGCCCGGCGACCACCTCCCCGGCTCGGAGCAGCACGGCCGACGCGTGGCCGGCGTCGCCACAGACGAGGTTCATGCAGAAGTGCATGCCGTAGGTGAAGTAGACGTAGGCATGGCCGGGGGGTCCGAACATCACCGCGTTGCGGGCGGTCCGTCCCCGGAACGCGTGCGACGCCGGGTCGACGTCGCCGGCGTACGCCTCCACCTCGGTCAGCCGCACGGAGACGTCACCATGCACGACAACCGCGCCGAGCAGGTCCCGGGCAACCTCGAGGACCGGCCGCCGATAGAAGTGGCGAGGAAGAATCAGCTGCCGCTGGCCCATACGGCATGGTCGTGGACGAGGTCACGGGTGGCTGCCAGCTGTTCGCGCACCCGGGCGGGCGCTGTGCCACCAGGGGCGGCGCGGGCAGCGAGCGCGCCCTCGACGGACAACACGCCTCGCACATCCGGAGTCAGGTGCGGGCTGATCGTCTGCAGGTCCTCGTCCGATACGTCGGGGAGGTCGCAGCCGTGCACGGTGCACCACACGACCAGGTGACCAACCGCCTCGTGCGCCTCCCGGAACGGCACCCCCTGGCGCACCAGGTGCTCGGCGACGTCGGTCGCGAGCGCGAAGCCGTCCGCGGCGGTCGCCGCGAGTCGCTCGGTGTCGACCCGCATCGTCGCGATCATCCCCGCGACGGCAGGCACGACCAGCAGCAACGTGTCGACGGCGTCGAAGACGGGCTCCTTGTCCTCCTGGAGGTCCCGGTCGTAGGCGAGCGGCAGACCCTTGAGCACGGTGAGAAGCGCGGTCAGGTCACCGACCAGGCGCCCGGCCTTGCCGCGCGCCAGCTCGGCGACGTCCGGGTTCTTCTTCTGCGGCATGATCGACGACCCGGTGCTGTAGCTGTCGTCGAGCTCGACCCAACGGAACTCCCGCGTCGTCCAGAGGACAACCTCTTCGCCGAGGCGGGACAGGTGGATGCCGATCATCGCGGCGCAGAACAGGAACTCGGCGGCGAAGTCACGGTCACTGACCGCGTCGATGGAGTTGGCGGCCGCGGACGTGAAGCCGAGCTCGGTCGCGACCGTCTGCGGGTCGAGCGGCAGTGACGAGCCGGCCAACGCACCCGCGCCGAGCGGGGAGACCGCGGCCCGGCGGTCCCAGTCGCGCAGCCGGGCGATGTCACGGCTGAAGGCCTGCACGTGCGCGAGCAGCTGGTGGGCGAACAGGATCGGCTGCGCATGCTGCAGATGCGTCATGCCCGGAGCGGGCACGTCCGCGGTCTTCTCCGCCTGCTCGATCAGGGCGGTTTCGAGCTCCACCAGACGCGACGCCACCTGCCGTGCGTGGTCGCGCAAGTAGAGCCGCAGGTCGGTCGCGACCTGGTCGTTGCGGCTGCGTCCGGCCCGCAACTTCCCGCCGAGCGCGCCGACCCGCTCGAGCAGCCCCCGCTCGAGTGCGGTGTGAACGTCCTCGTCCTCCGGCGAGGGACGGAACAAACCGTGACGTGCGTCGTGGTCGAGCTCGTCGAGCGCGACCAGCAGCCGTTGCACCTCGTGGTCGTCGAGAAGACCGGCTCGGTGCAGGACGCGCGCGTGGGCCCGGCTCGCGAGCAGGTCGTACGGCGCCAGCCGCCAGTCGAAGTGCACGCTCATCGACAGCCGGGACAGGGCGTCCGCCGGACCACCGGAGAACCGCCCTCCCCACAGCCTGGTGGGCGGTGCAGTCTCCGTCATACCGGTGTCCACGCGGCGTCGTGCAGCGAAGCGGAGCGACGTCGTAGGGTGCTCACTCGCTCGTCACCTGACGCATCCGCTCCTCGCGGGCGGCCGCGATCCGGCTGGGCATGCCCCAGATGTCCACGAAACCCTTGGCCAGCGACTGGTCGTAGGTGTCCTCGGCGTCATACGTCGCCAGTGAGTAGTCGTACAGCGATGCGGGGCTGCGCCGTCCGCTGACGACGGCGCGGCCGCCGTGCAGCGTCATGCGGATCTCGCCCGTCACGTGCCGCTGGCTCGACTCGATGAACTCGTCGAGGGCGTGCTTGAGCGGCGAGAACCACAAGCCGTCGTAGACCAGCTCGGCCCACCGCTGCTCCACACCACGCTTGAACCGCCCGAGGTCGCGCTCGACGGTCACGTTCTCCAGCTCCTGGTGCGCGGTGATGAGCGCGATCGCGCCTGGGCACTCGTAGACCTCACGGCTCTTGATGCCCACCAAGCGGTCCTCGACCATGTCGAGCCGCCCGACACCCTGGGCGCCGGCCCGGCGGTTGAGCTCCTGCACGGCTTCCAGCATGGTCACGCGGCGACCGTCGATCGACGTCGGCACCCCGTCGGTGAACCCGACGATCACCTCGTCCGGCTCGCGCGCCACGGTCGGGTCCTGCGTGTAGGAGTAGACGTCCTCGATCGGGCCGTTCCACACGTCCTCGAGGAACCCGGTCTCGATCGCGCGCCCCCACAGGTTCTGGTCGATCGAGTACGGCGACTTCTTGGTGACGTCGATCGGCAGGCCCTTCTCGTCCGCGAACGCGATCGCCTTGTCGCGGGTCATGCCGGAGTCGCGCACGGGGGCGAGCACCTTCAGCTCCGGGGCGAGGGCACCGATGCCGACCTCGAAGCGGACCTGGTCGTTGCCCTTGCCGGTACAGCCGTGCGCGACCATCGAGGCGCCGTGATAGCGCGCCGCCTCCACGAGATGGCGGACGATCGTCGGACGCGACAGCGCCGAAACGAGCGGATAACGATCCATGTAGAGGGCGTTGGCCTTCAGCGCGGGGAGGCAGTAGTCGTCGGCGAACTCCGCGCGCGCGTCGACGACGACCGCCTCGACCGCGCCGCAGTCGAGGGCGCGCTGCCTGATGACGTCGAGGTCCTCACCGCCCTGGCCGACGTCGGCTGCGACCGCGACCACCTCGGCGCCGGTTTCCTCGGCGATCCAGCCGATCGCCACTGAGGTGTCGAGTCCACCGGAGTAGGCAAGGACGACGCGCTCGGTCATGAGGTGGGTGCTCCGTTTCTGTGGTGCCCGTTCTTGGGGTTGCGACCGGTGGTGTCCGCGCCGGCCATCCGGTGCAGCCGGTCGGCGAGTGCCGCTCCCCCGGCGGGGTCACGGGCGATGACGAGCACGGTGTCGTCGCCGGCGATGGTGCCGATGACGTCGTGCAGGTCGGCTCGGTCGATCGCGGAGGCGAGCAGATGCGCCCCGCCGGGCGGGGTGCGCAGGACGACGAGGTTGGCGCTGGCCTCAACCGAGACGAGCAGCTCGGCGGCGAGCCGCGAGATGCGCCCGTCGGTGGAGTCGGCAAGTGCCCGAAGCTGCGGACCGGGCGGCTCGTCGGGCACGGCGTAGACGGCGCCGGCCCCGGACCGACGCACCTTGACCGCGCCGATCTCCTCGAGGTCACGCGACAGCGTGGCCTGCGTCACCTCGACCCCTTCGGCCGCGAGTAGCCGGCCGAGCTCGGCCTGTGAGTGCACGGCCATGGACGTGATGAGCGAACAGATCCGCGCATGCCGCGCGGCTTTCGTGGTCGGCGTCACCGACTGCGGCTGCGTCACGACGGCGCTCCCGCCCCGATCAGGAAGCTCAACAGCGCCTTCTGTGCATGCAGGCGGTTCTCCGCCTGGTCGAAGACGACGCTGTGCGGGCCATCCATGACGTCTGCGGCGATCTCCTGGCCGCGGTGGGCGGGCAGGCAGTGCATGACGATGACGTCGGCATCGGCTGCCGCGACGAGGCGGGAGTCGAGGACGTACGGCCGGAAGACCAGGCCGCGGTCGGCTGCCACTCCCTCCTGCCCCATCGACGCCCAGACGTCGGTGTAGAGGACGTCCGTGCCATCCGCCGCGTCCAGCGCGTCATTGGTCACGGTCACCGACGCCCCGGTCGTCTCGGCGATCTCGCGTCCACGCCGAACGACCTGCTCGATCGGCTCGAACCCGGGCGGTGACGCGATCCGGACGTGCATCCCGGCCAACGTGCCCGCGAGCAGCAGCGAATGGGCGACGTTGTTGCCGTCACCGACGTAGGCGAGGGTGACGCCGGCGAGGCCACCCTTCTTCTCGCGAATGGTCTGCAGGTCCGCCAGCGCCTGACACGGATGGGCATAGTCGGTGAGCGCGTTGACGACGGGCACATCGGCGGCGCGCGCGACCGCTTCGATCCGGTCCTGGCCGGACGTGCGCAACACGATCGCGGCCACGTATCGGGACAGCACGGCGGCGGTGTCCTCGATCGTCTCGCCACGACCGAGCTGCGTCGTCGCCGCGTCGACGATGATGGGGTGACCGCCGAGCTCGGCGATGCCGGCCTCGAACGACAACCGCGTGCGGGTCGACGGTTTCTCGAAGACCACGGCGACCGAGCGCGGCCCCGCGAGGGGGTGCGACGAGAACGGGTCCTTCTTCAGCCGGTCGGCATCGTCCAGCACGTGCAGCTGCTCCGCCGATGTCAGATCGTCATCGACCAGGAAGTGCCGCGGCGTGGACAGCATCATGAGTCTGGGCCACCGGTCACTTCGGCCACCCGTGCCAGCAGCTCGGCGACGCCGAACGGCTTGGCGAACACCGAGTCCTCGCCGAGGACCTGTTGCAGGCCGGGCACCGCCTCGATCTTCCCGGTGACGACGACGACGGGGACGTCGGCGAGCGACGGATCGCCGCGCAGCTCCTCCAGCACCCGGATGCCGCCGAGGTCGGGCATCATCAGGTCGAGCAGGATCAGCGCGGGACGGTGGCTGCTGGCCTTGACGAGTCCCGCGAGGCCGTCGGAGGCGACCGCGACGTCGTAGCCCTCGGCGGTCAGCAACGTCTGCAGCAACCCGCGCACACTCGGGTCGTCCTCGACCACCAGGACGTGTGGCGCGGTCATCGGCTCTGCCCGTCTGCGGTCACGCCGCCGACGTTAGCCGCGTCCCGCGCGGTGCGCAGGATGCCCGGCAGCGCGTCGGCGAACGACGACGCCTCGTCGTGAGTGAGTACGAGAGGCGGCGCGAGCCGAACGGCATCCGGCGCCACCGCATTGACGATGAACCCCGCCTCGCGCGCCGCACTCTCCAGTGCGGGTGCCAGCCCGTCGTCGACGGCGAGAGCGAGCCACAACCCACGGCCGCGCACGGCGGTCGAGTCGGCGGCCCCGGCCGTGGCGAGCTGGTCGCGCCAGCTCTCGCCCAGCGTCGTCACGTGCACGAGCAGGTCGTCCTTCTCGATGGTCTCGATCACCGCGAGCGCAGCTGCACAGCTGACCGGGTTGCCGCCGAACGTCGATCCGTGGTCGCCCTTCTGCAACGCGTCCGCGGTGTCGCCGACGGTGATGCAGGCACCGATGGGGAGGCCGCCGCCGAGCCCCTTGGCCAGCGTCACGATGTCCGGGGCGACCGGCTCGTGCTGGAAGCCGAACCACCGACCGGTGCGGCCGATGCCCGCCTGCACCTCGTCGAGTACGAGCAGTGCGCCGGCGTCGTCGCAGATGGCGCGCGCGCGAGTGAGGTAGCCCTCGGGCGGTGGTACGACGCCCGCCTCGCCCAGCGTCGGCTCCAGGAAGACGGCCGCCGTGTCCTCGTCGACGGCGTCGGCCAGCGCGGCGGCATCGCCGTACGGGACGAAGGTGACGTCGAGCCCGAACGGTGCGAACGGCTCGCGCGCGGCGGCCTTGCCGGTGAGCGCGAGTGAACCCAGCGACCGTCCGTGAAAGGAGCGCTCGGCCGCGACGAAACGGCGGCGGCCGGGGCGGGCCCGCCGGACGGTCTTGATGGCGGCCTCGTTGGCGGTCGTGCCGTCGTTGCACAAGAACACCCGCGCACCGTCGAGCCCGATGATGTCGGCGAGCCGCTCGGCCAGCGCGATGGCCGGCTCGTTGAGGTAGAGGTTCGACGTGTGTGCGATGCGGCGCACCTGCGCGGACACCGCGTCGACAACAGCGGGGTGGGCGTGGCCGAGCGACGACACCGCGATCCCTGCGACCAGGTCGAGGTAGTCGCGCCCATCGGCGTCCCAGACGCGACATCCCTCGCCACGGACGAGTGACAACGACGGGGTGCCGTAGTTGCGCGCCATCACCGCGTCCCACCGTCGCTGCAATGCCTGCGTTGCGGTTCCGCTCATGGCAGCACCATCGTCCCGACTCCTGAGTCCGTGAATATCTCCAACAACAACGAATGCGGGACGCGACCGTCGAGCACGTGGGCGCTCGCGACCCCGCCCCGCACTGCCCGCAGGCAGGCTTCCATCTTGGGCACCATGCCGTCGGCGAGTGACGGCAGCAACCGCTCCAGCTCGTCGCCGCCGAGGCTGCTGATGACATCGGTGCTGGCGGGGTAGTCGGCGTAGAGGCCCTCGACGTCGGTGAGGACGACCAGCTTCTCGGCGCGCAGAGCCACCGCGAGGGCTGCCGCGGCAGTGTCGGCGTTGACGTTGTAGACGCCGCCGTCGTCCGCCCGGGACACGCTGCTCACCACTGGGATCCGGCCGTCATCCAGCAGGCCTGACACGATGCCGGGCTCGACCGACACGACGTCGCCGACGAGTCCGATGTCGACTTCCTCGCCGTCGACGACGGCCGCGCGCCGCTCGGCCGTGAACAGCCGGGCATCCTCGCCGGAGATGCCGACGGCAAACGGACCGTGCTGGTTGAGCAACCCGACGATGTCGCGTTGCACCTGACCGACCAGCACCATCCGGACGACATCCATCGTCTCCGGCGTCGTGACCCGGAGGCCGCCGGTGAAGACCTGGTCCATACCGAGCCGGTCGAGGTGCGCGTTGATCTGCGGCCCCCCGCCGTGGACGACGACGACGCGGATGCCGGCGTAGCGAAGGAAGACGATGTCTTCGGCGAACGCCCGGCGCAGCGCCTCGTCGGACATGGCGTGGCCGCCGTACTTCACGACCACAGTCCGGCCGTGGAAGCGTTCCAACCAGGGCAGCGCCTCGACGAGCACGCCGGCCTTTGCGAGCGCGTTCTCGATTCGGGTCACGTCGAGTACGCCGAGTTCTCGTGCACGTATGCCGCCGTAAGATCCGTGGTGCGGATCGTCGCGTTGTCAGTGCCTGCGTGCAGGTCGACCGTGATGGTGACGTTTCGCGGACGCATGTCGACTAGTGCGCGGTCGGCAGCGGCCGCACCCGCGCGGCAGACCCAGACGTCGTTGATCGCCACATCGACCTGGTCGGCCTCGAACGCGGCCTGCGTCGTGCCCACGGCCGACAGGACCCGTCCCCAGTTGGGGTCGTTGCCGTGCAGCGCGCACTTCAGCAGGTTGCTTCGCGCAACAGCGCGGCCGACCTCGACGGCGTCGTCCTCGGTCGCCGCGTTGCGCACATCGATGACAACGTCCTTGGTCGCGCCCTCGGCGTCGGCGACCAGCTGGTCACTGAGGTCGCGGCAGATGCTCAGCACGAGATCGGCGAGGACGGCGTCAGCGGGCTGCACGCCACTCGCACCGCTGGCGAGGAGCAGCACCGTGTCGTTCGTCGACATGCAACCGTCGGTGTCGACCCGGTCGAAGGTCGTCCGCACAGCCGCGCGAAGCACGTCGTCGAGCAGCTCGGGAGACGCGACGGCGTCGGTGGTGAGCACACAGAGCATGGTCGCGAGCCCCGGCGCCAGCATCCCGGCGCCCTTGGCCATGCCACCGACCGTCACACCGTGGGCGCGGGCAACTGCCTGCTTGCGGTGCGTGTCCGTCGTGCAGATCGCGTCGGCTGCGCCGTCACCACCCGAGGCGCTCAGCGAGGGCGCCGCCTTGTCGACGCCGGCGAGGAGCAGATCCATCGGCAGCCGCTCACCGATCAGGCCGGTCGAGCACACGGCCACCTCACCGGCGCCGCAGTCGAGCAGACCAGCGACGTGTTCGGCAGTGGCGTGCGTGTCCTGGAACCCGGCCGGGCCGGTGCAGGCGTTGGCGCCGCCGGAGTTGAGCACGACCGCACGAAGGCGACCCGACTCGAGCACCTGTTGCGACCACAGCACCGGGGCCGCCTTCACCCGGTTGGTGGTGAAGACGCCGGCCGCGGCGGACAGCGGCCCGTCGTTGACGAGCAGGGCGACGTCGGGCTGACCGGATGCCTTGAGACCGGCGACGACGCCCGCCGCGCGAAACCCGTTCGCGGCCGTGACGCTCACGCCGCACCGCTCATCGGGCGACTCATGGCGCGACGCCGTCGACAGGGACGCCGGCGGTCTCGGGCAGGCCGAGTGCGATGTTGGCGTTCTGCACCGCCTGCCCCGCAGCGCCCTTGCCCAGGTTGTCGATAGCAGCGACGACGACGGCCCGACCGGAGTCGGGGTCGGCGACCACCTGCAGGTGGCACGAGTTGCTGCCGAACGTCGCGGCGGTGTGCGGCCACTCGCCTGCTGGCAGGACGTGCACGAACGGTTCGTCGTCGTACGCCGCGTGCAGCACGTGCTGCAGCTGCGCGGTGTCGCAGCCGGTCACCATCCGCGCACTGCAGGAGGCGAGGATCCCCCGGGGCATCGGCGCAAGGACCGGCGTGAAGGACATCGACACGTCGGCGCCGGCCGCCGCGTCGAGCGACTGCCGGATCTCGGCGAGGTGCTGATGGGTGCCGCCGACCTTGTACGGCGAAAGGTCCCCCATCACCTCGGTTCCGAGCAGGTGCGGCTTCGGGGTGCGCCCCGCGCCGCTCGTCCCGCTCGCCGCGGTCACCACCAGATCGGTCGGGCTGATGACGCCGGCGGCGAGCAGCGGAGCGAAGGCGAGCGTGATCGCCGTCGCGTAGCAGCCAGGGTTGGCGACCCGCCGGGCGACGGCGATGCGCTCGCGGGCACCCGGCAGCTCGGGCAGGCCATAGGGCCAGGTGCCGGCGTGCGCGCCACCGTAGAACCGGGTCCAGTCGGCCGCCGAGGCCAACCGGAAGTCGGCTCCGAGGTCGACGACGAGCGCCGACTCGGGCAAACCCGCTGCCAGCTGCGCCGACTCGCCGTGTGGCAGGGCGAGGAAGACGACGTCGGCGGCGGCAATCGACGGGTCCTGTGACCCGACCAGGACCCGGTCGGCGAGGCCACGAAGCTGCGGGTGCAGTTGGCCGAGCCGGCGCCCGGCGTTCGACCCGGCGGCCACCGCGCCCACGTCGAGATCCGGGTGTGCGGCGAGCAGGCGCAGCAGCTCACCCCCCGCATACCCGCTGGCGCCTACGACGGCGGCGGTCATGCCCATGACGCATGACTATACAGGCACATGCGTAGTCATGCGCCACCGGATAAGGCGTCAGCCGCCGCGCAGGGTCGCGCCACACCGTCGCCCGGCCTCGTCGACCGCCGCTGCCCGCACCGCCGCTACCTCCTCGGCGGTGAGCGTGCGATCGGGCGCCCGCAGTCGAAGGGAGAACGCGAGTGACTTGCGCCCCTCCCCCACCTGGGCGCCGGTGAACACGTCGAACAACCGGAGGTCCTCCAACAACGGTCCTGCGCCGTCGCGCACCGACGCGGTGACCTCCCCGGCGGACGTCGATGCGTCGACCACAAGGGCGAGGTCGAACGTCGCCGCGGGGAACGGCGAGATCGCCGGGGCGGTGAGCTCCTCCGGCGCCTCATCGAGCAAGAGGTCCAGTCGCAGCTCCATCGCCACCGTGCGCGGCGGCAGCTCGAGCGCCTCGACGACCCGCGGGTGCAGCTCGCCGGCATGGCCGACCAGGACCTCGCCGACTTCGAGCGCGGCGCAGCGACCCGGATGCCAGGGCGCATGGACGTCCGGACGCACCTGCAGCCGCACGCCGAGTGCAGCAGCGATCGTGTGAGCGGCCTCGATCGCATCCGGCCAGGCAGCGGCCCGACCGGCTCCCCACCAGCCGCTTCGTTCGCGGGCGCCGGTCAGCGCGACGGCCAGATGCGTCGGTTGGAACGGCAGCGCGCGCTCGAGCCGGACCAGCTCCTCGGGCGCCGGCCGGATCCCCGCGGCCAACCGCACCGGCTCCTCCGAACCCACACCTGCGCCAACCGCACGGAAGACGGGACCCGTCTCGTACAACGCCAGGTCCGGGAACCCACGCCCGACGTTACGGGCGAGTGCGGCCAGGACGCCCGGCAGGAGCGTCGGGCGCAGGAACGGCTCCTCGTCCGACACCGGGTTGGCGACGCGCACGCTCGGTCGTCGACCGTCGTCGTCGGGCAGCATCAGCGCAGCCGAGATCCGGTCGGAGACGAACGGGTAGGTGACCACCTCGACGTATCCGGCGGCCGCGAGCGAGCGCACAGCAGCGCGACGCAGCCGCTGCCGCCTGGTGAGGCCGCGACCGGCGGGCGCAGCGGGGACGGTCACGGGCAACCGGTCGTAGCCCTCCAGCCGCACGACCTCCTCGACCAGGTCGACGTCGAGACGAAGATCCGGCCGCCACGACGGCGGCACGACCTCGAGCTGCGACTCGCCGCTGACGGTGGCTCCGATGTCGACAAGACGGTCACGTACGACGGACCGGTCGTAGTCGACACCGGACAGGCGCGCCGGCAAACCTGGGTCGAGGATGATGGCCGCCCGCGGCTCGCGCAGGTCGACATCGGTGCCGGCGGCCCGTGTGTCGGCTCCCCCGAGCCGGATGAGCAGGTCCGCCGCCGCTTCGGCGGCCGCGGACGCGAGAGCATCGTCGACACCGCGCTCGAACCGCCGGGACGCCTCGGACGGAAGCCGATGCCGGCGGGCGGTGTAGGCGACCGACGCGGGATCGAAGTGCGCCGCCTCGAGAA
>Ga0070658_10002939_pt1 | contig 14128 bp, 2 predicted proteins | sample KBSC13metaG_FD_64664 | JGI IMG/M metagenome (GOLD analysis project Ga0070658, IMG submission 64664) | Corn rhizosphere microbial communities from Kellogg Biological Station, Michigan, USA - KBS C1-3 metaG | ecosystem: Host-associated > Plants > Roots > Rhizosphere > Soil ... | reverse complement strand
TCAGATTCGAGGCCGAGTTCGCCGTGAAGAGGACGTTCGAGTTGCTGTCGGGCAGCGCGTTTGTGTTGAACGTGGCCGCGGCGCTCGTGGCGAAGTTGCTGTTGGAACCGCTCAGGGTGGCCCAGCTTCCGTCGATCCCGCCTGTCCAGTAACACGCGGCGTTCGCCCCCAGTGCGGTGATCGTCAGTACTTCGCTCGTGGCCGTGGAATTTGCGAGGGAAAGCAGGTAGGTCGTGGCTCCCACGGAGAGGGTGCCGTCCAGCAGGGTGAAGTTGCTTCCCAATCCGCCTGAGGCCGTCATGAACACATAGTTGCCCGCGGTCAGCGAACTGGCGCTGCTCAGCACGGAGAAGTTCAGAGCCGCTCCGCCGGTGCCGACGGAAACGAGCGTGGAGATGTTGAAGACATCGACGTCAGTGAGGCTCGCTCCGCCGATATCAAACGAGAGAGTCGGCTTTACGTACCCCGTGCCGGCCGCTCCGCCGATGGTTAGCGCGGCGCCGGAGAACGTGCTTTCCTGCACGAGATTGAAGGAGCCCACGGCGTTGTCCACCATGGTGAACGCGCCCGCCACCGGGTTCGCCGTGGAACCGCCGGCAATCGTGAGAGTGGCGCCGGCGCCGACCGTGCCCGTGTTGCCCGCGGTCGCGGTGCCGGTGCCGGGCGTCGCGGCAAAGGTCCGCGCCGTCCCGGAGACGGCGGCGCCCACGGTGATGGCCGTGTTGCCCAGGGAGCCGGCCCCGAGCGCGAGCGTCCCGCCGCTGATCGTGGTGGCGCCGGTGTAGGTGTTGGTGCCCTGCAAGGTCTGCGTCCCGCTGGTGAGATTCACGGTCAGCGCGGTGTTTGCCGGCGTGGCCGCCGGCGCAATGTTGCCGCTGAAGGTTTTGCCGCCCGCTCCCGTGATCGTGAGCGTCCTCAGGGCGCTGGCGCCCGTGTTGACGATGGTGCCGGAACCGCCGAGGCCGCTGAACGAGTGGCTCAGGTTGTTCATATCGAGCGTGGTTCCCGCGCCGAGCGTCATCGCTCCGCTCAAGGTCGCCGCCGCCGAGAGCGTCAGATTGGTGCCCGTCCCCGCGAGCGTAGTGTTCCCGGTGTAAGTCGAGCCCAGGGCCGTCGTCAGCTTGTTGCCGCCCTGCACGGTGAGATCACCGGGGCTGGCCGTATTGCCAATGGTGGAGGCCGAAGTGATGCTTCCACCGGTAGTATCGATCGTTCCGCCGCCGGCTTGCACAACGATGTTCAGGCTGCTGCTGATCGCCAGAGCCGCGCCAGACTTAAGTGTGCCGCCGTTGAAGTTCAGCGCGTTGACGGTGGTGCTGGTGCTGGTCAGGCCGCCATTGGCGAGCAAGGTGCCGGCGACGAGATTGATGACACCGCCCGTGGCGCCGCCCCAGTTGATGGCCCCGGCGGAAACGGTGCCCGAGGAGTTGATGTTGATGACGCCATTGGCCGTGGCGCCGAAGGTGATGGGGGAGGCATTCGTATTCGTGCCCGTGATATTCAGCGTGCCCGCGTTCACCGTCGTGGCGCCGGTGTAGGCGTTGGCGCCGCCCAGGGTCCAGGCCCCGGCGCCCGCCTTGGTCACGCCGGTGAGCGCCGTGCCGCTGCTGTCGACGACGGCTCCGTTGAGGGCATTGGTGCCGGAGGCCGCGTTGGCTGTGAGCGTGAGAACCTGCGTTCCCGCCGCCGTGTTGATCGCCGTCATGCCGCCGCTGATGACCAGCGCGCCCGTGCCCTCCGAATCAAGGCCGGCGCCCGACGCGGTCGTGGCGTTGCCGAAGGTGAAACTGCGATCGGTCGTGGATCCGGCGCCGGTGTACTGCAAGGTCGCGTTGTTCAGCACCAGGTTCGCGGCCGCATTCGTGGACTGGCCGATGCTGCTGCTGTTCCCGCCGAGGTCGAGTTTGTTCACGACCAGGATGCCGCCGTTGAGTGTGGTCGTGCCGGTGTAAGTGTTGGCCGCGCTCCCCAGCGTCCACGTGCCCGTGCCGGACTTGACGAAGCTCGTCACGTTCGTTCCGCCGCCATTGACGATCGTGCCGCCGTAGGTGGCCGCGCCGGTGGCGCCGGCCCCCGTGCCGGTGAGGGTGAAGGCTTGCGCGCCGGTCGTGCCGGTGACGGTCATCGTCCCGGTGTAGTTGAGCGTGCCGAGCGTCGTGCCCGATGCATCGAATCCGCCACCATTGGTGGTGAGCGTGAAATTGCGATCGACCGTAGTGGCGGCGGTGCCGGTGAATTTCAAGGTGCCCCCGTCGAGCACCAGGTTTGCCGCGGCGCTGCTGGCCGCGCCGATGCCGCCGGCGATTCCGCCGCTGGTCAGATTCGCCAGCGCGAGGATGCCGCCGCTGATCTTCGTGACCCCGGTGTAGGTGTTGGTCCCGGCCAGGGTGAGACTTCCGGAGCCGAGCTTGGTCAATCCACTGCTGCCATTGGCTGTGGTTAGGGCGCTGGTGGCAAAAGGTGCGATGGAACCACCGCCGCCGATGAGCGTGATCGTGGGCGTCTCGTTCGCGGCGTAAGTGCCCGGCGCCGTAATGACGATGCCGATGACCTGCCCGCCGCTGATCAGCGCGTAACCCGAGGCGGGAACGCCTCCTCCGGCGGGGGCGCTGAATTGCACCATTGGCGCGCCGATGTAGCCGCTGTTGCCCGTCCCGGGGACCGTGATGTTGGCCTGGGTGACGCCGTTGCCGGATGCGCCCTTCAAGGTCGTGTTGATCGTCGAGGCGAAGATGCCCGAATCAAACCGGAATCCGCCGGCGAAGTCCTGCGTGGCGCCGACGGCCGAGTTGATCGCCGCGCTCGCGCTGTTCGTGATCGGCCCGAACATGGTCGTGGTCAGCGTGGTCGCATTATTGACCGGCAGGACATTGCCCATCGCCGCTCCCGCGACGATGGTGCCACCGGCCAGGTTGATGTAGTTATTCGAACCCGAGGTGCTGGAGTTGGTCACCCCGATCCCGGTGTTCACAGTTCCGGCCGCGAGGTTGAGGATGCCGGTCACGCCCGTGGCGGTAGTCGCCCCGAACTGGATGGCGTGGGTGTCCGTGTTGACGGTGCCGCCCGCCACGTTGAACACCCCATACTCGTTACTGCTCGTCCAGGTGATGGCGATTTCCTTGCTGGCGCCATTATGGCTGATCGTCCCGCCGGGGCCCACGGTCAACGAACCCGTCGCGCCAGTGGCGCCGTAGGCGACCAGGATGTACTCCTGCGCGGAGATGGAGCCCGTGCCGCCGACGTAGATGACACCGGTTCCCGCGCCGGCGGCGGACGTGATGCGGTTCGGCGTAGTCAGGGCGCCGCCCGTCACGTTGATATACCCGTAGCCGGCCGTCGCGGCGGAAACGCCCGCGCTGCTGTTGCCCACGACGCTGACCGTGCCCGCGGTTTGATTGTAAACCGCCACGGCGCCGGCCACCGTCGCACCGGTCACGGAGAATTCCGAAATGTTGCCGCTGACGTTCACGATCGTATTGCTGGCCGTGCCGCCGTAGGCGAGCGTGCTCGTGGTCGAGTTGCCGGCGATGCCGCCGGTGATGTTCAGCGTGCCTCCGGTCACGGTCGTGTTGCCCGTGTAGGTGTTTGCGCCGGAGAGCGTCCAGGCGCCCGTTCCAGTCTTGATCACCGCCGTATTATTCGTGCCGGTCAGGTTGTCCACGATGGCTCCCGCGATCTCGCCCGCGCCCGCGGTGGAGCCCTGGAGCGTCAGGGTTTTGGAGCCTGCGCCCGTGAACGTAAAGGCGCTGGTGAACTTCAGGTTCCCCGTGCCGGATTGGTCAAGCGTGACGCCCCCGGTCGTGCCGGCCAGGTTGAGCACGTGATCGGTGGTCTCCCCGGTGCCGGTATAGATGAGCGAGACCGTGTTGGTCCCGGAACCAATGTTCACCGTGCCGGCTTCGCCCAGGCCGCCGGGATTGCTCGTGGTCCCGATGGCCGCAATGCTCACCGTGCCCGCGGCCAGGCTGAAGACGCCGCTGAATGTGTTGAGACCGTTCAACACGAGCACGCCCGTGCCGGCTTTGGTCAGCGCGGTGCCGGCGGTGATTTCGCCGATCGCGCCGCTGACGGTCAGGCCGTTGCTTGAGTTGTTGGTCCAGGTCTGACTCGTGCCCAAGGCGATATTCGCACTGATCAAGCCGGCGCCAGCGCCCGCCTGCACGGTGATGCCGTTCCCGGCCGTGTTGTTGTTAGCGGCGGTGGCGTCGATGCGCAGGGTATTCGCGCCCGTGCCGGCGGCGATCGTGGACCCGGCGGTGTTGCCCGTGCCGGTGCCGGTGAAGGTGAGGCTGTTGATCTCGAAGTTCCCGTCGAGGGTGGTGCTGAGGTTGGACGCGGTGTTCGCGGTGAAGAAGACGTTCGTGTTCGCGCCCGGCGTCGCGAGCGTATTGGCGCCACCGCCGGATTCCGTGACAAAGTTCGTATTGCCCGTGCCGCCAGTCACGGTGCTCCAACTCGAGCTCTCGCTGCCCGACCAGTAGGCCAGCGGTGTCGCCACCACGGCGCCGCCGGTGGTGACATTCAGGGTGACGGCTGTGGCCGAAGTCGTGAGGGACAGGTTATAGGTCGTGCCGTTGACGATCAAATTCGGCGTGCTCAGGATGAAATTGCCGCCGTTCAAGCTGCTGGCTCCGGTCGCCGAGATCAGCGTGAAGGATCCGGTCGCCAGCGTGCTTCCCGCCGCGCGCAGGCTGATGAATTCTGTGCCGGTGGCCACGCCCTTGGCGGTGCCGCTGACCAGCAATTGGTCAGCCGCGCTTGCGCCGAGATCCATGAGGATGGTGCCGCCCGTGACGGTCAGGCCCGTGCCGGCAAAGGTCGCATTGGAATTGAGCGTGAAGGCGCCGACCACGCTGTCGGCGAGATTCAGGATGCCGCCCGCGGTCAAGGTCAACGCCGCGCCGCCGGCCGCGGTGGCGGATACGCCGGCCGCCGTCCCGGCGACGGGGGAGAACATACCCCCGCTATTGATGGTGATGGCCGTGTTATTCAGCCCGCCGGACGCGGCCAGCACGAGATTGCCGCCATTGATCGTCGTCGCGCCGGTGTAGAGATTCACCGCGGAGAGCGTCCAGCTGCCGGTGCCGTTCTTGGTGACGGAGGTTGCGCCCGAAGCGTTCTGATTGATGACGCCCGCCATTTCGCCGGTGCCCGCCGTGGATCCTTGCAGGTTGAGGGTGTGGGTTGCCGCTCCGCTGGCGGTGAGGTTGCCGAGAAACTTCAGCAGGCCCGTGCCGGATTGGTCCAACGTGGTGGTGAATCCGCTGGTCGTGTTGGTGAAGACCATGGCGCGGTCCGTGACTTCACCCGTGCCGATATACTTCAGGGTCGCGCTGCTGCCGGTGGTAAAATTGAGCGTGCCGTTGACGACGCTCGACGGTGAACCCAGGCTGCTCGCCGCGCTGTGGACCGCGCCGGTGCCGGCATTGGTCGTCACGCTATTGATCGTGCCCACGACGTAGGTGCCCGACGAGAGGTCGGTGATGACGCTGTAGGTGTTGGTATTGCTCAGCAAGGTGGTGCCGGAAGAGGCGCCGCCGTAAAAGTCCACGTAAGCCTGCGTGACAGTCGCGTCGTCGGCCAGGGTCATGCCCGTGAGGTCGAGGGTGAAGCCCGCCGCCGCGCCGATGTCGGGACCGTTGTTCGTGCCGCCGGCCACGCCCCCGAGCTGGATGCGGCCTTTGACCACGGCATTACCGCTGGCCTGGATAAAGGCGCCGCCGATGTCGCTCAGGAAGATGCCATTCGGGCCGAAATCGATCGTGCCGCCGGAGATGGCGAGGTTCTGGGCGGTATTGCCCGTGCCGCTCAGGACCCACGTTCCGGTGCCTGTCTTGTTGATCGTGATCGCTCCGCCCGCGGCGCCATTGATGCCGCCGACAAAGTTGCCGCTGATCGTACCCACGGAGCTGGTGGAGCCCGAGAGGGTGACGGACTTCGCACCCACCCCGCTGAAGGTGACGTTGCTGGTGAACGTCAGGTTGCCGGAACCGGACTGGTCGATGGTGCCGCCGCCGCCGGCTCCGGCGAAATTGAGCACGCGGTCGGTCGCCTCGCCGGCGCCGGTGTAGGAGAGCACGCCGCTGGTGCTGCCGAAGCCCAGGGAGATGGTACCATTGGCCACGGTCGTGGGCGCGCCGAGATCGCTGGTCGCGCTGCCCCCGCTCACGCTGTTGATCTTCCCGACGGCCAGCGTTCCGTTCACCACGGCCGTGGGGCCGGTGTAGTTGTTGGCGGAATTGACGGTCAGCGACTGGACGCCCGTCTTGGTGAAGCCGAGGGAGCCCCCCGCGAGGTCCGTGATCACCGTGCTCAGCGCTGTGGTGCCGGACGCGGCATTGGTCGTATCGATGCCGAGGGATGACCCCGCCACCAAGATGGAATAGGTGCCATTGATGAGATTCGCGATCTCCGTGGCCGACACCGCATTGGTCGCGCCGCCGAAAGGCACGGCGAGGGTCGCGCCGGCCGCGAGGACGTTGATCCGGCCAAAGCCCGTGGCCGGCGAGGTCGCATACCCGGGCATGGCCAGGGTGGTGGTGAAATCGAGAATGCCGGCGGAGACCGTCGCGGTGCCCGTGTAGGCATTGGTCCCGGAAAGGATCAATTGCGAATTGGCTCCGGTCTGGAAAATATTCGTCACGTTCGAGCCGATCGCGCCGCTGATCGTCACGAGGTTGTTGCCCGTGCCGGAATTCGTGACCGTGCCCGCATTGTTCACCCCGCCGGAAACCGTGATGGCTCCCGCGGCGTTGGCATTGAAGGTCAGGGGCTGGCTGCCGGTAAAGGCGCTGGCGTTAGAAAAAGTAAACGTGCCCGCGCCCGTGGAGGTGAAGGTGTTGAGCGCGGCGCTCAGGGGCACGGCCGAGCTGACCGTGAAGGGATTGGAGCCCGCTTGGGAGATGGCGGTGATTCCGCTGCCGATGACACCCGAGAGCGTCGCAAGCTGCGTGCTGCTGCCCACATTCGAGATCGTGCCCGTCTGGTTCTGGGCGCCGGACACCGTGATCGTCGACCCCGTGGCGCTCGGGTTGAATTGAAGATTCCCCACTCCGGAGACCGCGCCCTGGAGGGTCAGGACGAACGGCGAACTGCTCGTGTTGTTCAGCTTCAATGTTGGCGTGCTGGCCCCCGCGGCAAAGGTGACGGTTCCCGTGGAATTGAGGGTGCCCGAGGTGGTGAGGTTCGCCGTGCCCGCGGCATTGGCGATGGTGAGATTATTGGGCAGGGCGAAGATCGCCCCGGCATTCGTAAAACTCAGGGTGGCGCCGGGCGTGATCGTGATTCCGGCCGTGCCCAGCGGATTGGTGGTATTCGCGGCGGTCGTCTGCACCGTCAGCGTGCCTGCCTGGATGCTGATCGGCATGGCCGACTGGATGGCGGCGGTGCCGCCGATCGTGCTCAAGATAAAGTTGCCGGTCCCGATCTTCGTGAGGAGATTGGTGCCCGAGATGAGCGGGACGTTGGCGGTGGCGCCGCCCAGGGTGATGCCATTCGTTCCGCCAAAAGTGAGAGGTCCGCCCGGGGCCAGGGTGAGCGCCGCCGCGGTCAGCACCCCGCCGGGATTGATCGTCAAAACCGCCGCCGTGGAATCGAACTCGCTGCCGCCGGCATTGAGCGTGAAACTGCGCGTGAGCGTGGCCGCGCCGCCGGTATAGGTGAGGGTGCCTGAAGTGGTAGCGGTGCCGAGCACGATGGGCGTGGCCGACGAGCCGAAGGCGCCCACGTTGCCAAAACTCAGCGTGCCCTGCGCGACGGTGGTCGTGCCGGTGTAGCTGTTGGCGACGGTCAGCGCCAGTGCCGAGGTCGGGCTGTTTTGCAAGACGTTGGTGACGTTCGTGCCGATGCCGATGCTGATCGTGGAGGTGCCCGTGCCCGTGCCGGAGTTCGTGATCGTGCCAAGGTTGTTCACCGCCGTCGTCGAGAGCGCGATGCCGCCCGTGGAATTGGCGTTCAGGACCAGGTTGCCCGTGCCGGAGACTCCTCCGGAGATCGTGTAGAGACCGGCGCCGGTATTCGTGAGGGTGTAGCCAAAGGTGGCGAACGGATAAGCGCTCGAGATGGTCAGCGGGCTGGTTCCGGATTGGATGATCCCCGTCACATTGGAGCCAATGGTCCCGCTAATCGTCGTGGTGCCGGTTCCCGCGCCCGAGTTGGTGATCGTCCCGCCGTTGTTGATTGCGACGGTGGACAGGGTCGTGCCACCGGTGCCCGTATTGTTGATCGTCAGATTGAACGACCCGGTGATGCCGCCCGAAAGGGTCATCGTCCCCGCGGCGGCCGCGCCGATCGTGCTGTCGGCGGCGAGGGTGATCGGTCCGGCAAAACTGCCCGCCGTGGCCGCGCTGCTGAAGATGACGTTGCCCGCGCTGAAACCGGTTCCGCTGATGGTGAGCGGCTCCGCGGCGGTGCTCGCGTTGGTGCTCACATCCAGGCCCGCGCCGGAGTTGATCGTCGTTCCGGCCGTCGTGCTGCCCAGGGCGACGCCGGCGGCCGTCATGGGGCCCAGCTTGAGAACGCCTCCATTGACCACGATCGCCCCGGTAAAGACCGCGTTGCTCGTCGCGGCATTGCCGAGAAGGAGCGTGCCGGTCCCCGTCTTGGTCAGCGTGCCGCTGCCCTGGAGTTGAGTCGCGGTTGGGCCCGTTCCCGTCCCGGCGCCGTCATCCAAGGTAAACGTGCGCCCCGCCGTGACGTCAAACGTGCCGCCGCCGGTTCCGATATTGAAGACGACGCCCGCGGCCTTGGCGGTGCCAGATACCACGTTGTCGTTGAAGTCCGCCGTCGTGACCTGAAAGATGCCGCCGTTGCTGAGCAGGATCTGTTTGAACGCGGTGCCGCCCGAAGTCCCAAGGCCGAGTTGGGAAGCGGTCGTGGTCGTGCCGCCGGTATACACCAGCGTCGCGCCCGCGCTATTGATGGCGATGTCGCCGGAGAAAGTGTTGCCGCTGTTCGAGAGAGTCACGATGGACGTGCCGCCGATCGTCAAGGCTACGCTGCCGGCGATGGTCGTCCCCGAGATGACGCCGCTGATCGTGACCGCGCCCGAGCCATTGATCGTCAGCGGGTTCGCGCCCAGGGCCACGGCATTGACGACGGTCAGCGCATTGGTCGAGTTGTTGGTCCACGTTTCCGTGCCACTCAGCGTGATGTTCGCCGCATTCGTGGCATTCCCGATCGTCACCGCACCCGCGCCCGCATTGATCGTGATTCCGCCCGTGCCCAGGGTCAGCGTCTGGGTCGTCGTGGAACTGGAGTCGATGAGCGTCGTCCCGGTATTGGCAAAAGTCAGGCCTGCGATGCTCGTCGCTCCGCTCAACTGGACGGTCTCGGGTCCATTGATCCCGGTCGCATCGAAGAAGGCGAAATCCGCGGACGTCGGGACGGTTCCCGGGTTGAGCCCGTTGATGTCCGACCAGTTGGCGCCATTGGACCACAGCCCGGTCGTCGTCGTATCCCAGTAATAGGTTGTCGCCGCCGAAGCCGCCGGCGTCTGCAAAGCAGCGACCGTCAGCCCCGTGGAGAGCAGCAGCCAGGAAGAGAGGCGCTTGACGAAATGGGGCGAGAGACGAGGGGATGCGGGACGGCTTTTGCGGTTGGACTGGTGCATGAAAAAGGGGGCGGAAATGGGCGCGGATCCGGGGTGGAGCAGAAGGAGAGGGGACGACTCGGCAAAAAGGAGCGCGCCATATCGCAGAAAACCCGAAGAAAGATACCGGAATCTTCAGGGAATATTACGTAGGGACCCGGAAGAAGTACGACTGGCCTTACCGGATGCCCCGACGCATCCCGAAGCGCGCGAAAAGCGAGGGGCGGGAATACGGGACAAAGTGGCACGCATTCGAGCCCGGGGAGGGTCGTGGGCGTGCACTTTGGGCAATTTCCACTTGCTGCCGCGCAAGGTTCCCACATAGTAGCCCTCCCATTTTCAAGGAAGGGTGGCTGAGTCCGGTCTAAGGCACTCGACTCGAAATCGAGCGTGCTGTAAAAGGCACCGTGGGTTCAAATCCCACCCCTTCCGCTCTCTGTAAATCCGGCCGATTGGCAGTATCACGACGCCGACGGCATGGAGTTCTAAACTTTTGCGGCTCGTGCGAGCGGCTACGCCGAAGGCGTTCAATAAGCCAGCCCAGGGTTGCCGAGCTTGCGAGGCTACCCTGGGTACCAGAGCGCGCCGCGCTCAACCCTGAATGGGTTCCACGCCGTGTGCGCAAGGCTGCAGCAGTTGTTCTGCATAAGGGCTGGTAGACCAATTGGAGGAGTCCTCGGAGCCTGCGTGACAATCGCCTCCCAATCCCGAAGGGATTGAACCGCTCTGGCGTCGTCGGCCCTCTGCGACAGCAGCCAGAGCAACGCGGCGGAGTCGCCATCGGCCGCGAAGCGCATGTTCCCCCCAGAGGAGGGGTCTGAGGGGAAACGTGGTTCCCCTCTCGTTTGCACGCCTGTCGGAGACAGCGCCCACGGAGGAGGGCGGCCGAAGAGAATTTATACATTGAAATCAAGGCTGGAACTGGAACGCGATCCGGGATTGCCGCTAAACAGTTACCAGCGACCGCTTCAGCTCTGAAACGAAGCGCGATTTTAGAAGCGTGGGCACCGGAAGTGCTGGCAGTCGGATTGGTCACCGTTCCGCACCTTCAATGGTATACGTCTTCGCAGATAATGTTTAGCCCCGAGATTCCACTTTCTAGCAATGGGTCCTTGCTCGCCGGGACGATCATGCTTGGCGTTGCTGCGTATTTTATCTTCATGCTGTGTCTTCGTTGGGCTCGGCTGCGCCGAATGATGCGCATGCGTCACGGTGACGGTGAGAAGGGGCCTCCCGTTTCCCGCTTTACCGGGCTTACTATCGCTATCTTGACCGCTGGTTTCGGGTTTGTCGCAATTGCCGACGGTTACTTTCATGCCATTACTAGCCAGAAGGCCGTTAGGATCCTCTTGCTCCTCTTTTCGTTGATGTTCTTGGGGTGCATTTACGACCAGGTGCGCGCAAGAAAGCACCGATCGAGGAAACGTCCATCACCGTGAATTGGGCGCTCTTTGACTTCGCTGAGAAGAAAGCGCCGTGACTTCCCTGCGCGGGTTTCTTGGGGGATTCGAAAAGCTTTTCCTGACCGCATTTCGGTGCGACAAATGCAGGAGCAATGCCATGCAGTATATCACTCCGTTCCCCGGCTATAGCAAGACGTTGATCCTCCGCCAGAAAGAGGAGGAGTTGCGACACGCAATAATGCACAACGCGCCTCCAGCCAAGCTTGCCAAAGCAGCCGAGCGTCAGGACAGCCAAACTTCATTTGATAAAGGCTTTCCGGAGCGGGTTGGTCGAGCAACACCTGTCAGATCCCGTGCCGGACGATCAGTTGGCGAACCTCGAACGCGAGTCCGAGTTCTGGCATCGGCGCTCCGTCGATGAAATCGTGGAGCAATACAGCAAGCCGGGGAAAACTTGACGAAAAACCTTCTCAATGGGCGGCGCGGATGGGTCGACTCTTGACGACAACTGAGAGTAGCGTCAAGTGTCAAAGATTTACCCTATCTCCACTGTTGCCCCCTTTCTGCGGTGCGGTGTAGGTGGGGCGGAAGGACTGCAAAAGAAGGAGCCGTGAAAGCTGCCGCAACCATGGGGGTGGCGATCCTGCTCTACGTTGGCTCTGATGGGCCGGTGCGGGCGCACGAGGCGCATCGGTTGATTCCCCTTCGCAAATCTTCTGAGGACCCCAGGGACAGTGGGGAGATTCTATTCGACACATTCTATGCGCCTCTCCAATGGCCCTGCGTGCCAATGCCGGTTAGATCGACTTTGAACCGTTATACTTACTTTGCTTATGAAGCAATCTATAGGCATCCCGCCGAGACCCTTTTTCTTTGAAATGGCCGGATGACGAAAGGGAGATCGCGAAGCGCATGGGTGCCGCGCTCGGAGCGACGCTATTGCTTTACGAATGCCTCATTCGGACCAGTGAAGGGGTATGAACACAGAACGTATAGGATATAGGCTGATGCCGCACAGATCCTGTAGGGAAACCGACTTCACTCGAGTTCTGATCGGACTCTTCCCATTGGGACATCGGATGAGGGGCAAAACGGGCAACAGAAGGGGCCATTCGTGACAACGGACATTTCCGTCAAGTGCCAGGCGTGGACCCTCCGGCAATACGGCGTCTCCCCCCTCATCTCCGTGATTTTGCGTTTCCTTCTCCGTTTGAGGGCGGATATTGGTGCCGAGATGAGAATCGCCCACTTCCGCATCCTGCTCGTGCTCGCTGGGTTTGTCGCGTTTCGCCTGCACGCTCAGAATGTGCAGCCGGGATTGGAGGCTGCGGTGAAGTGGAAATGGTCGGTATTACCTTCGGAAGAAAAGGACTGGGGCTTCCCCGTCGCCGAGCCGGTCCAACCGCCCAGCACGCCTCCGCCCAATGGACCGGACCCGGCAAAGAAGGATCCCGCGGGGCCGGCGGCGCCCTCGATTGTCCCGGGAAACTACGAGGTGAAGAAGGGCGACGCGCTCGCGATTATCGCCCGCAAATCGGGAATCCCAGTCAGCAAACTCAAAGTCTTCAATGCGCTGCCCAACGACACCATCCGCATCGGGCAGATTCTCAAGATCCCGACCGCCGAGGAATTGATGGCTCTTGCTCCCCCAGTCCCCGCGGCCACGCCCGTGCCGGTGTCCACGCCGGCGCCCGCAAAGGGCCGGAAGCTCCCGGTAAAAGCGCCGGCTGAACCGGAGGTCGACTACCTGGCCGAGGCCACGCTGATCCAGGTTTTCCTGGACCGGGAAAATTTCACCTGCGGTCCCATTGATGGAAACGACGGCGGCGCCTGGAAGATGATGGCGACGACTTACTGCGGCGTTCACCCTGAATTGCAGGCTCCCGACGCGTTGCGGGCGAAAGCGGTTGCGGTCGTCGGAGAGCCCTTTACCACCTACAAGTTGCGACGGTCCGATTTCCGTTTCATCTCGCCTCCCAAGGCGGCAGCCGCGCCTCCGAAGCCGGCCAGTCCGCCGATGGCTTCGCATCCCAAAGGAGCCGGGGCAAAGGCCGTGCCGCCTCCTCCCCCGGCCGCACCTCCTCGGCCGCCGGTGACCTACGAAGACCTGCTCGCGGCGAGCTTTTCCGCCTATCGGACGCCGTGGGAGTTTGTGGCCGAGAGATTCCATTGTGACGAGGCCTTTTTGCACCGCCTCAACCCGAGCATCAAAAATACGCCAGCAGCGGAGACGACCTTCAAGGTTCCCAATGTGACGCCTTTTGAAATCGAAAAGTGTTTCGATGCTCCGTTGCAGCCGAAGGCCGATCCGGCGAAACCGATCACGGCGGCGATCATGGAACTCTCCCGCCTGGAAATCCGTCAAGGCGACCAGCTCATCGCGACCATGCCGATGTCGATCGCCCGGCCCCGTCTGCGCGGGAAAGGAAGCTGGACGATTTTAGGCGCCACGGCGGGGCCGCGGCTCGCGACCCGCCAGGAACCTACCGGTACGCCCAAGGCGGCGACGGAACCTGGAGTTGCCGCTCCCTCCCCGGAAGCAACGCCAACGCCGCCCGCCGCGCCGCTGGCCCCGGAGCAAATCCTGGCGGCCGGACCGAGAAATCCGGTGGGCGTCTATTGGATCGACCTGGCGAAAGCCGACAGCACAACACCGCTGCCCTATGGTCTGCACGGCACCGCCATTCCCAACCGCATGAAGACCCAGGAAAGTCTTGGCGGACTGCGACTCACTAACTGGGACATTGCCAGGGCCGTCCGGATGTTACCCGAGGGCACGCCACTGGCCTGGAAATGACGTAGACGATCTATTTATTGGCTGCGACCGGGGCGGGCTGGCTTTGCAGCAGCGCTTTGAGCCATTGGTCCCGCCGCGGACCGAACTCCTCGTGGTGGGCCTTGTGGTCGCCGTGCACCATCGGCACGATTTCCTTGGGGCCTTGGGCGGAGTTGAAGGCCGCGTACACGGCGCCGACCGGCGAGGTGGTGTCGATGAGGCCGACGCCGATGAGGAGAGAGCATTTGGTGCGCGCGGCGAAATGGACGGCGTCGTAGTAGCGGCTGGTTTCCATGACCTTCTCGGACTTGCTGGCGGCCCAGTAGGGCCAGCCGAAAGCCCGGCCGGCGGCGCCGGCGC
>Ga0070658_10002936_pt1 | contig 14138 bp, 14 predicted proteins | sample KBSC13metaG_FD_64664 | JGI IMG/M metagenome (GOLD analysis project Ga0070658, IMG submission 64664) | Corn rhizosphere microbial communities from Kellogg Biological Station, Michigan, USA - KBS C1-3 metaG | ecosystem: Host-associated > Plants > Roots > Rhizosphere > Soil ... | reverse complement strand
ACGGTGCGAAGCTGCGCCGAAGGCGAAGGGGAGAACACCATGTTCAGCAACCAACGGCTGTTCCTCTCCGCGCCCTCCCTGGCTCGTGTCGATCATGCCGCAGTTGAGAAGAGCAAGAGCAACTGCAACTGCCTTCAGGCAGGGAGGACACGGAGCCACAGAGGACTGCTCTGTAGCGGTTGGCTCTCCCGCCTCGGCAGGAACTGCCTGGGGCAAGCGGGGCGAGATCATCTCGCCACGCGTGGACGCTCGTGGGCGACGAGAGACCGGCAAGCAAATGCCGAGCTGCCTCGGGACTCGCCTGCCTAACGCTCGGGCGATCAATTGAAAAACGCCCGCCTGACGATCGTCAGGCGGGCGTTTTCGGTGGGCGTCAGCTCAGAGGCCGCCGTCGCTCATCAGGTTGCTCGACAGGCCGCCAGCCGGGCGATGCCAGGCGTCGCTGATCGCGCTGCGCGCTTCGTTCCATTCCATCTTCGAGCTGCCGCGGGCCGAGGCCCAGTTCTTCTGCAGCTCGGGCGCGACGTCATCGAACTCCTTGCCGCTGAACTTGGCGCGCGACTCCCAGCCGTAGCGATAGGCGGGCTGATAGTACTCGTAGCCGCGGTCCGCGGTCGCATAGGGACGCTTCGAATAGTTCTCGCGCCAGTACGCGTCCTCGACCGTCGGGTTGATCGCCTCGGCCGCGCCCTTGCCCGCGAGTCCGCCCGCGACGGCACCGATCGCACCGCCGACGAGCGCTCCGACCGGACCGCCGACCGCGCCGATCGCCGCGCCCGCCGCGGCACCACCGGCGGCGCCGACGCCCGTCCCGACCGGGTGCGCGCCCGGCGCGCCGCTGATCGGATCACGGTTCGCGTCGCCCTCGCGCACATCGGCGTCGCGCACGCTCTCGTCGCGCACCTCGACGTCCCGGACGTTCCGATCGACGAACCCGCGGCTCTCGCTGTCGCTCCCGCTCGCCGACGCGCTGCGGCTGGTGACCGAGTCGGTGTTGATCGGGTCGATGTTGTCGTTGTTCAGGTTGTCCATGGTCGCTCCTCCGAAGGCCGTTGCTGATCTGAATCGGGTTCGACTATAAGGCAGCGAATGTGCCACTCGCTGCGGATGAGGCCGGACGGCGTCGGTCGGCGAACGAGGGGCCTACTGCTCGTGCTCACCGACGCCTAACGGCGATTCGCCGAAGCGCGCGACCAGCTCGGCGGGGCCGGCATAAATTGCCGCGGCGCCGGCCAGCGGCTCGTCCCCCCAGCCTCCGCAGCGAAAGGCGATCGTGCGGACCCCGGCCTTCGTCGCCGCCTCGACGTCATACGGGGTGTCGCCGATCATGATCGCCTCGCCGGCCGCGGCGTGAGCCTTGGCCAGCGCGGCGACGATGATGTTCGGGTCGGGCTTCGACTTGCCCTTCGCGTCGTCGCTGGTCGTCTCGCGGGTAATGAGGTCGGCGACGCCGGCGCGGTCGAGGAGGATCTCGAGCTCATCGTCCTTGGCCGAGGTCGCGATCACCCGCTTCAATCCCCGCTCGCGGATCGCCTCGAGCAGGTCGCGCGTCCCGGGAAAGGCGCGGATGGTCGGGGCGTAGGCGGTGAGGAAGTGCTCGGTGCGCTCCTCGGCCAGCGCCTTCCCGCGCCTCGAATCGATCTCGACGCCGGTGAGCTTCGGGAGCAGCTTGTCACCGCCCATGCCGACGAGCGGGAGGACATCCTGCCAGGTGATCCCGGGCCAGCCGTTGTCGCGGAGGACGTCGGCCCAGGCCCGGGCGTGCGCTTCGTTGCTGTCGATCAGCGTCCCGTCGACGTCGAGCAGGACGGCGCTCAGCACTCCCGGCGTTCCGCGACCGTCAGGCCTGACGTGAGGATCGGTGCGGGCATCAGTCGCGTCGCTTGGCGCGGCGCTCGAGCACGACCTCGTCGGCGAGGATCATGTAGCGGATGATGCGCTCCTCGACTTCGGGATAGCGGGCGATCCGGTCGCGATAGCGATCGTTCGACACGATCGACGCGCCGAGCTCGCGGGCGAACGAGAGGATGAAGTAGTCGGCGTCGGTGCCGGCCGGCGCCTGCTTGATGCGTCCCGCGTCGACGAGCTTCTCGTAGTCGCCGCGCCGGTCGATCTGGTGCCGCAGGGCGGCGTCGGCGACGATGATCGGTTCCATCCCGTCCTCGCGGATCTTCTCCTCGATCAGGATGATGTTCGCGAGGCGCGCCTTGTCCCCTTCGCTCGAGTGCGCGACGTTGGAGCCGTCGATCAGGACGAGGCGCTCATCGAGCGGCGGATGCTGCGTTTCCGCGCCTGCGGACGAAGACGCGCGCGAGGGAGCACTCCCCCCGCGCGCGTTCTCGTCCGGACGCGCGGCTTCGTTCGAGGCCATGCGCTCCGCGGTCAGGTCGCCGGCGTCAGCTTCTTCTGGATCTCCTTCGCGCGGTCGAGGTGCTTCTGGATGACCGGCGACGCCTTCTCGATCAGCGCCTTGAGATCGGCATTCTGCGTCTGGTCGTGCGCGGCCTTCGCGTTGTCGAGCACCGACTGGTGCACGTCGACTTCGTGGTCGATGTACGCCTTGTCCCACGCCGCGCCCTTGGCCATCGACGTCATTGTCGCCGAGGTGTGCTCACCCATCTGCTTCGTCGTGTCGTTGGACGCCGGCTCGGGGGTGATGTTGTCCTTCTTCGCCAGCGCCTGTCCCTGCTCGCGCAGCGCGTGATGCTCGCCCATCATCATCTTGCCGAAGGCCTGGACATCCTTGCTCGTCCCCTTCGTCGACGCGAGCTTGCCGGCGGCGCTGTCGACCATGTTCGCCTCATCGAGATAGGCGACGATGTTGGCGTCGGTCATCTTCGGCGCGGCGACGTTCCCGCCCTTCATCGCGCTGCTGTCGTTCATCGAGGCAGCGGTGTCCGTCGAGTTCATCGCACCGGCCGCGCTGTCGGACGTCGTCTTGTTGTCCTTCGCGCACGCGGCCATCGCAATGGCGCCGCCGACGAGCGCGACGCGGGTGAAGCGGTTGCTGAGCATTTCCTGTCTCCTCCTGCAGATCCGGGGTTGGTGGGTCCAGCCCGGTAGAACGAGGCAAGAAGCGTACACGTCCCGCCGCTTCGGTTCGGTGAGCAATCCGGTTATCATCTTCCTCACCATGGCTGATGACACGAACGACCGACCTGACCGCCTCTCCTCGACCGCGCCCGACGCGGGCTCGCTACCAGTCGCACCAAGCCTCGCGCCGGCGCTCGCCGTCTCCGAAAGCGGGAGCGGCCCACGGCTCAGCACGCCAAACGAAGCCGCCCCGGTCGACAAGCGGACGATCTTCATCTCCGCGCTTGCGATCGGCATCGCGATCGGCGCCGGGCTCATCGCCCAGCTGCTGATCCACCTCATCGCCTTCGTCACCAATCTTTCCTTCTTCGGCCGGATCTCGACCGCGTTCGTCTCCCCCGGCGTCGCCGGCCACAGCCTGCTCGTCCTCCTCCTCGTCCCGGTCATCGGCGGACTGATCGTCGGCGTGATGGCGCGCTACGGCTCGGAAGCGATCCGCGGACACGGCATCCCCGAAGTCATGGAGCGGGTCCTCCTCGGCGAGAGCCGGATCCCGCTCCGCGTCATGTTCCTCAAGCCGCTGTCGGCGGCGGTCGCGATCGGCACCGGCGGACCGTTCGGCGCCGAGGGACCGATCATCGCCACCGGCGGAGCGTTAGGCTCGGTGGTCGGGCAGATCATCCGGATCACCGCCGACGAGCGGAAGACGCTGCTCGCCGCCGGCGCCGCCGCCGGCATGGCGGCGACCTTCGGCAGCCCGGTCTCGGCGGTGCTCCTCGCCGTCGAGCTGCTGCTGTTCGAGTACCGCCCGCGGTCGCTGATCCCGGTCGCGCTGGCCGGGGCGACCGCCGCCGCGGTCCGCGTGATCTTCAACGGCAACGCGCCCGTCTTCGCGATCCCCGGCTTCGCCGCACCGAGCGACTGGGCGATGGTGTTCTATACCGTGCTCGGCGCGTTGATCGGGCTGGCCGCGGTCGGGATCACCAAGATCTCGTACGGGATCGAGGACGTGTTCGAGAAGCTCGGTCACCGCTTCCACATCCACTGGATGTGGTTCCCGGCGATCGGCGCGGTCGTCGTCGGCATCGTCGGCATGATCGAGCCCCGCACGTTAGGCGTCGGCTACGAGAACATCACCGGCGCGCTGTCGGGGTCGATCGTCGGGCGGGCGCTGATCATGCTCGTCATCCTCAAGTTCGTCTCGTGGTCGATCTACCTCGGCAGCGGGACGTCGGGCGGGACGCTGGCACCGCTGTTCACCATCGGCGGCGGGCTCGGTGCCTGGTTCGGGGCGATCATCGCGGCGGTGCTGCCATCGTTAGGCGTGGACCCGCGCGTGGCCGGGCTGGTCGGGATGGCGGCGATGTTCGCCGGCGCGTCGCACGCGCTGCTGGCGTCGATCATCTTCGCCTTCGAGACGACCCGCCAGCCGTTAGGGCTGCTCCCGCTGCTGGCCGGATGCAGCGCGGCCTATCTCGTGTCGCTGCTCCTGAGCCGCCACTCGATCATGACCGAGAAGCTGGCGCGGCGCGGGATGCGGGTGCAGTTCGAGTACGCGGCCGACCACCTGGCGCAGGTGCTGGTGCGCGACTTCGCCGCCCGCGACGTCGTGCTGGTCGACGGCGACGACACGATCGCCGAAGTGCGCGAGTGGCTGGCCTCGGACGGCGAAGGCACGACGCACCAGGGCTTCCCGGTGGTCGACTCGCAGGAGCGACTGCTCGGCGTCGTCACCCGGCGCGACCTGCTCAACCACACCCTCGATCCGAACACCCGGGTGCGCGACACGATTCGTCGCCGGCCGGCGGTGATCTACGAGGACAGCACCCTGCGCGAGACGGCCGACCTGATGGTGATCGAGCAGGTCGGGCGGCTGCCGGTGGTACGGCGCGAGGCGCCGCTGACGGTGGTCGGGATCGTCTCGCGGAGCGACCTGCTGGCGGCGCACGCGCCGAGATTGCGGGCGTCGAGGCGAAGGAGCAGCGGGAGCTTCGCCTGGATCGGGCGGCGGCCGAAGGCGCGGGCCTGACGTCCTGCGGCGGCGGTGCCTAACGTTCGGCGACGAGGTCCTGGTATTCGGGGTGTCGCTTGACGTAGTCGGCGACGAAGGGACACATCGGCCTGACGGTGAGTCCCTCGCTCCGTGCGTAGTCGAGCCCGGCCCTGGCCAGCGCGGCGCCGATCCCCTGTCCTTCCACCTCCGAGGGGACGCCGGTGTGGGTGAAGATCATCCGCTTCCGGTCGCGCATGTACTCGAGCGCGGCTTGGCCGAACTGTGTCTCGGCGGTGAAGCGCGAATGTTCGGCGTCGTGCGTGATCGGTGGGATGTTCATTCGACGATTGCGGTCCCGTTGCCGCGCTTGAGGACGATGGCGGTGACGGCCGGTCGCGCGCCGATGCGGAACGGAATTCCCCAGTAGCCCGTCCCGGGGTGGACGTAGAGCAGCGACTTCCCCTCGTGGTACGCGCCCATCGCGTGCTCGAGGAACGGTGTGACGAGGCTCCAGCCGAAACCCGGGAGCGCGAGCTGTCCCCAGTGCGTGTGCCCGCTGAGCGTGAGCTCGACGCCGGCCGCGGCGAGCTCGGGCCAGAGTGCCGGGTTGTGGGCGAGGGCGAGCACCGGCACGCCTGACGGTGCGCCGGCCAGCGCGCGGGGGACGTCGGGCGCGACGCGCGACATCCCGCCTCCGCCCGGGCGCCGCCCACGGCCGGCCGGGTCGCCGACTCCGGCCACCGTTAGGCGGGCGCCATTGCGCTCGACCACCCGTGATTCGTTGACGAGCACCGTCATGCTGGTCCGGCTTCGCAACTCGCGCTCCACCGCATCCCAGCCGGCATAGACGTCGTGGTTCCCGGCGACGGTGAAGACGCCGAGCGGCGCGGAGAGCGGCGCAAAGGCGGCGGCGTAGAGCGCGACGTCCTCGTGCCGGTCATCGATCAGGTCACCCGTAACCGCGATGAGGTCGGGACGAAGCTCCTCGACCGCGCGACGGACGCGTGCGAGAAACCCGCGCGGCGTCTGTGGGCCGACGTGAAGATCCGAAATCTGGACGATGCGCAGCCCGTCGAGCCCTGGAGGAAGCGACTCGATCCGCGCCTCGATCTCGCGCACGGCGAGCATGCGCGAGCCGATGTAGCCGGCGAACAGTGTAATGCCGGCGACGGCGAAGGCGATCGCTGCTGCCCAGCGTCCCGTGTTCAGCGGAGGGGACCAGACGAAGAGGCCGACAAGCATGCCGAGCAGCGCGGCACCGGCGACGATCGGCAGCAGGAGCTGACCGTAGATCACGCCGCGGACGACGAAGATGCGGAACAACGCCTTCGGATAGAACGGCCATCCGCGCCAGCGGAAGAGGAGGACGGCGGGGAGCGTGACGTACGCGCAGACGAAGGGGACCGCGACGGTGGCCCACGGGTGGCCGATGGTCAGGGCGAGGAGCGTCAGCCAGGCCGCCGTTTGGTAAAGCAGGAAGCGTCTACCGAATCGGCTTTGGCGTGGTTTGGTCTCGTTGGCCATCCGAGGGAATCTACCCGGCGTGAACGTCTCCCGGTCGGCTACGCTGCCTTCGTTTCGCCTGTTCCACTTTCAACACTGCGATGAGAGATGAGAGAGGCTCCGATGAAGAGAGGAGAGATGAGAGACGAAAATACGATTGCGGTTACCAGCACACCCGTCGTTGTCGTTGCGCCCAGCGCGTTCTCTCTTCTCTCGTCTCTCGATCGGAGTCTCCCTTGTCTCTCATGGCCGTGTTGACAAGAGACCAGGCGCAAATAAGCGCGCTCATCGCAGTGTTGAAGCCGGCCAGGCAAGAGGAGAGAGCGGCACGCGCCCTGCTTATACGCGCAGTCGGGACGCGAAACCGCGTGCCGTCACCTGCCACTACGAACTTCAGATGTCGATCCAGATCGTTTCCAACGGACATGCTCCGGTCGGACCGCGGCCCGTCGCTGACAACCGGCGGACGCGGCATCGGCTGCGGGAGCTCTGTGACGAGGTGCTCGCATCGTATCGTGCCGCGCAGGCGCGCGAGCTGTTCGCCGAAGACGAGCGCAACGAAGCGCGCGCCGTGCTCGCGCGCATCGTCCCGCTCGCGCACAACTGAGCTGACGGCCGGCCGATGGCCGGCTCGCATGTGTTCATCCTGTCGCCCGCTCGCTGTGATGGCGAGCGGGCGAAGCTTTTGTTGAGCGGGACTGCGTCATTCCCGCTGGCGACGGCGTTGCGCGAGCCGCCCGGCGTCGCGATCGGCGAGGTGTTCAGCTTCCTCAGCGCGCTCTACTTCCGCGGCAAGCTGACGTACGCGCGGACCTTCGCCAGCCGCCTCCGCACCACGCCGCCGATCCTGATCGTGACCACCGACCGCGGGCTCGTCCCGCCGGAGACGCGGATCACCCGTGACGACCTCGCCGCCTTCGCGACGGTCGACATCGCCACCGGCGGCGAGCGATACCTCGGACCCCTTCGCCGCGACGTCGCCGCCCTCGCCGCCAGCGTTAGGCGGACCACCCGCGTCGTCCTGCTCGGCAGCATCGCGACCGGCAAGTACGTCGACGTCCTGCTCGAGGCCTTCGGGTCGCGGCTCGTCTTCCCGACCGAGTTCGTCGGCCGCGGCGACATGAGCCGCGGCGGGCTGCTGCTCAGGCACGCGCGATCGGGGGTGCCCATGGGCTACACCCCGGTCGCCGGCGCAGTGCGCCGCGGACGGCGTCCCCCCAAACTGGAGCGTGTCCGATGACACTGCCGATCCCGCGGACGTATCCGCCGATGGAAGCTCGGCTCGTCGACGAGCTGCCGACGGGAAAGAGCTGGCAGTACGAGCCGAAGTGGGACGGCTTCCGCTGCCTCGCGTTTCGTGACGGCGACAAGGTCGAGCTGATGTCAAAGTCGGGGAAGCCGCTCTCGCGCTATTTCCCCGACGTCGTGGCGACGCTGCTCTCGCTCGAGCCGAAGCGCTTCGTGCTCGACGGCGAGATCGTCTCGACCGTCGACGGCGCGATCGACTTCGACGAGCTGCTCCTGCGGATCCATCCGGCGAAGAGCCGTGTCGAGAAGCTCGCCGCCGAGCATCCGGCGACGCTGATCGTCTTCGACCTTCTCGTGGACGGGCGCGGGAAATCGCTGGCGAGCCTGACGCTCGCCGAGCGTCGCGACGCGCTCGAGGCGTTCATGAAGGGCGCGGCGCCGAAGGGAGCGCGGGTGCGCCTGTCCCCGGCGACGACATCGATGGCGACAGTCACGAAGTGGTTTCGCTCGGTCGGCGGCGGGCTGGATGGCGTCGTCGCGAAGCGACTCGACCTTCCCTACCAGAGCGGCAACCGCGACGGGATGCAGAAGATGAAGCATCAGCGCACCGCCGAGTGCGTGGTCGGCGGATTCCGCTACGCATCGAAGGGAAAGGTCGTCGGCTCGCTGCTGCTCGGCCTCTATGACGCGGGCGGGTTGCTGCATCACGTCGGCTTCACCTCGAACATCCCCGCCGACGAGAAGAAGCCGCTCACCGCGAAGCTCGAGAAGCTGGTGAAGGCTCCCGGCTTCACCGGCCAGGCGCCGGGCGGCCCGTCGCGCTGGAGCACCGCCCGCACCAGCGAATGGCAGCCGCTCGCCCCGAAGCTCGTCGTCGAGGTGAAGTACGACCATTTCTCGGGCGGACGCTTCCGCCATGGCACCTCGTTCATGCGCTGGCGTCCGGACAAGGCCCCGAAGCAGTGCACGATCGCCCAGCTCGAGCAGGAGGGCCGATCGGCGATGAAGCTGCTCCGTTAGGCGGCTCGAGGTGCCCACCGTTAGGCGTGGCGGCCGTGGGGCTGTCAGGGAACGGGGGGAGAGACGGCAGGGAGAACGGCTCGAGGCTGCACGGTGACGGCCGGTTCCCCAGCCACTACCGCCCAGAGACGAACAACTTTGGGGCACGCGTGGAGAGATGATCTCGCCAGGCGTGCCCAGGTCTTTTGTCGTTGGCTCGGCGTGTAGTGGCCCTGAGGTTGGCCGTCTCCCGGCGGTGCTGCAGCCGTTCTCCCTGCAGTCTCCCCCAAAAACCGGTACGACGCCAGCATTCACGACGGGCTCGATCGCCACGACGCGGTTTCGACGCGGTTGCTGGTCGCGTCGTACGGGCCGCTCGCCTCCGAGCACTACGTCCGGATGCTGAGAGAACAGCGGCGCGCCTGGCCCGTGCCGGCCGATCGGGAACAGCCGCAGTTCACCCGCCCTTCGCCGCCAGCAGCGGGAATGGATTGATCGGCGTCCCCTTCCACCAGTCGCGGATGTCCGACGCGCGGGCCAGCGCGAAGTGCAGGTGCGGGAGATCGGGCGGGGCGTTGCCCGTCGTCCCCACATAGCCGATCACCTGCCCCTGCCTGACGGGCATGCCGTCGACGAGGCCATCGGCGTAGTGGTCGAGGTGCGCGTACATCAGGATGAACTTCTCGGTCGCGTCGGTGGCGTAGATCATGTTGCCGCCATCCCTGCTCGAGAACTTGCGGAGGATGCGGCCGTTCGCGGCGGCGAGCACCGGCGTGTTGCGCGGCGCGGGGATGTCGAGCGCTTCGTGGCTGCGCGCGCCGCCGCCGCGCGGCTCGGTATAGCTGTCGTGCAGCTCGCGAGCGGTGATCCCCTGCACCGGGATGATCAGCTCCGACTGCAGCACCGCCAGCTCGCCCGGCGTCGCCGCGACTTCGACCGTGTCGCGGAGGCCGGTGCGGGTCGTCACCGGCGCGACAGCGGCCGGGATTTCTTCATCGGGCGTCAGGGCGATCGTGTCGCGGGCGAGCGCAGCGCGCGCCGAATCGCTCCGGCGCTGCACCGCGATCGAGTCGACGACGTGCTGCATCTCGGCCCGCGCGCGTGCGGCGGGGTCGGGCGGCGTCGCATCGGCGCGTTTCGCGCTGTCGAGGTCGACCACGACCTTGCTGCCCGCCGAATCGCTGCTGCCATCCTTGACGACGACGCACGCGTTAGGCAGCAGGAGCAGGGTGAGCGCAAGCCCGAGCCGGCGCATCAGAGGATCCCGCGCTCTTCGAGGTCGCGGCGCAGCCCGGCGGCGTCGACGAAGTGGTGCGTCTCCCAGCCGATCGCCGCCGCCGGGACGAGGTTCTGCTGCCGGTCGTCGACGAAGAGGATCGCGTCCGCCTCGGCGCCGGCGATCGCCATCGCGCGGCGGAAGATGACCTGCGACGGCTTGCGCACACCGAGCCAGCACGACGACAGGAACGCCTCGAACAGTGGATCGAGACCGAAGGTCGCGATCCGGTGGCGATTGAGCTCGTCGGCTTCGTTGTTCAGCGTCATCAATGTCAGCTCGCCGCGCGCGGCAATCTCGCCGACGATCGCGATCGTCCCCACGAATGGCACGCTCTGGTCGAACATGAAGGCGATGAACTCCTCCTTCGTGAACGAGCGCGGCGTGAAGAAAACGGCGCTGTCGAGGTACTCGTCGAGCGTGAGGCGCCCGATCTCCCAGTCGCCGACCAGCTCCTGATGGCGATTCTCGAACTCCTCGCCGAGGTCGAAGCGCTCGTCGGCACGTGCGCGCTGCTCGTGGTCCCAGCCGTTGGAGCCGAGGACGCCGCCGATGTCGAAGAACAGGTGAGTGAGGGGCATGTCGCGGTCGCTATCTTTCAAGGATCATGCGCGCGTTCGTCGTCTCGCTTCGGCTTCTGCCGTTCGTCCTCTCCTTCCTGCGCGATCGCCGACGCTGGATCATAGCCGGCCGCCCGCTCGAGCGCTCGGCGGCATTCCATCAGCGGCGCGCCGACCGGATCGTGGCGCTGATCGCCGGACTTGGACCGACCTTCGTGAAGCTCGCGCAGGTCATCGGGACGCGCGCCGACCTCGTTCCCGAGCCGTACCTCTCCGCGCTCGGCCGGCTGCACGACCAGGTGCCGCCGGTCCCGTACGAGGAGATCGATCGCACCATTCGCGAGAGCTACGGCGCTCCGGTCGAGACGTTGTTCGAGCAGTTCGAGCGCGTCCCGATCGCGGCCGCATCGCTCGGGCAGGTGCATCGCGCGATGCTCGGCGGTCGCGAGGTCGTGGTGAAGGTGCTGCGGCCCCACGTCGAGCAGATGGTCGAGGTGGACGTCCACGCATCGTCGCGCATCCTCGCTGCAGTGGCGAAGCGGTGGCCGAACCGCCACGTGATCGCGCTGCAGGGCGCGATCAGCGAGTTCTCGGTGAGGGTCGGCGACGAGCTCGATTTCCGGAAGGAGGCCGCGGTCGCCGACGAGATCCGCGCCAACTTCGCGGCGAACAAGAAGGTCATCGTCCCGGGTGTGCATCACGAGATGACGCGGCAGCGGGTGCTCGTCCTCGATTACGTCGAGGGGCGGCGCATCGACATGCTCGGCGACTGGATCGCGACCGGCAAGGTGCGCGGCAACGACATCGTAGCGACCGTGATGGAGATGTACATCCAGATGATGCTGATCGACGGGCTCTTTCACGCCGACCCGCATCCCGGCAACCTGATGGTCGCGCCCGATGGCCGGTTGGTGCTGCTCGACTTCGGGATGGCGGTGCGCGTCCCGCGCGAGCAGCGGCTGCGGCTGGTCGAAACCGTGTTCGCGGCGATTCGCGGCGACGTCGAGGCGATCGTGGCGGGCTTCGAATCGTTAGGCGTGCTGCTGCCGGGCTCGGACCGTGAGGCGATCGTCCTGCTCGTGCGGAAGCTGCTGGTGATCGCGGGCGAGAAGTCGGTGACGCGCGAGCGTCTCGAGCGGCTCCTCGCCGATCGGGTGCTGGCCGAGATCTTCGAGGCGCCGATCATCCTGCCGAGCGACCTTGTGTACTTCGCGCGGACGGCGTCGCTGATCGAGGGTTTGGGGACGCGCTACGACCCCCACTTCAACGCGATCGACTTCGCCGGCCCGATCGCGCTCAAGCTGCGAGGGCGGATCATGGCGTCGCTGAAGGGCGCGTCGCCGGCACGCTCGACGAGCGACTGGGTGGTGGAGATCGGCGGGCTGCTCGGCGACGTCGCCGGGGTGGTGCAGCGGGCAGGGAAGGAAATCGCGACGCTGGTCGCGGCGCGCGTGCTATGACACGGCGATACGCGAGGAGCGTGGTCTGAAACAAGGGTGACGGGGTTACGAAATCACGGGGAGCGGATCAGGAGATGACCCGGGTGAACGAAGCGGCGCGGTGGGCGCGAAGGACACGGCCCGACTTGGCGCCGAGCTGTTTCCATTCCCGATCCCCGCGCCTCGTCGCCGAGCCGGCTGCGTCCTGCTCCGCACTCCGTGATTTCGGACCACCGCTCTGCCTCTTCCAGAGATCAGCAGTCCATCACCATCCTCACGTCGTCGTCGAGCTGTTCCGGCGCGCTGGTGCGCGTCAGCCATGACACGGCGAAGAAGACGAGAATCGACAGGACCAGCGACAAGCCGGAGATCGCGACGCCGGCCGGGAACGAATAGACCCTGAAGAAGGCGAGTGTCTCGAACAGCAGCGTCACGGCGAGACCGGTGAGCATCGACGCAATCGCTCCCTGGCGCGTGGCGCCCTCCCAGTTCAGCCCGAGTGCCAGCGCGGGGACGAGCGTCGAGGCGAACAGTCCCCAGCCGAAGACGCCGAGGAAGGCGACCATCACTCCCGAGAACTGGGCGACCAGGGCGGCGGCGACGGCGATCAGCAGCGTCGCGACCCGGCCCCAGGCGAGCTCGCGGCGCACCGTCAGGCCTAACGCGATCGGGATGTCGTGGGTGACTGCCGCCGCGCCGATGTTGATGAAGGCGTTGACCGCGCTCATCGTCGCCGCGGCAACGCCGGAGAAGACGAGGGCGGCCAGCACCACCGGGGTGAAGCCGAGCAGGAACGCCGGCGTCGCCGCGTCGGGAGTCGCCAGCGGCGGCATCCGGCCGCTGGCGACGAGCGCCTTCACCCCGACCCCGACGCCGAAATAGAGCAGCAGCACGATGATCAGCCCGAGCGTCTTCAGCAGCGGATACCACCTGAGCTGCATCGGGTCGCGCAGCATGTAGTACTTGTGGATCCCCTGCGGCTGGCCTAACGATCCCATGCTGAAGACGAAGAAGAACGAGAGCGCGGCCAGCGGCGTCATCGTCCCCCACGGCCCGAGGAAGCGCGGGAACGCCGGCACGATCGCGCGGGCGATCCCGCCCATCCCGCCGTTCACCGACAGCACGTACCAGAAGACGAGCAGCGACGCGACCGCCATCAGCAATCCCTGGAAGACGTCGTTGTAGATCCCGGCCAGAATCCCGCCGGTGATCGAGTAGGCGAGGGTGATCGCCATCCCGATCCAGATCCCCCACCCGAGTCCGGTGCCGAAGATCGCGCTGATCACGTAGCCCATCGCCAGCGCGTTGGTCGCCATGTAGCCGACGATCGCGACGAGGATGCCGGCAGCGGCGACCCCCTGCGCGGCGGGGGAGCGATAGCGCGCGCCGATCGCGTCGGGCACAGTCATCAGCCCGCGCACCTCGCCGAGGAGGCGCATGCGCTTTGCGAGCACCCATGCGCCCATCACGTTGGTGATCGACGCCGGCAGGACGATGTAGAGCGCACCGAGTCCGACGCTGTAGACGAGCGCTGGGCCGCCGATGAAGGCGAACCCCGACACCGACGCGGTCACCGAGGCGACGGTCAGCGCGACGAGCCCGATGCCGCGGCCGGCGACGAAGAAGTCGCGTGCGGTGCGCGTCCGCCGCGCCGACCAGACGCTGATCGCGACGATGCCGGCGAAGTAGCAGAGCGCGACGATGATGATCGCCGGACTCGCGACGTGCGGCAGCGTGTTCAGCGTCCCTCCCGCTCCGCCGCGGCGTGACCGTCGTCGGGGATTCCGCGCGACGCGCGCGCGGCCGCGACGACGCGGGCGAGATCCTCGGGGCGCAGCGTCTGCTCGGCGAAGGTGAGCGCATACGCGATCGGCAGCACGAGCGTCGGCAGGAGCCCGATGCCGTAGAGGAGGATCGCCGCGCGGCGCGGGAGACCGAGCAGCAGCGGTTCGGCGGCGCCGGCATCGGGAAGGACGAACAGCGCCGCAAAGCCGGCGGCCAGCATCGTCGTCATGAGGGCGAACGGGAGCACCAGCGGGCCGAGCCCGCGGCCGGGGCGGATCGCGCCTAACGCCATCGTCGCCACA
>Ga0070658_10002935_pt1 | contig 14138 bp, 12 predicted proteins | sample KBSC13metaG_FD_64664 | JGI IMG/M metagenome (GOLD analysis project Ga0070658, IMG submission 64664) | Corn rhizosphere microbial communities from Kellogg Biological Station, Michigan, USA - KBS C1-3 metaG | ecosystem: Host-associated > Plants > Roots > Rhizosphere > Soil ... | reverse complement strand
GCCGCCGTGGCACATGGCCGAGCGCTGGATTCAAGTCACCGATATCGCCTCCTGGGCGGAAGTTGCCTCGGGCTACTCCACCGCGTGGCAGGAGACGCTCGAGGATCCCGAGGTCGTGCGCCTCGCCCAATCATTCGCCGCCGAGGCCGGCACCCCATCGGAGCGGGCCATCCGCGCGCTCAATTTTGTCCAGGACGATATCCGCTACCTGAGCATCAACGTCGGGCTCGGCGGACAGATCCCGTCGCCGCCGGGGAGCGTGGCCAGCCGCGGTTTCGGCGACTGCAAGGACAAGACTTTCCTCGCCACCCATCTCCTGCGGCGCCTCGGCCTCTCCGCGCGCCCGGTCCTCGTCAACGCCCACATGTACCGGGGCATCCGGGAATTCCTGCCCACACCGGACGCCTTCGATCACGTGGTGGTGGAATACGAAATCGGCGGGGAGCGGCGCTGGGTGGATGTGACCGTGCCCTTGCAAGGCGGGACTACGCTCACGCGGCCCGGAGTGAAATTCCAGCTCGGGCTTCCGATCGGCCCGGGCGTGGAGGATCTCGAAGCGATCGCCACCGATACCAACGGTGATCGCGCCGAATTGCGGGAAACATTCCTCATCGATACCGCGGGCCGGACCTCCAGTTTGAAAGTCCTGCTCACCACGACGGGACGCGACGCGGAGGAATGGCGGCGCCGGCTGGCCCTGGAGGGTGCCGACGTGCTCGCCCGCAAACGCGAGAACTTCTATCAGCAACTCTATCCTGGCACGACGCGCGTCGGCTCGATCGAGTGGAAGGATGACCGGGAAAAGAATGAGTTCACCCTCGGAGAAGTCTTCGACCTCGAAGACGTCATCACGCCGACCGGCGACGGGCGGACCTGTCTGTTCAGGTTTCAGGCCCACGTCATCCAGGCGGCGCTCGTCTTCCATGAATCCGGCAAGCGCAAACATCCCTGGGCGCTGCCCCATCCCTACGAGGCACGACATATCATCGAGATCGATTCGCCCGGGTTGACCGAGAATGTCGGAGGTGCCGCCCTGGTCCGGGCCGCCGCATTCCGTTTCCAATGCGGATGCAAGGAGCGCCAGGGTTTCGCCGCACTCACCTACACCATGCGAACGCTGGTCGATGCCGTGCCGGCGTCCGAGTTCGACACCTTCAAGAACAATGTGCGCCAGGCGTGGCCCAATACTTCCCTCATCATCCGCCTGCCCCTCGGCGGTGTCGTCCCGTGGAAGAAGCGGTCCCCCGAAAATCTTCTTCCCGCGGAAAGAAAGCCGGGCCTGATCGCGCCGCGAAGAGCATCGTCGGGCGCCCCTCCGCCGTTGCGGCCGCCGGCCGCCACGCTCGCCGAAGCTCCCGCCCTGGAGATCGCACCCGCGCTGCCTTCCAACGCGACGGGCAAAACCGCAGTCACGCCTCGAAAGGAAAGGAACACGCGCAAAGCAGAACCGCATGTCGCCGGGGAGCGGCACGAGTTCCGGCGTCCCAATCCGGCCGCGGTCCCGCCACCTTTACCCGGAACCGCGGCCGGTCCGTCGCGCTCCGGCCGCTCGCGCCGCCGGCGTTCGCACCGCGGCGGCCGGGAGCGCACACTCCTTACGCTCGCCATCGTCCTTGGGGCGGCCATAATCCTGGCCATGGTCGTCGCCCTGCTCCACTTTCTATGATTCCAAGCTCCCCCGCCCAGTCCGGTCAGAAAAGAAATTCCACCGCCGATGCGTAGCATGACCGGTTATGGACGCGGCCAGAGCGTCCACAATGGCAGCAAGTTCAGCGTCGAGCTGAACTCGGTGAACCGGAAGCAGAGCGACGTGGTCGTCACCCTCCCCCGCGAGCTCACCGAACTCGAGCCGCGCGTGCGCGATCTGATCAACGCGGCCGTCTCCCGCGGCCGGCTGAACGTGGTCATCGCCTGCCACCAGAGCACCTCCTCCACGCAAAACCTCGCCCTCGATGCCAATCTGGCGCGCATCTACTACCGCGCGATGCTGGATTTGCAGAAAGAACTGAAGGCCGCCGGCGAGATCAATATCGAGACCGTTCTTCGCGCGCCGGGTGTGCTGCGCCTGCCCGAAGAGCAACTTTCCATCGACGAGGCGTGGCCCCACGTCGAGGCCTCGCTCAAGGAAGCGCTGGCCGACCTGGTGAAGATGCGCGAACGCGAAGGAAAGCACCTCGCCAAGGATTTGATTCACCGGCTCAAGGTCGTACGCGGCTGCGTCCGCAGCATCCGCCAGCTCCAACCCGGCGTCCTCAAGCGGCACCGCCAGTCGCTGCACGAACGCATCGAACGCGCGGGCATCGCGCTCTCGTTCGACGACGAGCGGCTGGTCAAGGAAGTGATCTTCTTCGCGGACAAATCGGACATTTCCGAGGAAATGACCCGCCTGGAGAGCCACTTCGCGCAATTCGCCCATCACCTGCGCAAGAACGAACCCGTCGGGCGCACTCTGGAATTCATGTGCCAGGAGATCGGGCGCGAGTTCAATACCCTCGGCGCCAAGGCCAACGACGTGGAAATTTCCCAATTGGTGGTGACGTGCAAGGCGGAGATGGAAAAGATCCGCGAACAGATCCAGAACATTGAATAGTCCCGCCGCCATCGATCATCCGTCCGTCCCGTCGCGCCAATTTCAGCGCCTCGGCATCCTGTTCGTCGTCTCCGCGCCCTCGGGAGCCGGGAAGAGCACGCTGCTCAACGCGCTGCGCCAGACGCCCGACTTCGTTTACTCCGTTTCCTGCACCACCCGCACGCCGCGTCCCGGCGAAATCGACGGCGAGGACTACCACTTCGTGAGCATGGAGGAGTTCCAGCAGCGCCTGGCCGCGGGGGAATTCCTCGAATACGCGAAGGTGCACGACAACTTCTACGGCACCCTGCGCGGCGCGGTCATCGAGCAACTGCGCGCCGGAGTGGATGTGCTCATCGATATCGACGTGCAGGGCGCCCGCAACATTCGCGACGACAGCAACGAAGAGATCCGCAATTCGATCGCCGACATCTTCATCATGCCGCCGAGCCTGGAGGAACTGCGGCGCCGCCTCATCAAGCGCGGTACCGAAACACCGGAGCAGATCGAAATCCGGCTGCGCAATGCCGCCGCCGAGATGGAAGTGTGGCGCGACTACCGCTATACGATCATCAGCGGCTCGATTGAGGAGGATTTGCAGAAGTTCCGCGCGATCATGCGGGCGGAGCGATATCTCAGCCGGCGGATGATCCTTTCGTGATGAGCGCACCCGTGATCATCGTCGGCGTCACCGGCTCGATCGCCGCTTACAAGGCCGCGGACCTGGTCAGCAAGCTGGTGAAACGCGGTTTCGAAGTGCATGTGGCCATGACCCACAGCGCGCAGGAGTTCATCACGCCGCTGACTCTTCAGACGCTTTCGAAAAATCCCGTGGTGACGAGCGTCTTCGATGGCAACCACGGCTGGAAGCCCGGTCACATCGATCTCGCGGATCGCGCCGATCTGCTCCTCGTCGCGCCCGCGACCGCCAACGTCATCGCCGAGCTCGCGCTCGGCCTCGCCGGCAACGCGATCGGCGAGATCGCACTCGCCACGCTCGCGCCCGTCCTCATCGCTCCGGCGATGAACGGGAAGATGTGGCAGCACGCCGCGACGCGGCACAACGTCGAGTTGCTCGTCTCGCGCGGCGTGGAATTCATCGGTCCCGAAGCGGGAATGCTCGCGTGCGGGTACGAAGGTCTCGGGCGTTTGTGGAGCGTGGATGACATCGTCGAGCGCGCTGCGGCGATCATCGCCCAAAAAAAATGACGGATTTTTTTCGCGGCGCATTTTTGCCGCGACACGCGCGCGAAAAAATCCCGCGCAAAAATCGCGCCGCCTCGCGATGCCGATAAACAAAGGCTTCGCGCGACATCGTTGCATCGCGCATCGCTTCGCCGCGGAAAATTTCGGAGCGGCGCGACAGGCCCAAATGAAAAAAATCCGACTCGCGCAAGAAAAAATTCGTTGACGCTTTTGCACATCTTCATTACCCAACACCAACGCAACGAGAGATGACAAACATCACTGACTCTCAAAAATTTTACGCGACCCGCAACTGCGGATTGAAAGGGGGGATTATCGATGGCGACTAAAAAAACCACGAAGAAAGCTGCACCTAAAAAACTAGCGGCGAAGAAGGCTCCGGCCAAGAAAGCTGCGCCTGCGAAGAAAGCAGCTGCTAAGAAACCCGCGAAGAAGAAGTAAGCAGACCCCTGCCACTTAAACAGACGGGAGGAGAAATTCGTTTCTCCTCCCGTTTTGTTTTGTCGATGATCCCCCCGGACGTCCACTCGCCCATGCCAATTTCCCCATATCTCGAGACCGCCCTGAATGCCGCCCACGCCGCCGGAGACCTGCTCCGCGCGCATTTCGGCACCGCACTGGAGGTCAATGAATTCGCGGCCCACGACATCAAGCTCGACCTGGACGTCCGGTCCCAGGAGTTGATCACCCAGCGGCTGCTCGAACGGTTCCCCGATCATGCGATTTATGGCGAAGAAGGCATCGCCGGGAACCAGCAAAGCGAGTTCCAGTGGATCGTCGACCCGATCGACGGCACGGTGAATTTCTTCTACGGCATCCCCCATTTTTGCATTTCGATCGCGCTGCGGCAGCGCGGCGAGATCATCCTCGGCGTCATTTACGACCCGATGCGAGACGAACTTTGGCAGGTGGAACGGGGTGGAACGGCGACACTCAATGGGAAGGAGATCCACGTGAGCAAGCGCGACCAGCTCAAGGACGCCACCCTTTCCATCGGCTTCGCCAAGTCGAATACGACCATCGCCGCGGGGATGCCCCTCCTGGAAAAGTTCGTCAGCCGGGCTCGCAAATGCCGCATGATGGGCAGTGCCGCGCTCGACCTGGCGTACGTGGCCTGCGGCCGGCTCGATGCCTATATCGAATCGAGTGTGAGCTTGTGGGATGTGGCCGCCGGGAAATTGCTGGTCGAGACCGCCGGCGGAAAATTTGAAATGGCTCCCCGCACGGATACGCCCGACAAGATGAGCGTCCGGGCTTCCAGCGGGCTCCTGGACCTGAGTTAAACCAAACTGAACGCATGAATCTCTCCGGCATTGGCTACGACGTGCATCGCTTTATCGAAGGGCGGCCGCTCATTCTCGGCGGCGTGGAAATCCCGCATACGCACGGCCTCGATGGCCATAGCGACGCCGACGTGCTCTCGCACGCGATCGCCGACGCGGTGCTCGGGGCGATCGGCGAGCGGGACATCGGATTCCATTTTCCAAATTCCGATCAATCGATTCGCGGGATCAGCAGCCTGGAAATCCTGCGCAAAGCCGCGGCGCTCGTGGCGAAGAAGGGTGGCCGGATCGTGAACATCGACTCGACCCTCATCGCCGAAGAGCCGAAAATCAGTCCGCATGTGGCGGCGATGCGGGCCAATCTCGCCGAAGCGCTGGGACTGGAGGCGCATCGTGTGGGCGTCAAAGCGACGACCAATGAAGGGATGGGATTCCTCGGACGGGGCGAAGGGATTTCGGCGATGGCCGTGGCGAGTGTGGAGATTGCGGGTTAGGCGAGGATTTGGGGTTCTGCAGCGACCTTGCCAATAAGCAGCCATGCATCTCAGAAGGTGCGAGTGCTTCGCGCCAGCGTCTTGTAGTGCGCCGGTGCTCTGGCGCTTTCGGAAGGGGGCGAAGGCGGTGGGAAGGCTGGCGTGCAAACGGCACACTCCCATTTTTCGAGGGCGGCGCAGTTATGAATGCGCAGACCTTCGGCGCCTACCCGCCTCCGCCTTCGCCCCCCTCCGAAAGCGCCGCGGCAGCGGCGCCTTAGAAGAACGCAAGCGCGGCTCATTGGCCTCACTGGAAGCGACCCCCGATAAATGACTTTCGTCCCGTGCCGTTCTGCGGTTTCTTCAATGCCCCAGCATGCCGCTCCGCTTCTTTAATACCTACACTCGCGAACTCGAAACCTTCACTCCGCTCGATCCAGCGGGGAAGAACGTGAAGATGTACACCTGCGGGCCGACGGTCTATAACCACGCGCACATCGGCAATTTCCGCGCGTATCTCTTCGAAGACCTGCTCCAGCGCCACCTCGAGGCGCGGGGCTATACGGTCGAGCGGGTGATGAATCTCACCGACGTGGATGACAAGACCATCCGCGGCTGCCGGAGTCTCGGCATGCGGCTGGCCGAATTCACCGAACAATACAAACGAGCCTTCTTCGAGGACGTGGAGACTCTGCGGATCAAGCGGGCGACGCATTATCCGGCGGCCACCGAGGAACGCTACATCGCGAAGATGATCGCGATGATCCAGCAATTGCAGGAGCAGGGCGTCGCCTACCAGGCCGAGGACAAGTCGGTATATTTCCGGCTCTCGAAATTCCCCGACTATGGAAAGCTGGCCCACCTGAATCTCGACGAACTCCGTCCGACCGGCCGCATTCAAAACGACGAATACGAGAAAGAAAGCGTGGGCGACTTCGCGCTGTGGAAGGCTTGGGACGAAGCGGATGGCGACGTGGCGTGGGATTCGCCGTGGGGCCGCGGCCGGCCGGGCTGGCATATCGAGTGCAGCGCCATGGCCACGGACATTCTCGGACCGGAACTCGATATCCACTGCGGCGGCGTGGACAACATCTTCCCGCACCATGAGGCGGAGATCGCCCAAAGCGAGTGCTGCACGGGAAAAAAATTCGTGCGCTACTGGCTGCACTGCGCGCACCTGATGGTCAACGGCGAGAAGATGTCGAAGAAGCTTGGCAACTTCTTCACCGTGCGCGACGTCCTGGCCAAAGGCTACACGGGCCGCGAGATCCGCTACGCATTGCTCACGGTGAACTACCGGCTGCCCCTCAATTTCACACTCGATGGCATGGCCGGCGTGCGCGCTGCCCTGCAGCGAATCGACGAATGGGTGGCACGCCTCGAATCGCATGCCGGCGGGGCCGCAGGCGAACCGACCAAACTCACCGGCTACGAGGAAGGATTCTTCGCGGCGCTGGACGACGACCTGAACATTTCCGGAGCACTGGGCCAAATGTTCGACCTGATTCGCGAAAGCAATTCCATGCTCGACCGGGGTGAACTCTCGCCGGCGCAGGCCGCGCAGGTGCTATCCTCATGGAAGCGCCTGGACCAGGTGCTCGCCCTCCAGCGGGAGGTTGCGGCAGTGCCTGGTGAAGTGAGCACCCTCGTCGAACAGCGCCAGCAGGCCCGCTTGGCAAAGAATTGGGCCGAGAGCGACCGACTGCGCGACGAAATCGCCAAACTCGGTTGGACCGTGAAGGACACGAAGGACGGCCCGAAGCTGACACCAAATTGAAGCCTTTCCGTCACATTTCGTGATTTCATGATGACGGGAATTCCCCTTTAACTCTGTCATCATGACGTTTGCCCCCGCGGATTACCTTGATCTGAATCACACCGAGCACCGGATGCTGTTCGAGAATGCAGTGAACGTCTGGGACGCGCTGAAGCAAATCACCAGCTACCTCCAGTTCCGTCTCAAGCCCGCCATTCAGGGGCGGCTGGTCGGCAAGCCGTTCGTCAGCGGGGCCGTCTTCGTCGGCAAGGGCACGGTGATCGAGCAGGGCGCGATGGTCAAAGGCCCCGCCTGGATCGGTGAAGGGTGCGAGATTCGCAACGGCTGCTACATCCGGGAAAATGTGATCGTCGGTTCCGGCTGCGTGCTCGGCAATTCCTGCGAGTTCAAGAACTCGATCATCTTCGATGAGGCGCAGATCCCGCATTTCAATTACGTCGGCGATTCCATCATTGGCTACCGGGGGCACCTCGGCGCCGGGGTTATTTTGTCCAACGTCAAACTCGACCACGGCGAAATCATCATCCCGACCTCGGACGGCCTGGTGCCCACGGGCTTGAAGAAATTTGGCGCGATCATCGGCGACCGGGCGGAAATCGGGTGCAACTCCGTGATCAATCCGGGCTCCCTGATCGGCCGCGGCTCGATCCTGTATCCGGGCACCGTATGGCGCGGGATCGTTCCGGCGGACAGTATTGTGAAAACGAAACAGGAGCACCAGATTCTGCCCCGGCGAGATTGAGCCTTGCGCGGAGGCGGGTCTTTTGGAACCTTGCCCGCCCCTATGCCCAGCCCTAGTACGACTACCCCTCCCCCCGATACCGGATTTGACCCCATGGTCTTCTGGATTCAGCACAAGACCAAGATTGTGCTGCTGGCTCTCCTGCTCGTGGTGGGCTTGGGCACCTTTGGGATTTCCGAATGGATCCGGACCAAAAATTTGGCGGGAGCCCAGGCGCTTTTTGCCAAGGCCGACTCGGTCGAAAGCTACCGCAAGGTCATCGCGGAATACCCGGGCACCGCGCCGGCCGGAAGCGCCTACCTGCTGCTGGCGGCAAAGCTGCGCGCCGATGGCAAATACGACGAATCTTCCAAGGAGCTGCACACCTTCATCGAGAAATATCCGCAGCACCAATTCATCAGCGGCGCCTGGACGAGCCTCGCCGCCAATCTCGAAGCGCAGGGGAAGGCCGACGAAGCCCTGACCACCTACCAAAAGGTGACCACCGCCTACGCGAACAGTTTCAGCGCGCCGGTCGCCCTCCTCGCCCAGGCCCGCATCCTGGTGGCGAAGAACAAACCCGATGACGCCCGGCGCCTCTACGATCAAGTGATGACGCAATACCGGGACAGCAATGCCGCCCAACTCGCCATGCTGGAAATGCGGAAGCTGAGAAAGTAATAGGGGCGCGACTTCTGAACCCGAAGGGTTCAAAGCCATTAGCCGGCGGTTAGCGAGGCGCGAGCGACACCGCCGGTATCGTTACCAAATGGGGTTCACCCCGAAGGGGTGGCAGCCTTGATTTTGATGTCGTCCTACAGCATTGGCGGGAATCGAACATGTTCCGAAGCGCGCGGAACGATCGGGGCTGCGACCCCTGCGGGTCAATCGCTTGTGTGCGCAACCCGGGGTATCGCTCGTTCCTCGCTCGACCCCGGGCTAATAGCTTTGAACCCTTCGGGTTCGCAGACCACAGCCGAGCCACACTTACGCCGGATTTCCGAGCCCCGGTTCTGGTTTAGGCGGGCCCGAGGCCAAGCGTTTCATCCCCGAAAAGTTCGGGATGACCTTCAGAGCCTGCTATCAGATCGGGCTGGGTGAGTTCCTGCTGGCCGATGAATAGCTCTCCGCTGAAAATCCCCCCGCGCTCGATATTGATCGCCTTGGCATAGACGACACCCTCGAGCACGCCGCCCTTGGCGACGGTCACGCCCGACTCGCACATGATACGCGCGGAGATTTTTCCGCGGATTTCCGCCGAGTGGACTTTCACCGGGCGGACGAACTCGACGTTCGCGCGCTTTTCCACGACGAGCCGCTGGGCCTCCACACTGCCGAGCAGTTTTCCCTGCATGCGGACCGTGACGGTGCCGGTGCAGGAAAGATTGCCGCGCAACTTGCCCTCAATGTAGGCTTCGCCGCAGGCGATCTTGGCACTGGTGACCTCGCCCTTGGAGGTGATGATGACCTCGCCCTGAGTCTGGATGCTGCGCCCAAACGTCCCGCTGATCTTGAAGTCCTTGAGATCGATGTACGAACCGCACTGCGGGCAGAGGCTCGACTGCGCGGAAGTACTTACTTTCTGCCGATGGTTGCAACTGAAGCAACAAACGTCCCGGATCTTCTCGCCGGAAACCAGTTTCGACAACCGGTCGAAGATCGACGGCTCCTTGAGGCTCGTGGCCTCCTTGGCCAGCATCTTCTCGATGCTGTAGTGCTGGCCGCATTTGCGGCAGAAGGTCGACTTCGCGAAGGCAGACTCAAGCTGACTGAATCCGCAATGCGGACAGTCAGCATTGATCTTTTCAGGCTGTTTGGGGGCGTTTGGGTTGGCCAAAGAGGGCCGCGGTTACCGGACGGGAGCCGCCTGCGGGGGGGCCGGCGGGCGCGAGCCTTCGGATTTGATGCCGCCCTTGACGGGGGTGACTTCCGATTTACCGACGAAAGTAGCGCCATCTTCTATGACGAGGCGGGCGGCCTTGAGATCGCCCTGAAGAACTGCGCGACCCTTGAGTTCGCAACGCTCCTCGACGGTGATGTTGCCATGCACCTTGCCCAGCACGGTGACGGACTTCGTCTTGATCTCGCCGCGGATCTCGGCGTTTTCGCCCACGGTCAGAACACCCGTGGAGGTGATTTCACCTTCGACTTTGCCGTCGATGACGAGTTCGTTTTGAAATTTGATCGAGCCTTTGATTTCGACGTCTGCGGAGAGCAGGTTTTTGCCGGTGGTGATGTCAGCCATTGGATGTGGTTTTTGTGGTGGTGGTGCAGGAGTCGCGTCAGCTCCGGGCGGTTCAGCCGCGTCAGAACTCTTAGCTTCACCCGTGCGGAGTCGGTTAAACACGGGCGACTATTCTGCGCTGCAAGAAGGGTGTCAAGGGTTTGGTCTTGCGAGTTGCGAATTGTGATCGCCGAACGAGAGCCAGGCGCATGTCCCCGCTCAGGGCGCCGCCAATTCCTCGGCGGGATATGTCCAGATTTCGCTCAGCGTCGGATGGTAGTGCGGAATGCGCGCCAGCGCGCCGGCGGTCGCGCCGAAATTCATCGCGACCACGATCTCGTGAATGAGTTCCGAAGCCTCCGGCCCCACGCACGCCGCACCCAGGATGCGCCGCGTGTCGCGGGCGGCGATCAGTTTCACGAAACCATCCGTCTCGCCGCGGAGCATCGACTTGCCGTGATCGTTAAAAGGATATTTCGCGCTCACAAAGTCGTAGTGCAGGAGGGCCGCCTCCTGCTCCGTCAATCCGACGGAAGCGACTTCCGGATGTGTGAAGACGGCAAACAACTTGAGGGTGTAATCCATCTTCTCCAGGTCGCCCTTCAACTTGCCAAGCAGTCGCGCCGCGTTGCGCGCCACCACTTCGCCCTGCTGGACGGCGATATGCACAATCTCATGCGGTCCACACACATCGCCGCCGGCGAAGATGTGGCCCGCTTGCGTCTGCTGGCTCGTGTTCACCAGCACGCCGGTCTTCCCCGCCGCGACACCCGCTCGGTCCAGCGCGAGGGAAGCCACATTTGGCTCGCGGCCCAAGGCACAAAGAATCTCCGCGGCCTCCACCACCCGCTCCTGGCCCCGATGCGTGAGTTCCACGCGCTTTCGATCGCCCGCTTTGGAGACCCGGAGCAGTTTGGTATCGCGCAGGATTTCGATCCCGCGGCGCTCCAACCCTTCGGTAACCGCGTCTGCGACATCCGTGTCGCTCTCTTTGAGGACGTGCGAACTACGCTGGATGACCGTCACCCTGGCTCCCACTCCCTGATAATAGCTGGCCGCCTCGAGAGCGATTGGACCGCCACCGAGGATGACGACCGAGTCCGGAATATGGTCGGACTCGAGCATGTCGTCGCTCGTCAGGTAGCCGGCCTCGTCGAGGCCCGGAAGGTCGATGCAGTGAATGACGGATCCCGTCGCGATGAGAAAGGCCTCTGCCCGCACCCGGCGCGTTCCGCCACCGCAGAGGGCCACGTCCAATTGATGCGAGTCGACGAAGGCCGCCCGCCCGCGGATGAACTCGAAACGCCCATCCTCCAATTGCCCTCGCCGGTGCGCGGCGAACTCGCCGATGAGGCGCCGCTTGCGTGCGCGAATCGCGCCGGCATCCGCGCCGTGATACTCGGCGCGCAATCCAAACTCCCCCGCCCGGCGAATCGCTTCCGCCCGGTGGGCCGACTCCAGGAAAGTCTTGCTCGGCATGCATCCGCGCAGGATGCAAAGGCCGCCGACCTCCTCGCCGCCCTCGATCACGGCCGTCTTCAGCCCGAGCCCGGCGGCCATGGCCGCGCTCGCGTAACCCGCGCTGCCACCGCCGATGACGATGAAATCGAAAGTGTCACTCATGGCGGGAGCTTAGCACTGTCCACAACGTAGAGCCGATAAAAGCGCAGCCCGCCGGGCCGGTCGGCCACGGAAACGGTCAATTCCCGCAGGAAGCCGGGCGCCTCTTCGGGCGTCTCCATGAGGGTCTTCGCCAGCGGCTTGTCTGGGGGCGTGACGCCAAGCAACGCCGCCGATTGGGCAATGACGCGTTCCGGGTCATCGACGATCACCCACTGCACCTGGCGCCGGCGCAAGATCGTGCCTGCCTCTGCGGGTGTCGTGCTCAGGTAGAAGCGGGCGATATCCACATTCCCGGGCAGGCTCTGATGTGAGCTGCCGCCCACACACGCATTGTGCGTCCAGTAGGCGATCGCGGGAGAAATCCACCAGGGCGCGAGGACGGGTCCGGCCCGTTCGCCGGCCGTGGCCGTCACGTAGGTCCGGAGGGCTGCCGCATCGGCGCGGACCATTTCCACATGCTCCGCCTCGACATCGTCCGGATACAAACGGTCATCCCAATCCTTGAGCACCGGCCAAAGCCCTACGATGAACAGCGCCCACGCCTGCCACGCCCGCGGCAGCGCTTGCAATTGCCACGGCAGGGCCAGCACGAAAACGATGGCGAGGAAATATCCCCACCGCAGTTGCCAGACGGTGAGTCCGAGCGTGACGAGAAGCATCACGAGCAATGGCAGCGCGCGCCGGTCGACCTTCCGGGCGAGCACGAGCAGCACGGGCGCGGCGACCACCATCCATCCCAGCCAGCCGTAGAGCAGCGGAGTCCGCAAATCGAGGTGCCCCAACTCGCCGATGGTCTTCGCCCAATTGGCAAAGTATTCACGGCTCGCGCCCTCCGGCAGAGCGACCCGCCACCCCTCGAGAACGAGAGTGCCGATCACGATGACCAGCCCGACCATGATTCCCAGCCGGCGGTGCGGCGACCAGAGCGCACGGCGACTGGCGATGAGCCAAAGCGCCAACACGACCACGAGCAGGATGAGCGGCTCGTAGAGCGACACCCACAGACTGAGTGCCCACGCCGCCCCGGCGATGATGCCCCATATCTTCTTACGGCGGTCCGGCAACTCTAGGAAATCCGGCGCCGCCAGCACCAGTTCCGCCACGCCCGCGACGGTGAGCAGGAAAATCTCCAACGACTGATGGTCCGGACGTCCCAACACCGTGCCGTGCACGAGAATGGGGCTGATCGCATACATGAGCATGGCCATGCCGCCATATCGCACGCCGAACCTCCACCACCACACACCAAGCAACAGCGTCCCCGCGAGGCCGAGCAGCGGTGAGATAAGCGCGCCCGCCAGGTCCAGCGTCTGGGCGTGCAGCACACTTCGCCGTTGCGGATCCACGACCGCGAATCCGAGATCGAACGTCTTTTTGACGCCCAGGATGAGGTAGTCAAACAGCGCCGTGGTATGCGGCGTCGTGCCCTCCGGCCAGTTCTCAAAATCGTGGTGCCTCAGGATCGTTCCGGGATGCTCCGCGACGAGGGCCACACGCGTCATCCGGGAGTAGCAATCGCCGTCCACAAAAAAGACCCCGCCTTCGATGAAAACGTCGTGCAAATTCCAGCAACGCGCCGTCAGGGCGAAGGCGAGGCAGATCGAAATCCAGGCGAGGCGAAGGGCGATTTTCAAGGGACGGAAATGAGGAAATCAAAAAGGAGCGTAGCCATCAACCTGTTGTGGTCACGAAAATTCCGGACCCCAATCGCTTGCGGATTGGCCTGAAAATTCCTCGAAAAAAGCGTTGTGACAGCATGGGGGCAAACCTAGAGTGAAGTGAGTAATTTTTTCCCACTTCCTCTATGGCCGAAATCGCATCCCCAAAATCCGAGACCGCTTCGAAAAAAGCCGACTACAATGCCGACGATTTGAGCACGTTGGAAGGGTTGGAAGCGGTACGAAAAAAGCCCGGGATGTACATCGGGGGAACCGACGAAAGAGCCCTGCATCATTGCGTCTCGGAAGTGCTCGACAACTCGGTCGACGAGTTCCTTGCCGGCCACTGCACGCATATCGATGTGAACATCCATGGCGACGGTTCGATCTCGATCCGCGACAATGGTCGCGGCATTCCCGTGGACATCAACAAGGAAAAAGGAATCCCCGGCGTGGAATTGGTGCTGACCCAGCTGCATTCGGGCGGGAAATACGGCCAGGGCAACTATGAGTATTCCGGCGGCACCCACGGTGTGGGCGCCAAGTGCGTCAATGCCGTCTCCGAATGGTTCAAGGTGGAGGTCACGCGCGATGGAAAAATCCA